>SKEJ01001841.1_pt1 | contig 10987 bp, 9 predicted proteins | sample 4826721 | NCBI WGS metagenome assembly SKEJ01 (sample SAMN11008812, study PRJNA524170) | human gut metagenome | biome: Human fecal sample; material: Feces; isolation source: fecal sample from pouch patient p31 | host: Homo sapiens | place: Israel: Tel-Aviv | collected 2015-06-02 | reverse complement strand
ACTGGAACGACATTCCTGCGTAGCTCAGTTGGCAGAGCATCCGACTGTTAATCGGACGGTCACTGGTTCAAGCCCAGTCGCAGGAGCCACATGAAAGCCCTTGGAAATCAAGGGCTTTTTGTTACTCTAACGAATCAAGCACGTCGTCGATCAGCGTACGCTCGTGCGATCCATCGGTTTTGAGTCGAGGGAAGCGTCGCAAGACGTTGGCGGGACTCGCGCCAGCCGCACGCGCTACATTCGATTTCGATTCGCCATGAGCCAAAGCCGTTTCCGCAAGACGATCCACCAGCGAGTCCGACACCTTACGAATCTGCTCGGCAACCCACAGCTGCGCCAGCTCGGGGGAGAGAACGTAGTCGTCCTGCAATTCGCTTGATGCTTCCTGTACGGCCGCCCACAGCACCATAAAAGGCTTCTGATAGTAGGTGATCCGATCGTAATCGGACTCGCCTTCCAGCTGCTGCAACGCTTTGCGCTGTGACGTGTTATCGCTCATGCGTTCCATCGTATGTCGCGACATGCCCGGAGACTGTGGATAACTCATCCTCCGACCACAGGGCCGTTTCGGCTGGACAATCCAATCACATACTGTCATGCTGGCAATTCATCGCCGCACAGCGCAACAAATCAACAAAGCGACACAGCAATGCAGCAACGCGAAGGAGCCATCATGAACGAACATGAATATCGTCGACGAATCCAACGGAACAGAATCGTCCAGGAGGAAAAGAAGCTCATCCGCCAGCAGTTGCGCCAAATCATGATCGTATGCGCGCTGGCGTGCGTCATACTGCTCGTGTGCTGTCTATGGTCGGCTGAACCGACATATGCGAAAACGAATTCGGGCGACACGTCCGAATCCTGCGTAGCCCTGATGCGATGGCCGTTGAACGGCACGCAGGTAGTTGGCAAGTATGACGCGCCGAAACAACAGTGGCTTCCAGGGCATCGGGGCGTCGACTTGCTCGCCGACCAACAGGAAGCCGTCGTCGCGCCTGCAGACGGCGTGATCGCCTTCAGTGGCAGCGTGGGAGGCAAAGCCGTGGTCACCATACGGCATGGAGGCAGCCTTTCCGGACTGACCTCGACGTTCGAACCAGCCAAGACGGAACGTGATATCGGCGCACATGTTGTGCAAGGGGAGCGTTTCGCGCGTGTGGAGGGCGAATCCGACCATTGCGACGATCATTGCCTGCATTGGGGAATCAAATCGGAAGGACGACAATATACCGATCCGGAAAGCAAAACCCGTACGGTGCGAATCGGATTGAAAGTCCTGTGAAACAGGGGGGGGGCGACAGAACCATCGATTTTGTCCATACGTCGTGGCCTCGCCGAAAAAGTGAAGCTCTCAGGCTATGATGCTGCATGTACGACGATTACGCAGGGGAGAAATGCCATGTATAAGGAATACACGCGGCCTTTGGAGCAGCAGATTGACACAGACAAAAATATTTTCTCGGTGCTTGAGGAACGAGTGAACCGTACTCCGAACGATTCTTTGGTGGAATACAAGAATGAGCATGGCGAGTGGGCGTCGTTCAGCGCCACCGAGTTCCGAGACAAGGTCATCGCCATCGCCAAAGGCCTGATCGCCCAGGGCATCATGCCTGGCGACTCGGTATCCATCATCTCTCACACATGCTGGCAGTGGACTGCGCTTGACGTGGCGATCATGTCGATTGGCGCGCTCACCGTCCCCGTATACGAGACGAATTCGCCCGCGCAGGTTAAAATGATCTTCAACGACGCCAACGTCAAAATGGCGTTCGCTGAAGATGACGCGCAACGCGACAAGATCGAATCTATCAGAAGCGAATGCTCCAATCTTGGCGACGTCTATGTCATCGGGCTTGACGCGATTGACACGATGGTCGAATACGGTCATGCCGTGTCCGACGCCGAATTCCAAGAGCGCGAACATGCGGTCAAAGGCTCGGACCTCGCCACCATCGTGTACACCTCCGGTTCCACCGGCACGCCGAAAGGCATTGAGCTCACCCACTCCAATTTCGTGTTCATCACCTATTCCGGCATCAACTCCATGCCTGATATCGCGATGAAGCCGAACCGTCGTCTGCTGCTGTTCCTTCCGTTGGCACATGTGTTCGCCCGCTACATGCAGTTCTTCTGCTTCGCCGGCAATGTTTCGCTTGGTCTGTCCGGCAACCTGAAGACGATCCTGGCTGATTTCAAGGCGTTCAAGCCGACGTTCATCCTTGCCGTGCCGCGTATCTTCGAAAAGATTTACAATGCGGCGTCGCAGAAGGCCGGCGACGGCCTCAAAGGACGTATTTTCGCAGGTGCCACACAGACGGCGCGCGACTGGTCGCACGCACAGCAGTCAGGCGAAGGTATTCCGGTTGTCTTGAATCTCAAGCGTGCGTTGTACAACAAGCTGGTGTACTCCTCGATCATGGACGTGTTCGGCGGTCATGTGGAATATGCGGTTTCCGGAGGCGCTCCGCTTGATTCATCCATCGCGCATTTCTTCAATGGCATCGGACTACCGCTGCTGGAAGGCTACGGCATGACTGAAACCTGCGCTCCGTCAAGCGTCAATCCGACCTCCGGATACAAAATTGGCACTATCGGACTGCCACTGCAGGGCGTGACCATGGGCGTCGACGAGGAAGGCGAGCTGTGCATCAAGAGCCCGGCCGTATGCGCCGGCTACCACAACAATCCCGACGTCACCAAGCAGCAGATCGTCAACGGGTGGCTGCATACCGGTGATCTTGGTTCCATCGACAACGAAGGCTTCGTCTCCATCGTCGGACGTAAGAAGGACCTCATCATCACCGCCGGCGGCAAGAACGTCTCCCCATGCGAAATGGAAGCATCGATCATGACGTCGCCCGTGGTGAGCCAATGCGTGATGATCGGCGACCGCAAGCCGTTCATAGCGGCCATCATTGCGTTGGATCTTGGCGAAACGAACGCATGGCTTGCGTCGAAGGGCGCGGAATGCGCGGCATCCCTCGAGGAGGCCTCCCGCAATCCGATCGTGCGCGCCGAAGTGGAACGTGCCGTCAACAAAGCCAACGAGCTCGCATCCCGTGCCGAATCGATCCGTAAGTTCGAAATCGTGCCGGACGAGTTCACCGAAGAAAACGGCTTGGTCACGCCGAGCATGAAGGCACGCCGTCAGGCGGTGGTTGATCACTACCGCATGCTGATCGACACCGTCATCTACGTTCCGAAGAAGTAGAATGCGATGATCGGCGGTAGGAATGTGCCGGCCGCAACATAAAAAGCTGGCTTCCGTCGCGGCGGTTCGACGGAAGCCAGCTTTTTCCATCTCTTGTCGGATTTCCTATGTCTGATAATCCGGATTACCTTGTTGCCGGTCTACAAGCCTGCTTCGGCGAGCGAGATATATCCCGGTTCGATCAGCGTTTTCTTCAGATTGCTGGCGCTGACCGCAAGCGCCTCTTCCTGAATGGTCGGCACTTTCATGTCTTCCATGGCGACGGATGAGATGAACGTCAGCTTCGCAAGTTTGCCCGACGTGTTGAGCTGCACGCAGGTCTGTGCGATGTCGGATGCTAAGGTCTTGCGATTTTCCAAAGCGGTCATCCACTGTTTGCCGTTCACGATATTCGGTATGGAGCTGACGTAGGCGCCGTAACCGGTAATGATCGGCCATTGCGAGTTCTGCTCGTCAAGGGAATCGCTGGTATCCTCCGTATCGGAATCGCCGTCATCGGATTCAGGCGCCTGCGCAGGATCGGGAACGGACTGTTTTTTCAGGTCTTTCTTGCCGGTGATATTGTCTACGATGCCGGAAATGGTGATGGATGGGTTGATGTCGGCCGCCGAACCGGTATATCCAAGATCATTGAGCTCTTCGGAAACATAACCGGCCACATAATCATTGCAGGAGATGATACCGTCGATGCGGGTATGACGCGATGTGTCCTTGTCCATACCAAGACGTTCGGCGAGCGTGGATTTGACCCGCTCGCTTTTCGCCGCATCGAACGCTACAGACACCCAATCGGATTCCGTACTCGACGAGGTCAGCGTGCCGGACGGGGAAACGGCCTTTCCGTCTTTGAAATACGGTCCAAGCACCGACCAAATACCTTTGAACACGTCTTGCGCGAAAGTCGCGTCTACTGTGTTACCGCTTTCATCGGCGGCATCGTAGGGGAGTAGCACTTCGATATGCTTCGGATTGTCGGAGCTGGTTTTGTCGAGTTCAAGCTTGCTGACCAGCTGCTTGGCCTGCAGTTGGCCGACTTGCTCGGCCGTGGTCATCGGTGCGTACACATCCGGAGTGAAACCCTGCAGCGTGTTCGACACTAACGCGACTTTCATGCCCTCGTTTTGAGCGAGCTGCAATGCGGAAACCAAGCGTTCTGCGGATTGGGCGTAATCCTGGGCGTCTTCGTCGGAGGAGTTCCCATCCCATGTGATGTCGTGCGACGCGTAGTCTCCATACTGGCGGTCGGATTCGGTGGTGTCGGCCACCGGCGCCACTACCAGAGTGGTTTTGTCGGAGGAACCCGCATCGTCGCTGGTGCTGTTGACGTGGTTCACCACATAATCCTGTACGCTTTGGCTTTGCTTGTCGAGGCTCGACGCCGTTTTGACGGTGATGTTAGAGCCCTTGACGGCGTTATCTTTTAAAGATGAGACTATTTCCGGCACTAATTTTTCCCATTTGCTCAAAGGCGTCTGCTGGGAGATGGTAATGCCATCCGAAGGAGTGAAGATCACCACGTTGCCGGCATCGACGGTAGTGGTGGTGCCGGTGGAGCCCGCTTCATGCGATTGCGCTTCATTGTCGGATGAGCAGGCGCCCATGGCCATGATGAGCGAGGTCGATGCCAACAGTGCGAACAGACGTTTCGTCACAGTCGTGCGGTGCAGTGTCATGCCGTTTCCTTCATGAAAATCGAATGATGATTCCTATGCTGAGCTCTGATTGTAATATCTGGACGTCAAAAAGGGCTGGATATGCGTGTGAACCATACATATCCAGCCCTTGAGCCTGCTGCTGGTCGTTCAGCCAAAGGTTATTCGGCTGAGGATCATTCGGCCAGAGCCTTGGCGAGATTCTCGTCCAAAGCGTTCATGAAGCCTTCGGTGTCAAGCCAGGCCTGATCCGGACCAACGAGCATGGCGAGATCCTTGGTCATCTGACCGCCTTCAACGGTAGACACGATGACCTTCTCCAAAGTTTCGGCGAAATACTTGACTTCCGGAGTGTTATCCAAGTCGGCGCGGTGCTTGAGACCGCCGGTCCAAGCGAAAATCGATGCGATTGGATTGGTGGAAGTCTTCTCGCCCTTCTGCCAGCGGCGGTAGTGGCGGGTCACAGTGCCGTGTGCGGCCTCGGCCTCGACGGTCTGGCCGTCAGGGGTCATGAGCACGGAGGTCATGAGGCCGAGAGAGCCGAAGCCTTGCGCCACGGAATCGGACTGCACGTCGCCATCATAGTTCTTGCAGGCCCAAATGTAGCCGCCATGCCACTTGAGGGAGCTGGCCACCATGTCGTCGATCAGACGATGCTCATAGGTCAGGCCCGCTGCGGCGTACTTGTCTTTGTATTCGTTTTCGAACACTTCGGCGAACGTATCCTTGAACTGGCCGTCGTAGGCCTTGAGAATCGTGTTCTTGGTGGAAAGATATACCGGATAGCCGCGCATCAGACCATAGTTAAAGCAGGCGCGGGCGAAACCACGGATGGAATCGTTCACGTTGTACTGCACCTGGGCCACGCCGCCGTCGGCGCCATAGTTGTACACGACATGCTCGATCGGCTCGGAACCATCTTCCGGAGTGAAGGTGACGGTGAGCGTGCCTGCCCCCGGAACCTTGAAATCAGTGGCCTTATACTGGTCGCCGAACGCATGGCGGGCTACTACGATCGGCTTGGTCCAGCCGGGAACCAGGCGCGGAACGTTGCTCATCACGATCGGCTCGCGGAAAATGGTTCCGCCGAGAATATTGCGGATGGTGCCATTGGGGGACTTCCACATCTTCTTTAGGCCGAATTCCTTGACACGCGCCTCGTCCGGTGTGATGGTGGCGCACTTCACGCCGACATGTTCACGCTGGATGGCCTTCGCCGCGTCGACGGTCACCTGATCGTCGGTGGCATCGCGGTTTTCGATGCCGAGATCGTAATATTCGAGATCCACGTCGAGGTATGGAAGGATCAAGCGATTCTTGATGTCTTTCCAGATGACGCGGGTCATTTCGTCGCCGTCGAGTTCGACGACCTTGCCTTCGACCTTGATTTTGGCCATGTGTTGCCCTCCTGTCGGGATTGAAGGTGATAAGTTCCTGTCTTATAACGAACGTGTTAACGACACCTGTTAATGTCCAAAAAACTGGGAGACGGCAGGTGACACGCTCTTGCGTACTGTCATTGCTGAGCATTAGCCTTGAAAACATGTCTCAGGAAATTGAAATCGGTTTGGGCAAGAAGGGCCGTCTGGCATACTCTCTGGACGACGTTTCCATCGTTCCCTCCCGTCGTACTCGCGATCCGCAGGATGTGTCCACTTCTTGGCAGGTTGACGCTTATGAATTCGATGTGCCGGTCATCGGCGCGCCGATGGATTCGGTGACCAGCCCGGCCACCGCCATCGCCATGGGCAAGATGGGCGCGCTCGGTGTGCTCGACCTCGAAGGCTTGTGGACCCGCTACGACGATCCGCAGCCGCTGCTCGACGAAATCGCCGAGCTGCCGGCCGAACGCGCGACCGAGCGCATTCAGCAGATCTACGCCGAGCCGATCAAGCCGGAACTCATTGTCGAGCGTCTGCATGAGATTCGCGATGCCGGCGTCACCGTTGCGGGCGCACTGTCCCCGCAACGCACGCAGGACTATTATTCGACCGTGCTCGAAGCGGGCGTCGACCTGTTCGTCATCCGTGGCACGGTTGTTTCCGCCGAGCATGTCTCCCAGGATCACGAGCCGTTGAACCTGAAGAAGTTCATCTACGATTTGGATGTGCCCGTCATCGTCGGTGGCGCCGCCAACTATACCGCGGCTCTGCATCTGATGCGTACCGGCGCGGCCGGCGTGCTTGTCGGCTTCGGTGGCGGCGCGGTATCCGCGAACCGCAACACCATCGGTGTCCACGCTCCGATGGCCACCGCCATCGCAGATGTGGCGGAAGCACGCCGTGACTACATGGACGAATCCGGCGGCCGTTACGTCCAAGTGATCGCCGATGGCGGCATGGGCGACTCCGGCAGCTTCATCAAGGCGTTCGCGCTTGGTGCCGATGCCGTGATGCTTGGCTCCCCGCTGGCTCGTGCCAAGGAAGCTCCGGGCAAGGGCATGCATTGGGGTGCCGAGGCCCGTCATCAGACGCTTCCGCGCGGTTTCCGCACGAATGTCGGCACCGTCGGCACCCTGGAAGATATCATGTTCGGCCCCAGCCACAATGCGGACGGCACCACCAATTACATTGGCGCGCTCCGTCGTGCCATGGCGACCACCGGCTATGTCGATCTCAAGAGCTTCCAGCGTTGCCCAGTCACGGTCGCTCCGACCCGCTGAACGGGCTTCGCGGTAAAGCCTGAATAACGGTTCATTGATCCTGCAGCGTCATGCTGCAGGATCTTTTTTATTATGTTTCCCCGGCTAAGAAAGTCAGGTTGGAATGATTAAGTTATACATCGCAAATGAGGTAGCGGAGGTGAGATGAATGGCAGCGCGTAGAAGTGGCGATCCCCGACGTTTGGACCCGTTGTCCGGACGATTCACGGATTACATCGTGATCGATACGGAAACAACCGGATTGAGCGTGCGCAAAGGCGCCAGGCTCATTGAGATCGGCGCGGTCAAAATTCACAACGATGAGCTGGTCGACGAATTCGACCATCTCATCAACCCGTTCGAACACGTCCCGTCAAGAATCACTGGTTTGCCGGGAATCGACGATAGCATGTTGCTCGGCAAACCGGATGTGCGTGAAGTCATGGATGAGTTCGCGCGCTGGTGTTCGGACACGGCCGTGGTCATGGCGCACAATGCATCCTTCGACATGTCGTTCCTCGACAATGCTGTACAGCTCGCTTACGCGGATCGGGATGCGCGCTTCGCACACCATTTCGTCGACACATTGGACCTCAGCCGTCGGCTGCATCCGGAAAAACGAAGCCACAAGGTTTCCACCCTCATCGTCGACTACCACATCGCCGACATGGAGGAGCACCGCGCATTGTCTGACGCCAAGCAGGAGTGGATGCTGTATCGCGCCATGCGTGACGAGGCCGAGCTACTCGGCATGCTCTGACAGCCTAACGTCGTTCGAACACTTCGATCCGGTATTCTCCCACAGGTGCCTGTTGATTTGTGGATGGATTATTTGTTCGGCTTCGTGCCGCAGCAGACGTCATCGCTGCTGGCGGAGAGCACTGCGTTGGGAGCGAAGTTCAGAGTGAAACCACTCTGTTGTTGGGAGACGTTGGCTGAATCGAATTTGGCGTCATTCGTGATATTTGTCCTCTGCGAGGGCCCTGTCCCGGTTAGGGACTGCGTGGAGGTTTGCCCGAATTGTTCGTCGTCGTTGAGGTCGTCGGAATATTCTTTGCGCCCATAGTAGAGGTCGGTATCCAGCTGATGCTCGGTCTGCGCGACGATTACTGCGGTATTGGCTGCACCAGCGACATTCAGCGCGGTGCGGCCCATGTCGACGATCTGGCTGATCGGCTGGCTGATTGCGATGAATGGAATCGGCAGACCTGCTGCGGCGAACAATGAGGTGGCGGTGATGGTGGCGGTGCCGGGCACGCCCACGGTTCCTATCGAGACCAGCAGCGTAAGCACCACAAGGAACAGGTATTGTGCGGGGGAGTAGTTCAACCCTTGCGCATGGACAGCGAACACCGCCAGCAGCATCGGCCATACGCCTGCGCATCCGGGCATGCCGAGGTTAGCTCCCAATCCGGCAACGAACGAGGCGATATCTCCTGGAACGCCTGCGCTACGTAACTGACGCACGGTGACTGGAATCGTGCCGATGCTGCTTTCCGAGGTGAACGCGACCACTCCGGCAGGGAAGAACGCTCTGAAGAAGTGGATTGGATTCAACTTCGTTACGGCCGCGAGGACCAGCGGCTGCACGAGGAACAGCTGCAGAACGATCGCGATGTTGTGTGGAAACAGGTTGACGATGGTGTCGAGAACGGCAGGAACGTCATGTTGTTTGTAATCGCTCGGCAAGGTGTAGTGGAAACCACGCCCCAGCTGGAACGCTTGTGCCAGGATTAGCGTAAGCAGCGAAGCCGTCGCGGTGTTAAGTAGCAGGAAGAAACGGTTTTCGCACCAATATTCTTTAAGCGTATGGATTCTCCAAGGTTCGTGATGCTGGAGATGATGCTGAACAGCAGCAGTGGAACCACCAGTGCGGTAATTGCATTGGACCAGATGGAACCCACCGCACCGACATAATCGGTATGGCCTTTGAAAGCAATTCCCAAAATGATGCCGAATACCGTTGCAAGCAGCACGCGTGTAGTAAACCCTACATTTTTCTTACGTTTGAGGAACGATAGGACGGCGAACAGGATCGCGGCTACGCCGAGCACGATCCAATCATATGAGATATTTGACATTATTGTTATTCCCCTCCCAAAAATGATGATGCGTTACGTGGGATACCCCCACGTTCATGTCGGACATCAATCTATCCGCTCACTCTTCGGCGCAACGCCTTGTGGCTGTTGCCGTTTTATATAGTCGTTTATCAGACGGCAGTCATTACAAGACGTACAGGCTGACGTTCCAGTGTTCCGCAAGTCGCTCCAAGACGTGGTTGTTTTGCGTTTAGGGAGGGCTCGTTTTAATATGGGGCGTCGGATAACTGGCTTCGTGTCTGAATTTGTTAGGTCCTGAGGAATTGGAGATTAGACATGGCATTAAGCGCCGCGATTATTCTTGCGGCGGGTGAAGGTACCCGCATGCGTTCCAACAAGCCGAAAGTGTTGCACACTTTGGCTGGAAAGACGTTTTTGAACCGTGTGATGGATTCCGTGGCAGCGCTCGACCCTGAAACGTTGGCCGTGGTCGTGCACTACCAGGCGGAACGAGTCGCCGAAGCGGCCCGCTCCTACAATGAGCGTGTCACCATTGTCGACCAGGATGACATTCCCGGCACCGGACGAGCCGTGCAGTGCGCCATGACGCAGTTGAAGGAGCAAGGCGGGCTTGACGGCTCGGTGCTGATCGCAGCTTCAGATATGCCGCTGCTCGACGCCGACACGTTGAACCAGCTGCTTGCCTTCCATGAGCAAAGCGGCAATGGTGCCACCGTGCTCACTACCATTCTTGACGATCCTACCGGCTATGGCCGCATCATTCGCGACAGTGAAGGCAACGTGCTGCGCATTATAGAACAGAAGGACGCCAACAGCAGCGAACTGGCCGTGCACGAAGTGAATACGTCCGTCTACGTGTTCGATGCCAAACTGCTGGATGAAGCGATCGCCAACCTCAAATCTAACAATGCTCAGGGAGAGTTCTACCTGACCGACGCGCTCGAAACCGCCAAAGCCAACGGTGCCGTTGGTGCGTTCGCCGCCCCCGACCCGTTGAGCGTCGAAGGCGTCAACGACCGCGTGCAGCTTGCGGCGCTTGCCAAAGCCCACAACAAGCGCGTCTGCGAGCGTTGGATGCGTGAAGGTGTGACCATTCTCGACCCTGAAACCACGTGGATCGAAGATGACGTGCGCATCGAACGTGATGCCGTGATTCTTCCAGGATGTTTCCTCGAAGGCAACACGGTGATTGGCGAGGGTGCGCAGGTCGGTCCATACACGACGCTTATCAGCGCGGTCATCGATGCCGACGCCCGTGTGGAGCGTTCCCGCGTGCAGGAGAGCCATATTGGCCGCGCCGCCAACATCGGCCCGTGGACGTACTTGCGCCCGGGCAACGATCTTGGTGAAGAATCCAAGGCCGGCGCCTTCGTGGAAATGAAGAAGGCACACATCGGCAACGGCACCAAGGTGCCGC
>SKEJ01001839.1_pt1 | contig 10995 bp, 9 predicted proteins | sample 4826721 | NCBI WGS metagenome assembly SKEJ01 (sample SAMN11008812, study PRJNA524170) | human gut metagenome | biome: Human fecal sample; material: Feces; isolation source: fecal sample from pouch patient p31 | host: Homo sapiens | place: Israel: Tel-Aviv | collected 2015-06-02 | reverse complement strand
CGCATTAGGGTGGGGCGTGCAGGGGCGGAGAAATCCGCGCCGGGTTTTGTGATGACCGGTTACGCCAACCCTGTACGTCTCACCACCTCCCTGATTGGCGTCAGAGGTGGTGATCATCCAATTAATTGGAGTCATCACATATGAATACAGCTATAACTTTTTCTAACGAGTCACCAAAAGTCTTTTTCAAAGATGGTCGCCTGGTTACCACCTCTCAAGCTGTTGCCGACTACTTCGATAAACAACATAAACACGTTTTAGCTAAGATTGACACACTCGACTGCTCTCCCGAATTTACATCAGCCAACTTTTCGGCCGATGTTCAGACTGTCGAAATTGGCAACGGCGCAGAACGTGAATCACGATGCTACCTGATCACAAAAGACGGCTTCATGTTCCTCGTAATGGGATTTACTGGCAAAAAAGCAGCCAGACTAAAAGAAGCTTACATTGAAAAATTTAACGCAATGGAAGAAGAACTCCACAAACGTCCTCCTGCAGCACAAAACTCCCCCGCCCCAAATAATGGATGCGCATTACTGATCCACTTCGATAAACACGGTCAGGTCGAGTTCACAGAAAAAGTCCCCGCCGATGCGATGGTATGCACGCTGGAACGGTTTAAATTTTATCTGGAGCAACATGGGTGGATCGTTGCCCGTAAAGAACAATTGGTGGAAAGGTTGATGCGGTTTTAATGAATGCAAAACCCCGGATGATCACCGGGGTTAATTTTATCGAGCGTGATTGCCGCTAATCGCCATCGCTCTGATTGAGCGTAAATCATTCAGGTTATTCAGTTCTTCCTTCTGCTCTCGCTGACGTCAATAAATCCCATCATTGCGATCAACCTCATCCTTAACCATTGATGCGAGCAGTTCTTCCAGTTTCTGCGCTGACAGCTTTACCTGGTGATCTTCAGCATCTTCCCGGGCTATTGTGGTTCGCGCAGTGGCTGATTTTGCTGACATCACCACAGGGGGCAGACGGACCATTGAACCATGGCCTCCGGAACAAATAAGGGCAAAAATAACAACCACTATCGAAAGCTCACAAACTAACCGCAGCACGTTCCTGCATACGACGTGTCTGCGGCATAATCCCAATGATTACTCCCTGACAGGATTTGCAGGCCACTCAATATCAGGTGCAGTTGATGTATCAACACGATTCAACAATACCCGATATTTATTCCATGCCTCCAGCAACGATCTTTCTTCCTCCGTTGCGATTTCCAGATCTACAGCATCCTGCAGTGGCGCAATATACTCACTGAATTCCTGGATGTAGAACTGTGTGGTGACGGTCTTCCAGCCATTCGGCTCCTGCTGTATCGAAGCATACCAGGCTATTTCAATATCGCTATGCTGCGGCAGCATTTAACCCCTTGTAATTCATCGCCGTAATTGATTTAATTCACAAATAAAACTATAACATGGTGAAATTAATGAAAAAAAACACAGATGATGGGGCTAAAATTTACACACCACTTACCCTAAAGCTTTATGACTGGTGGGTTTTGGGAGTATCAAATCGGCTTGCATGGGGATGTCCTACAAAGGAACACCTTCTTCCACACTTTCTGGAACATTTAGGTAACAACCATCTGGATATTGGTGTTGGAACTGGGTTTTACCTTACTCACGTACCTGAGAGTAGTCTGATATCTTTAATGGATTTGAACGAAGCTAGCCTGAACGCGGCATCTACAAGGGCTGGGGAATCAAAAATTAAACATAAAATTAGCCATGATGTTTTTGAACCTTATCCCGCGACGTTACATGGTCAATTTGATTCCATTTCCATGTTTTACCTTCTTCACTGCCTGCCTGGAAATATATCTACAAAAAGCTGTGTAATACGCAATGCGGCGCAGGCCTTAACTGACGATGGAACTCTATACGGAGCCACAATTCTTGGCGATGGAGTTGTGCACAATAGCTTCGGTCAAAAACTGATGCGCATTTACAATCAGAAAGGCATCTTTTCAAACACAAAAGATTCCGAAGAAGGCTTAACACATATACTCTCAGAGCATTTCGAGAATGTTAAAACCAAGGTTCAAGGTACTGTAGTAATGTTTTCCGCTTCAGGGAAAAAATAGCATCCAACCGCAGCACGTTCTTGCTTAAGACGTGCTGCGGCATAATCCCAATGATTACTCCCTGACAGGGTTCGTAGGCCACTCAATATCCGGTGCAGTTGATGTATCAACACGGTTCAGCAACACCCGATACTTTTTCCAGGCTTCCAGCAACGGAGTTTCTTCCTCCGTTGCGATTTCCAGATCTACAGCATCCTGAAGTGGCGCAATATGCTCACTGGCTACCTGCATCAGGCTGTTTTTTGTTTCTTCTGCCTCCCGGATCCGGAACAGTTTTTCTGCTTCCGTATCCTTCACCCAGGCTGTGCCGTTCCACTTCTGATATTCCCCTCCCGGCGATAACCAGGTAACATTTTCCGGTAACGGACCGAGTTCAGAAATAAATAACGCGTCGCCGGAAGCCACGTCATAAACCGTTTTACCCCGATGGTCTTCAACGAGATGCCACGATGCCTCATCACTGTTGAAAACAGCCACGAAGCCTGCCGGAATATCTGGTGGTGCAATATCGGTACTGTTTGCTGGCAGACCTGTATGAGGCGGAATATATGCGTCACCTTCACCAATAAATTCATTAGTTCCGGCCAGCAGATTATAAATTTTTATGGTCTGTGGTTGTTCACTCATTCTGAATGCCATTATGCAAGCCTCACAATATAGTTAAATGCGATGTTTTTGACGGTGTTTTCCGCGTTACCAGCAGCGTTAACGGTGATGGTGTGTCCATGTGAGCCAATCGCAACCGAGTGCGTATGCGCACCAATACCTACAGTATGTGCATGTGCGCCAGAACTTGCTGCAGTACCAGACAGCGAGTGGGTATGAGCACCTGCTGACTGTGTCTGAATACGTTGATAATACGATCTACTGGAAGAAGTCCCCGGGCTTACTTGATACTGTGAATCCTTGACATAAGTGAACCCACCGCCATCATAAAATGCTAACGCAGAACCGCCGCCTCCTGGCCAACGAATACCATTACCATGAGTATGAGCACCGGCAGACCCCGTAGAGCCACTCAGACTGTGCGTATGCGCCCCGGTGTTATTCGTGGATTTAGTGCCGTAATCAAACGACGATGTGGTTTTCGTCCCCAAATCCGTACTGGATGCGCTGGCGCTGTGGGTGTGCGATTTAATGCCGTCCTGTTCCTGAGACAATACGGCCCGGCCACTGGCGGGTTTGCCCTTAATCGTCCAGCCACGCATATCAGGGATCACGCCTGACGGATAAGCGGCTGCAAGTTTCGGGTATGCAGATTTGTCAAAAGTCTGCCCCTGCATCAGGGCATAGCCAGACGGAACGGTATCTGATGGCCACGGGATTGGTGCGCCAACTGGGTAGCTTTCTGGTGGAAGATTTTTCGAGGTATAAACTTCTGCCCAGTCTTCCTCAAAACCATAACCGTCTCTTGAAGAACGGTAGAACAGACCACGATTTCTGTAATGCGCCTTCATCTGCAGGGTCCGGCAACTTCCGACTCCGGTATAGAAGTTAACCAGAATATAGCTGTCGCCAGAGCGGGTGACATTGTAAGCGCCTGATTCGGCATTCCAGGGAACGGCTCCATCCGAATCCGCATAAGCCCCCGTCGAACGTCGGGCAAATGCACCAATATTTTCCGACGTGAGGTTAATATCCGCCGAGCCATCAAACTTAACACCGTTAATTTTTGGGGCTGCCGCAAGTTTCGTCGCGGTATCGGCGTTCCCCTTCAGTGCCCCGGTGATCCCATCAGTAACAGACAACGGACCTGAAATAGTCCCTCCAGTCGTTGGCAGCGCTCCAATATCTGATGGTGTAGGTTTCTGATGTGAGCTATACATCGTATAAACAACACCACCGGTAACGCTGGAAGGCTTACTCGCTGAATATGTTGGCGAGGTATAAATAGAAACTGACGCATTTGCAGTACAATCCCAATGGATATTTACACTCGTCGCATAATTGCCAATCTCAACGTAAATATCATATGTATCGCCGGATGTGTTGATCCAGGCGAAATTCGTTAATCCGACGGCTGTACGCTTCCACAAAGCCCCGGTAATTCCTTTGGGGTTTCCATTGCCTGCTCGTAGAACCAGTTCTGAAATGCCTGCCTGATGTGGGGAACCGACGTTGTAACCAGCGCCACCAATCAATGCGATGTAAACGATGGAACTCGCCTGTGGCATGGTTACCGTTGCTAATTTGAACCAACCAGCACCACCGCTGAATGACATTGTTGTTGAGTTAAGCGTACCAATATCTTTCGGCGTCAGTGTTATATCCGCTGAAAGCGCCTTACCATTCACCTTACGGGCAGAAGGTACCCGACCATTCGCATTATCATTAGCTGCTTTCACTGCTTTCGGTGTCGCGGCAAGCGTTTCAGATGTGCTGTTGGTCGCACTGCTGAGCTGTACTATCCCCTTTTTCGTCGTACTTGCATCCTCAAGCGCCACGGCGGATGCAATATCCTCTGCCCGTTTTGCCGCTGTCTCGGCGCGCGTTGCCGCGGATTCCGCCGTACTTTTGCTCTGTGCTGCCGCCGTCGCACTGCCAGCTGCCTCTGTCGCCTTCGTGGATGCTGTCGTGGCGCTGCCCTTCGCTGCTGACGCTTGTCTGGTCGCCTCATCTTTTGAAGCAGACGCAGATGATGCCGATGACGCCGCCGAACTGGCGGACGATGCGGCAGCCGTTTTTGAGGATTCTGCGCTGGTTTCCGACGCTTTCGCGTTCGTCTCGGATGTCTTCGCTGCGGAAGCAGACCTCGCTGCTGCGCTGGCCTGTTCAGTGGCTTCGCCAGCCTTCGTTGTGGCTGTTGAAGCGGACGATGCGGCGCTTTCTGCCGATTTTCCGGCGGCGGTGGCACTGGCTGAGGCCTGCCCGGCACTTGTTGACGCGGCACTGGCAGATAATGCAGCCGCTGTTTTTGAGCCTGCTGCTGCGGAGGCACTCTGTTCTGCTGCCGTTTCAGAGGACCTGGCGTTCGTCTCGGACGTTTTTGCCGCCTTCGCGGAATTTCCTGCCGCCGTTGCCGAGGAAGCTGCACTACTGGCGCTTGATGATGCGTTCGTTTCTGATGATTTTGCCGCCTCTTTTGAAGCCGACGCATCTCTGGCTGAGGTGGCAGCTTCTGACGCTTTCGTGGTCGCGGTGGATGCAGAAGTGGCGGCTGATTGTTGTGACGCTGAAGCATTCGTTTCTGACGTTTTCGCCGCACTGGCACTGGTAGCTGCCGCGCTTTTTGAAGACTCTGCGGCGGCAGCACTTTTTGATGCTTCAGTGGCCTTTGTTGATGCCGTTCCTGCGCTGGAAGACGCTGACTGAGCCGACGACGCGGCCTGTCCGGCTGACGTGCTGGCTGCGCGTGCTGAGCCTGCAGCATCAGTCGCACGGGTTGCCGCCGCACGGGCTGATGTGCCGGCATCGCTGGCTGACTTCTTCGCGGCTGCTGTGTTCTGCGCCACTGCGGACGCGTTACGCGCCACCTCTTCCACCATCAGTTCAAAGCGGCGCAGTGCCTCCGGACGGGCATCATCCTCCGTCATGGCACCGAGAAAATCATTCAGCGTACCGGGTCGGGAATCTTCATACACGGTGATGGTCCCGGCATGTGACGGCGGGAATCCTTCCACCAACAGAATAACGCTGTACTGACCGTACTCAACGTCCATGCTGTAACGCCCGGCTTCATCCGGATTTTCTGAGGCCAGCGTGTTCACCACCACCGTGGTGCTGTTACGTTTTGCTTTCAGCTGGATTGTGCAGTTCTGTACCGGTTTTCCTGTGCCGTCTTTCAGTACACCTGAAATCTTTACTGCCATATTCACCCCACAAAAAAGCCCGCCTGAACCGGCGGGCTGTCATAACACTGTGTTACCTGGCTAATCAGAATTTATAACCGACACCCACGATGAAACCGTCAGTGCGCCAGTCACCACTGCCGGAGCCTTCATAAGCAATATCAATGGCCACGGATTCGGTCGGGTTAAACTGCACGCCAGCCCCCCACGCCAGAGACGTGTTGCTGTGGCGACCGTCATCACTTCCGGTCAGCACATCGTGCTTTTTCCCCTTGTTGTCAGTTACGCGGAGATAATCCCCGGAGAAAGTCGAAACACGGCTGTAAGCCACACCTGCCATCGCATAAGCACTGAACCATTCATTCACGCGTACAGATGGCCCCGCCATCATGCTGAACCAGCGGTTACGCACTGAATCTTCATGCCAGCGGGTATCGCTGTAATGCGTTTTTTGCTCATCTTTGGCATTGGCATAACTGAATGACGTCACCAGCCCCAGCGTGTCCGTAAATTCATAACGGTATTTCACGTTAATGCCCTTCAGGTCATCACTGCCTGGCATATCAGTATGGGTCTGAAGATACCCGGCGCTTAGTGTGGACTGATGCTCTGCTGCGCTCGCTGGCGTACCAGCGGCAACCAGCCAGACTACTGCGGACAGAATAACAGCACATAATTTACGCATAATTACCTCTCGCTTTTCTGCAATAAAAAAGGCGTCATTTCTGACGCCCGTATTGGGGTTATAAAATTCAGCTGATACTGATGCCTGCGGTGGCTTTCTTCATCACCACAACCAGCAAATCGCTGATACTTGCTGTGGGATACCAGTCATTTACCAGCCATGCTGACACCGAAAACTCCAGCGTCATGTGACCGTGACCGGCAGGCATATCAATAACGCCACTGTAAATCAGCGTATTATCCAGCGCGGTACGGTTATAAATTTCAGCACCGTTTTTCCGCACTATCAGACGGCATGAGGAGTAAATATCAGTATGCTCTCTCTCATGCTTAGCGCCGCTGAATGCCACCGCCGGAATAACAATCTGCCGGTCAAACGGCTGATCGTCATAAATCCTGACGGTAATGGTCCCTGATGGCCAGCGTTCCGGTGCACGGGAGTCCCGGGGGAAAGCTTTGCCCACTGTTTTAACGAGATCGCCTTCAATCTGGTTCGCGGACAGTTTTCCCAGAACCCGGCAGTTCTCGTTAATCGTGACGTTGTTGAGCGTCCCGGAGTTCGCATTCACGTTACCGCTGATATCGGCATTTTTCGCCGTCAGCCGCCCGTCCGGTGTCAGGGAAAATGCCGGAGGATTACCGCCGCTGGTAATGGTGGGAGCCGTCAGATATTTCAGGAACACTTCGTTCATGAATATCTGATCGCCCTGACCAACAAACATCGGCTTTGTGTTGCCATTCGCAGGATTAACCATCGCAATCCTGTCCGCCGCCAGCAGCACCTGACTCTGCATGCCGTCAGGGGTATTCTCAATACCGGCACCAATACCCGCGATATAAAGGCGTCCGTCCTGCATCTGCTGCAGCTTCACAGCCCACATGCTGTTCAGGTTATTATTTGTATCAACCTGAACCTTCTGTATCTGCTGAATTGCCGCACTCTGGTCTTCCAGTTTCTTATTGACGGTCTGCGTGACTTCATTGCTGACATCCGTAATGGACGTCCTGATTTCAGCCAGGTCAGGCGCAAGCTGACCGTTATCAATCTGCGTCCACAGCTCCTGAGCCAGATGGGTTTTCCCTATCTCGCCTTTGAAAAAATCCAGATAGCCGGATGCATCATCACTCGGCTGGCTAACAGCCTCCACGAATGCCGATTTGCCAACGGTGTTCACACTGCGGATATAAAAGTAATAATCATGGCCCGGTTTGATATTGATACTGGCGGCTATCCAGTACAGCCCCGTGCCAAGGTAGCGGGCTGTGGTTTCAACCTGCCTGATATCGGTAATCCGCGTTTCCGAGAACCAGAACTCAAATTGTACCGTCGGATCATAAACCGCAAGATGCGGCGTGGCGGTTATCTGAAAATAGCCCGGTGTCAGCTCAATCCGAGACGGCGCTGCCGGTGCGGCAATCCGGAACGATACCGATGCCGGCTCGCCCTGCTGTCCCCACGCATTTACAGCCCGGACAGTCAGCCTGTAGTTCCCCAGCGCCAGTTGCGTGAAGCGGTATGTGGTTTCCGTCGTCCGGGCCGTGCTGACCAGCCGCTCACTGCCGTCATCCGCTGTTACGGTCAGACGGAGCAGGAAGCTCACGCCCTTCACCACCTTCGGCGTGTCCCAGCGCGCCAGCACCTGATATTCCCCGCTGTCTGCGGTGACTTCGGCGGTCAGGTGCTGCACCGCTGGCGGCGTGACACCATTCACCGTGCCGCTCTGGTCGCCGTCAAAGTGCGCCCCGTTATCCACGATGGCCTCTTTTTCCGGTACATGCTGCACGGCAGTGATGGCATACGTGCCGTCATCGTTCTCACGGATACTCACACAGCGGAACAGGCGCTGGCGCAACGTCGGCAACTTCAGCCCCCACACGCTGTATTCAGCAACGCCGTCAGGAACCCGGCTCACTTTCACCTTCACGCCGTCGGTGACGGACTGAACCTCCACGCTGACCGGATTGCCATTTCCGTCAACCAGGCTTATCAGCGTGGTGCCGGAGGATGGCAGCGTGATTTCACGGTCGAGCGTCAGCGTCCGGGTCTGGCTGTTCACCGCCAGCACGCGACCACCGGTGCTGATACCGGCATAGTCATCATCGCAGATTTCAATGACATCGCCCGGCACATGGCGAAGCCCTTCAGCACCCACGCTGAAGTCCACGGTCTGCGTTTCCAGCAGCTCCGTTTTAATCAGCCACAGCCCGGCTCGGTGTGCCTGCCCCCGGCTGGTACAGCCAAAGGCATCCATCTTCGTGACGTTACGACCGTAACGGGCAATGGCCTGCGTATCCTCCACAAGCTCTGTCGCCGTCTCCCAGCCGTTATTCGGGTCAATCCAGTTCACCTCAACGGCATTATGGCGGTCCTTCAGGGCGCTGAAGCTGTAGCGGAACGGCGCGCCATCATCCGGCATCACCACATTACTGCGGTTATAGGTCCACACCTTATCTGATGGCCGGTCCTGCACGAACGTCAGCGTCTGCCCGTTCCATACCGGCATACAGCGCATCGCCGAGCAGAAATCACTGAGCACATCCCACGCCTTGCGCTGTGTGGTCAGGTACGCATTACAGGTGATGCGCGGCTCCGTGCCGCCAAAGCCGTCCGGCACTGACTGGTCGCAGTACTGGCCGATGACATACAGCGCCCATTTATCCACATCCGCCGCACCAAGACGTTTCCCCATGCCGTAGCGCGGGTGGGTCAGCATATCCCACAGACACCAGGCCATGTTGTTGCTGTATGCCGGTTTAAACGTTCCGTCCCAGATACCGCTGTATTGCCGCGTCTGCGGGTTATAGTTCGACGGCACCTGCAGAATGCGCCCGCGAAGATGATAATTACGGCTCACCTGCTGGCTGCCGAACTGCTCCGAGTCCACCTGCACGCCGACCAGTGCCGTGTTCGGGTAGCACTGTTTCACATCGATGATTTCGGTGTATGACGACCAGAGCGTTTTGTTCTGCAGCTGGTCTGTGGTGCTGTCCGGCGTCATCCTGCGCATCCGGATATTGAACGGGCGCGGCGGCAGGTTATCCACCACCACCGAGGCCAGATACTGCGAGGTGGTTTTGCCCTTAATGGTGATGTCTTTTTCCGTCACCCAGCCACCATTACGCTGTATCTGAACCAGCAGGCGGACTTCCGACGGATTCCTGTCCCCCTTTGAGGTGGTTTCCACCAGTGCCTGCACGCCGAAGGTAAAACGCAGTCGGTCAATGTTTGCCGACGTGATGGTCCGGGTGATCGGCGTGTCGTATTTCACTTCCGTACCCAGCACCGTCTCGGATCCGGAGGATTCAAAACCCTCCGGCGGTGTCTGCTCCTGCTCACCGGCCCGGAACACCACCGTGACGCCGGAGATGTTGGTATTCCCCTCACTGTCCAGCACTGGCGTACTGTTCAGCAGCACGCTTTTTAATCCATCCACCGGACCTTCAATCGGCCCTTCGCTGATGGCATCGATCACACTCAGCAGCTGCGTGGACTTCAGGTTGTCCTTCGCTTCGCGCGGGGTATGCCCCTTACTGCTGCCTTTACCCATTCGTCATGCTCCATAAACGACAAAACCGCCCGCAGGCGGTTTCACATAAAATATTTTGCATCATCGACCAATCACCACAACCTGACCACCATCCCCTTCGTCTGCCGTGCTGATCTCCTGAGAAATCACGCGTGACCCCACGCGCATTTCACCGTACAGAACGGGCAGAACATTGCCCTGGGCAACCATGTTATCCAGTGAGGAGAAATACGTGTTCTGCTTACCGTTATCCGTTGTCTGTGTACGGGGAGTTCTGGCTTTCGGTGCCAGCATCTGCGCCACACCACCGAGCACCATACTGGCACCGAGAGAAAACAGGATGCCGGTCATACCACCGGCCCCAATGGCTGCCCCCCATGCTGCAAGGGTGGCTCCGGCGGTAAAGAATGAGCCGGCAATGGCGGCAGCCCCCAGGACAACCTGGAATACGCCACCTGACTTGGCCCCGGCGACTCTGGGAACGATATGAATCACAGCGCCATCAGGCAGAGTCTCATGTAACTGCGCCGTTAATCTGGACGTGCTGACGTCCCGCCCGGCAATCCGTACCTGATACCAGCCGTCGCTCAGTTTCTGACGAAACGCCGGGAGCTGTGTGGCCAGCGCCCGGATGGCTTCAGCCCCCGTTTTCACACGAAGGTCGATGCGGCGGCCAAATCGTTGCAAATCCCCGTAAAGGCAGATGCGTGCCATTCCCGGTGACGCCAGAGGGAGTGTGTGCGTCGCTGCCATTTGTCGGTATACCTCTCTCGTTTACTCAGTTGTTCAGGAATATGGTGCAGCAGCTCGCCATCACCACAGTAAATGGCGGCATGATTCGGCACCGATGAACCAAAACAGCACAGCAGCACATCGCCCGGTTGTGCTGATG
>SKEJ01001835.1_pt1 | contig 11002 bp, 6 predicted proteins | sample 4826721 | NCBI WGS metagenome assembly SKEJ01 (sample SAMN11008812, study PRJNA524170) | human gut metagenome | biome: Human fecal sample; material: Feces; isolation source: fecal sample from pouch patient p31 | host: Homo sapiens | place: Israel: Tel-Aviv | collected 2015-06-02 | reverse complement strand
ATGCAAAGTAGTTGTAAACATTTTGCCGTCTTGGTAAAATAAACATAACAGAATTCAGAAAATTGTGAAGAAAAAGGAAAGGCAGAGAACCGATGATTAGAATCAAAGATATTGCAGACCGCGCAGGGGTCAGCCCGACGACGGTTTCGAATGTAATACACGGAAAGACAGGGCGCGTCTCAAAGGCGACGGTCGAGAAAATCAACCGGATTTTAAAGGAGATGGAGTACGTGCCGAGTATCAGCGCGCGCATGCTGGCGAACAACAGCTCCGGTCTCATTGGTGTGGCGCTTGGTTTCATGAAGAAAGGAAATGCATCTTCCTTTGAGGATCCCTTTGTGTCGGCAATGCTCGGAAACCTGGAATATCAGATCCGGGAACACGGCTATTATATGATGCTGGTTGCGCGCCATGAGCAGGACGATATTATGCAGCAGGCGCTCGGCTGGAATTTTGACGGCATGATTGCGATGGCTCTGAAGGAAAAGGAGATTGCAGAGCTCTCGGAACGTCTCGGAAAACCGCTGGTAACCATTGATCAGTATCTCCCGCCGGAACTTGGAGTCCGCTCCATTACGATGGATGACTGCGGCGGTGCGTACCAGATGAGTCAGTACCTGATTGGAAAGGGACATAAAAAATTTCTCTTTTTATCCGACTGCGATCTCGGGGTTGACCACTATCGGTGGCTCGGTGTGCGTCAGGCAATGGAGGAGGCGGGAATTGAGGACTTTGAAAGTCGCCATATTGTGATCCCGTGGAATCCAGAGCAGAGGGAGAAGGCATATGAGGAGATGCTTCCGTTCTTCAAAAAACAGACAGCGCTCTTTTTTTCATCGGATTACTATGCACTTGAAGCATCCAATTTTCTGCAGAACAGGGGAATAAAGGTTCCGGAGGAAATTTCAATTGCGGGCTTTGATGATGTTACCTATGCGACACTTGCGCGGCCGAAGCTGACTACCGTGCATCAGATGGTGGATGGAAAAGCACGCCGTGCCGTAGAAGTCCTGATGCACTTGATCCAGGATGAGCCGGTACAAAAAGATATTCCGCCATTGCCGACAACGCTGGTGGAGAGGGAGTCGGTAAGAGATCTGACGAAGTAAATAGTTACCAAATTTACAGAAAAACTCTTGTAGAAACTGCTGGTTTTGCGCAAAACTATTGAAAAATCACCGTGAGGTATGGTAAACTGTGCTTGCAAACGACAGAATCAAAGAACCAGACACGTTCTGGGGATGAAATAAAGGAGGTAAAAAAATGGACAAAAAATGGTGGAAAGAAGCCGTAGTGTATCAGATTTATCCGCGCAGCTTCATGGACAGCAACGGAGACGGTATCGGAGATTTAAATGGTATCACATCCCGTCTGGATTATCTGAAGGATCTTGGCGTAGATGTTATCTGGCTGTCTCCGGTGTACCAGTCACCAAACGATGACAATGGATATGATATCAGCGATTACCGGGCAATCATGCAGGAGTTCGGAACAATGGAGGATTTTGACCGCATGCTTTCGGAGATGCATAAAAGAGGCATCAGGCTGGTCATGGACCTTGTTGTCAATCATACTTCAGATGAACACAAATGGTTCGTGGAGAGCCGCAAATCGAAAGACAATCCATACCGCGATTATTATATCTGGCGTGATGCAAAAGAGGGAAAAGAGCCAAACAACTGGGGAAGCTGCTTCTCCGGTTCCGCATGGAAATACGATCCGCAGACAGAGATGTATTATCTGCATCTGTTCTCAACAAAACAGCCTGATCTGAACTGGGAGAACCCGGCGGTTCGAAAAGAAGTTTTCGATATGATGAACTGGTGGTGTGAAAAAGGCATTGACGGTTTCCGGATGGACGTTATCAGCATGATCTCCAAACCGGAAGGGCTGCCGGACGGAAAAATTCCGGAGGGCGGACTCTACGGTGATTCCGGCTGCGTAAACGGACCGCACGTTCATGAGTATCTGCAGGAGATGAACAGGGAAGTCCTCTCCAAATACGATCTGATGACGGTTGGTGAGTGTGCCGGTGTCACGATCGAGGAGGCAGAAAAATATGCATCCGCAGACGGCAAAGAGCTCAGCATGGTATTCCAGTTCGAGCTGGTAGATCTGGCAAGCGGAACATACGGCAAATGGACGGACAAACGCGTACCGCTCAAAGATTTCAAACGCGTCATGACAGCATGGCAGACGGAGCTTGAGGGAAAGGCATGGAACAGCCTATTCCTTGGAAACCACGACCAGCCGCGCTGCCTGTCCCGTTTCGGCGATGATTCACCGGAATACCGTGTGGTAAGTGCCAAAATGCTGGCAACCTGCCTTCATATGATGCAGGGTACCCCGTATGTATACCAGGGCGATGAGCTTGGCATGAAAAATGTTCCGTTCCACGATCTGTCCGAGTTCCGCGATATTGAGAGCATCAACGCGTTCCACGAGCTGACCGGTGCCGGAAAAGTAGCACCGGACGACATGATGCGCTACCTGAACCTGCGCGGAAGAGACAATGCAAGAACTCCGATGCAGTGGGATGATACCGCTTCGGCAGGATTTACCACAGGAACACCGTGGATCAAGGTCGGACCGGATTACGAGACCGTCAATGCCAAGAATGAGATGGCGGATCCGGATTCTGTATACAATTATTACAAGAAACTGATTCATCTCCGGAAAGAGAAGGATATCATGGTTTACGGAACGTACGAGCTGCTCGATCCGGAGGATGAGGCTCTGTATGTATATACCAGAACCTTAGGCGACCAGAAACTCCTCGTGATGTGCAATTTTACAAAAGAGGAGCAGGAGTACACAGTTCCGGAAACCTTTGCGGGAGCAGATGTACTGATCAGCAACTATCCACAGAGCGGCGCAGCAGCGGGGGCAAGAAAACTGCGTGCGTATGAGGCAGTTGTTCTGGAAACCAAATAAAAAATGCAGAGGAACCTGTGGCAGAACGGACTTTTGCCACAGGTTCCCGTTCTCAAAATACGGCAAAAACCGGTAAGAGTAAGAAAGGGGAAAACAAAACATGAAACCATATCTGAAATTGGAGACACATCCGCTTGCAGACCCGAAGAATGTAGTAAAGGGCGATAAATATCGTATCACGGTACTGACGGAGCATCTTCTTCGGCTGGAATACAGTGAGGACGGTGAATTTATCGATGCGGCATCCCAGACGGTTGTAAACCGTGATTTTCCAGCAGTGGAATTTTCCGTCAAAGACACAGGCGATGAGCTGGAGCTGCGCACAAAGTATCTGCAGCTGAATTACAACAAAAAGGCATTCTCTGCAAACGGACTTTCCTGCAAAACAACGGCAGTCGGCATCAGTTCTGTACCGGCATGGCATTACGGAGATCCGACACAGGATCTTGGAGGAACGGCCCGTACGCTTGATCAGGTCAACGGAGCATGCGAACTGGAACCTGGTATCATGTCCTGGTTTGGTTCCGCTGTTCTGGATGATTCGAAGTCGCTTCTGATGACAGAGGACGGTTGGGTGACCCCGAGAAAGAAAGGAGTGCAGGATCTGTACTTCTTCGGCTATGGCTGGAATTTCCGTTTGGCATTAAAGGATTTCTACCACCTTTGTGGCAAGACACCGATGCTTCCGAGGTTTGCGCTTGGAAACTGGTGGAGCCGTTACTGGCGTTACAGTGAAGCATCTTATATGAAACTGATGGAAGACTTCGACAAAGAGAACGTTCCATTCTCGGTTGCTGTTATCGATATGGACTGGCACCGTGTAGACGATGTGGATCCGAAATACGGCAGCGGCTGGACCGGCTATAGCTGGAATAAAAAACTCTTCCCGGATCCGGAGCGTTTTCTTGGAAAACTCCATGCACGCGGCATGAAGACAACACTGAATGTCCATCCGGCAGACGGAATTCGTGCGTATGAGGACTGCTATCCGGAAGTAGCAGAGGCTATGGGAGTGGATGCAAAAAAAGAAGAGCCGGTCAATTTTGACATTGCGGATCCGAAATTTGTTGATGTATATTTCGACAAAGTCCATCATCCGATGGAAAAAGAGGGCGTCGATTTCTGGTGGATTGACTGGCAGCAGGGACAGAGTACCAAGATCGAGGGTCTTGATCCGCTGTGGATGCTGAATCACTATCATTTTCTTGACAGTGGAAGAGACGGAAAACGTCCGATGACCTTCTCCCGCTACGCAGGACCCGGCTCCCACCGCTATCCGGTCGGATTTTCCGGAGACACTCACATCACCTGGGAATCACTGGATTTCCAGCCATACTTTACTAGCACAGCCTCCAACATCGGCTATGGATGGTGGAGTCATGATATCGGCGGCCATATGCTTGGCTACCGTGACGATGAGCTTGAAGCAAGATGGTATCAGTACGGAGTCTTTTCTCCGATCAACCGTCTGCACAGCTCTAACAGTGCCTTCAGTGGAAAAGAGCCTTGGAACTTCAGTATGGAAGTGCGCAGCACAATGGATGATTTCCTTCGTCTGCGTCATAAACTCGTACCGTATCTGTACACGATGAACTACCGTGCATGGAAAGAGGACACACCGATCGTTGTTCCGATGTATTATGATTACCCGGAGACGGTTTTCTGGGGCAAAAATCAGGCACCGAATCAGTACTTCTTCGGAAGCGAGCTGATGGTAACACCGGTGACAACGAAATGCATTCCGGAGCTGAAGCGTGCAAAAACAAAGGTGTGGCTGCCGGAAGGTACGTGGTTTGATTTCTTCAACGGAATGATTTACGAGGGTGGCAGAAGTATGGATCTGTACCGTACGCTCGAGGAGATCCCGGTTCTTGCGAAAGCAGGTGCGATTATCCCGATGACAGAGAAAATCAGTGCGCTGGATGTAGAATCCAACCCGGATGAGCTGACGGTACGCGTTTACGCGGGCGCGGACAATACATTTGCCCTGTACGAGGATGACAATACTACCATGGCATATGAGAAGGATGACTGTGCAAAAACATCGATGACGCTCGACTGGGGTGCGCGGAAATTTACGATTGCACCGGTTGAGGGCAATCAGAGCCTCGTTCCGGAAAGCAGAATGTACTGCGTAGAATTCGGCGGAAGTACGGCAAAAGAAGCGAAGGTCTTTGTAAACGGCGTGGAAGCGGATGCAGAAGTCAAAGAGAAAGACGGACTTCTTACGATCGCGGTAACAGATGTAAAACCGCAGGATACCGTGACAATCTGTCTGCCGGAAGATACGGAGATTGCAAAGAACGATGTCATGACACGTGCGATGGATCTGCTGCTGCACGCCGAAATCAGCTACATCACCAAAGAGCAGATCGCAAATCTTCTTCACAAAGCAGACGGAAAGGTAGCAATTCTGGCTGCAGAGCTGCAGAGCATGGAACTTTCAAACGATCTGCGCGGTGCGCTGCTGGAGATCATTACGGCATAAATTGCTGCAGAAAAACACGATTTGATTTACAGAAAAAGAATTCTGTGATACGATACATACAAAGAAAAGGAAGAGAGCGTGGCAGTGGATTCTGTCAGGCTCTCTTCTTGAAATGTGAGACAGGAGGATTTTTAAACGTGGGAAAATACATCATGGCACTTGATGCCGGCACAACGAGCAACCGCTGTATTCTGTTTGATCAGAAAGGACAGATCGTAAGCCTTGCGCAGAAGGAGTTTACCCAGCGTTTCCCGAAACCGGGCTGGGTGGAGCACGATGCCAATGAAATCTGGTCCACGATGCTCGGTGTAGCCGTGGAGGCAATGCAGAAAGCGGGCGCGTCCTACGAGGATATCGCGGCAATCGGCATCACAAACCAGAGAGAGACGACGATCGTCTGGGACAAAAAGACGGGAGAGCCGGTCTACAATGCAATTGTATGGCAGTGCCGCAGAACATCGGAATACTGCGATTCCCTGATGGAGCGCGGACTGGTTGACCGTTTCCGGGAGAAAACAGGTCTTGTGATTGATGCGTATTTTTCAGCCACGAAGCTGAAATGGATTCTAGATGAAGTTCCGGGCGTGCGCGAGCGGGCGGAGCGAGGCGATCTCTATTTCGGAACAGTGGAGACGTGGCTGATCTGGAAGATGACAAAGGGAAAGGTACATGTCACCGATTACACCAACGCGTCCCGTACAATGCTGTTCAATATCCATACACTGAAATGGGATGAGGATATCTTAAAAGAGCTGAACATTCCGCTCTGTATGCTGCCGGAAGTCCGCCCGTCGAGCTGTGTCTACGGGGAGACGGCATCCACATATTTCGGCGGCGCGATTCCGATTGCGGGAGCAGCGGGAGACCAGCAGGCGGCGCTGTTCGGCCAGACCTGCTATGCGCCGGGCGAAGCGAAAAATACATACGGAACAGGCTGCTTCCTGCTGATGAACACGGGAGAAAAGCCGGTTTCTTCGACACACGGTCTTGTTACCACGATTGCATGGGGTATCGGGGACAAGATTACGTATGCGCTCGAGGGATCCATTTTTGTCGGCGGAGCCGCAATCCAGTGGCTGCGCGATGAGATGAAGCTGATCGAGTCCTCGGCGGATTCCGAGTACATGGCGCAGAAGGTGAACGACACGAACGGCTGCTACGTCGTACCGGCGTTTACCGGCCTTGGCGCACCGTACTGGGATCAGTATGCGAGAGGAACCATTCTCGGCCTGACCCGCGGCGTCAACAAATACCATGTGATCCGCGCAACGCTAGAGTCGATCACATATCAGGTGGATGATGTCTTAAAAGCGATGGAGGCAGATTCCGGCATGAAGCTCTCCGCACTGCGTGTGGACGGCGGAGCAAGCGCCAACAACTTCCTGATGCAGTGCCAGGCGGACATCAGCCAGGCGCCGGTGGAGCGGCCGTGCTGCATCGAGACGACCGCGATGGGAGCAGCTTATCTTGCGGGACTCGCCGTCGGCTACTGGCCGGATCAGGAGACGGTAAAACAGAACGGAGCCATTGACCGTACGTTTGAGCCGGAGCTCTCGAAAGAGGAGCGCGATGAGAAGATGAACGGATGGCACAAAGCAGTCCGTTACGCCGAAGGATGGGCGAAATAGAAAAAGATTTTGGAAATGCAGAAAAGGAACGGTTTCGTAATGAAAACCGTTCCTTTTCGCGTACTGTGACTTCTTGTCTACTGATGTTAAAGAATGTCGATATGTTCGCCGTTTAAAGCTTTGTTCATGCTTCGCACGGCACAGAATTTACCGCACATCGAGCAGGTATCTTCCTGTTCCGGCGAGCGGTCAGCGCGGATGGCTTTTGCAGTCTCCGGGTCCAGTGCACAGTCCCACTGTGCTTCCCAGTCGAGCACGCGGCGGGCGTCTCCCATCTTGTCGTCAATATCACGCGCATGCGGCACGCCTTTGGCAATGTCGGCAGCGTGTGCGGCGATTTTGCTTGCGATGATGCCCTGCTTTACATCATCGAGGTTCGGAAGAGCCAGATGCTCTGCCGGCGTTACGTAGCAGAGGAAAGCAGCGCCGTTCATAGCGGCAATTGCGCCTCCGATGGCAGCGGTGATGTGGTCATAGCCCGGTGCAATATCGGTCACAAGAGGTCCGAGGACATAGAACGGAGCGCCCATGCAGATGGTCTGCTGTACTTTCATATTGGCCGCAATCTGATCCATCGGAACGTGGCCCGGTCCCTCAACCATAACCTGAACGTCTTTCTCCCAGGCACGTTTGGTGAGTTCGCCGAGGCGCACCAGCTCTTCAATCTGGCAGACATCCGTTGCGTCGGCAAGGCAGCCAGGACGGCAGGCGTCGCCGAGAGAAATGGTCACATCGTATTCACGGCAGATATCGAGAATCTCATCGTAATACTCGTAGAACGGATTCTCCTCGCCGGTCATGCACATCCAGGCGAACACGAGGGAGCCGCCGCGGGAAACAATATTCATTTTCCGTTTGTGTTTGCGGATATGATCGATGGTTTTTCTGGTGATGCCGCAGTGCAGGGTGACGAAATCGACACCGTCCTCGGCATGGAGGCGGATGACGTCAATAAAATCTTTGGCGGTCAGCGTATCCAGGTCTCTCTGGTAATGGATCACACTGTCATATACCGGCACGGTGCCGATCATGGCCGGACATTCGGAGGTCAGTTTCCGCCGGAACGGCTGCGTATTGCCGTGGCTCGACAGGTCCATGATGGCTTCTGCGCCCATATTGACCGCGGAGAGTACCTTCTGCATCTCCACATCGTAATCTTTACAGTCTTTCGAAACACCGAGATTTACATTGATTTTCGTGCGCAGCATCGAGCCGATGCCCTCCGGATCGATGCAGGTGTGCAGCTTATTGGCCGGAATGGCAACCTTTCCGCTGGCGACGAGCGGCATCAGGTCTTCCACGGCCATATACTCTTTTTCTGCGACTTTTTTCAGCTCCGGTGTTACAATGCCGCGGCGTGCGGCGTCCATCTGTGTTGCGTAATTGCGTTCCATCTGTTGTTCTCCTTTATTTTCAAAATCAGATCCGGTAAGCGTGGTTCAGCGGTCCCGAGCCGTGGCCGAGATCCATCATGCTCGCGAGTGCGCCCGAAATATACTCTTTTGCGGCGGAAATGGCATCCGGAAGGGAAAGCCCCTTTGCGAGCCCCGATGCGATGGCGCTGGAGAGTGTACAGCCGGTGCCGTGTGTGTTCGGATTGTCGATGCGTTTTCCGGTGAACCAGGTAAATGTGCCGTTGTGATATAAAAGATCGTTGGCATCATTGATACTGTGGCCGCCCTTTAATAGAACGGCACAGCCGCAGGAATCCCCGATCTCTTTTGCGGCGCGTTCCATATCGCTTTCCGACTGGATTTTGATGCCGGAGAGAACTTCTCCCTCTGGGATATTCGGTGTGATGACTTCGGCCAGAGGAAAGAGCAGTTTTTTCATCAGGTCAGGCACGCCGCCCGAAGCGAGCGCGGAACCGCTTGTAGCGACGAGGACCGGGTCCACAACGATGTGTTTGGCCTGGTAGAAGCGAAGCCGTTCGGAGATGACTTCGATCAGTGCCGGGGAGGATACCATACCGATTTTGACGGCGTCCGGGAAGATGTCCGTAAAGACGGCGTCAAGCTGTGCGGCCAGAAACTCCGGTGTTACATCGAAAATACCGGAAACTCCGGTGGTGTTCTGGGCGGTGAGTGCGGTAATTGCCGACATGGCGTAAACTCCGTTTGTGATCATGGTTTTGATGTCTGCCTGAATGCCGGCGCCTCCGCTGGAATCACTTCCCGCGATTGTTAATGCTGTTTTCATGTTTTTCGCGTCCATGAGAATTACTCCTTTGCATTACTTTTCTTTTTGGACAGGCGACAAAGAAAGTGGTGCCCCCAGTCTGCCGCCTGGTGTGAGGATGAATGGTTACGTAAAATTATTTGTTTTCCAGCATGCGCAGAGTCTGTTCTTTCAGATCCTTCGTTGCGGAAACAATGTCTTTCTGTGCAAAAATGGCACTGATGACGGCGATGCCGCAGATGCCGCTGCCGGAAAGCTCCGTCACGTTATCGCGTGTGATGCCGCCGATGGCGATGACAGGGATTTTAACGGCATTGCAGATAGCAGTCAGCGTTTCGTGGCTGACATCCTCCGCATCCGCCTTGGAACCGGTGTGGAAGACCGCGCCGACGCCGAGGTAATCTGCCCCGCGCTGCTCGGCGAGAATGGCCTGTTCCACGGTCTGCGCCGAAACGCCGATGATCTTGTCCGGGCCAAGCTTAGCACGGACATCGCCGGCCTCCATATCGCTCTGGCCGACATGAACGCCGTCCGCATCCATCTTAGCTGCGATTTCCACGTTATCGTTGATGACGAAAGGAACATGGTATGCAGCACAGAGTTTTTTCAGTTCCAGTGCCTCTTCCATAAAGTGATCCTGGTCAAGATTTTTTTCGCGGAGCTGGATAAACGTTGCGCCGCCCTGCAGAGCCTTTTCCACCTGGCTGTACAGTGTCTCGCCGTTCAGCCAGCTGCGGTCTGTCACAGCATATAAAAGCAGGCCTTTTTTATCGCACTTCATACTTTGCACCTTTCTCCAGCGTCTCGCCGTCCATGTGGTAGATGGCGTCGATGATGCGGTTCCGGTAGGTGGAGTTGCCGTCTTCCGGTTTCATATGGCTCCAGCCGATCTCGCCGGCAAGTCCCATCGCGCAGACAGCGGCAGCAGCGGCTTTTAACGGCTCGTCCGGGTTGGCAACGAGGTAAGCGGTCATCATGCCGGAGAGCTGGCAGCCTGTTCCGGTGATGCTTCCCATCTCGGCGCGTCCGTTGCGGATCACGTAGCAGGTGTCAGCATCGGCAACGAGGTCGATCGCTCCTGTGATGGCGACAACACAGTTGTGGTCTTTCGCAAAGTTTTTTGCAAAAGCAACGGCGCTGTCGAGGTTTTCGTCTGTTACTTTATCGGCAACGTCTGCGTCAACACCCTTTGTCGTTCCGCTTCCGAGTGCCAGTGTTTTGATTTCGGAAATATTTCCGCGGATGACGGTGAACGGGATTTTTTCCATCAGTCCGACTGCGGTCGAAGTACGTAAGTGGCTTGCGCCTGCGCCGACTGGATCGAGCAGGATTTTGTGGCCGAGCGAAGCTGCTTTTGCACCGGCACGGTACATGCCGTCGATGCTCGTTCTGTGCAGCGTTCCGATGTTGATGTTCAGACCGCCGCAGATGGAGGTGATATCCTCGACATCCTCCGGTTCATCGGACATGATCGGGCTTGCGCCGCATGCCAGCAGAATATTGGCGACATCGTTTACTGTAACGTAATTTGTGATGTTGTGTACGAGAGGGGTTGTTTTTCTGACATTGTCAAGACAAGTGCCTAACATAATTTTTTGTTCCTCCTGTGTGAGTATTTTTGCAGAAGCAAATTCCCTTGTGGTACTGGAAGAACCTGTTGATGATGTGTTCATAGAGATTAAAAAAGCAGATATACGTGGAGGTATATCTGCAGAAAATGTGCATATCGTATCTCCCTACGTTGGCATTACCCAAATCAGGTTCAGGGTCTAGG
>SKEJ01001825.1_pt1 | contig 11024 bp, 6 predicted proteins | sample 4826721 | NCBI WGS metagenome assembly SKEJ01 (sample SAMN11008812, study PRJNA524170) | human gut metagenome | biome: Human fecal sample; material: Feces; isolation source: fecal sample from pouch patient p31 | host: Homo sapiens | place: Israel: Tel-Aviv | collected 2015-06-02 | reverse complement strand
CCACACGGGAGAAGCGGACGATGGACTGGCAATCATTGACTATAAAGAAGTAGTACAAATACGCTCTTGAGTTCTCAAACCACCACCACTCACCCACCTTACGGAACCCCGACCGGGGAACCACTCGCTGAGCGGCAGCGAAGAGTTAATCTACACGAACCCCGGCAATCACGCAACCCGGCCCCTCACGGACACCCCGCGAACCCTTGCAAAACAACACATCCACCGGCGTGTCGAAAACACGGGAAAACGGGCGGCGAACGCCACCGCACGGCACAGGACTGCAGGAAAACCCCACCGCAAACCAACACCTGGGCGTGTCACACACCGAACTATCTCATTTACGGCCAATCCCCTAAGCCAACCAATCCGAGAAAGCCTCCCAACTGAAAGCAGAAAAAGCAGAAACAGGAGAAAACAGAAGAAAGCAGATAAACGAAACCGCACCGCCGATCGTTGTCCTGAACAAATTCAGATCTCAACTGATCGAAAGTGCGGTTTTGCATATGCGCGCGCAAGCGACGACAGAACAAGGCAGCGCAGCCAAAAATCGATTAATCGGCGCAACCGAAACGGTAGAGGGCCCAACCCTGGCCGTATTGCGAATAATCGGCAACCTTCACCAACGTGCCGCCATCCACATACGCATCAATCAATTCCTCATTATGGAAGGAATCGTATTGGGCGCGATACGGGAACGACTGCAAGCTTTGCGCCTGGTCGCCCATCGTAAGGAAGTACTCCGGAGCGTCAGTCAGCGGACATACCGTGCCAAGCACCTGCTGCCCATCGCCGGAAGCAAACGCAGTCTCCACTTTGCCGAACGGAACGGATGGCACATCGGTGCGCGCATTGATGATCGGATACAGCATGCTCGCATTGAACAGCGTCTCCGCATACATCGAGCCGTTCAACGGGTCGGAAATGATGGTGGCCTGAGTGCCAGTACGTTCCATGACCTTGCGCAGCACAGTAATCTTCTGCTCGGTGAGCTGCTCGTTGGGGTCGCTTTGGTTCAGGCTGGAATGCGCGATGATCGCGTCGCGAGCCGCAGTACGAGACGGGCATACGATCTGAGCGGAAACCGCAAGTATCGCAATCACAAGGAATGCGGCGATTGGGCCGATCCAATTGGAAGCGAAAGAAACGTTCTTCACGGAAGAAACAGCAGACGCAGAAGAAAGGGAAGGAACGAAAGAAGCGGATGCGGCACACGCGGAAACGCATTCGGAAAGCGCGTTGACGCCAATGACAAGCAACGGCAACGCAACCAGCGGAAGCATGGTCATAATGCGGTTTTCATCGCGATACCAAGGAGAGCTGATGATATTCGGCAGCGCGCCAACCAACGTGACCGTGCACACATATACCAGCGTGACCAGCAGAAACGCGGCCGTCAACGCGATCATGTCACGCAGACGATCGTTGCGGCGAGGTCGAGGTGGTTCGGGCGGTGCGGATAAGGGGACATCAGCAGCATCGGAACACGAAGCAGTCGGCGGGTCGGAAGCGGAAACCAAGGAAACCGCAGCATCGGAAACCAAAGCATCAGCATCAGCGGAAAAAGCGGGAGCCACAGTGGAAACAGCAGCCGAAAGCGAATCCGAAGAGCGCGCAGCAGCGCGGCGGAAGGCGCAAACGAAAGCGGCAACGGTTCCCGCAATCAGCAATAATGCGAACAAAATCGCAGGAAAACCGTCAAGGCCATCCGTGAAGCAGAACGAAATCGACTCCCACAAATTCATGGACGGCTGATGGCTATGGAACCAGGAAGCGGGATTCGCCCAACGATCCGATTTGAACGACGTAAGCATCAGGGCCACAAACGCAACCGCGCCGACACACATGGCGATAAACGCACCCAGAATCAGCTTCCACGGCAAACGCAACACAATGAACGGCACCAGAATCAGAGCATACGTGAATGCGATACGCGGGTGTGCAACGAGGCAAACCACACCTGCGACAGCAGTGATCACAAGCCATTTCACTATATGCTCGCGTACGGCGATCGCATCGAACAAGCGCAACGTGGCAGCGATAAGAAACGGCAGCAGCGACGTGGCGAAACCGAATGCGATCAGCGGACCGGCATTCAGCAGTCCGTACGGGTGGCACACCGAGCTGACGGCAAGCACAGGCACGAACAGTCCAATCAGATTCTGCAGAACGAAAGTAGCGTCGAAAGTGGCGTTATATTGCCGATTCACAGCTGACGATACCTGCTGATTTGAAACATTCGACGATTCAGATACGGACGACGATTCAGGCGTAGACGATGCTTGCGAAATACATGAAATTGGATTACCGCGATTCCAACGTTGTAGGAAATACCTGCACAATACCAGCATTCCAGAAGGGAAAATCACGCCCGAGGCGATGATCCACGTGATATTGAATGCCGCGTAAATAGAGCATTGCACGCCGAACAGCGCCGCGATTTTGATTACGAAATAAGCGCAAACATGGAATAACGGCGGATAGAACGAATTATGTGGCCACAAATGCAGTGCCGCCCCCAAACCTTCGTCAAGCAAGCGGCGAATGAAATAGTAATGCGCAGGGGCATCGCTGCTGACAATCGGCGTATTCCACACCGTGGAGGGGAACCACGCAATCACCAGGCATAGTGCGGATGCGATGCCGATAATCGACGTAAGCCACGGCAATAACACGCGGAGCGACGCCGGATGCAGCATCGCGGGACGCCATCGCAGGTCACGTTTCCGTTCGGACGGGCCGCCATTGGACGAGCCGTCCTGCCGAAGTTGAGTCTGCGCAGGCGTCTGAATCGAGCCATGATTGGCCATTACGGAACCGGTATTCGTAATCTGTTCGGAAGTCATCGATTCCATCGTAGCGAGTGCCGCAACCATGCTCAACGGTCGATTTTCAGGAATCATTCAGACTTCATGCAGGGGTATAACAGTGTTGCGCAAGAAAACAATCACGTTGGAAGCCCAAGATGATTTCACGGGACGCACCATGCGCTACGGGCCTGCCTTGCTGCGGAGCGCGCGTCCCGGCCAACGCTGACGTCGGCATGCGCCGGCGCGCAATAACAGAGAACTGGAGAAGTACCGCATGTTCGTTCTCAAGAACGCATGGGCGGCGCTCGGCCGCGTCAAATGGCGCACCGCGCTAATCGCCCTACTCGCATTACTGGTGTCTTTTTCGGCTGCCGTGGATCTGGCAGTCATACGAGCAGACGACACCGCCAATAATGAGACATACCAGTCGCAGAAAGCCACTGCGGTGATTCGGCCGACCGCGCAGACCAAAGCCAAGCGCGACGGCGCCGATTCCAGCTATACCGACAAGTACTTGACGTGGGAAAAGTACAGCACGTACGCAACGGCCGCACAGAGCAACAGCGTGACCTTCGATTACACGTTGGCAACGTCAGTGCCGGTGCGTGAAAGCAAGTCATTGCAGGCGATCGCTGCGAAAAGCGATACTAGCGAAGACAAGACCGGCGGCAATCTGACCCTGCAGGCGTTCTACACGTTGGACGCCGCGAAAATCAACGATTACGGCTACTACAAAGTGGTCAAGGGCAAGCATTTGAGCTATAAGACGCAGAGCGACGGCGTACTCATTTCGCAGGCGCTGGCCGATAAGAACAATCTCAAAGTCGGCGACAAGGTGACGGTCGGCAATCCGTCGAAAGCTTCCGAAACGTACACGTTCACCGTGCGCGGCATTTACGAATACGACAGCGACGTGCCTGAAGGCAACGGTTCCGACGCGAAATACGCGAAGGACAATCGTGAGAACGTGATCTACACGACGTATATCAACTTCGCCAAGAACGGGCTTGACACGACGGAGGCCACGGGATGGGGCGTTCCGAATCTCAATATTGTGTTCTCTCTGGCGAATCCTTCCACGTATAACAAGTTCGTGCGCTTGGTGAAGAAGGCCAAGTTAGACACGAAGACGTACGAAATCACCTCGCCGTCGCTTACCGCTTATAAGAAGTCGATCGAGCCGCTTGATTCCGCCGCTTCGTCCGCGCGCATCGTACTGTTGGCCATGACGATCGTCGGCGGAATCGCGTTGCTGGCATTGATTGTGTGGGCGGCGGTCGGCGGCCGTCGCGATGAGATCGGCATGGCGATGATCACCGGCGTAACCAAGGGCCGTTTGGGATGGCAGTTCATGCTGGAAACGTTCATGATGACGGTTCCGGGTTGGATCATCGGCTTGGGTGCCGGCGCGCTGTTGGCGAAACCGATCGGTACCGCGTGGGCTGGCGGGCAGGCTGTGACGATCACGTCCGCTTCGGTGTGGAATGTGATCTGGTACGGCTTGGGTGCATGCCTGGTGCTTGGCATCGTGGCGTTCGCGCGCGTGGCCTGCTTCAACCTGAACCAACTGTTTGAGGAACGCTCGGAGGTGACGGCATGAGCGACAATATGAACGATAAGAACGAGAACATCGACGAGACCATGGTTGACGAAGCTGTGGTTGACAAGACCGTTGAAGCCGAGGCAAGCGAAACCGTCGATGATGCTGCGATCGGAGATATTGCAGCTGATGAATCTTCCGCAGATTCCATTGAATCCATCGATTTTACGGTGGTGTACGACGATGACAACGCAGCGGTTGCAGGCAACGATACTGCAGATGCCGCCGAAACCGCCGATGCTGCAAATAACGCTGCGGATGACACGAATGACGATTCGGACGTGGCTGCGAATAACGCGAATCAAGTGAAGGAAACGCTCGCTTTGCGTCCTTCCGACGCACCGACCGCACTGGAAACGCATGAAGCGGTGAAAGCCGATTCCGCAACCAGCGTTTCGTCACAGCTTGACAACGAAATCAAGCGCAATCGCAAAAAGGATGCGTTCTTCTTCAAGGCGAATCCGACGTTCGCGCTCGACCATGTGACCGTGACCAATCGCAAGACCGGCCGCAATATTCTTGACGACCTGTCGTTGTCGTTCCATGCGGGCGCCACGCATGCGGTGCTCGTGGACGCGGAGGATCGCGAACAGCATCAGGCATTGCTGGCCACCATGGTCGGCATGGTGCGCACGGACCGCGGCAATGTGATGCACAAAAGCGCCAACCTGAGCGACGTCGAACCGGCCGAAATGTTGGGGCACCGCATCGGATTCATTCCGCAACGTTTTGCTTTCCGCCCCGATCTCGACGCGGAAAGCAATGTGCTGTACGCCATGGATGCGTCAAACCGCAACTTCCTCAAGCCGAAGCCTGTGATCGCCCGCGAACTGCTCAAGCGCGTGGGCTTCGATGAAGTGACGTCCGGACTGACAGTCGGCGAAGTAAGCGAACTGAACCAGCGTCGCGTGGCCATCGCTCGTGCGCTGAGCTGCGAGGCTGAAGTGATCATCGCCGACGAGCCGACCGCTGGATTGGATGCCGACGACGCGGCCGTGGTGTTGGATCTGTTGAAGAAGTTCAAGCGCGATGCCGATCGCAAACGCGCCATCATCGTGGTGACCACCAATCCGGAAGTCGCCGATGCGATGGATCACAGCGTGGAACTCGACTAGCCGCCTAGTGCAATGGGCGCACGAACATAGACTTTTCGCGCGCCCATAGGTAAGCCCTTTGGAATTCTGGTTTTAGCCAAATTCCAAAGGGCTTACGTGTTCTGAAAACGGTCTGCCTTACTCCGCGATACGCATGTGGTACTGCTCGGCGAGCGGCGTAACGTCAAGCACGCCGTATCGTTCGAGCAGCCGCAGCCATTCGCGCCTGTTGCTTTCGCCGAAACGGGCCGCCTTGCGCGCATAGGCTTCGGCCGTCAGGAACTTCGGCGGAATCGACTTGCTGTTGTACTTGTCGGCCACCATCACCACTTCCTGCTCAAGATTCATGGGCACATAGTCGGCCGGAGGCAGCGGCAACCCTTGCGATTCCACCGCTTCTTTGGTGAGTCCCACACCGGTGTGGTTGCGCGCGAACTGCGCGATCGACTCGTCAACACCCTCGTTCAACAAATATTCGTAGCCTTTAAGCCCATGCCGTACGTAATTCGGACCGTCGAATTTCAGCGGCCCACCGTCGGAACCGTCTTGTTTGAGCAGAAAATACGTGCCGATATCATGCAGCAGACCACCGATCACCACCAAATGCTCGTCGATCAGCCTCGGCGGAACGGTTCCGCCCGTAAGCCCGTCCGATGATGGAACGGAAGGAATGCGAAGCATGCCGAACGATTCGCTGCCATTACCGTCTTGCGTAAGCCTAAGGCCGAAATCGCCCGCTTTTTCAGGGGCATCGTCCGGTAGCGTGCAGCGGCGGGTGAACAGTGCGTTCTGCCTGCGTGCCATGCGACGTGCGATGTCGGCAACGACTACGCAATGTCCGTGAATCAAATCGTATGCGGCTTGCGATTGCGCGATTTTTCGATGCAGTTCGTCAACTTGGGCGAGTGTAGGAATATATCCGGTTGTCATACCGCCTATCTTAGGCGCTGTATGACGATTGCCACATGCTGAATCCGATCGAAAAAAATGTCTGGAAATCCCAGATGAAAATTCCAGTCGGAAATTCCGAAATACGGATTTCAGATTACGGATTTCAGATGGAACGCACACGAAATGCGCCGGTACGGTTGGAAGCGATAATCATCTGATCGTTCTCCAAACGAGTCCAGCCATCTTCGGCACACTGGTCGAAACCGGAGCTGGCCACAACCACGCCCTTCAGCTGGCCTGCAGCCTGATCCGCTTCGGATTCACCGAGCGTACGATAGCGCATCACACGATAATCATGCGCCTGGTTGCCACGGCCGTACTGGTCGTAGATTTCCACGATGCGCTTGGACGTGACCTCACGACCGGCCGCGCACAGAGCGATGAACTGGTCTTGGCTCTGGATCATGCAGTTGTAGCTGGACTTCGGATAGCTTTTGCGCAGTTCGCGCACAGCCTGCGCGACCGCCTCGTCGAGTGCGAAACCAAAACCGATGTACTGCAGAATCACTGCAAAGAAAATGGCGGAATCGGAACGACCGCCGGTAGACTGCACGATGCTCGGATCGACCGGGAACGCACGGTTGGTGATGATGTTGCGGCCCTGATCGTCGGAGATATCGCCATTGTGGATGAAGCTCAATCCATTGGCGTAGAACGGCTGCTGGTTCTCGAGAATCAGCGGCAGGTTCGAGCTGGCCAAACGCAAGTGCCACAGGCCTCCACGAGCCGGAGTGTTCGCAAGCTCGTCGAAAATCGGATCATGTCGGGCTGCAATCGTGTTCTTGTAGATGGCGGTGCCGGTTTCCGGAGTGGGAGCGCCACCGTCACGCAGATACGGCGACTCGCTCGGCACGGTGACCAGCGCGGAGCCCCAGCCATCGTTGTGGATTTCGCTCAGATCGCGGAAATCGCGTACGGCCTGCATGCCGAGCACGCCATTGAGACTGGTGTTGCTTCCTGCTGCCGCGAATCCAAGTAATCTGCACATGGTTGATTACTCTACAGGGCTTGTGATGCAACGCGCGCATATGGCTATCGACATTGCTTATAGCGTGCGAAAAACAGCGGGATTCCAACGATTCTTCACGATAAGACCATGCAAAACCTACAAAATGCCCTACGAAAACGGGCTGCGCGATGATGGCGGATACAATCACCATCATCGCACAGCCCGTTTCACGGCTTGTTTCACACGCGCTTTAGCCGCGGAGGACGCTGAGTCGCGAGGAACAGCGGCTGTATCTCAATCAGCGGATTGTAAGGCGCAAGGCCGAACCATTTGACCGGAGATCCCGCAAGACGACGAATCGCATACTTGACTTCCAAAGAAATCGCGCCACGCTGCGACACCTTCGACTCAGGCATAAGCGCCTTGTGAATCAGCACATATCGAATCGGACCGATATTCGGATCAGCATCAAGCTTCGGATAGCGGCTTTCCTGCCTCGGCAGATCCCCAGACTTCGACAAATCGTTCATGATCTGATGAATATAAGCTGGAATCGACTGAGAAACCTTGAAACCAAGCCGAATGCGAACACGGAACATGTAATCCGTGCCAAAATTCTCAACCGAATACTCGCGGGTGAACGGCTCATCGGCGGTCTCGACGGAAACCGCCCACCAAGCGCGGGCACGTTTTGGATGGTCGGCGAAAATCGAGAAGAAGATATCAGTATCGATACGCTTCGTTTCCGGATCCGACGTGAGGTAGACGATATTGTCTGCAAAATATGGAATCGTATCGTCATCATGCAGCCGCTTCAGCACCGGTAGACATTCGGCGGGCTGCATATGACGACGCTGCGCACGTTCCAGCTTCGTGCCTTCGTTCCACGTGTACATAACCAGCAGAATCGCGAAGGTAAGCAACATCGTGAACCAACCACCATGCAGGAACTTCGCCATGGAAGCGAAGAAGAACATGAATTGGATTGCAAGGAACAACACGGTGAATACGATCGCTCCGAGACGACGCCCCGAATGCCAGATGTAGACGGCGAGCAGAATGGTGGTGGTGATCATGGTGATGGTCAACGCCAGGCCATACGCCGCGGAAATATGCTCGGAATCGCGGAATAGCGCCAAAACCAACAGCGTGGAAACGCAAAGCACCACATTGACCACAGGAATGTACAGCTGACCGCGGGTACGGGCCGGGTAACGGACCTGAAGATGCGGCATCCAGTTCAGATGGGTGGCTTCAGACACCATCGTGAATGCGCCGGTGATCAACGCCTGCGAGGCGATAACGCCCGCGACCACAGAAAGCACGACAGCCACGTAACGCACGCTAGGCGTCATCATTTCGAAGAACGGATTCAAACCGTGCGTGCGGATATAAGCCGAATCATCCCAATGATTGAGCATCCATGCGCCTTGGCCGAAATAACAGAGCACAAGCGCGACTTTGATGAACGGCCACGTGAAATAGATGTTGCCACGGCCAACGTGACCCATATCGGAATAAAGCGCTTCGGCACCGGTAGTTGACAGGAACACCGTACCCATGATGGCAAGGCCAGCGGCATTATGACCGCTGAACAGGAATCTAACACCGTACACGGGGTTGAGCGCCGCGAACACGCTCCAATACTGACTGAGGTTCGCCAAGCCGACAACCGCCAAGAACGAGAACCAGACAAGCACGACCGAACCGAACGCCTTGCCGATACGCTCAGTGCCACGCGACTGCACAGAGAACAACATCAGAATGATGGCCGCGGTGATCATCAGAGTCAGCTGCTTGTTTTCAGTAAAAAGTTTTTCAAAAGCCGGTAGCGTTTCCAAGCCTTCCACTGCCGAGCTGATGGACACGGCCGGGGTAAGCACGGAATCGGCGAGGAACGCGGCTCCGCCGAGCATGGCAGGAATCGCAAGCCATGCACCGTACTTCCGAACCAACGAGTACAGCGCGAAAATGCCACCTTCGCCCTTGTTGTCGATGCGCATGGCGATCAGCACGTATTTGACGGTGGTGATAAGCGTGATTGACCAGAACACCAACGAAAGCACGCCGAGCACGGCTTCGCGGTTGGCATGCGCAAGCCCGCCCTGCCCGTTGAGGAACGTCTGCATGGTGTACAGAGGCGAGGTGCCGATATCGCCATACACAACGCCCAACGCCACGATCGCCATGGCGGGCGTGATTCTGTTTGGCCCGGATTGCAGACGGCTCCACCAGCGGCCGATGGGACCCTTGCTAGCCACCTGGTCAAGGTGAGCAGCCTCCTGCTGCTTCTCCTCGTGCTGCTTGATCAGCACTTGTCGCTCTTCCTTGGTCAGCACCTTGTGCGAGACCTTCGGCGCCTGCGTGTATGTGGCTGCGTGAAACAGCGGCTCATCCTCGTTCGGCTCGTTAGCCATAACGCTACCTCCAAGTGGCGGGCCTTCCAACCCACTCCCCAAAATAAACGCAAAAAGGCACGTTAGGAGCCTTACGAAGTCTTGTCAAATCTTCACATTGTTTCTTGCGATTCCTGATCTCGCACGAAGTAGACTTCCTGTGGGTTTCTTTTTCTTATTTTCCTCTTGTTTTTCTCTTATTTTCGGATAAATCGTTTCCATCCTGTCGATTTTCGGAATTTGTTCAGATTCCGTACACTTCGCGCGTAGTCTTTCGCGTTGCCTGCGCGACTTCCGTCAGCGGTTTATCGAGATAATTCGCCAACGACTGCAGGGTGTAGGGGATCATGTACGGCGCGTTGGTGCGGCCACGATACGGCATCGGACTTAGGTAGGGGGCATCGGTTTCGACCATGACATGGCTCAATCCGACAATGCGCGCCGACTCACGTATACCATCGTTGCCCTTATAGCTGGATGTGCCCGAAAGGCTGAGATACCAACCGTTTTCACGCGCGATCTCACCCATTTCGGCATCACCGGAATAGCTGTGGAACACGGTCCGTTCGGGAGCGCCGTCCGCCAGCAGCGTTTCGATGACTTCCTTGTGTGAATCGCGATCATGGATCTGCATGGGCAGGTTCAATTCCTTGGCGAGCGCGATGTGCGCGCGGAAAGCTTCCCGCTGAAGTTCTTTGGCGGCTTCGCCGGTACGGAAGAGATCCATGCCGGTTTCGCCTATGGCCACAACCTGATTGGGGTAGGTGATAGCGAGACGGTGCACCTCGGCCATGGCGTCTTCGAAGCTGGTGTCGTGCCAGGGTTTGTATTTGAGCGGAAGTCCGTCTGGTCCGGGCACTCCACGATGGCCGTGGAGCACGGATTCGTTAGGGTGTATGGCGATGGCTGCGTGAACGGTTTGGGGGTGTTCGCGTGCCATGTCGATGGCTGTCATGAGGTTCGGCAGTTCGCATCCGCAGTCAATGACGCCTTCGACGCCGACTTGTTGCGCTTGGTTCAGCAGTTCGTCAACGCTGTATACGGGGACTTCCGGCTGTCCTTTTTCTTGCGCTTCATGGCTCATGGCCTGCGAGAACGGCACGACGGACGCCACATGCGTGTGGTTGTCGATGACGTGCGCGTTCTCGGGAAGTGGTTGCGGTGCTGGCGCCCAGCTGCGGTCACGATGGTGTTTGCTCATACCTCCAGCCTACGCTCGATGGC
>SKEJ01001818.1_pt1 | contig 11066 bp, 10 predicted proteins | sample 4826721 | NCBI WGS metagenome assembly SKEJ01 (sample SAMN11008812, study PRJNA524170) | human gut metagenome | biome: Human fecal sample; material: Feces; isolation source: fecal sample from pouch patient p31 | host: Homo sapiens | place: Israel: Tel-Aviv | collected 2015-06-02 | reverse complement strand
TGGTTTCCAACAAACTGTCGAGATAATTGTACTAACTTACAATATCAGCTACATCCTACAGAGATATGGATTCAGCTTCTTCAACTAGCACCACGCGTATAAAACTATTTGGGAAAAAGAAAAAAAGAAAAGGCCTGCTCGCGCAGGCCTAATTGGTTTTCATCTACTTTGGAGGAGTAAGAATGAATGAAATAAAAAAGTGGGAGTACTTGTAACGAGTTCTACCAGCTCGTTACATGTTTATCATACAGGGTAATTCTCAATAAAGGGTTTGGAATTCCTTAACAAAGAGTAAAGAATTGCTTGCGGATCTATAAAGACCGAAAAAGGCCTCTTCAAGCAACAAAAAAGCTCACGCAACGCACGTGAGCCGAAAGGGATAGATATGAATCGACTATGGAGTCAGTCGATATTTTTCATTTACTTTGGAGGAGTATGAATGAAAAACAAAAAGTTGAGTGTAGTAACAAGCTCTCGCTTGCTACGGTCATTATATTATACTGGAAATGTGAACAAAGTATGAAATTTAGCGAAAAAATTCAAAAAAAGCCGAAAAAATTGCTTCGCCCCTGGCCGGGCTTGTTAAGATAGAGGGGAATTTTCTTTTTTAGGGGAAAAATTGCAGAAAAAAGGCCGGAAGGAGGGCCAATGGGCAAAAAGGACAGAAAAAGCGGAAAGAAACTAGTCAGCCGGAAGAAGCACCATTTTCACCGGAAGCTGCGCCTGCTGATTTTTAACCTAATCCTTCTGGCGGGCCTGTCAGCCTGGGGCTATTACTGGGCCTATCCGGCTTACAGCCAGTGGCAGATGAAGCAGGCCATGCTGGCGGCCCGGCCCAAGCTGACCAAGGCCAAGGACGGAACCAGCACCAGCCCGGCCTGGCACAAGCTGACAGCCTACCGGAAGGCGATCCGGGACAATTACAGCTTCGTCTATCAGGCCGCCTACCAGACCCCGAAAAGGACGACGGTGGGCCAGGACGTGGTCATCCCGGGCCTCATTTCGACGCGGAGCTATGACTACCAGGCGAAAAAGATTACTTCAGCCAGCGCCATGACCCCCCAGGGGATCGCCGTAGTCTACAATTATCTTTTGATCACGGCCTATGACGGCCAGCACCGGCATGCCTCGGTCATTTATGTTTTAGACAAAAAGACGGGGAAATTTTTGAAAACGGTCCGCTTGCCAGGCCGGCAGCACCTGGGCGGGATTGCTTACGACCCTAAGGGGATGCAGATCTGGCTGACCGGGTCAAAGGACGGGCAGTCAGCCTTGATGTCCTTCTCCTTGGCCAAATTGATCGAATACGTGGCCAGCGCCAAGACCAGCGACCAGCTGGTTTATGATCATGAGATTCCGATCAACTCGATCGCCAAGGCCTCAGCTCTGACTTATTACGATGACCAGCTCTTTGTCGGCTACTTCAATGAAAATGGCCATGGCAAGGTCGCCAGCTACAAGCTGGCCCGGTCCGGCCAGTACAAAAACACCATCACCACCAGTGAGATTTCCAGTATCAATGAGTCCGTTTCCTGGTCTGACCCGGACGGGACGACCAGTATGAACAAGCAGATCCAGGGCCTGGCCATCTACGGGGACAAAATTTTCCTCAGCCAGTCATATGGCAGCCAGGATTCCAAGCTCTACATCTCCCCGATCACGGCCGTGAACAACCTCGACGAGTCAAATGCCGAGCAGGTGGTCAGGATGCCGCCTTACTTAGAGCAGATCACAGTCTATAGGGGCCAGCTGCTCTGCCTCTTTGAATCGGCCTCCAGCCAGTATGCCCGCCAGGATATCACGGTCATGGACCGGACCCTGTCGGTCAATATCAACGCCCTGCTGGACAATAACTGATAAATAGCGAATATCAAATAAAGGAGACAATAAAAAATGGATAGCCAACTTGCTAAGAAAATCATCATCGACGTGCAGATTTCCGGCTGGTCCTGCCTGATCCCGGCCAGCGGCCTGCTCTACCTCTACCAGATCACTCATTACGCCAGCTTCTTGTGGGGCCTGGCCCTGGTCGTTTTGTACGCTGCCTACGTGCTGGCGACCGCCAAGCTGGACAAGTGGCAGTCCCCAAGCTACGTTTTGCGGATGAGCTTGATCGCGATGTTCTTCGTCGGCTTCCTGCCTTCAATTCCGCTTTTGTTCTGCTACAGCCAGGAGCGTAAGGCCGGATTGAAGTGGTTTTTTGCAAAAATATAAGGTTAAGGACTAGTTTTTTGTGTTTTTTAATACGTTAAGAAATGGTAAAATGTCAGAAGACTGAAGACTGTGAACGATGAATTATGTGTTACAGTTGACTGTAATCAAAAAGTAAGTTGTGTTGTTTCATTCTGTTGGGATAGCAGACTCTGGTGAAAAGAAGAGGAGATGAGCTTAATGGAAAACAAGACACCAGTCAGCCGGGGGAAGGTCATCTGGTCTTTTATCCTGCGAACCCTGCTTTACAGCCTCATTTTATTAGGCTTGATTTATTTGTATGAATATTGTGGCTTGGGTTCAACTGGCTTTATTTACAATGAATTTTAGGGGAGTTGAGTGGAAATGAGAAATATTGTCAAGACGATCGATGAGATCGCGCAAAGAGAACCAGACCGGGTAGTTTACGACTACCTGGGTCAAAAGAACACCTACGCTGACTTGATCAAGCGGGCTAACAGCTGGGCAGCCTTGTTAAAGGAAAAAGCACCGGCCAAGGTACCCGTTATGATTTGGGGCGGGCAGACTTTTGACATGCTGGCTTGCTTCTTAGGTTGTGTAAAGAGCGGGCACTGCTACGTGCCAATCGCCGACTATTCTAACGCTGAAAGAATCGACCTGGTCAGAGAAGTCTCTGCCTCCCCGGTCTTGATCGCCATCAGCGACTTGCCGGAAGTCGACCTGGGCGACTTGACCCTGCTTAAGCCGGACGACGTTCCGGAAGAGGGGACAGCGGATGAAGCTGACTACGTCAAGGGCGATGAAAACTTCTACATCATTTGTACTTCCGGGACGACCGGTAAGCCTAAGGGGGTCCAGATCAGCCACGACAACCTGGTTAGCTTCGTTGACTGGGAACTGAAGGACTTTGACCTGCCGGACCATCCGCGCTTTTTGGCCCAGGCTCCTTACTCATTTGACCTGTCAGTCATGAGCATCTACCCGGCCCTGTTGAGCGGCGGGGAACTGGTTGTTTTGCCTCACGAAGTGACGGAAAACTTTGCCCAGCTCTTCAAGGCCTTGCCGGAAACCGACGTAAATGTCTGGGTGTCAACTCCGTCCTTTGCCCAAATGTGCTTCCTGGACCGGACTTTTGACGCAGACCACCACGCCAGCCTCAGCCACTTCCTCTTCTGCGGAGAAGAACTGCCCCGCAAGGAAGTTGAAATGCTCAAGAAGCGCTTCCCGGACAGCCGGATTTTTAATACCTACGGGCCAACGGAAGCGACCGTGGCAGTCACGCAAGTGGAGATCACCCCGGAAATTCTGGAAAAATATGACCGCCTGCCAATCGGCTATGTCAAGGAAGATACGGAAATCACCATTGACCTCAGCCAGGGCGATGACGGCAAGAGCGGGGAAATGATCATCGCCGGCCCGTCAGTTTCCAAGGCCTACATCAATAACCCGGAAAAGACCGAAGAAGCCTTTTACCAGGAAGACGGCGTTCAGCACTACCGGACCGGGGACGTGGGCTACTTTGACGGGGACCTGCTCTTCTACAAGGGCCGGATCGGTTTCCAGATCAAGTTCAACGGCTACCGGATCGAGCTGGAAGAAATCAACTTCTACATGAACCAGAATCCGCTGGTCCGCCACGCGGTTGCTGCCCCGATCTACAAGCCTGACCACACGATCAAGCAATTGGTAGCCGTGGTTGAGTTAAACGACGGGGTCAGCCGCAAGTTCGATGAAGGGACCATTACTAAGCAGATCAGAGACGGCCTGACCAAGGACGTGATGCCGTACATGATCCCGCAGCGCTACCTTTACCAAGACGCCCTGCCGATCTCCCAGAACGGGAAGGTCGACATCAAGGCGGTCATCAAGGAGGTTAACCAGGCGTGATAAATCTGCAACCATATGAAAACCCGCAGTACTTTGTCTACCTGTTGATCGCGCTTTTGCCTTTGATCATCGGCCTTTACTTCGGCAAGCGCTACAAGTGGTACGAAGCCCTGGTCTCCCTGGCTTTCATCTTCCTCATCTTCGACGCGGACAAGTGGCAGCAAGGGGTAACCTTGATCTGCTACATCGTCTACCAGTTCCTGGTGACTTTTGCCTACCAGCACTACCGGAAGAAGACAGGGAAGGCCAATAAGACCTGGGTCTTCTGCCTGGCCGTGATCCTGGCTATCCTGCCTTTGGTCGGGGTAAAAATCTGGCCGATCGTGCCCCACAAGCAGGGGATCGACTTCGGCTTCTTAGGGATTTCCTACCTGACCTTCAAGACGGTCCAGGTGGTCATGGAGCTGCGCGACGGGACGATCAAGCAGGTGGATCCGGTCATATACGCCCGCTTCCTCTTGTTCTTCCCGACCATCTCCAGCGGCCCGATCGACCGCTACCGCCGCTTCGTCAAGGACTATGACAAGGCGCCGAGCCGGGAAGACTACATTAAGGACCTCTCTTACGCGGTCAGATACCTCTTCCAGGGCTTCTTGTACAAGTTCCTCCTGGGCTGGTTCTTCGGGACCTACTGCCTGCCATACCTTGAGCAGCAGGCCATCCTGGCCGGGCGGATGTATCCTTTGCACCTGTCCTGGTGGCTTTTAGGGGTCATGTACTGCTACTCAATGTACCTGTTCTTTGACTTCGCGGGCTACTCCCTCTTCGCCGTGTCGATTTCCTACTTTATGGGCATCCACACGCCGATGAACTTCAACAAGCCTTTCGCGGCCCACAACATCAAGGAATTCTGGAACCGCTGGCACATGACTCTGTCCTCCTGGTTCAGAGACTTCATCTTCATGCGCTTCACCTTCTTCGCAATGAAGAAGCGCTTGATCAAGAACCGGAACCGCTTGTCGCAAGTGACCTACCTGGTCAACTTCATGGTAATGGGGGTCTGGCACGGTTTGACCTGGTACTACATCGTCTACGGTCTTTATCACGCCCTGGCCATCATCATCAATGACATCTGGCTCCGCTTCAAGAAGAAGCACAAGCTGGTCAAGCACAACAAGTTCACTGAAGCGGTGGCAATTTTCGTGACCTTCAACGTGGTCTGCCTCAGCTTCTTGATCTTCTCAGGCTTCCTGAACAACCTGTGGTTCAACGTGCCGCTGGGCAAGTAATTTTTTAAAAAATCAACAGAAAACAAAACAGAAAAAAGAAAAAGATCTAAAGAAATAGATTTAACAAGAAAGAGGAAAATTATGGATATTCAAAAGCAAATCGTTGACATTTTAGCTGAAGCAACTGGTGAAGACTTCTCAGACAACATGGACCAAGAACTTTACGAGAGCGGGATCATGGACTCTATGACCACTGTGCAGATGCTCTTGACCCTGCAGGAAACCTTCGACATCACCGTTCCGGTTTCTGAATTCAACCGCGACGACTGGAACACCCCGAACAAGCTGGTTGAACAGGTGAAGAAACTGCAAGATGAAGAATAAGACAAAACTTTGGCTGATCTTTGGGCCAGTCATCTGCGCGGTGCTCTTGCTGATGGGGATCTTATCCCTGCCTTGGGAGCGGACCTTCTCAAAGGGCAGCCTTTTCCAGGCCGCCGCTTCGCAGACCACGACTGTCTTCAAGGGCAAGGCCATGCGGCAGAAGGCCTATAAGCAGGGCTATGTGCCTTTCTACGGGTCAAGTGAACTGTCGCGTTTTGACAACATGCACCCGACTGTCCTGGCTACCAAGTACCAGCGTTCCTACACGCCTTTCCTGCTTGGGGGACCGGGCAGCCAGTCCCTGGCTCAATACCTGGGGATGCAGGAGGCGCCAAGCAAGAAGGCCGTGGTGATTATTTCACCGCAATGGTTCACGCCCCAGGGGCAGAACCCGGATGCCTTTAGCCTCTACTACTCGCCTCTGCATGCCAGCGACTTTATTTTGAACGCTAAAGACACGGAAGCTGACCGCTACGCGGCCCGCCGCCTTTTGCAAATGCCAAGCGTGAAGAGTGAGCACGTGATCCACCATGCCCTGCTGGAAATCGCGGCCGAGGTGGGGATCTCCAAGAAGGAGCGCTACTACCTCCGCTGGCGGCGGCAGACCTACTCCACGGAAGACAAGTTCTTTACTTCCCTGCAGCTGCGCGACCGCCTGCCAAAGATTGAGCAGCAGGGGGCCAAGCTGCCGGATACCTACTCTTACGAGGGCTTGAAGAAGGCCTCAGAGAAGGAAGCCAAGAAGGATACCAAGGGCAACCGCTTTGGGATCCGGACTAGTTTTTACAAAAAGCGCTTGAATGCCAAGCTGCTCAAGAAACTGAAGGGGAGCCAGAAGAAGTTCAACTATGTTGAATCCCCGGAATACTCGGACTTCGAGCTGCTCTTGAACCAGTTCGCCAAGGACAAGACCCAGGTCCTCTTCATTATTCCGCCAGTTAACGCCAAGTGGCAGAAGTACACTGGCTTGTCACAGAAGATGTATGACACGGCTACGACTAAGATCAAGCACCAGCTGATCAGCCAGGGCTTTGACAACATCTATGACCTGTCCAAGGACGGCAAGAAGAAGTACTTCATGGAAGACACCATCCACCTGGGCTGGAACGGCTGGCTGGCCGTTGACCAGGCAGTCAAGCCTTTTATGGAGCAGAAGTACGCGGAACCGGAATACGCGATTAACGACTACTACTTGACCAAGACTTGGCGGGAAAAGAAAAAGCTGCCGACGGTGGATTTGACGAATAAAGACGTCCTGGCAAAATTAAAAAAATAAGCTTTCGGGGCGAAAAGATTGTCCGAAAGCCAGTTTGAGTATATAATCTATCTTGTGTCAAATGCTTAGGCTGTTTTCTCCGGTAGCGAAAACAGCCCTTAATATGTGGTTTGCTTTGGCACGCACTGTGTGAGCCTGATTCCAATGTTGGTGGAATTGGGCTTTTTTGTTTGCCTATTCAAGCCAGTCGTAGCTGCTGAGGAACTGTTCTAGCTGGTAGTCGCTGCCGTCTTCGCTGTCCTTGAGCAGCTGGGCTATCCGCTTTTTTGCCCAGTTTTTTGCCCAGCAGCTGTTTGACGGCCTGGTTGATGATAGCGTCCCTGTCTGTCCCGCTTTGGTCTTGGTAGGCCTAAAGCAGGATGGCCAGTTCGTCGTCCAGGTTGAATTTGACTTTAGTCATGTGGTCCACCTCCTCACTCTTTTTAGGGAAATTATAACATTCTTAAGCATTTTTCTGCCCTTAGGGGGGAAGAAAATTGACCTGGATCAATTTTTCTGAGAAAAAACTTGCTATACTTAAACTATGAAAAAATAAGTAAGTCCTATGGGGAGGTAACAATATGGTTAAAATGACTTTTAGTCCGGAAGCTAGAGATTTTTTGCAAAAAAAGCTGGGAAACAAGGCAGTCTTGCTCCTGGCTTTAAATGACGGGTCCAACAAGTACTCACTGCAAGGCGGGACTTGCACGATCGGGGCTAACTTCCAGTTCGTCGCTCTGGACCAGGCAGACGCGGACTACCAAATCAAGATCGACAACGATTTAGGTCTGGACTTGTACACGGGCCAGGCGGAAATGGGCTTCTTGGATGACAGCTTGAGCGTTGGCGAACAGTACGGGATGCTGTCCTTGAGCGACGGCAGCGGCTTGATTGACAGCGCAGTCGGCGTCAATGTTTACGAGCCAAGCAAACTTACCGCTGAACAGATTCAAAACGGCGCCAGCTGCTAAGAACGTGAAAAAACATGACTTCGGAATTTTCCGGGGTCATGTTTTTTGTTTTGCTTGACAGAAGCTGGGAGAGGGATTAATATGACAACATGTCATATGACAAGTTGTCATATTTTTGCATAAGGGGACGGATAGATGACAGTTCTTGAATTGAAAGACGTCAAAAAGTACTACAAGATGCCGGGAGGGGGCCAGTACGAGGCCTTGCGCGGGGTCAATGCGAAATTTGCCGCCGGGGAAATGGTCGCCATCGTCGGGGAATCTGGGTCAGGCAAGTCGACCTTGATGAACACGATCGGGGGCCTGGACTCTGACTTTGAAGGGACCATTTTATACGAAGGGAAGAACCTGCGTGATTTTTCCCAAAAGGAAATGGTTAACTACCATAAGAAATCAATCGGTTTTATTTTTCAAAACTTCAACTTGATCCCCCACCTGGACTTGATCGACAACGTGTCAATCGCCATGACCCTGTCCAACGCGGATGAAAAAACGCGGCGCGGCCGGGCGGAAGAGCTCTTGACCCAGGTGGGCCTGAAGGACCACATGCACAAGAAGCCCGATCAACTGTCCGGCGGGCAGAAGCAGCGGGTGGCCATTGCCCGGGCTTTGGCCAATGACCCGGACGTGATCATCGCCGATGAACCAACCGGGGCCCTGGACGCGGACACGACTGACGTGATTTTGAACATGATCAGAGACATCGCGGCTTCAGGCAAGCTGGTCCTGATGGTTACCCACTCAGACAAGGTGGCCAGCCACTGCAGCCGGGTTCTGCGGATCGACCAGGGGCAGATCGTCAGCGACCAGGAACAAAAGCCCCTGGACCATCACCTGGAGCAGAGAACTGAAGTTAAGATCCAGCAGATGAGCCTCTTTAAGGCGATCTCTTTGGCTTTTAAGAACATGAAGGCCAAGTTTGGCCGCAACGCCCTGGTTTCAACCGGGATGGGGATCGGGATCATGTCCGTAATCCTCATGCTCAGCCTGGGCAAGGGGGTTACCTCTTATTTTAGCGGGCAGATGAACACCTACTCCAACCCCCTGGTCGCGGAAATCCAGAAGACTTCCAGCCAGAAGATGCGCCAGCAGGGGATGCAGGCCCAGCAAACCGGGGACAAGGCAGCCCTGGCCAAGCAGCAAAACAATATGGCCTCTTTGTCCGGGACCAGCAGCGCTTCGGCTTTTAGCAAGCAGGACTTAAAGAAGCTGGAGAAGATCGCCCATGTCAAAAAGCTGCAGAAGGGCTACAGTGCGATTTCCCTGGGGACCAACCAGCTGAAATACGGCAAGAAGACGGCGAGCATGATCTACCTTAAGACGGTCAATGATGGGATCGCCAAGTCAGAGGTCAAGAAGGGCCACTTGCCTAAGGCTGGCAAGGACGAGGTCATGATCGACAGCGGCAGCGTCGACAACTTGGGCAAGAAGATCTTAGGCAAGAAGGTCAAGGCAAGTTTGCAGATCGGGACCAAGACTATCACCAAAACGGTCAAGGTAGTCGGGATCTATGAAGCTTCCGGTTCCGGCCAGGTCAGCACCCTGTTTTTGCCCTACAGCGACTTGGCAAAAATCTTCAAAGACAACGGCTTGACCTTGAAGGCAAACGTGGTCTACTTGACGGCAACGGACAAGCAGTACACTTCTTCTATCAAGCAGGCAGCCAAGGACAAGGGCTTTGCCGGCTCAATGCAGGAGCAGATGACGGAAATGTTTGACAGCATCTTGAGCGTTTTGACTTACGTTCTGACGGCTATCGCGGCAGTTTCCCTTTTGGTTTCAGCTATCATGATCCTGGTTGTCTTGAACATCTCGGTAGTCGAAAGAACCCAGGAAATTGGGGTCATGAAGGCCCTGGGTGCCCGGCGCAAGGACATTCGGCGGATCTTCTCCAGCGAAGCCTTTTTGCTGGGCCTGGCTTCCGGGATTGTCGGCATTGCTTTGACCTGGCTTTTGGCCCAGGGGATCAACAGCTTCACCAAGTCAGCCTTTAAGGCGGCCGTGGTCAGCTTGACCCCGCAATACGCCTTGACTGGCTTGCTCATCAGCATTGTCATCAGCATGATCGCCGGGATCCTGCCAGCCAACCACGCTTCCAAGCTGGATCCAGTTGAAGCTTTGCGGAAGGAGTAAAAAATGCCCAGCCAGACTTTTTTCAACCTGCCTAAGGAAAAGCAGGACCGGATTATGGCAGCGGCCCGGGAGGAATTTTTTACCCACAGCTTCGATGAAGCTTCCATCAACCGCTTGATCAAGGCGGCGGGGATCCCCCGGGGGAGCTTTTACCAGTATTTTGCGGATAAGGAAGACGTCTACTTTTACCTGGGTGACCAGATCAGCCAGCGGATGATCGAAGGCGCCCGGAAAGAATTAGCTGCTTGCGGCTATGATCCTTTTGCCCTGGCCAGGAAGGTCCTGCCCCAGTGGCTAGATGAAATCTTCTATGGGGAAAACGCGGCCTTCTTCTACCGGAAGATTGACATGCTGCACTCCCAGCAAGTGCCCCGGCCCAAGCGGGCAGAAGACCCGCTGGCCTGCCTGTCGGCTCAGGAAATTGCCGGTTTGACAGCTAAGGTTGCTTTGCAGGACCGGACTGACTTGAAATTTCTCCTGCACAGCCTGCTCTTGGCCTTCATCAGCTGCCTTAGTGAAGGAGCAGAAGACTATGAAGCCGGCCGGCCCGTCGATACGGCCAAGCTGGCCCAAGTCCTGGACCGCCGCTTGAGCTACCTGGAAAATGGCTTTAAGAAGAAAGCAGATTGAAATAAGAGCAAGAACTAAGAAACCGTGGATTTGATCCGCGGTTTTTCTTTTTTACCGGGAAATAACATTTTTTTGAAAAAATTTTCCGGTAAAAATGACCTAAAAGCGAACTAAAAGACTGCTTCTCCCAGATTAAGCCAGATAAAATTAAACAAAAGGCAAAAGAAATAAAAAATAAAAATGACAACTAAGCCGTGTGTTCACATAATAAACCGAATAAAATGACAAATTTGACGAATCAGAAAAAGCTAGTATACTAATATCTGTTGCCGCGTGAGACAAACAAGTCTCGCGGAGGCAAAAAAGAAAATATCAAAAAAACTTGTTGACAAGAAGTCAACAAGCGAGTAAGATATAAAACGTTGCGTCACTAAGACGCAAGTTGGTACTTTGAAAACTGAACAAAGTTTCGCAGTGTGCGGGTCAAACATTGTTTGATCCAAACAAATAAGCGAAGTCAATTCG
>SKEJ01001806.1_pt1 | contig 11115 bp, 10 predicted proteins | sample 4826721 | NCBI WGS metagenome assembly SKEJ01 (sample SAMN11008812, study PRJNA524170) | human gut metagenome | biome: Human fecal sample; material: Feces; isolation source: fecal sample from pouch patient p31 | host: Homo sapiens | place: Israel: Tel-Aviv | collected 2015-06-02 | reverse complement strand
GACGGCCGCCACGTCTCCGATCTGGTGGGCGACAAGCTGAACGCTCTGGGCAAGGACTACATGGGCGAGCACGGCTACTCCTCCATCGGTCTGGTCATCGGCGGCACCCACATCGAGGAGGCCACCGAGATCCGTGCAAAGTATCAGGACAGCTTCTTCCTGATCCCCGGCTACGGCGCACAAGGCGGCAAGGCCGAGGACATTGCCCAGTACCTCACCAAGGGCAACGGCGGCGTGGTCAACTCCAGCCGCGGCATCCTGCTGGCCTATAAGAAGCAGCCGGGCACTGCCTTTGACGAAGCCGCTTACAACGAATGTGTGAATATGAAGGAGGCCATTGCTCATGCGTGCAGCCTGCTGTGAAGCCACTGTTCTGCGCAATGAGGTCATTGCCCCGGACATCCGCCTGCTGACGGTGGTCTGGCCGGACCGCGATCACGCACCCCACGCAGGCCAGTTCTTTACCCTGCGTGCATGGGGCGCAGACGAAGCCCCCTTCCTGTCCCGGCCCATCAGCGTGCACCGCTGGAACCCGGACAGCAGCACCATCGAGTTTCTGTATCAGGTGGTGGGCGAGGGCACTGAAAAGATCGCGCAGCTCAAAATGAAGGATACCTTCCAGCTCACCGGCCCTATGGGCAACGGCTTTGATGTGCCGGACATCCTGAGCAAGTACAAAAAGATCGCTGTGGTGGGCGGCGGCATCGGCACCGCGCCCATGTTCCAGCTCACCCGCGAGCTGGCAGCGGCAGGCGTGAAGCCGGATGTGTTCTTCGGCTTCCGGGATGCCCCCTACTGCATGGAGGAGTACCGCGAGATCGCAAACCTCGTCAAGGTGTCCACCGACACCGGCGCAGTGGGCTTCCACGGCTTTGTCACCCAGCTGTACGACCCCGCCGACTACGATGTGGTGCTGGTGTGCGGCCCCACGGTCATGATGAAGAACGCTGCCCGCCTGTGTGCCGAGAAGGGCACCCCCTGCTTTGTGAGCATGGAAAAGAAGATGGCCTGCGGCATTGGTGCCTGCCTTGGCTGCACCTGCGAGACCAGGGGCGGCGAGGGCAAGAGCGTGTGCAAGAACGGCCCGGTATTTGATGCAACGGAGGTGTTCTTCTGATGGCTGACCTGAAAACCAACCTGCTGGGCTTTGTGATGAACAGCCCGGTCATCGGCGCATCCGGCACTGTGGGCTACGGTGTGGAGTACGAAGAGCTGGCAGACTTTGCCAAGATCGGCGGCATCTCCGGCAAGGGCCTGACCCTGCACGGCCAGTACGGCAACAAGGGCGAGCGCCTGTGGGAGACCCCCTCCGGCCTCATCAACAGCATCGGTCTGCAGAACCCCGGCGTGCAGCACTTCATTGACGTGGAGCTGCCCGAGATGCTGGAACTGAAGCAGAAGTACGGCACGGTGGCCATTGCTAATCTTGGCGGCCACAGTGAGGAAGAGTATGTGGAAGGTGCCGCGATGCTGAGCGACAGCGCCGTGGACATCGTGGAACTGAACATCTCCTGCCCTAACGTCAAGGTGGGCGGCATGGCCTACGGCGTGAAAGCCGAAGCTGCCGGTGAGGTGGTGCGCATGGTGCGCGCTGCCTGCAAAAAGCCCCTGATGGTCAAGCTGAGCCCGCAGGCCGAGAACATCCCTGAGATGTGCAAGGCCGTGGAAGCCGCCGGTGCGGATGCCATCAGCCTGACCAACACCTTCCAGGCCTGCGCCATCGATCTGGAAAAGCGCAAGCCGGTGTTCAACAACATCTTTGCCGGTCTGTCCGGCCCGGCGGTGCGGCCCATTGCCCTGCGCATGGTCTGGCAGGCTGTGGGTGCCGTGAACATCCCGGTGGTGGGTCTGGGCGGCATTGCCACCGGCCGCGACGCACTGGAATTCATCATGGCAGGTGCCACGGCGGTACAGGTGGGCGCGGCAAACTTTGCCAACCCCCGCGCCATGGAGACCATTGCCGATGAGATGGCACAGTGGATGGATGCCCACGGCGTGAAAACGCTGGAGGAGATTCGCGGCTGCGCCCGAAATGCTGAATAATCGAGCTGATATACCAGAATAACCACGACTTATGCGTATAAAATGAAAATTTGCGCATAAATTTGCAATTGCCGCAAAAGCGTGGTACAATACCGTTCAAAAGATATTTTTCATAAAAAAGAGAGGGAGAACTACAATGAGTGAAGCACTTGAAATTCTGAAGAGCTGTGACGCATTCCTGGAGGGCCATTTCCTGCTCTCCTCCGGCCGCCATTCCAGCGCATACTGCCAGATGGCCTACCTGCAGCAGTACCCTGACCGCTGCGCCGAGGTAATGAAGGCTGTGGCCGATCAGATCAAGAAGCTGGATGTGGATGTCATCGTGGGACCTGCCATGGGCGGCATCGTCTATGCTTACGAGCTGGCCCGCCAGACCGGCAAGCGCGCCATCTTCACCGAGCGCGTGGACAATGTGATGACCCTGAAGCGCTTTGCCATCCAGCCGGGTGAGAAGTGCATCATTGCTGAGGACGTTGTCACCACCGGCATCTCCTCCCTGGAGACCAAGCGCGTGATCGAAGAGGCCGGCGGCATCTGCCTGGGCATCACCTGCGTGGTGGACCGCACCAAGCCTGAGGCTCCGTCTCCCATTCCCATCCTGGCCAGCGCCCTGAAGCTGGACCTGCCCAACTACGCACCCGAGGAGTGCCCCATCTGCAAGGAGGGCAAGCTGCCTCTGGTGCACCTGGGCAGCCGCAAGATGAAGCAGGAAGCCAAGCAGACCCTGTAACTTGACAACAACCGTGTTGAAACAAGGAGTACCTATGAACGCTTATCTTCTTTTGGCAAACGGCATGGTCTTTGCAGGCCAGTCAGTGGGTGCTGAGGGCGTTACCGTGGGCGAAGTCGTCTTTGCCACCGGTATGGTGGGCTTTGAAGAGACCCTGACCGACCCCAGCTACTACGGCCAGATCATCACCCAGACCTATCCCCTCATCGGCAACTACGGCATGAACAAGGACGATATGGAGTCGGACCGCATCTGGGCCAAGGGCTATATTGTGCGCGAGGCCTGTACCACCCCCTCCAACTGGCGCTGTGAGGAGACGCTGGACAGCTTTTTGAAGAAAAACAATACCATCGGCATCGAGGGCATCGACACCCGCCACCTGACCCGCATCATCCGGGAGAGCGGCGTGATGAACGGTGCCATCCTGACCACCTTTGACCCCGCTGACCCTGCCAACAAGGCCGAGACGGAGAAGCTGCTGGAGACCATCCGCGCCTATGCCGTGACGGATGCCGTTAAGAGCGTGACCTGCGAGAAGCCCGAGGTCTTTCACGAGAAGGGCGAGACCCACATCGTGCTGATGCACTACGGATGCAAGCGCAATATCGTGCGCTGCCTGGTCAAGCGCGGCTGCAAGGTAACGGTGATGCCTGCCTTTGCCACCGCTGAGGAAGTGGCTGCCCTGAACCCGGACGGCATCATGCTGTCCAACGGCCCCGGCGACCCCGCCGAGCCGGTGGAGGTCATTGAGAACCTGAAGCAGATCTTTGCGCTGGGCATCCCCACCTTCGGCATCTGCCTGGGTCACCAGCTCAGCGCTCTGGCCGCCGGTGCCAAGACCATGAAGCTGAAGTATGGCCACCGCGGTGCCAACCAGCCTGTCACTGATTTTGAGTCGGGCCGCACCTTCATCACCAGCCAGAACCACGGCTATGCGGTCGTGGGCGAGGAGCTGCCCGCCGAGATGGGCGAGGTGGCACAGGTGAACGCCAACGACGGTACCTGCGAGGGCATCAAGTACAAGAAGTGGAACTGCTTCACGGTCCAGTTCCACCCGGAAGCCAACGGCGGCCCCAAAGACACGGAGTTCCTGTTCGACCGCTTCCTGAACAATGTCAAAGCAGCAAAAAAGGAGGTGCGCTGAAATGCCCAAGGACCCCAGAATCAAAAAGGTGCTGGTCATCGGCTCCGGCCCCATCATCATCGGCCAGGCCGCTGAGTTCGACTACTCCGGCACCCAGGCGTGCCGCGCCCTGAAAGCAGAGGGCATTGAGACCGTTCTGCTCAACTCCAACCCCGCTACCATTATGACCGACCCCGATGTGGCCGATCATGTCTATATCGAGCCCATGACCCTTGAGGTGGTGGAGCGCATTCTGGAGATCGAGAAGCCCGACTCCGTTCTGCCCAACCTGGGCGGCCAGATGGGCCTGAACCTCTCCATGGAGCTGGCCCGTTCCGGCTATCTGGACCGCACCGGCATCCGCCTGCTGGCCTGCAAGCCTGAGACCATCGACCGCGCCGAGGACCGTGAGCTGTTCAAGGAGACGATGGAAAAGCTGCACCAGCCCATCATCCCCTCTGAGGTCGTGGAGACCCTGCAGGATGCGCTGGCCTGTGCGGACCGCATCGGCTACCCCGTCATCGTCCGTCCTGCCTTTACCATGGGCGGTACCGGCGGCGGCATCTGCGAAAACAAGGAAAAGCTCATCGAGATCGGCACCAACGGCCTGCGTCTTTCCCCCATCCATCAGATCCTGGTGGAAAAGTGCATCGCCGGTTGGAAAGAGATCGAGTACGAGGTCATGCGCGACCACAAGGGCAACGTGATCACCGTCTGCAACATGGAGAACCTGGACCCCGTCGGTATCCACACCGGCGATTCCGTGGTCGTGGCTCCCTCCCAGACCCTGACCGATCACGAGTACCAGATGCTGCGTACCGCCGCACTGGATATCATCACCGAGCTGGGCATCGAGGGCGGCTGCAACTGCCAGTTTGCCCTGAAGCCCGACAGCTACGATTACGCGGTCATCGAGGTCAACCCCCGTGTGTCCCGCTCCTCCGCTCTGGCCTCCAAGGCCACCGGTTACCCCATTGCCAAGGTGGCCACCAAGATCGCCATCGGCTATACGCTGGACGAGATCACCAATGATGTCACCGGCAAGACCTGCGCCTGCTTTGAGCCTGCGCTGGACTACATCGTGGTCAAGTATCCGAAGTGGCCCTTTGATAAGTTCGTCTACGCCGACAAGTCTCTGGGCACCCAGATGATGGCCACCGGCGAGGTGATGAGCATTGGCAACAGCTTTGAGGCAGCCATGATGAAGGCGGTCTCCTCCATCGAGCTGGGCATGGACACCCTGACCCACAAGCCCTTTGAGGAGCTGACCGATGACGAGATCGTGGCCCACCTGTATGTGCAGGATGCGGAGCGCGTGTTCTGTGTCTACGAGGCCCTCAAGCGCGGCATCGACCACGAGACCATCTGGAAGATCACCAAGATCGACTGGTGGTTCCTGGATAAGATGCAGCACCTGGCTGACCTGGAAAAGGGTCTGGCAAAGTGCAACGGCGTGCTGAGCCTGGAGCAGTATCGGACCGCCAAGAAATATGGCTTCCAGGATAAGACCATCAAGCGTCTGGCACAGGTGGATGCTCTGCCTGTGGAGAACTACCGCGCCGGTTTCAAGATGGTCGATACCTGTGCTGCTGAGTTCTCGGCCAACACCCCGTACTTCTACTCCACCTACGACGGCGACAACGAGGCCGCCGAGTTTATTGCTGCCAGAGAGGCAGAGGCTGCCGCAAACGGCCAGCCCAAGAAGAAAAAGGTGCTGGTCTTTGGTTCCGGCCCCATCCGCATCGGTCAGGGCATCGAGTTCGACTACTGCTCTGTCCACTGTGTCTGGACCCTGAAGAACCACGGCTGCGAGGCCATCCTCGTCAACAACAACCCCGAGACCGTCTCCACCGACTTTGACACCGGCGACCGTCTGTACTTCGACCCCCTGAACCCGGAGAGTGTGGACAACATCATCGCCACCGAAAAGCCCGATGCCTGCGTGGTCCAGTTCGGCGGCCAGACCGCCATCAAGCTGGCAAAGCACATGGATGAGATCGGCCTGCCCATCCTGGGCACCCCGGCGGATGCCATTGACGAGGCAGAGGACCGTGAGCGCTTCGACGAGCTGCTGGAGCGCTGCAAGATCCCCCGTGCGCCCGGCCGCACCGTGTTCAATCTGGAGGAGGCTCTGGCTGCCGCCGATGAGATCGGCCTGCCTGTCCTGATGCGTCCCTCCTACGTTCTGGGCGGTCAGAATATGATCGTGGCCTACACCAAGGCCGATGTCATCGAGTACATGGGCGTTATCACCGAGCACGTGGACATGGATCATCCTGTCCTGCTGGATAAGTATATCATGGGCACCGAGTGTGAGGTCGATGCCATCTGCGATGGCGAGAACTTCCTCATCCCCGGCATCATGGAGCAGGTGGAGCGTACCGGTGTCCACTCCGGCGACTCGATCTGTGTCTACCCGGCACAGCATCTGACCCAGGCCGAGATCGACACCATAGTGGATTACACCGGCCGCTTTGCCCGCGAGCTCCACGTCACCGGTCTGGTCAATGTCCAGTACGCTGTCTCCAACGGCAAGGTCTATGTCATCGAGGTCAACCCCCGTTCCTCCCGTACCGTGCCTTACATCTCCAAGGTCACCGGTGTGCCCATGGTGGATCTGGCCGTGCGCTGCTGCCTGGGCGAGAAGCTGGCAGATATGGGCTACGGCACCGGCCTGCACCCCAACGCCCCCTATGTGGCTGTTAAGGTGCCTGTGTTCAGCTTTGAAAAGCTGCACGGCGTGGATACCCAGTTTGGCCCTGAGATGAAGTCTACCGGCGAGGTGCTGGGCATTGCCCCCAACTATCACGATGCCCTGCTCAAGGGCCTGATCGGTGCGGGCTATACCTTTAAGACCCCCGGCCCCGCCTCCTGCTGCATCTTCACCGTGAAGGACAGCGACAAGCCCGAGTTCGTGGATATCGCCTGGAAGCTCAAGAGCATGGGCTACAAGCTGTACGGCACCTCCGGCACCTGTGCATGGCTCAACAAGCACATGGTCCCCTGCAACGAGGTGCGCAACATGTCCGGCGAGTCTCCCAACATCGTGGACCTGCTCCAGAGCGGTCTGGTGGACTATGTGTTCTCCACCAGTGCCAAGGGCCGTGACCCCAAGCGCGATTCTGTCCGCCTGCGCCGCAAGGCCGTGGAGCTGAGCATTCCCTGCATCACTGCTGTGGATACCGCCAACGCACTGGTCGATTGCCTGCGCAGCGACCATGACCTGAAGAATATCCCGCTGGTGGATATTGCAACGCTGTATCATAAAAAATAACGAACAAAATGTAACTCGTGCGCAATATTATGCGTTTCGTGCGCAATCTCTCGTAATGAGGGGCTGCATTTGTTATACTCAACAACGCAAAATTTGCCAAAAGACGTTACTTTTGGACGTTCCAGGAGGATATCGATACAATGACTCGTTCCCAGATGATCGAAACCGTGGCACGCAAGACCGGCTTTACCGAAGCACAGGTCGAGACCACGATGGACGCTTTGTTTGACCAGATCGCTGACTGCCTGCGTGCAGACGAGAAGGTGACCATTGCCGGCTTTGGCCGTTTTGAGATGCGTCCCCGCAAGCCCAAGGCTTACACCAACCCCAAGACCAAGGTCTCCAGCCGTCTGGAGTCCACCTCCATCCCCGGCTTCAAGGCCAGCGGCCGTTTCAAGCAGAAGCTGGAAGCAGGCCGTGCCGCCGCTCAGAGCGTGGAAGAGACCGCCTGAGCGCGTACATCCCAGATCCAACCGCAGAGCCGTGCCCCAAAAGGGCGCGGCTCTTTTTGCGTGCTGACAAGCGCCGCGTTTCATGGTATACTGAACAAAACAAGGGTAGAAGGATAAGGAGTATCAAACATGCTTTACAGTGAGTTGCAGTGCAGTGAAGCCATCCACAAGGCCGTGGAGCGGATGGGTTTTGCAGAGATGACGGAAATTCAGGAAAAGACCATCCCTGTGATGCTGGCAGGCCGGGATGTGATCGCCAAGGCCCCCACAGGCACCGGCAAGACCTGTGCCTTCGGCATCCCGGTGGCGGAACATATCGACCCGGAAAAAAAGTACCCGCAGGCTGTGATCATGGCCCCCACCCGGGAGCTTGCCCAGCAGATCGCCGAGGAGCTGACCGAGCTGACCTACTTTATGCCTGAGGTACAGGTGGCCTGCGTGTACGGCGGTGCCAACATGGAAAAGCAGGCCAGGCGTTTGGCCGAGGGCTGCCAGATCGTGGTGGCCACCCCGGGCCGCCTGATGGACCACTATAAGCACCACAGCATCGATCTGGCCCATGTGAGCCAGGTGGTGCTGGACGAGGCCGATGAGATGCTGAACATGGGCTTTTATAAGGATGTGCGGCATATCATTGAGCTGATGAAGGCCCGCAAAAGCCTGTCCATGTTCTCCGCCACCATCAGCCGCGAGGTCATGGACATCGGCTGGCTGTATCAGAACAACGCTGAGGAGATCACCGTTCAGCCCAGGGAGGAGAGCCAGCCCAAGATCACCCAGTACATGCTGGAGACCTCCGGCCGCAACAAGCTGTCCGACCTGGCCCAGATCATCATTGGCGAGGGCTACAAGCGGGTCATGGTGTTCTGCGATACCAAGTTCAATACCGCCACCCTGGCCAACCAGCTGGCCCGTCTGGGCTTCTCTGTGGACTGCCTCCACGGCGACCTCTCCCAGAAGGAACGCAACCAGATCATGCAGAACTTCCGGGACGGCAGGCTGGCTATCCTTGTGGCCACCGATGTGGCCGCCCGCGGCATCGATGTCTCGGATGTGGATGCGGTCATCAACTACGATGTCCCCGGCGACAACGAACATTACACCCACCGGATCGGCCGCACCGGCCGCGCCAAAAAGGAGGGCGTGAGCTATCTGTTCTATGTGCCCGAGGAGAAAAAGCGGGTGCAGGAGCTTCTCCGCCTGACCCGCAACACCGACCTGTGCACCCCGGTCCACTTTGATTTCAACCATGAGCGCATCGTGGTGGAGAAAAAGCAGGACAATGCCGACCGGTTCCAGATCAAGTGCTATTTTTAAGTAAAAAAGCGGGGCGCTGCGCTGGCAGCTGCCCCGTTTTTTCAAAAAAACATTGACCTTCCCCTTTCTGGAAGGTGTAAGATGGTGCCTGTAAGGAGGCTGCGGAGCCAATGAAGATCAACGAGGTGGAAGCCGCCGTGGGCGTGACCAAAAAGAATATCCGCTTTTATGAGGAAGAGGGACTCATCAGCCCCCGGCGGGAGCCCGGCAACGGCTACCGCAGTTACTCGGAGGCGGATGTTGAGCGTCTGCGGCGCATCAAACTGCTGCGCAAACTGGATGTGCCGCTGGCCGAGATCCGGCAGATGCTGGAGGGAGAGTGCACGCTGGCTGAGGGAATGACCCGCCAGCTGGAACGCTTGAACACCCGCCGCACCGATCTGGACGAGGCAGTGAACTTCTGCACTCTGCTTCAAAAGGAACCTGTCAGCCTCAATGAACTGGATGTGGAACAGACGCTGGCGCGCCTGACTGCAAAGGAAGAACAGGGAGTGAGTTTTGTGAACATTGAGCAAACAGACCGGAAGGCCGAGCGCATCAGGGGTGCGCTGGTGGGAGCCGGATTGTTTACTGCGATCATGCTGCTGTCCATCGGCATCATGGCGTGGTCGTTCTGCGTCGATCCGCAGGATGTGCCGCCGCTGCCGCTGCTGGTGGTGCTGTTCGGCATCCCGGCGGGCTGCATCATCGGCACGCTGAAGGTGCTGGTGGATCGTCTCAAAGAGATCGGAAAGGGAGAAGAAGATGCTTATCGTAACTATTAACGAAGTCCCCGGTAAAAAGATCGAGGCCCTGGGAGTGGTGCGGGGCAGCACCGTGCAGAGCCGTAACCTTGGCCACGACATCATGGCCGGGTTCCGCACCCTTGTGGGCGGCGAAGTCACCGACTACGCTGAGATGCTCACCGAGGCCCGGCAGATCGCCACAGGCCGCATGGCAAAGAATGCGGAGGAGCTGGGAGCCGATGCTGTGGTTGGGATGCGTTACGCCTCCGCCAGTGTCATGCAGGGTGCGGCAGAGGTCATTGCTTACGGAACGGCGGTGAGATTTGTATGAGTGCAAAAGAAAAACAGGGCTTTTCCCTTTATTTCCTGATTGCCTTTGGTCTGGCGTGGCTGTGCCAGGTGGGCGGCTGTATGACCCTGCTCCAGCAGAAGAATGCCGTGCTGTATCAGCTGGCACTGATTGCCACAATGTTTTGCCCGCTGCTGGCTGTGCTGCTGGTGCAAAAAGTATTTCTGCGCCAGCCGGTCGGTATCGGCTGGAAGGTGCAGGGCAAACGGCGGTTCTGGCTGGCTGCATGGTTTGGCCCGGCAGTGTTCACCCTGCTGGGCGCAGTGCTGTATTTTGCCGTGTTCCCCTCCCGGCTGGACTTTTCCTGCAGCTGGCTGGTAGCCGCCTATGGCGGTGAGATGGATGCCCAGACCCTGCGCAGCGAGCTGGGGGTCTCTACCCTCAGCTATCTGCTGCAAAACGGGCTGTTTGCGGTGATCCTTGCCCCCGCCATCAACATGTTTCCCGCGCTGGGCGAGGAAGTCGGCTGGCGCGGCTACATGATGCCCCGCCTGAAGGAGCGGTTCGGCCTGCTGAATGGTCGTCTGCTGGGCGGCGTTGTGTGGGGTGTCTGGCATTGGCCCCTGATGCTGCTGGTGGGTTACGAGTACGGCACAAACTATCTGGGCGCACCGGTGCTGGGGCTTGTAGTGTGGTGTGTTGTCTGCTTTGCCCTGAACACCCTGCTGGATCTCCTCTACGAGAAAACAGGCTGTATCTGGGTGCCTGCCATTGCGCATGGTGCTTTCAATGCCATTGCGGCGCTGCCGCAGGTACTGATCACCCCGGCAGATGCATATTATAATGTGCTTGGTCCCATGCCCATCGGTTTGATCTCTGTGCTGCCCATGCTTGCTGTGGCAGTAGGATTGACCCTGCATCAGATGAAACAGGAACAGTAAGAAGAAAACGCAATCCCCGGCGGTCAGATCGACTGCCGGGGATTTTCTGCGCTTATAATATAAATAAGGAAAGCAGCGTTCAAGCGATGGCGCAGACCCTGCCCGAAAGCACTCATTTTGCGAAATATAGAAAAAACTCAAAAAAGATGCAAAAAAGTGTTGACAGAAGGCTGGGGATGTGGTATTATACTTGAGCGCCAAGGGCCGCCGGAAAGAATGAC
>SKEJ01001797.1_pt1 | contig 11136 bp, 9 predicted proteins | sample 4826721 | NCBI WGS metagenome assembly SKEJ01 (sample SAMN11008812, study PRJNA524170) | human gut metagenome | biome: Human fecal sample; material: Feces; isolation source: fecal sample from pouch patient p31 | host: Homo sapiens | place: Israel: Tel-Aviv | collected 2015-06-02 | reverse complement strand
CCCCATAATAACAGGCAATCTGCCAGAGCCGTGGTCTTCCCGGAATCCACCTTGCCCCCGGAAGTTCCAGGAGCAGACCGCTCCCTTTTTCATAAAAAAGCAAAATCCACTCTATTATTTTCCAAAGTGCGCTCTGCATTATAGCTCCTGCCCCACACGGAATCAGCATGACTGCCATCCCTGCACTCCCGCAAAGCAGAAGCACGGATGCCATCGGAATTACCAGAAGATTCCAGGCTGGCGCATACAGGCAGGTTTCATAATAGTGCCACAATGTAACTGGCAACAGAAAAAACCAGAGCCTCACCGACATCCGGACACTGTCTGAAAATCTGCCTTTTTTATTTCCCGAACCAATCAGATAGATACCGAAAACCGCAGCAAAAGAAAGCTGGAACCCTGCCGTAAAAAGCCACAACGGATTTGCCAGAAGCAAACCAATTTCCGCAATCCCAAGTGCCGTCAATCCATCGTATTCCCTTCCTGTCAGCTCTGCTCCCATCCGGATCAGAAACATGGTAAACGCCCGCAGTGCCGAAACACTCATTCCGGTCATCACCACATAGCTTCCAAGAAGCAGACTTCCCACTACACCGGCCTGTAAAATAGAAAATCCGGTTTTCCTAAGCCCCCGGTAAAGTCCGTTGCCAAAAAAAGAAATATGCAGACCGGATATGGCAAGCAGATGCCCGATCCCTGCCACCCGGTAAAGTTCTTTCACTTTCTCTTCTGTATAAAAAGAATCTCCCAGAAGAACCGCACACAAAATACCCCCTCGACGCTTTCCCATCTCTCTGCAGATCTCATCTGCGGTCCGGTTCCTAAACTGCCACAGCTTTTCCCGGAAGGAAGTCTTTTTCACCTGTTTTTCCAGAACCTTCCCTTTCCATAAGACTGCCTGGATATTCTGCTGCTTATAATAATTTTTCTGGTCAAAATTGCCCGGATTGGCCGCCGGATCAAAAAATCCCATATTGCCTTTAACCAGGATCCGCTGTCCGATTTCCGGACCATTTCCCTTTTCATCCAGATAAACAAGCAGCCTCTCGTCAGCGACTGCTTTTCCATTCCCCATCTCTCTGATCTGTATTTTTTTCAGATACAGGATCAGTTTTTCTTCTTTTCTGGTTTTCTGATAAACCTCTCCTTCCACCATCACTTCTTCCGACTCTTTCCAGAGCTTCTCACACCTTGACACACCGAGTCTTCCAAAAATCTTTCCTCCCCCTGTCAGATACAGTACCAGAATCAGTCCTGCCAGAAGTATTCCGGCAAAACCAAGTCTTCGCTTGATCAACCGATCAATCCTCCTTTATCATTTCCTGGTTTCTGCTCAGAGGTTCATCCAGCTTTATACTCTCCTGATATACAATATTGCTGTCTCCGTTGATTGAAATCTGTACTTCAGAGACATTTCCACCATCGATCACTGAATTTACGATGGAATAGATCACCGTTTCCGGACTGACTCCCGGAGCAATGTTCCGAAGTCCTTCATCAAAATTCAGATAGCAGATATGATCTTTGATCGACACACCCAGCAGCTTTGTTCCTTTTGGTATGGTAGCAAGCAGTCTGTTATTGGATGGTCCTCGCATCAGCTGTTCCACTACAACCCGTTCCTTCGACTCATTGCTGTTATACCGCACCATATCCTCTTCCTTTTGCAGCTTTTCTCCAGATGAATCTGCATAATACAGCGTAAGCTTCATCTCCTGGAAAGAGTTAATAGAAGATCCTGTGTTCTGTACAAAATCTTCTGCCTGCTGGTATCCATAAGTATTCCCCTTTTTATCCGTAAGTGGCGTTCCATCTACACAGATCATCACCAGATCCACTCCATCGATCTGCGTCAGTGAACGGACAAGCGCTGCCCTGCACAGAACCTCTCTTACCGTATCCATCTTTCCGTAAGCAGCATTATAGTACAGGATCAGCTTTTCATCTTCCAGAGTGTATCTCTCCAGTTTTACCTTTTTCGGCAATGCCGCCTGTGCCTTCACCTCGTCATCACACTTCTGCAGCGCAGACAGCATTCCTTTTACTTCTTCGTCCACCGACTTTCCTGTTCCATCGTAGTCCTTCGGAACCAACGCCGTTCCGCTCTGGTTAATCTGGTAAATCGTGTATTTTGCATCTGCTTTCTGTTCCTTTTTTCTGCATCCCACAATGCCTGTAAGAAGACACACCACAAGAAGAATGCTTATGATCTGGTAAATTTTTTTCATTCTTCTCATCCTTCCCTCTTGATATAAGTAAGCGGGATCCGGACTGTAAATGTCGTTCCCTCTCCCGGTTCACTGTAGACCTTGATCGCACCGCGGTGCATGACAACCGCATTTCTTGCAATCGAAAGCCCAAGACCGGTTCCGCCGATCTCACGAGAATGGGATTTGTCCACACGGAAAAATCGCTCGAATATATGATCCGTATCTTCTTTCGGAATCCCGATTCCAGAATCCGCAACCTTCAGATAAAAATACTTATGATCCGCATTTAAAGACACGTGTACCCATCCGTTCTCTTTATTGTACTTGATCGCATTTTCCACCAGATTCGTAATCACAAGTGCAATCTTTACCTCATCAATCTCCGCTGTCACCGGACGAAAACTCTCAAATACCAGCTCAATATTACTTTTTGCCGCAAGTGGCTGTAATCTTTTGAGAATCCGTTCTACCAGTTCATTAACATCCTGACTCTTAATATTTAAGTTTGCACCCTTCTTATCCAGTTTTACAAGATCCAGAAGGTCATTGATGATCTTATTCTCCCGCTCGATTTCTTCGGACAAATCACCCATGAATTCCCGGTAAATCTCCGTCGGTGCATCCGGCTGCATCAGCAATGAATCCGCCAGCACCTTCATAGAGGTCAACGGTGTCTTCAACTCATGGGATACATTTGCCACGAACTCTTCTCTCGATGCATCCAGTACTTTATAGCGGTCCCACAGCTTATTAAATGCATTGGAAATCCGTTCCGTTTCATCGTAAGCATTTTCATGGAGATAATTATCTCCATAGCCTCCTGCCATCTCCTCAATCGATTGAGACATCCTTTTCAGCGGCCTTACAAGCAGCATACCGATGATTGCTGATAAAAAGATCCCGATAATACTGATTGCAACCGTTGCAATTCTTGCCTTTGACTGCAATGCCTCTACATTGTCACGCAGACTGTCTGTAGAAACACTGACCAGAATCATTCCTTTTACCGGCTCTTCCCCTTTTTTGACCGGGACTGCCACTTCAATGTACCGGCTCTTTCTGTCATAACTTGCCGGCTTCTCGCCGCGGAAGCATTTGACTACATCCTCGGAAATGATCGTCTTTCCCTCCTCCAGATCATAGGTATCTTCCACAATCCGGAATTCATCATCAATAACAAGCACTCTTCCATTGTAAATATTGGATAACTGTGATAGTTCTGTATCGATCACATCAGAAACTCCCGTTTTCAGATAATCAGAATTGACCAGCTGATTACTCAGAATCGTACACTGGTTTTGAATCTCTGCTGTGCGCACGGATACGGTTCTCTGATCATAGCTTTGCAGAATCGCATTCATCAGGATCACACTGGATAATATGACAAATACGCTCAGGATCACCGTTACCCGCACTTGCAGACTTTTTATGAATTTTGGTACAAAAAATTTAACCCCTGAAATAATAGCCAACTCCCCACTTTGTGTAAACGTATTTCGGATCACTTGGATTTACTTCAATCTTCTCGCGCAGTCGTCTGATATGTACATCTACCGTTCTTGCATCTCCCGGATACTCATATCCCCAGACAATATTCAAAAGACTTTCCCTGCTGTAAACCTTGTTCGGATTCATTGCAAGAAGCTCCAGAAGATCAAATTCTTTTGCGGTAAGATTCAGTTCCCTGTCCCCGGAAAAAACTCTCCGGCTTTCACAGTCGATCTTCAGATCTCCCTTTACCACAACTTTACCGCTCGCGCTCATCCCGTCTTTTTTAGCGACCCTGCGCATAATTGCCTTCATTCTGGCCTTAACCTCAAGAATGTTGAACGGCTTTGTGATGTAATCATCTGCGCCATATTCCAACCCGAGGATCTTGTCCATATCCTCGCCCTTCGCAGTGAGCATGATGACCGGTACATCTGAGAAATCACGGATCTGTCTGCATACTTCAAATCCATCGTATTTTGGAAGCATGACATCCAGAAGAATCATATCATACTCTTTTCTTTTTACCATCTCAAGTGCTTCCTCACCGTCGTATGCGCAGTCAACTTCCATATCATCCTGTTCCAGGCTGAATCTCAGTCCTTTCACGATCAGCTTTTCATCATCTACTACCAATACTTTTCTGCCCATCTTGCGCACTCCTCTACTCTACCGTTATCTGCTCCCGGATCTTCTGAAAGATTCCTTCCTTGATCCCGTCCACTTTCTTCAGATCCTCTATCTTCCTGAATCCACCGTTTGTCTCTCTATAAGCAATAATTGCTTCCGCGCGGGACTCGCCAATCCCGCTTAAGCTTAAAAGTTCAGCCTTTGTCGCGGTGTTCAGGTTTATTATTCCTGTGTCTTTTCCCATCCCGGCATCTGCCATATCCGATGGTGAATCTTCTTCTTTCAAAGTCTGTTCTTCTTCTCTGGATGGCACATAAATCCTTTGTCCATCTGTCAGATGTGCTGCCTGATTCAGATAAACCTGTCCTGCTGCCTCCGTCAGACCTCCCGCTGCTTCTATGGCATGCGTGATGCGGTCTCCTTCCTGCAGTTCATATACACCGGGTGATGCCACCTCGCCGCATACATACACCCAGATCGAACCTTCTTTTTCTTCACCACCCGGATCTGCTTTTGCCTTATCCGGCTTTTCTTCGGCAGCCTTTGATTCTGCCTCGTTTTTCTTATCCCCGGCATCCGCTTCTGCAGCAGCCACACTGGTAAAGGTCTCTTCTTTTTCATGGCATGCTGACAGCATACAGCTGATTCCAAGGAAAATTCCACATATTTGATATAAAATCCGTCTTCTTTTCCGCATACATACTCCTTTTCCGCAGAGCATGTCCCCTCGTACTTCCAAGACATGATTATTGTAACGAATTTTTTTCCAAAAGACAACCTATTTCCACTGAAAAATTGTCGTGCCGATCAGAGCGATCCCCATACCGATCACTTTTCTCCAGGAAAATGGCTCTTTTTCCACACCAAATAATCCCACCAGTTCAATCAGATACGCCACAATAAGCTGAGACATAACGATCAGAAGTGCCGCCTTTGCAGGCCCGAGCTGCGCCATACTTTTGATCACGGTCCAGGTGATCCCTGCTCCGATCACACCGCCAAGCAGCATATATTTAGGCTGCACCTCTCCTATCGTGGCAATACTGTCCCTTCCCATGATCAGCCACATTACCAGGCAGATGGCAAATGCACTAAGCTGCACCCAGGCATTGCTCACCCACATTCCTGTCGTCTTTGTTACCTGTGTGTTAAATACCCCCTGCACACTCATCAGCGCTCCCGACAGCAGGGCAATAAAAAATCCGGTCATCTTTCATACCTCCTTTTCTTCTGAAAGTATATCCGATGACCGGCTCTTTTATTCTCTTATTTTTATCAGGCACCGACTTTATGCAAGTGCTTTTTTCAGGATCTCTGCCATCTCATCTACCTGTTCTTTACCGATAACAAGCGGTGGGATCATTCGAATCACATCTGTTCCAGCTCCGATGATCAGAAGTCCTTCTTCCAACGCTTTGGCTGTCACTTCACCCAGCGGCTTGGTGATCTGAAGTCCCTGGATCAATCCTCTTCCCTTTACTTTAACGGCTGCATCGCAGGTATCCACGATTTCCTGCAGTTTCTGTGTCAGATATGGTGCGATTTCATTGACATGATCGAGCATATGCTCTTTTTCAAAGATCTCAATAGTCTTGCTGACCGCTGCACAGCAAAGTGGGTTTCCACCATATGTAGTTCCGTGATCTCCCGGTACCAGCGAATTATCTGCAACTTCTTTTGTCATCGCAAATGCGCCGACCGGAACACCGCTTCCGATTGCTTTCGCCATTGTCATGATATCCGGTGTGATTCCCATCTGCTGCCATGCAAACCATGCACCGCTTCGTCCCATACCACACTGTACTTCATCGCAGATCATCAGGATTCCGTTCTCATCACAGATCTTACGGATTCCCTGCATAAATTCTTTTGTCGCTGCGTTGATTCCGCCTTCGCCCTGGATTGTTTCCAGAATGATCGCGCAGGTCTTATCATTTACCAGTGCTTTTACACTGTCAAGATCATTGTAGATTGCAAAATGTACACCAGGCATAACCGGTTCAAATGGCTCTCTGTATTCTTTGTGTCCGGTAAGTGCTACTGCACCCATACTTCTGCCGTGGAATGAATTCTCCATTGCAATAAATTCATAACGTCCGGTTTTTTTTGTGTACGCATATTTTCTTGCAGTTTTGATCGCACCTTCGATTGCTTCTCCACCACTGTTTGTGAAGAATACCTTGTACATACCGGTGATCTTTTTCAGATCTTCTCCTGCTTTACCGCAGGTTGTATTATAATACAGGTTTGATGTATGGATCATCTTGTCAATCTGAGCCTTTAATGCATCATTAAATTCCTTGTTGTTATATCCCAGAGAAGATACTGCATATCCTGCTGAGAAATCCAGATATTTCTTTCCTTCCGGATCATAGAGGTATGCGCCGTCTCCATGGTCCAATACAACCGGATAACGGTTATAAGTTTTTAAAATCGCGTCGTCCTCTTCCTGCATATACTGATTTGCCATAAGAATTACCTTCTTTCTTTGTCTTCCCTTTAATCTTCTTCACCGTTTCTTAAAATTGCAGTTCCGATACCTTTCTTCGTGAAAATCTCAAGAAGCAGGCAGTGCGGAATTCTTCCATCCAGAATATGGACTCTGGACACTCCGTTTTCAATCGCTCCTACACAGTTCTGCAGTTTCGGGATCATTCCTCCGGAAATTGCTCCGCTTTCGATCAGTTCATTCGCCTGATCTACAGTAAGAGCTGTGATCAGAGAAGATTTATCCTCGTAGTCTCTGTATACCCCTTCAATATCAGAGAGGAACGCAAGCTTCTCAGCATGAACCGCTTTTGCGATCGAATAAGCCGCATCATCCGCATTGATATTATAAGTGTTGTAATCATCATCGATTCCGACCGGGCATACGATCGGGAGAAAATCTTTATCCAGAAGATCCAGAAGAACCTCTGCATTGACCTTCTTGATATCTCCTACGAATCCAACGTCCTGTCCTGTCATGGAAAGCTTTTTATCAACTCTTAAAAGTCCGCCGTCTTTTCCACTGACACCGATAGCACGGACACCAAGTTCTTCGACCATACGAACCAGATTTTTATTAACCTTGTTCAGTACCATCTCTGCAATTTCCATGGTCTCTGCGTCCGTCACACGAAGTCCGTCGATGAATTTCGGCTCCATTCCAGCTTTACTTACCCATTTACTGATCTCTTTTCCACCGCCGTGAACGATGATCGGTTTGAATCCAACCAATTTCAAGAATGTAACATCCTTGATGACATTTTTCTGGAGTTCTTCGTCCAGCATTGCACTTCCACCGTATTTTACAACGATGATCTTACGGTTGAAACGCTGAATATAAGTAAGCGCCTCAATCAGAACTTCTGCTTTGTCCAGATACTGCTGCATATCCTGATCCATTTTGCTTACCTCCTAGCTTCTATAATCTGCATTGATGTCAATATATCCGTGAGTCAGGTCACATCCCCATGCGGTTGCGCTTTCGCTTCCCATCTTCACATCAGCAACTGCTTTTACTTCTTCCTGTGAGAGGATCTCCGTTGCTTTTTCTTCACTGTAATCTACCGCTGTACCATTTTCGATGATCTGGATCTTTCCTGCCTTGCTTTCGAAGAACAGATCCACCTTTTCCGGGTCAAACTGTGCTCCAGAATATCCCATTGCACAGAGGATTCTTCCCCAGTTTGCATCATGTCCTGCAATTGCTGCCTTGGTAAGATTTGAGCATACGATTGATTTTGCAAGTGTCTTTGCAGTCTCTTTTGTATCTGCACCAACTACAGTTACTTCAAATAAAGCAGTTGCTCCTTCTCCGTCCCCTGCGATCTTCTTTGCAAGGTATTCGTTGATCTCATGCAATGCTTCCGCAAAGGTCTTATAGCTTTCACTGTCTACCGTGATCACTTCATTTTCAGCCATCCCGTTTGCAAGAAGAACTACAGAATCATTTGTAGAAGTATCTCCGTCTACGGAAATCATATTGTATGTATCATTGACATCATCACTGAGGGCTTTCTGAAGTGCCTCTTTTGTGATTGCTGCATCTGTTGTGATAAAGCTGAGCATGGTACACATATTCGGATGGATCATACCAGATCCTTTTGCCATACCACCGATGGTAACGGTCTTTCCGGCAACCTCGATTTCTACTGCGATCTGTTTTTCACAGGTATCAGTCGTCATGATTGCTTTTGCTGCCTCAGTTCCGTTTGCCAGTGTATCATTTTTCTTTTCAGCAAGAGCCTTTACCCCTGCCACGATGCGATCAATTGGAAGCTGCTTTCCGATGACACCGGTCGATCCGATCAGTACACCGTCTGCATTAATTCCAAGAGCTTCTGCTGCCGCATCTGCTGTGTCCTTGCAATAGCCAAATCCTTCCGCACCGGTACATGCATTGGCAATTCCGGAATTGACGATCACAGCCTGTGCTTTTGCACCGCTCTTTACAACCTGCTGATCCCATTTTACGCATGCTGCCTTTACAACGTTTGTAGTAAATGTTCCTGCACATTCACATGGAACCTGGCTGTAGATCATTGCCATGTCGGTTCTGTCCTGATATTTGATCTTTGCTGCTGTTGATGCTGCCTCAAATCCTTTTGCTGCGGTCACACCGCCTTCGATAATCTTCATCGTATATAGCCTCCTTTAGCCCTCTTCGATAAATGCTGTAATATTTTCCTCATTTAAAACAAACTCATAGTAGTTGACATCCGGTCTCTTGGTCCATCCGATCGTATTCCAGAACATATTGCCGATATCATTCTTGGTAAATGCGATCAGTGTGATCTTGTTGATATGTTCCTCTTTCAGAGCTGACATTGCATAGGCAACCATGCTCTTTCCGATCCCATGACAGCGGTACGCCGGATCTACACATACATGATAAAAACATCCGGTTCTTCCGTCGTGTCCGCAGAGGATTCCTCCTACTACTTTTCCGTCTATTTCGGCGATCACACTGGTTGTCGGATTCCTTTTCAGGAATCGTTCCACGCCTTCTTTTGAATCATCTATGCTCCGGATTCCAAATCCTTTGATCCGCATCCAAAGTGCATGAAGCTGGTCATAATCTTCTACTGTCATCGCACGAATAATTGTTGTCATATATTTTCCATTCCTTTTCTTTTTCTGCCGTGTTCTACGGGAACATCGGAACCAGATCAAGACCTTCACTTTCCGGAAGTCCAAAGATCAGATTCATGTTCTGTACAGCCTGTCCTGCTGCACCTTTTACCAGGTTGTCGATCGCCCCCATCATAATGATACGGTTTGTTCTCGGATCGATCTTAAACCCGATATCGACATAATTGCTTCCTTCTACCCATTTTGTTTCCGGGTAAACATCTTTCTCCAGAACGCGGACAAATTTTTCATTTGCATAATATTTATCGTAAACTGCTTTTACTTCTTCCCAGGTAACATCCTTTGTAAGCTTCGCGTACTCTGTTGCCAGGATTCCTCTGTTCATCGGAACCAGATGCGGTGTAAAGTTGATCACAACCTCTTTGCCGCTCGCATATCCAAGCTGTTCCTCGATCTCCGGTGTGTGTCTGTGTGTTGCCACACCGTATGCTTTCATATTCTCATTGACTTCACAGTACAGGTTCGGAACCTTTGCCCCTCTTCCTGCTCCGGATGTTCCGGACTTGGCATCAATGATCAGCGTATCCATATCGATCAGTCCTTCTTTTGCCAGCGGATAAGCAGTCAGGATGGAGCATGTTGTATAGCATCCAGGATTGGCGATCAGTCTTGCGCCTTTGATATCTTCTCTGTTCACTTCACACAGTCCGTAAACTGCTTCTTTGATAAACTGCGGGCTCTTGTGCTCAATACCGTACCATTTTTCGTAAGTCTTGACATCTTTGATACGGAAATCTGCGCTCAGGTCGATGATCTTAACCTTTGATAAGATTTCTTCATTAACTAATGATGCGCACAGTCCCTGTGGAGTTGCTGTGAAAATCACATCTACCTGATCTGCAAGTTGTTCCATATTATCATCTAAACATACCGCATCTACGATCTGAAACATATTGCGGTATACATCTGCATATTTCTTATCGATATAGCTTCTTGAGCCAAACCATTTAATTTCTACGTCTTTATGTCCTGTTAAAATGCGAACCAGTTCTCCTCCGGCGTAACCGGTAGAACCGATGATTCCTGCTTTAATCATGTAAACCATCCTTTCGTAAATGCCGTATTTGTGTATAGATAGGCATAATCATAAATACTATAAACCCATTAATCCCTATTGTAAAGGGGTTCGCGGGAATTGGGGGAATGTTTTTTTGATTGGTGCGGGGACGCTCCTGCGCGAAATATGTTTGCACGCAACCGCGCTTGCGCTTGCCATGCATGCCTAAAGAAATATCCAGTGGATATTTCTTCGGCGCGTCTCAAACGCAGCGGTACTAGGCTCGGCTTTGCTTACGCTCGCCTTGCCAAGTGCCGGCGTTTTCGAGGGGTTGCTTAGCAAAGATATTTCGCGCAGGAGCTGTGCACTGACGAATGGGAACATTCTCCAATTGGGTGGGGCTGATGCTTGTCGACTCATTGTGGTGCGACGGGCGGGAGAGGCGGCGTCAAACTTCCTGCCTCATGCTTGACAGCATGAGGATTGGAAGTTTGACACCTGTCTCCCTTGGGAATGAAAGAATTCCATGTGATTTCAGCCGAGTTTTGGTTCAGCCTATCTTAAAAAACAATTATTATTCTATCTATTTTATTTTCCGATTGGTTTAGTATACATGGTTTTATTTGGGAAAGCAAGTGGTTTTTTGATTTTTATGCATATTTCTGTGTATTTTCA
>SKEJ01001794.1_pt1 | contig 11148 bp, 9 predicted proteins | sample 4826721 | NCBI WGS metagenome assembly SKEJ01 (sample SAMN11008812, study PRJNA524170) | human gut metagenome | biome: Human fecal sample; material: Feces; isolation source: fecal sample from pouch patient p31 | host: Homo sapiens | place: Israel: Tel-Aviv | collected 2015-06-02 | reverse complement strand
CAACGAACTGGCGCTCCACCATGGCGACCTTCCAGCCGGCCTTCGCGCGCTCCATCGCCAGGGACTTGCCGGCCTTGCCGCCGCCAACGACCAGCAGGTCGACGGTCTCGATTGCGTTCGTGGACATGGTTCTCCTTGAGTTTGTGAGGTGATGCTATCTAGAACGAATGAGCGCCCGTTCTATTCCACAGGGTGAACAGTGCGCGCGTGTTGCTTCTCACCCAGAGAAGGTGTGGTAGCTATCGATTGGCTGTTGTATTGGAGCGGTGTGTCATAGTGTGGTCCTGCCGGTCGTTGAAAGTGCCTCCGGCATGCTTGAATAGAGCCATGAGGGCTCTAGATATTGGTGATTTCAAAGAGGATGTAGGTGCCGCGCTCGCGCGGGCCTCATCCGGGGAAGTCGTCACGCTCACACAGGAAGGCCAGCCTGTCGCCGAGCTTGGTCCTGTGCGCATGTCGACCTACCAGCAGCTGCTCGGCACGATCAACACCATGGAGATGGTGCTTGTCACCTCGGACTACTGGAACGCCGTACACGGCGCAGACAAGGGCGAGGCTGTGCAGGATATCGAGGGCGTTGAGGTCATCGAAAAGCTGGGCCGCAATATCGCATGGATGCTCAAGGTGATCGACAAGGCCGGAATCGAGCCGCCGGAGAGCCACCCGCGCACGATGATGAACTTTATCCGCTGATTCGTATGGTTATCCGCTAAACAAAAATTGCAGAGTCCCCAAAGGCACAATGAGAAACTCATTGTGCCTTTTTGTGCATAAATTTATCAAATTGGTGGGCATATCCTGTGTAACTGCTGAAATGTGCGAAAAAATTTACGAATTGTTAACGGAACTGTGCAAAAAATGTCATGTAAACGCGAGTGGATTCTGATACAATAAATATATCACACAATGCAGTAAAAGGGAGGAATCATCATGACACCGGAACACGATATTTTACAGGTCACGCCGCGCGTGGAAGCGCTGGCGGCGCTCTGCCGCTCGAACAGCCGCATTGATCCGGCGCTGTACCGCAAGTACGATGTCAAGCGCGGTCTGCGCGACATCAATGGACAGGGCGTACTGGCCGGTCTGACCAACATTTCGGACATTATCTCTCGCAAGGAGATAGGCGGCGAAATCGTGCCCTGTGAGGGCGAGCTGTACTACCGCGGCATCCGCATTCAGGATCTGGTGCAGGGCTTTGTTCGGGACGGCCGCAAGGGCTACGAGGAAGCTGCGTACCTGCTCCTGTTCGGCGAGCTGCCGGATGCAAAGCGGCTGGGCGACTTCAAGGCGCTGCTGGCACAGGGCCGCACGCTGCCGACCAATTTCACCCGCGATGTCATCATGAAAGCACCGACCCGCGACATGATGAACAGCCTGTCGCGCAGTGTGCTCACGCTGGCATCCTACGACAGCAATGCGGATGATATCAGCCTGCCCAACGTGCTGCGGCAGTGCCTGATGCTGATTTCGGTCTTTCCGATGCTGGCGGTGTATTCCTATCACGCCTACAATCACTACGAGTGCGGCGGCAGCATGTACATTCACTACCCGTCGGACAGTCTGTCTACTGCGTCCAACTTCCTGCGCATGCTGCGCCCGGATATGCAGTACACGCCGCTCGAGGCAAGAGTGCTCGATCTGGCGCTTGTGCTGCACATGGAGCACGGCGGCGGCAATAACTCGTCATTCACAACACACGTCGTCACGTCCTCCGGCACGGATACCTATTCGGCTATTGCAGCGGCGCTCGGTTCGCTGAAAGGCCCGAAACACGGCGGAGCGAACTACAAGGTCGTGCAGATGTTCGAGGATATGAAGAAAAACGTGTCGGACACCACGGATGAGCAGGCAGTCGCGGACTATCTTGTCAAGCTGCTGCGCCGTGAGGCATTTGACCAGAAGGGACTCATCTACGGCATGGGCCACGCTGTGTACTCGATATCGGACCCGCGTGCGCAGGTGTTCAAATCCTTCGTCGGTCAGCTGGCGCACGAGAAGGGCAGAGACGCGGATTTCGCGCTGTACACCATGGTCGAGGAGATGGCGCCCAAGGTTATCGCGCAGGAACGCCACATCTATAAGGGCGTGTCTGCAAATGTTGATTTTTACTCAGGTTTTGTGTATTCCATGCTGGGTTTGCCGCCGGAATTGTACACGCCGGTGTTCGCCATGGCGCGTATCGTCGGCTGGAGCGCGCATCGCCTGGAGGAGCTGATCAACACGGATAAGATCATCCGTCCGGCGTATCGCTGCGTGCAGCCCGCCGAGCCGTATGTGGCTCTTAAAGAAAGATAACGCAGAACTTCATAAAATAAAGAACACAGGCATCGCAGAGAGAGCAGCGGTGCCTGTGTTCTTTCTATATGGAGCGTTTAGCCGATGTTGAGTGCCTCGCGCAGCACCTGCAGGCTGGCGAGATGGCCGTCGAGCATGGAGAGCGTCAAATCTTCCATTTCAAGGGAAATCTCATCGTTGTAGCCCGACATGCGGACAACCGAGAAAAACTCCTTCCACCACTTGGCATCGTGTCCCGCGCCGACGGCAACATAGTTCCACGAGCGGCGGGCAAATGCGTCGATCGGCTTGGTATCTAGCATGCCGTTCGGCTGCCAGTAGCGGCGCTCCGGCCGTGAATCCTTGCCGTGGATATGGTAAATTGCACCGTGCTCACCGAGCACACGGGCTGCTTCGATCGGATCGCCGCCCATCCAGAACAGGTGGGACGGATCAAGGTTCATGCCGATCATCGGGCCGACAGCCTCACGCAGACGGAGCAGCGTTTCCGGGTTGTAAACCAGCTGCATACCGTGGTTTTCGAGCGCAATCCGCTCGATTCCGCAATCCTCTGCCAGCTTAACGAGTTTTTTCCATGCGGGAATCGCAACCTGATTCCACTGGTAATCCAGAATGTCCTGCGTCTCGGGCGGCCACGAGGTCGTGATCCACACCGGCGTTTTATCGCCCTCGCAGCCGACCGGCAGACCGCTCATCATAACGATCTTCTTTACTCCGAGCTGATGCGCCAGCTCAAAGGTTTTCTTGGTGACATCCATATCTTTCTCATACGCGAGCGGGTTGCCTGAGCAGTTGAGCGCACACAGCTCCAGACCCTTCTCACGCATGGCATCATACCATTTTTCGCGGGCGGTCTTGTCGCTTACCAGAAGGTCGAGGTCACAGTGCGGCGCACCCGACCAGTTGCCGGTGCCGATTTCAATGGCGGCAATTTTCTGCTCCACGCAGAAGTCGAGCATCTGCTCATAGGGCATATCCAGCGTGCAGGTTTTGATAGCAAGCTTCATTGTCATATTCCTTCTCTCATTAGGATACGGTAATTTTACCACATTGTAACCTTTGCTGGCAAGAGATGTCTCCAAAATGTGCCCAAAACGACCATGAAATTTCCATGATTTTATAGGAAAAATGCCGTAATAAAAATAAAAATGCACAATGCACAGCGTCTGGTTTTCGATTGTCAAAGCAGGGATTTGTGAATGTGCACAAAACAGAACGTACGAAAATCACCACCTCTTACAAAAATAACAACGAAGGGTTGCCAAAACGGTATTATTGCATTAAAATATTACCAGAACGTTGGAGCGTTCCTAAGTCCCACAGCAGTGGGAACCGACCGCAGAGCAGACAATCTGAGAGTCTGTTTGCTCCGCATGAAAAAGGAGAGAGGTTTTTATCATGAAGAAGAGATTACTTGCTATGCTGATGACTGGCGCTATGGTTGCAAGCCTTGCAGCTTGCGGCGGCGGTTCTTCTACCCCGGCTGGCGGCGACACCCAGAAGGATGGCGGCGATAAGGCTAGCACTTCCGGCTGCTCTGTTGACGTTATCCTGAAGACGACTGCTTCCGAGTACTGGAGCTACGTTAAGGCTGGCGCTGAGGCTTACTCCAAGGACAACCCGGACGTAAAGGTTGAGGTTAAGGGCGCTACCTCCGAGACCGCTTACGACGAGCAGCAGAATATGATCGAGACCGACCTGAACTCCGGCGCATACGATGCATTCGTTATCGCTCCGCTGCAGGCTGACCTCGTTAAGACCCTGATCGCTGGCCAGACCGCACCGATCGTTGCTGTTGATACCAACATCGACGCACCTGAGGTTCTGTCCTTCGTAGGTACCGGCAACGAGGATGCTGCTGCAGAAGGCGGCAAGGCTGCTGTAGAGGCTGCTAAGGCTGCTGGCTGGGATAAGGTTCAGGCAATCGCAATTTCCGGTGTACAGGGCGACGGCACTGCTACCGCACGTCTGACCGGTTATGAGAAGGGCGTTACCGAGGCTGGCGGCGAGTTCCTGAAGGACGAGATCCAGTACGCTGACGCTGTTGCTGATAAGGCTGCTACCTCGATGGAAGCAATCATGCAGAACCATCCGGATGGCGTCGCTATCATCGTCTGCAACAACGACGATATGGCTATGGCTGCTGCTCGTGCTGCAAAGGGCAACGCTGCTTACGCGAAGACCATCTTCGTTGGCTTCGACGGCATTCAGTCCGCTTGCAACGCTATCCTCGCTGGTGAGGAGACCATGTCCGTTGCTCAGGAAGCATACGACATGGGCTACAAGGCAGTTGAGGCTGCTGTAAAGGCTGTTAACGGTGAGACTCTGGAGAAGTTCATCGACTCCGGCTGCTCCGTTGTCACCAAGGATAACGCTCAGGAGCGCCTGGATAAGCTGAAGGGCTACATCGGCTAAGCAATCCATCCCACACGCTTGTGGTTTTCCATTAGTTCCAGCATTTAAGTGAACGAGAAGAAACCCCTGCTCGATTTTCATCTCTGCAGGGGTTCTCTTTTCAAACATGCTCCCGCGGACAAGAAATGGTAAAGAGCTTGCACTGGGCAGGCTTTTCCTTAGGGAACTGAACCGAGAACAGTTTACTTTGTCCCGCACTTCATCTCGGAGAAGAAAAGGTGATATGCAAATGAGTGAATACGTAGTAGAACTGAAAAACGCGACCAAGCGTTTTCCGGGCGTAGTGGCTCTGAAAAACATGCAGCTTTCCGTCAAGCCGGGCGAGATCCTCGGCCTGATCGGTGAGAACGGCGCAGGCAAATCTACGCTGATCAAGGTGCTGACTGGTGTACATCAGGCAGACGAGGGTCAGATTTATGTAGACGGCGTCGAGCAGCATTTCAAGGACCCGAACGATTCGGCAGCGGCTGGCATCGCGTGCGTATATCAGGAGCTTAACATTGAGAAGCTGCTGAGCATTACTGACAACATTTTCATCAACAAGTGGATCAAAAAGGGTACTCTGCTGGATTACCCGACCATGCACAAAAAGGCAAAGGAAGTTATGGCTTCGCTCGGTCAGGACGTAGACCCGACCAAGCCGGCAGGTAACTTTGGTATGGGCGTACAGCAGATGATCGAGATCGCGAAGGCGGTTCTGATCAACGCAAAAATGATTATTATGGACGAGCCGACCTCCTCTCTGGGCGAGAAAGAGGTTGAGCAGCTGATGAAGACCTGCCGTGATCTGAAGGCACGCGGCATCGGCATCGTCTTTGTATCCCATAAGCTGGAGGAGCTGTTCGAGCTGTGCGACCGCGTTGAGGTTATCCGTGACGGTGAGTTCATCGCAACCAAGCCGATCGATCAGTGGGATAATGACTCCCTGATCACCGCAATGGTAGGTCGTTCGCTGGACAACCAGTTCCCGAAGGAATTTGGCGAAAAGTCCAAGGAGCCGATGCTCGAGGTTGACAACGTTGTTGAGGCAGGCGTCCTGAACGATGTATCCTTCAAGGCATACGGCGGACAGATTCTGGGCTTTGCAGGTCTGGTCGGCGCCGGTCGTACCGAGATCATGCGCGCAGTATTCGGCGCAGATCCGATCGACAGCGGCAAGATCAAGATCAAGGGCAAGGAAGTACATATCAAGTCTCCGCGTCAGGCTATCAAGCACGGCATTGCGTTCCTCACCGAGGACCGTAAGGGACAGGGTCTGGTACTGGCTCAGACCATTCGCACCAACCTGATTCTTGCTAACATGAAGGGCTTCTCTTCGGGCTTGTTCCTGAACGAAAAGAAGATCCTCGAGACAGGTGAGCAGAACATTGCGTCGCTGCGCATCAAGACCCCGTCGATCGACGAGATCGTAGGCCAGCTGTCCGGTGGTAACCAGCAGAAGGTCGTAATCGGCAAGTGGGTCAACACGGATGCAGAGATCTTTATCTTTGATGAACCGACCCGTGGTATCGACGTCGGCGCAAAGGTCGAGGTTTACAACGTAATGAACAGCCTTGTCAAGCAGGGCAAGTGCGTTATCATGGTATCTTCGGAAATGCCTGAGATCCTCGGCATGTCCGACCGCGTAATCGTAATGCGCGGCGGCGAAGTAATGGCCGAAGTAGACCGTGACAGCGAACATTTCAATCAGGAAGACCTTATGAAGGCAGCTTGGGGAGGTAAATTAGATGACTAAATCGAAGAAATCCAGCAGTTTGATGTCTTATGCTGGTACTTTTGGCGCACTGGTAATCCTTTGTGTAGTTCTGGCGATCGCTTCGCCGAACTTCTTTAAGTATTCCAACATGATGTCTGTTCTCAAGCAGACCTCGTTCAATGCACTGGTATCCACCGGTATGCTGCTCTGCCTGATCACCGCCGGCATCGACCTGTCCGTAGGTGCAAACGCAACGTTTGCAGCCTGCCTTGCAGGTATGCTGGTTAACAAGGGCATGAACAATCCGGTTCTGCTGCTGGTTGTTGCCATCGTTGGCGGCACCCTGATCGGCTGGATCAACGGTATGCTTCTTACCCGTCTGCACCTGCCGCATCCGTTCGTATCTACCCTCGGTATGAAGAACGTACTGTGGGGCGGTGCGCTGATCATCACCAACTCTCAGATGGTATCCTTCTCCGGTAATGATGCTGTTATGTGGCTCGGTTCTTCGACCGTAGCCGGCTTCCCGGTATCCTTTATCGTAGTACTTGTCATCTACGTTATCATGCACATCCTGCTCACCAAGACCGCTCTGGGCCGTTCCATCTACTGTGTAGGCGGCAACCCGGAAGCAGCTCGTCTGTCCGGTATCAACTCCGCTAACGTGCTGACCTTCTGCTACACCCTGTCCGGTTTCATGGCAGCTCTGGCTGGTATCGTTTCCATCGGTCGTTCCGGTATCTGCAACGGCGTTAACGCAATCCAGCCGTACGATACTGACGCAATCGCAGCCTGCATCATCGGCGGCGCATCCTTCATGGGCGGCAAGGGCACCATGGTTGGTACCATGCTCGGCGCGCTGATCATCGCTGTTCTGCGTAACGGCTTCTCCCTGCTGTCCGTTTCTTCGGCAGTACAGAACCTCGTACTCGGCCTGGTTATCATCGGCGCCGTACTGCTCGACGTTACCCGTGAGCGCATGGCTGCTAAGGCTCGCCGTCTGGCTGCTAAGTAATCAGTCCGCGCATATCAAACAAAAAAGAGTCGCTGTAAAGCGGCTCTTTTTTGTTGTGTAAATCGTTATCTGATTGCTAAAGTATTGGGAATGGGAGCCAACCTTTGGCTGGGGGACCAAAAGGATAGACACCTAAGGTTTGCCCGTAGGCCACTAAACCTTGTTCCCGCGTCGTGCGCGGATAAAATGAGTACTATCCTCTTGGGACTCCATCTTCCTTTATTTCTTGGGTTGGCGCAGATCAGAGACCGGCGACCGCTTCGATATGAGGAACGGCAGTCGGGTTACCATTGCGTGTCTTTCGCAAATTATTCGCAGTTCACAAATAGCGTACTGCTACACATGCGGGCTATTCTTCACAGGCGCGACACAAGGTGAATTGCCCGAAGGGCAAGAGAAGGTCCCCTGGGGGATAACAGTGTCGCGCAACTCGTTGGCTTGGATATTTTGCACGACACCTACGAATTGCACTCGTTATACCGTAGGGTGCGACAAGGTGAATTGCCCGTCAGGGCAAGAGAAGGTGCCCTGGGGTACGACTCGGCGCACCGCTTGTATCCGACCTGCACAATCTATCCCGTAGGGGCGGCCATTGGCCACCCACACAACGGTAAACCGTCACGTCAATTTTCCATTCTCCATTATCAATTCTCAATTACTGCAAATCGCTAAATGCAATCTCCCGCTACAACATCTCCTGCGTGATCAACCGCAGATCGGTATAATACAGCTCACGCTTCGGCTTCACGCCGCGCAGCAGCATTTGATACATCGCCAGCACGGCGTGGAACGACTCCTGCGAGAATGACTGACCGATCACGAAATCCACCGTTCCCTCGCGCAGATACCGCTTCGCGGTGGGCGTGAGGTCGTTGCAGACGATATGCGGCCGGGTGGTGCGCCGCGCTTTTCGAATGCCCGCGATGCAGCCGGAGAGCGGCTGGCAGGCCATATAGACGGCGTGCAGGCGGCTGTCGGCCTGAAGCGCCTGCGCGACGAGTTCGCCGGTGAGTTCAGGCATTTCGTTGGTTTCAATCACGCGGTAGGCATCTTCGGAGAAGCCCAGCTCGAGCAGACGGCGGCAAAAGCCGTCCACGCGGCCTTTGTGGGCCTCCATACGCAGATTTCCGGTGACAATGAGAACGTGCTCGGGCGGCCGGATGAGTCGCGCCATGACACCGGCGGCGATAGCGCCCGCGCGGACAAGATCCTGTCCGGCGTGGCACAGACGGCCGCTGTGCGGCACATCGGCATCGTAGGTAATGACGGTCACGCCTTGCTGCACTGCCTGCTCGATGGCGGCGCGGACCTCCGGCGTATTCTCGGCACGGATGATGAGTCCGTCCACGCCGGAACGAATCTGCTCGTCCATCGCGCGGAGTAGCTCCTGCATGGTCATGGTGCGCAGTGGCTGCTCGGTCAGTACAAACGCCGGATCGGCGATATAGCGCAGTGCCTTGCGAATGCCGCTGACGATCTGCCGATTGAAGTGCCCATCCGTCCATTGCGGAATGAGAATAGCCGCATGCCTGCAATCTGCCGATTTCGACGGCACCGGAGGCTGGTAGCCGAGTTTTTCTGCGGCACGGACAACTTTTTCGCGTATCATCGGATTGACGTTGGGGCGTCCGTGCAGCACACGGTCCACCGTGCCGCGCGACACACCGGACAGCTCTGCGATTTTTTGTATGGTAACTGCCATTGACACATTCTCCTTTTCTATTTCAAAGTATAGGGGAGAGCAGCGCTGACGTCAAGCATAACTACGCACAGTGCACAATCAAAAATGCACTGTCATCTGCTTTTGAGCCTTCATTTTGCCATAAATTTGCGGTGCTTTTTTAGGCAGGCTTCCAATGTTTTAGTGGGACGGTTGACCGTGACGGAGAGATTGCGGTACAATGTATGCAATGAAGAAAAAAGTGTGAAAAACGCGGGAATCCGCGTGTATTAACGAGATTTTAAGTGATTATTCCTGCTGTTAAAAAGGAGAGGATCAGCATGCTGAATATTGGTGTTATCGGCTGCGGCGCAATCGGCCGCGATCATATTCGACGTCTTACGGACATTGTTCCGGGCTGTCAGGTTGTTGCCTGTGCAGACTATTTTGAAGAAGCTGCGATTAAGGTTGCGGCGCAGTATGAAGGCATGAAGGCATACAAGACCGGCGAGGAGCTGATCGCAGCACCGGAGGTGCAGGCGGTCGTTATCACCTCGTCCGACCCGAGCCACGCAGGCTATGTGCTCGAGGCTCTCAAAGCGGGCAAGCAGGTGTTCTGCGAGAAGCCGCTGGCACAGAGTGCCGCCGACTGCGAGAAAATCATCGAGGCCGAGACCGCACATGGCAAGCGTCTGGTACAGGTCGGCTTTATGCGCCACTATGACCGCGGCTACGCCGAGATGAAGCGCATCATCGATTCCGGTGAGCTGGGTGCGCCGCTGATGATTCACGCGTGCCACCGCAACGTGTCTCAGCCGGACGGCTTCCAGACTGAGATGGGTGTTTCCAACGTTGCAATCCACGAGCTGGACATATGCCGCTGGCTGCTCGGCGATGAGTATAAGAGCGGTCAGGTGCTCAAGGTGCGCCAGTCCGCGTGCTCTACCAAGGGTTACGACAACCCGCAGATCGTGCTGCTGGAGACCCAGTCCGGTGCGCGTATTGACGTAGAGGTTCAGGTTGCGGATGCTTACGGTTACGACATCCAGTGTCAGGTCGTCTGCGAGAAGGGCACAGTCAACCTGCCTGATCCGTATGCGGTTGTCAAGCGCTCGAACGCAACCCGTTCGTTCCCGATCCTGACCGACTGGAAGGACCGCTTTATTGAAGCCTATGACATTGAGCTGACCCATTGGGTCAAGACCCTCGAGGAGAAGGGTGAGCCGGATGGTCCGTCCGCATGGGACGGCTACGCTGCCTGCGTCGCAGCAGACACGCTCAACCGTTCCCGCGGCACGAATCAGTTCCTGCCGATCGAGATGATGGATAAACCTGCTCTCTACAAATAATCTCTCATATAAAAGAAAAAGGACCGCCCCAGCGGTCCTTTTTCTTTTATATTGGGTTATACGGTCAGCTTTTCCGCTTGATATGCAGCGCGGATAAACAGGGCAAGCAGCACAAGGCTGGCAATCTGCGAGAGAAAAATCGGAATAGAAGTTGGCAGCATGCGCAGCAAAATGTTGATAAGGGAAAGATAAAAGCACCAGCGAATACGCTTGGGCGGAAAGTCGTAGCCGCGCTCTGTACAGACATCGTCCAGTCCGGTGTACAGCCAGAACTGCGAAACATAGGCTGCGATCACACCGGCAAGTGCGATCAGGCTGAACAGCAGATAAAACGTGCTGGGTGTATACGGCGGCGTGTCGCTCGGAACGAGTGTCAGGGCCAGCAGGCCGACAACGGTTGCCGCCACGCTGAGCACAGTGGCTGTGAACGCACGCTGCAGGCGCTCGGATACGCGGCTGAACCGGTAAAACGGATAAAACTGCACGAGGGTGCAGAATATACCGAGAATGCCGGTAACGGTGAGCGCTGCACCGTTTGTACCGTTCAAAGTGACGGAGCCGCTGAATTGTCCAAGCACCAGTGAAACGGCGCTGCACAGCCAGAACATGGAAAGCCAGCGGGCAATGGGAATGTTGTTGTTCATAATCTCTACCTCCTTGCCATTATAATAGCAGAGAAGATGAAAATATGCAAGAAAAAGCAGAGCCTTTCGGC
>SKEJ01001792.1_pt1 | contig 11151 bp, 10 predicted proteins | sample 4826721 | NCBI WGS metagenome assembly SKEJ01 (sample SAMN11008812, study PRJNA524170) | human gut metagenome | biome: Human fecal sample; material: Feces; isolation source: fecal sample from pouch patient p31 | host: Homo sapiens | place: Israel: Tel-Aviv | collected 2015-06-02 | reverse complement strand
GTATTAAAAAAGCTGCCGGAGATGCAAACGCAGACAACTACGAGCGTATCACCTACGAAGGTTATGGCCCGAATGGTATCGCGATCATCGTAGAGACTCTGACCGACAACAAGAACCGTACCGCAGCAAACGTAAGAAGCGCTTTCACCAAAGGAAACGGAAGCGTTGGAACACCGGGATGCGTATCCTACATGTTCGACAAAAAAGGCCAGATCATCATCGACAAAGAAGAGTGCGAAATGGATGCTGACGATCTGATGATGCTTGCTCTGGATGCAGGCGCAGAAGACTTCGCAGACGAAGAGGACAGCTACGAAATCATCACCGATCCGGATGACTTCTCCGCAGTACGTGAGGCTCTGGAGAAAGACGGTATCGCCATGGCAGAGGCAGACGTTACCATGATCCCACAGACCTACGTAGAGCTGACCGATCCGCAGGCATTAAAAGACCTGAACCGTACCCTGGATCTTCTGGATGACGACGACGACGTACAGTACGTATACACCAACCTGGACGAGTAATTTCACTGGAAATTACATAGAATCATAAGAATCTGCGCATACTGATGAAGCTATTTTGGAATAGCAGAAAAGAGGAAATCCGTATGGCAGAATCACAGAAAAACCAGACAGAAAAAGAAAATATTGTAGAACTGAAGACCAACATTTATCTGCTGTCCATCATCGGCGAGGTGGAGGGGCATGAATCACTCGGCGAGCGCACGAAAGCGACGCGCTATGAACACATTCTCCCTGCTCTTGCCCGTGCCGAGGAGGACAAAAGTATTGATGGTCTTCTGATTCTCCTGAATACCGTAGGCGGAGATGTGGAGGCCGGTCTTGCAATTGCAGAGATGATTGCGTCCATGCGAAAGCCTGCGGTATCGCTCGTTTTAGGGGGTGGTCATTCGATCGGTGTCCCGCTCGCCGTTGCAGCAGACTATTCGCTGATCGTGCCGAGTGCCACCATGGTCATTCACCCGGTGCGTACAAACGGCATGTTCATCGGTGTTGCACAGACGTACCGTAATATGGAAAAGACGCAGGATCGGATCACAGGTTTTGTATCGGCCCATTCTAAAATCACCAAGGAACGGCTCGAGGAGCTGATGCTCGATACGAAAATGCTGGTCAAGGATGTCGGAACAATGCTGGACGGCCCGCAGGCAGTGGAAGAAGGCCTGATCGACGAGGTCGGCGGCATTGCCCGCGCGCTCGAAAAGCTGAATGAGCTGATGAAAAAGGCAGCAGGGACAGAAAATTGACTTCACGGCGCGGCTTGTGTTTCAGGGGATTTTGTGTTAGAATGAGTTCGCTGTGAAAATTCGAACGGAAGTTTTGTCCGGACTTTCACAAAAGAGAAAAATAAGGGAACAGGATAAAAAAATGACAGTAATAGAAGCTTTATTTCTGGGTCTGATCCAGGGAATCACGGAATTCCTGCCGATCAGCAGCTCCGCACATCTGATTATCTTCCGTCACTTTATGAAGATCGAAGATACGCAGACGGTGTTTTTCAATGTGCTTTTGCACTTTGGCTCCATGATTGCAATTCTGCTCACATTTTCGAAGGAATGGAAACGTCTCTTCCTCGCGCTGTGCGGAATCATAATCGATCTGTTTCATAATTTAAAGGAACACTTTTCCAGTCAGCATCAGGAGAGAAAGCAGTACCGGAAGGTACTCGGCAGCAACTACCGTATGCTTGCTTTCCTGCTGATTCTGACCACCATCCCGACTGCTGTAATCGGCGGCATGATTCAGAGCCTTGTCACACTGACCTCCTCGAATCTGCTGGCACCTGGCGTTGGTCTGTATCTGACGGCGATTCTGCTTGTGGTGGCAGATATGCTTCCGGAGGGAGAAAAAACGCAGAAAAATTTGAAGCCGAAAGATGCACTGATTGCCGGATTCTTCCAAGGCTTTTCCACGATTCCGGGTCTTTCCCGTCTTGGTTCGACTATTTCTGCGTGTGTGATCGGCGGCATGACCCGTTCGTACGCTGTGAAATACTCTCTGATTGTGAGTGTTCCGGCGATTATCGGGGCAACTATCGTTGAACTTGCGACCATGGGAAAAAATAAAATTGTTTTTCATCCGGTATATATGGTCGGCGTTTTCATGGCGGCACTTGCCGGTTACTTTACGATCCGCATTCTGATGCGTGTGGTGAAAAAACGGAAACTGAAATATTTTGCTTTGTACTGTCTTCTTGTCGGGACATTCTCCATTGCAGGATATTTTCTGCTGTAATACGAGAAAGGGGAGAAGTTCTGCATGGCAAATACAACAAAGGGAAGCGGGAAGACAAAGAAAAAAACTTCTGCTTCCGGAACAGCAAAAAAGAAACAGACCCAAACAACGGCCAGAAAAACAACGGTGAAAAAGAGCAGTACCGCAAAACGTACCTCCGGCACAAGGAAAAACACAGTCCGTGAGCCGATGGACGAGGGAGTGCGCGCAGAAATTATTCTGCTTTCCGTGCTTGCTGTTTCGATTCTGCTGATGCTCAGTAATTTCGGTATGGGCGGCGTGATCGGACAGGCTGTCTGCGACTTCTTTTTCGGCCTTTTCGGCGTGACAGAGTGGGCAGCACCGGTTCTGATCTTCTTTGGAACAGCATTTTACATAGCAAACAGACAGAACTTTTTAATTGTGCGGAAAACCGGGGGAGCGATCAGCTGCTTCGTCTTTTTCTGCGCTTTTATGCAGCTTCTGGCGTCCGGCTATACGAGAGATACGACATTTCTGGATTACTATTTTGACAGCGCCTACGATCATCTCGGCGGAGGAATCTTAGGAGGGTCTGTCGTGAAAATTCTCGGCATGGGATTCGGCCAGATCGGTGCGTGGGTGATTATTGTGATCGCCATCGTGATTTCCGTGATCGTGATGACGCAGAAGCCGATTCTCGCGCCGATCCATGAAAAGACGAATGACCACCGCCGGATGGCGGAGGAGCGCCGCCAGGAGCGTCTGGCGCGCCAAGCTGCGATGGAGGAAGAGGAAGGAAAAGAGCTGATTCTTGAGCCAGTGGAGGAACCGAAAAAAGCCGGGAAGAAAAAGAAATCCCGCCTTCTTTCTCATGTGGAATCGAAGGCTGATTTAAACGAAAACGACGATACCCATCAGATGGAGATGCCGGAGCTTTCGATTCACCGTGGTTCTGTGCCGGCTGAAGAGCCGGAAAAGACAGAACCGGAGATGACACGGCAAGCTGCAGAAGAGGCGAAAAAAGAGAAAACGTCTGCGGATCATACGAGAAATCCGCGGTCTTCCTATGAAGAGATCGAGGCGGATGTAGACGGCATTCGTCAGGAAATCGGGAAAAAAGCAGAGGAAAAGCGGCCGGAGTACAAAACACCGCCGATGAATCTTCTGAAAAAAGGGACGCGCGGTGCCATGGGCGATTCCGATGCGCATCTGCGGGAAGTAGCGCGGAAACTGGAGGAGACGCTGGACAGCTTCGGTGTCAAAGTTACAGTCAATAACGTAAGCTGCGGACCGACCGTCACACGGTATGAGCTGATGCCGGAACAGGGCGTGAAAGTAAGCCGGATTGTCGGATTGACCGACGATATCAAGCTGAGTCTTGCAGCAGCAGATGTCCGCATTGAGGCACCGATCCCGGGAAAATCCGCAGTCGGAATCGAGGTTCCAAATAAGACGAACACGGCCGTGATGCTGCGTGATCTTCTTGAAACACCGGAGTTTAAGAACTTTTCTTCGAATCTGGCCTTTGCTGTCGGAAAAGACATCGCCGGTCAGCCGGTCATCGCAGATATCGCGAAAATGCCTCATCTTCTGATCGCCGGTGCGACCGGTTCCGGTAAATCGGTCTGCATCAACACGCTGATTATGAGTATTATTTATAAGGCAAAACCGGAAGACGTCAAACTGATCATGATCGACCCGAAGGTCGTTGAGCTTTCTGTTTATAACGGCATTCCGCACCTTTTTATCCCTGTTGTCACAGACCCGAAAAAGGCTTCCGGAGCTCTGAACTGGGCGGTTGCGGAGATGACAGACCGTTATAACAAATTTGCGGAATTCAACGTGCGCGATATGAAAGGCTACAATGCGAAAGTTGCCGAGCTGCCGCCGGATGAAAACGGCAAAAAACCGGAAAAACTGCCGCAGATCGTCATTATCGTGGACGAGCTTGCCGACCTGATGATGGTTGCGCCGGGAGAAGTGGAGGATGCGATCTGCCGTCTGGCACAGCTTGCCCGTGCGGCCGGCATCCATCTGATTATTGCAACACAGAGACCTTCCGTCAATGTCATCACTGGTCTTATCAAGGCAAATATGCCGTCCCGTATTGCATTCTCGGTTTCTTCCAGCGTAGATTCCCGTACGATCCTCGACATGGGAGGTGCGGAAAAACTGCTTGGAAAAGGCGATATGCTCTACAAGCCGCAGGATTACCAGAAACCGGCCCGTCTGCAGGGATCCTTTGTTTCGGATAAAGAGGTCAGCGATGTCGTTGCCTACTTAAAAGATCACTACGGCGAGAACGCTTATGATCCGGATATCGAAAAACGGATTCACACCGTAAGCCTGGATGGCGGTTCTGCCGCAGGCGGCGGAGATAACCGCGATAATTACTTCGTGGAAGCCGGAAAATTTATCATCGAAAAAGATAAGGCATCGATCGGCATGCTCCAGAGAGTGCTGAAAATCGGTTTCAACCGCGCGGCCAGAATCATGGACCAGCTCGCGGATGCCGGTGTCGTAGGACCGGAGGAAGGAACCAAGCCGAGAAAAGTTCTGATGTCCATGGAACAGTTCGAAAATTATCTGGAGGAACACGGATGATGGGAAAAGATGTTGTCCGTTGTTTACAAATAACCGGAAACGTGATAAAGTATTAACATAAAATGCGCGAAAATCCAAGTCGTGCTTTTGTTAAAATATTTCTAACAAGATTAGGAGGATATTATGTACAAGATTCAAGAAGCGGAAATGCTCGCGAATAACATCTACCGTATGGTAGTAGAAGCACCGCGAGTAGCACAGCACTGCCTCCCGGGACAGTTTGTTATTGTCAAGGCAGATGAAGAAGGAGAAAGAATTCCTCTGACCATTTGTGATTACGACAGAGAAGCAGGAACTATCACCATCGTATTCATGCCGATCGGAGAATCTACCAAAAAAATGAAAGATCTCAAAGCGGGAGATGCTTTCATGGATTTCGTAGGACCTCTGGGACAGCCGTCCGAGTTTTGCAGCGAAGATATCGAAGAACTGAAGAAAAAACGGATCGTATTCGTAGCCGGCGGTGTTGGAACTGCACCGGTTTACCCGCAGTTAAAATGGCTGCATGAGCATGGAATCACTGCTGATGCCATTGTCGGAGCAAAGACAAAAGATCTCGTTATTCTCGAGAAAGAAATGTCTGCTGTCAGCAATCTGTACATAACCACAGACGATGGTTCTTACGTAAGAAAAGGTATGGGTACCGATGTACTCCGCGACCTTGTACAGAACCAGGGCAAACAGTATGATGTCTGTGTTGCCATCGGACCGATGATCATGATGAAATTCGTATGTCTTCTGACAAAAGAACTGAACATCCCGACCGTTGTCAGCATGAACCCGATCATGGTAGACGGAACCGGTATGTGCGGTGCCTGTCGTCTAATGGTAGGCAATGAAGTAAAATTTGCCTGCGTAGACGGACCGGAGTTTGACGGTCATCTGGTAGACTTCGACCTGGCTATGAAACGTCAGCAGATGTATAAGACAGAAGAGGGAAGAGCTCTCTTAAGATACCAGGAAGGCGCAACCCATCACGGTGGATGCGGCCAGTGCGGAGGTGACAAATAATGGCAAAGGGATTAAACAGAGTACCGGTACGTGAGCAGGAGCCGAAGGTACGTGCCACAAATTTTGACGAGGTATGTCTTGGATACAACAAAGACGAAGCAGTAGAAGAAGCACAGCGCTGCCTGGGCTGTAAAAATGCAAAATGTATCACAGGATGCCCGGTTAATATCAACATTCCGGCATTCATTGCACAGGTAAAAGAAGGAAACTTCGAGGAAGCATACAAAATTATCGGTGAGTCCAGTGCACTCCCGGCAGTCTGCGGCCGTGTATGTCCGCAGGAGAGCCAGTGCGAGGGCAAATGTGTCCGCGGAATCAAAGGCGATGCTGTTTCCATCGGTAAACTGGAGCGTTTCGTTGCTGACTGGGCAAAAGAAAACGGTATCAAACCGGTTCCGGCAGCAGAGAAAAATGGCCACAAGATCGCGGTTATCGGTTCCGGCCCTGCAGGTCTTACCTGCGCAGGAGACCTTGCAAAACTTGGCTACGATGTAACCATCTTCGAGGCACTTCACAAAGCCGGCGGTGTATTAAGCTACGGTATTCCGGAGTTCCGTCTTCCGAAAGACAAAGTAGTTGCCGCTGAAATCGAGAACGTAAAATCTCTCGGTGTTAAAATTGAGACCAACGTTATCATCGGAAAATCCGTTACCATCGACGAGCTGTTAAAAGACGAAGGATTTGAAGCAGTCTTCATCGGTTCCGGTGCAGGCCTTCCGATGTTCATGGGAATCCCGGGTGAGAACGCAAACGGCGTATTCTCCGCAAACGAGTTCCTGACCAGAAACAACCTGATGAAAGCATTCCGCGATGATTACGATACCCCGATCGCACACGGCAAGAAAGTTGCTGTAGTCGGCGGTGGCAACGTAGCTATGGACGCTGCAAGAACCGCACTTCGTCTCGGCGCAGAGGTACACGTTATTTACCGTCGTTCTGAGGCAGAGCTTCCGGCCCGTGCAGAGGAAGTTCATCATGCAAAAGAGGAAGGTATCATCTTCGACCTTCTGACCAACCCGGTAGAAATTCTGACCGACGACAAAGACTGGGTAACCGGTATCCGCTGCATCCGTATGGAGCTTGGCGAGCCGGACGCTTCCGGAAGAAGAAGACCGGTTGAGATTCCAGGATCTGAGTTCGAAATTGAAGTAGACGAAGTTATCATGTCTCTTGGTACTTCCCCGAACCCGCTGATTTCTTCCACCACCTACGGTCTGGATGTCAACAGAAGAAAATGTATCGTAGCTGAGGAAGAAACCGGAAAGACCAGCAAAGAGGGCGTTTACGCCGGCGGTGACGCTGTAACAGGTGCAGCAACCGTTATCCTTGCTATGGGTGCCGGAAAAGCCGGAGCTAAAGGAATTGATGAGTATATCAAAAGCAAAAATGCATAAGGCATTGCTTTTCTAAACTAAAAGCCATATAGACGCGGACAAAAAGTGATCTATATGGCTTTTGGTGTTTTTGACAGATATCCGAAAGGGTTTTAAGATTACAGAATGAAAATTACGATATTAACAGTAGGAAAAATCAAAGAGAAATATCTGCGGGATGCGATCGCCGAGTATTCGAAGCGCCTCAGCCGCTATGCAAAGCTGGAAATTATCGAGGTGGCGGATGAAAAAACGCCGGACAACGCGAGTGAAACCGTAGAGACGAATATCAAAAATAAAGAAGCAGAGCGCCTTCTCAAATATATCCGGGATGACGCTTATCTGATTACATTGGAAATTAAGGGAAAACAGCTCACATCCGAGGAGCTGGCCCAGAAAATAGATACGCTCGGCGTGCAGGGAACGAGCCATATTATTTTTGTGATCGGTGGTTCCTTAGGGCTTGGCGAGGAAGTTCTGAAGCGTTCAAACTATGCGCTCAGTTTTTCGAAAATGACATTTCCGCATCAGTTGATGCGGGTTATTCTGCTGGAACAGATTTACCGGAGCTACCGCATTAACTGCGGGGAGCCATATCATAAATAGCTGCGAATAAGAGAGGTGTGATTGCGATGCGTGAAATGCGTTTAAAAAAGCGGGAGATTACAGATCCTGAAATTTTAAGAGAAATTCTGGAAAGCTGCGAGGTTGTGCGGATCGGGGCGATGGATGAGGAAGGCATGTTTATCGTGCCGATGAATTATGGATATGATGTCCGGGAAGAAGATGGAACTCTTCACGTCTGTCTGTACCTGCATGGGGCAAAAGAAGGGCGGAAGGCGGCTGCATTTGCAACGGATCCGCGCGTGGCGGTGGAGATGGATTACAACCATGAAGTGATTACAGGTGACTATACGTGTGCGTATTCCTATGCGTACCGCAGTATCATGGGAAACGGAACCATCACGGAGGTGACAGATCCGGAGGTAAAGAAGAAAGGCCTGGAAAAAATCATGGCGCATATCGCACCGGAGGCGAAGATCGCTTTTCTGCCGGAGATGGTGGAGCGCGTTGCCGTATGGCGCATAGACATCGATACATTTACCGGCAAAGAGCGCAGACGAAAATAGAGTGTTCGAAGCTCCGCAGGCTGCAGACGGAAAAAGACAGCAGAAAGGACAGCAGAAATGATTAAAATTGATCTGATTACAGGCTTCCTTGGCTCAGGGAAGACGACTTTTTTGAAACAGTACGCAAAGTATCTGATGGCACAGGGAAAGAACATCGGCATCCTGGAGAATGATTTTGGGGCAGTCAATGTGGATATGCTGCTTCTGCAGGAACTGCGCGGCGATCAGTGCGAGCTGGAGATGATTTCCGGCGGATGCGACAAAGAGACACACCGCAGACGGTTCCGCACGAAACTGATCTCGATGGGCATGAGCGGCTACGACCGCATTCTCGTGGAACCATCGGGGATTTACGATGTGGATGAGTTCTTTGACACGCTGTACGACGAGCCGTTGAACCGCTGGTATGAGGCGGGAAGCGTCATCACGATTCTGGATGCCGGGCTCGATGAGAAGCTGTCGGAGGAAGAAGAGTATCTGCTGGCTTCCGAGGCAGCGAACGCTGGTAAAATCGTGCTGAGCAAAGTACAGAATGTTTCGGAGGAAAAGAAAGAAGAAACGATTGCCCATCTGAACCGCACGCTCGAGCAGGCAGGCAGCAGAAGACAGTTTTCTAATGCAGAAATTTTACAGAAAAACTGGGATGATCTGACAGAGGATGATTTCAAAATGCTCTCCGAATGCAGTTACCGTTCGGAGGATTACCGGAAGTTGGATTTCGGCGAGCAGCAGACATTTGATTCGCTCTGCTTTCTGGAGCCGAAGATTACGGAAGAAGCGCTGAAAAAGGCAGCAGAAGCAATCTTTGCGGATCCATCATGCGGCAATGTATTCCGGATCAAAGGAATTGTAAAGACGGGCGAAACTGTGTGGAGCGAAATCAATGCGACGCGGGAACAGATGACATTCCAGGCAGTGCCGGAGAGCCAGGAAGTGCTGATTGTAATCGGCGCGGGGCTTTCGAAAGAGCGGATTAGTGGAATTCTCGGAATTAAGTAAAAAATGGAGCATGACGGAAAGGGGTATTTTCCATCATGCTCCTGCTGGTTTGGCTAAATAGCAGTTACTGTGAAATGCGCTGCCGTTCTGACAGTGTGGGGAACGGAATGATTTTGGAATCCCGTGCATCATCCGGTGTACAAAGAGCAGTCAACGGCTGCGGCTGATTTTCCATGGTCTGGAAGGAGAGAATGCCATCTTTCCATAAAACGACATCATCCGGTGAATGGACGGCAAAATAGCGGTGCAGCACATCGAAAAGAGAGGATGGAACTGCCGCAAGATCGTGCTCGGGATCGCTGGAATATAGAAAGATCCGGCTTCCCGGAAAACGACGGGAATGGATACCGGCAGAGGGAGCGGTAAAATCCGGGTTTTCGGTAAAATATAAGGATCTTTCTGCGGGTCCGGAAAACGGAATAGACAGCGTTGTGGAAACAACTGGCGCTTCTTCTGCAAGGGCTGGCTGCTTCTGAAATTTGCACAGGAATGGGATATTTTGAAAAAATGTATATTTCTTTCTCATAAGACTCACCTTTCAGCCGGAAAAGATCTGGCATTTGGCAGGGTGGATGTTATCGTTTACTTTAATTTTATCTTATCAGAAGTGCAGAAATAACAGGGTTAAACATTTGTAAAAAGCGTGTAAAACATCTTAAAGAGAAAGAAAAGAGAGGGGAAATCATATGGAACAGGAAGTAATGCAGGCCATTCGGGCAGAACTGGAAAGCAATATAGATGCAAAATACCGGGAATTTCACAGCTCTCTTGTTCCGGGACAGAACTGTCGGATTCTTGGTGTCCGCATTCCGGTTTCGCGACGGATTGCAAAAGCGACAGCAAGAGACCATTATGAAGTTTATACCGAACAGTTTAATCCGGAAGTCTACGAGGAGCTTCTGATCCGCGGAATGATGATCGGCTACGGAAAGCTGACCCGTGCAGAACAGACGGCAGAACTGGACTGCTTCGTGCCGATGATCAACAGCTGGGGAATCTGTGACAGCTCCTGTGCAACGTGCCATTTTATGAAGAAAGACCAGGAGTATTGGTATGGATATCTGCAGAAATGGCTGAAAAGCAGCCGGGAATATGAAATCCGGTTTGGTGTTGTGTGTCTGCTGGACTTTTTTATCAACGAAGCGTATATTGATGCTGTGCTGGAGGAGATGAAAAAGATTCATCACGATGGCTATTACGTAAAAATGGCCGTCGCCTGGGCAGTATCGATCTGTTATATTCATTTTCCGGAAAAAACACAGAAACTGCTGAAAGAAAACAGTCTCGATGACTGGACACATAACAAAACAATTCAGAAAATCAGAGAGTCGCTGCGGATCAGCAAAGAAGAAAAAGAGATGCTGAAAACCTGGAAGAGATAAAAAGAAAACCGTATCGCTGCGTTTTGAATATCGCAGCAATACGGTTTTCTTTCTCTTTTTTGAACTTATTCGTCCCATCCCTCAAAAAGCCGGATGTTGACGGCAATATTTCTTGCAATTTCACCTTCGCTTTTCCCGAGATCTGCCACATCCGATACCGGCGGAAAATCAGGTTCTTCTTCCGTCAGTTCCAGAGAGATCCAGTCATAGGCGGAGTGAATGGCATCTTCCAGCGCCTCGTCGAGGGTATCCCCTTTTGCATAGCAGCAGGCGAGATCTGGAAAATAACCTTCGTAGGTTCCCTGTTCGGTTTTATGAAAAACGGCTGGATAAGTAAATTTCATAGTGTTTCTTCCTTCTTCCTTTTCTTTTTCACGGAAATTCTTTTTTATCGTAGCACTTTTTCTCAAAAGATACAATGCCTAAAATACAATTG
>SKEJ01001789.1_pt1 | contig 11171 bp, 8 predicted proteins | sample 4826721 | NCBI WGS metagenome assembly SKEJ01 (sample SAMN11008812, study PRJNA524170) | human gut metagenome | biome: Human fecal sample; material: Feces; isolation source: fecal sample from pouch patient p31 | host: Homo sapiens | place: Israel: Tel-Aviv | collected 2015-06-02 | reverse complement strand
GAGAGAAGGAATCCATCCAGATTATTATCAGGCAACAGTAACCTGCAACTGCGGTAACACATTCGTAACAGGTTCTACAAAGAAAGATATCCACGTAGAAATCTGCTCCAAATGTCATCCATTCTACACAGGTCAGCAGAAAGCTGCTGCAGCTCGTGGACGTATTGATAAGTTCAACAAAAAATACGGCATTAACGCATAAGACAATAAGAAAAGACAAGCGGGTTGAGGTTTTTACAAATCTCAACCTGTTTTTCTCTATAGGAATGTAAGGGAGAAACGATGAAATCTTCAAATATAGGTGGTCAGGCTGTCATGGAAGGTATCATGATGCGCAGTGGAGATCAGTATTCCATTGGTGTCAGAAAACCGGACGGTGAGATCGAGGTGAAGGTGGAGCCATACAGGAGCTGGGCAAAAGACAGTAGCATTTGGAAACTGCCTGTTTTCCGGGGTGTGGCTTCTTTTTTTGAATCTTTGGTTGTGGGGATCCGGTGTCTGATGTATTCGGCAAGTTTTATTGAGGACGAAGAAGAGGATGCGAAGAAACCAGGGAAAGAAAAGACAGAAGAACAGAAAGAAAAAGAAGAAAAATGGCTGATGTATGGGACAATGACATTTTCTGTGATATTTTCCATAGCCCTGTTTATCATGCTGCCGTATTTCCTGGCAGGCTTTCTTCGGAATGTGACGACGTCGGAAGGCGTGATCGCTGTTGCAGAAGCATGTGTACGCATGATTCTGTTTCTCGGTTATCTGGTGCTGATTTCCAGAATGAAAGATATTCAGAGAGTATTTATGTATCACGGAGCGGAACATAAGTGTATTAACTGTGTGGAACACGGACTGGAACTGAATGTGGAAAATGTAATGAAAAGTTCCAGAGAACACAAACGCTGCGGAACCAGCTTTTTGCTGTTTGTCATGATCGTCAGCATTATTTTCTTTTTGTTTATCCGGGTGTCTTCACCGGTACTGCGGGTAGTGATCCGTCTGCTTCTGATGCCGGTTATCGCCGGAGTATCTTATGAGATCATCCGGCTGGCAGGAAAAAGTGATAACAAAATTGTAGCATTGTTGAGTAAACCGGGGTTGATGTTACAGCATCTGACAACGAGAGAGCCGGAACCGGAGATGGCAGAGGTTGCTATCGCAGCGGTAGAAGCGGTATTTGACTGGAGAAGTTATCTGAAAGAAAACTTTCCGGAACAATACGGAGAAAAGTCATGAGTACATTGAGACAATTGCTTTCATGGGGAAGCGAAACACTGGAGAAAGCCGAAGTACCGGACAGCGGACAGGATGCATGGATGTTGATGGAAGAAGTCTTCGGAATAGAAAAAAGCTATTATTTTCTTCACGGAACTGATAAAATAGATCCGGATGTACAAAAAAGATATGAAGAGATGATCCGGGACCGGGCAAAACGGATTCCGGTACAATATCTGACCGGAAAAGCCTGGTTTATGGGGTATGAATTTCTGGTTAATTCCAGTGTGCTGATTCCACGATTTGATACGGAAGTTCTGGTGGAGGAGACAATAAAACATATTATGCCGGGATGTCGGTTATTAGATGTATGTACCGGAAGCGGCTGTATTTTGCTGAGCTTGCTGGAAGAATGTAAGGGCAGGATCAGCGCGGCAACAGGTGTAGATATTTCCAAAGATGCACTGCAGGTTGCAATTGCAAACAGAAACAGGATGGGACTCACAGCGGATTTCAGAGAGAGTGATCTGTTTTCGGATGTTGAGGGAGTTTATGATGTGATCGTGTCGAATCCACCGTATATTGCCACGAAAGAACTGGAGGGACTGATGCCGGAGGTACGGGATCATGAGCCGATACTGGCACTTGACGGGATGGAAGACGGGTTATATTTTTACCGGAAGATTGTGGCGCAGGCAGGTGAATATCTGGAACAGGGCGGATGGCTCTGCTTTGAAATCGGATATGATCAGGGAGAGGCACTGAAAGAGATGATGACAGAAGCCGGTTATGGACAGGTAAAGATCATCAAAGATCTGGCAGGACTTGACCGGGTAGCCATTGGACAGAAAAACAATAATTGGAATGCATTTTGAATCGTAACTGTGAAGGTACTGAACAGTTATGAAATATACCAGGAGGAAGAGAAATGTTTGATAAATTAGAAGATCTGCTGGTTCGTCTGGAAGAAATTTTAAGTGAATTAAACGAGCCGGGAGTTGCAAATGATCCTGCACGTTTTCAGAAGCTGATGAAGGAACAGAGCGAACTGCAGCCAATTGTGGATGCATACAAAGAATATAAAGCGTGTCAGCAGACGGTGGAAGAGAGTCTGATGATGCTGGATGAAGAATCTGACGAAGAGATGCGTGAGATGCTGAAAGAAGAGCTGGCAGATGCAAAAAGCAGAATTGAAGAACTGGAGACAGAACTGAAGATCCTGTTGTTGCCTAAAGATCCGAATGACAGTAAAAATGTTATCGTTGAGATACGCGCCGGAGCCGGTGGTGACGAGGCTGCTTTATTTGCCGCTGAAATCTATCGTATGTATGTAAAATATGCAGAGTCCCGCAGATGGAAAACCGAGCTGATGTCTCTGAATGAAAACGGGATCGGCGGTTTCAAGGAAGTTACTTTTATGATCAATGGTGCAGGAGCATATTCCCGTCTGAAGTACGAAAGTGGTGTGCACCGTGTACAGCGTGTACCGGAGACGGAGTCCGGTGGACGTATCCATACTTCTACGATTACTGTAGCAATCATGCCGGAAGCAGAAGAAATTGATTTCCAGCTGGATCTGAATGACTGTAAGTTTGATGTATTCCGTGCATCCGGTAACGGTGGACAGTGTGTCAACACCACAGACTCCGCGGTACGTCTGACTCATATCCCGACCGGTATTGTAATTTCCTGCCAGGATGAAAAATCACAGCTTAAAAACAGAGATAAGGCACTGCGTGTTCTGCGCTCCCGTCTGTATGATATGGAGTTGCAGAAACGTCATGACGAAGAAGCGGAAGCAAGAAGAAGCCAGGTAGGTACGGGAGACCGTTCCGAGAAGATCCGTACCTATAACTTTCCGCAGGGCCGTGTGACAGATCACAGAATCAAACTGACCCTGCATCGTCTGGATACAATCTTAAATGGTGATCTTGATGAGATCATTGACAGCCTGATCGCAGCAGACCAGACAGCCAAGCTGGCAAAAATGAACCAATAAACAAAATATGTAAATAAAAGGATCGGAGGAAACATCATGGGAAAATATTTTGGTACCGATGGTTTTCGTGGAGAAGCGAATGTGGATCTGACTGTGGAACATGCTTATAAAGTAGGAAGATTCCTTGGATGGTATTACGGAAGAGAACACAAAGCACAGATTGTGATCGGAAAAGATACAAGAAGAAGCAGCTACATGTTTGAGTATTCTCTGGTTGCAGGACTGACTGCTTCCGGTGCGGATGCGTATCTGCTTCATGTAACCACCACACCAAGCGTTTCCTATGTAGTGCGGACGGAAAATTTTGACTGTGGAATTATGATTTCTGCCAGTCACAATCCATTTTATGATAACGGCATCAAGATCATTGGTGGAAACGGGCAAAAGATGGATGCGGAAGTGGAAGCTATGATTGAAGGATATATTGATGATGATGTTCCGAAGATTCCGTTTGCAACAAAAGAAAAGATTGGTCGGACGGTGGATTTTGCGGCCGGACGAAACCGGTACATCGGTTATCTGATTTCCATTCCTACCCGTTCGTTCAAAAACTACAGAGTAGGACTGGACTGTTCTAATGGAAGCGCTTCCTCGGTAGCCAAGAGTGTGTTTGATGCACTGGGAGCAAAAACCTATGTCATCAATAATGAGCCGGATGGAACGAACATCAATACGAACTGCGGATCAACACATATCGAAGTGCTGCAGCAATTTGTCAAAGAAAAACATCTGGATGTGGGATTTGCATATGACGGAGATGCGGATCGGTGTATCGCTGTGGATCATCTGGGAAATGTAGTCGACGGAGATCTGATCCTGTATATCTGTGGAAAATATATGAAAGAGACCGGAAAACTGGAAAATAATACGATCGTCACTACGATTATGTCTAATCTTGGTCTTTATAAAGCCTGTGACAGGGAAGGTATCCGGTACGAAAAAACAGCAGTAGGAGATAAATATGTCTGTGAAAACATGATGGCAAACGGACACAGTCTCGGCGGTGAACAGTCCGGACATATTATTTTCAGCAAACATGCTACTACCGGAGATGGTATCCTGACATCTTTGATGCTGATGGAAGTTATTATTGAAAAAAAACAGTTATTAAATACTCTTGCATCAGAAGTTTCCATTTATCCTCAGCTTCTGGAAAATGTTCGTGTTGCCAATAAAACAGCTGCAAGAAACAACGAAGAAGTAAAGAAGGCAGTTGCCTCGGTGGAGAAAGAATTAGGAGAAGACGGAAGAATTCTTGTGCGGGAGAGTGGCACTGAACCGGTCATTCGTGTTATGGTAGAAGCGAAAAAAGATGCGATCTGTCGTGAAATGGTACAGCGCGTGATTGAAGTGATGGACAAAGAGGGACTGATTTTGTCATGAGAAAAGAGGTACTGGCGGTTGGATGTGCGCTGATGGTGTTCTGCGGCTGTGGGAAAAATAATGCGGCACAACATTATGAAAGCGGCTGGGCGGCTATGGAAAAAAAAGATTACACTACTGCAGTAAACGAATTTCAGCAGGTAATCGATCAAAACAGCAGACTGGCAGAAAGTTACCGGGCAGAAGGAATTGCCTATTATTCAGAAAAGGCCTATCCGGAGGCGATTGCTGCTTTTTCGAGAAGTCTGAACAATATGGATGATCCGGATAAGGAATTTAAAAAAGATGTACAGTTTTATCTTGCCCAGGCACGCATGGATTATGGTGAGGTAGATAAAGCGATTGAAGTGTACAGCGAGATACTGAAGGCAGGGGAAGACGAACAGGCATTTTTTCTGAGAGGAAAGGCATATATTTCCATGGAAGATTATAAAAATGCCGAAAAAGACTTTCAGAGAGCACTGGAAGGCTGTGAAGATTATAATCTGTATATCAATATTTATCAGATTTATGTGGATCACAACAAGGCAGTAGATGGTGATGCCTATCTGAAGATGGCTCTGGAGTTAGAACCTCAGGACGGAGAAGATTGCTATCACAGAGGAAGAATCTACGAATATGAAAAAAATTATGAGGCAGCCAGAGATGAATTGAAAACAGCGATGGAACAGGGATATGAGGATGCCATGCTGCTTTTGGGCCGGGTATATCTGGAGATGGAAGATCCGGCAAGTGCCAGATCCATGTATCAGGAATATCTGCAAAAGAGTGAGCAGGGTGCCAAGGCCTATAACGGACTGGCAATGTGTGATATTTATGATGGTGCATATGATAGCGCACTGGAGAATATCGCACAGGGTCTGAAGGAAAATTCCAAAGAGGACGAACAGGGTCTGCTTTATAATGAAATTGTGGCCTATGAATATAAACGGGATTTTGCTACAGCAAAAGAAAAGATGAAGATATATCTGGAACAGTATCCGGAAGATGAGGCGGCTCTTCGGGAGAACGAGTTTCTTTCTACAAGATAGGAGGAAAAAGCATGTATGAGATGGGGGAACAGCTGGAACGGGTGATTCTGGCAGGCGTACAGACATATGAGTCTGATGATACCGTACAATCTTTATATGAACTGAGAGAACTGGCTGAGACAGCCGGGGCCGTAACTGTTGGGACGATCATGCAAAGCAGAGAGACCATTCATCCGGCAACCTATCTGGGAAAAGGAAAGCTGGAAGAACTGAAAGAGTTGTTGTATGATTTGGATGCCACTGGTGTGATCTGTGATGATGAACTCTCACCGGCACAGCTAAATAATCTGGAGCAGGAACTGGAATGTAAGGTGATGGACAGAACCATGGTGATTCTGGACATCTTTGCGCAGCGTGCAAAGACCAGCGAAGGAAAGATCCAGGTAGAACTTGCACAATTAAAGTACCGGGCGGCAAGACTGGTCGGTATGCGTGCCTCGCTGTCCCGTCTCGGAGGTGGCATTGGTACCCGTGGTCCGGGTGAGAAAAAGCTGGAGATGGACCGTCGACTGATCCACAGCCGGATCGGTCAGCTGAAAGAACAGCTGGAGCAGGTGCAGAAGCACAGGGAACTGATCCGCAGCCAGCGGGATAAGAGTCGGGTGAAGGTGGCGGCAATCGTGGGATATACTAACGCAGGAAAATCCACACTGCTCAATACAATGACGCAGGCAGGGGTTCTTGAGGAAAACCAGTTATTTGCCACGCTGGATCCAACGACAAGGGCGCTGGATCTTCCGGGCAAACAGCAGATTCTTCTGACAGATACGGTAGGATTTATTCGAAAACTGCCGCATCATCTGATCGAGGCATTTAAAAGTACATTGGAGGAAGCCAAATATGCAGATATGATCCTCCATGTGGTAGACGCTTCCAATCCCCAGATGGATGAACATATGCAGGTAGTTTATGATACATTGCGCCAGCTGGGGGTGTCGGATAAGAAAGTGATTACTCTGTTTAACAAACAGGATCTGTGTACGGATAAAGAACAGCTGAGAGATTTTCAGGCCGATCATGTACTTCAGATTTCGGCAAAGAATGGACAGGGACTTGAGGAACTGAAAGAACTTCTTGCGGATGTTTTGCGGGAAGGACAGATTTATATTGAACGTCTGGTTCCGTATGATCAGGCAGGAAGTATTGCCAGGATCCGAAAATATGGACAGGTGGTGCAGGAAGAATTTCTGGCAGAAGGAATTTCTGTGAAGGCTTATGTGCCGATGGAGGTTTACAGTCAGATCTGAGAAAAGAAGAAAAAAGAGGGCAAACCCTTATAGTAAGGTGCTTTTCCCTCTTTATAAGGTTACATAAGATTCATACCATATATTGTGCAAGTAGAAAATGAGACACAATATATGGTAGTTTTTTGTATTGACAGAGGATAATTGGTTTGCTACTATAGTAATCGACACATCCGTAAAGGAATAATTGCGAGAGGGTCAAAAAGCAGGTGAACGTATAAAATACAGCCTGTAAAAGCAACAGGAAAAGAGGATGGAATAATGTTTAATGTGATAAAACGTGATGGAGAAGTTGCAGCATTTCAGCTGAGTAAGATTACCCAGGCGATCGAGAAAGCTTTCCAGGCACAGGAAAAACAGTATACACCGGATATGATGGAGATGCTGGGACTACGGGTAACCGCAGATTTCCAGAAAAAGATAAAAAAAGATCAGGTATCCGTGGAGGATATTCAGGACAGCGTGGAAAATGTGCTGATCCAGTGCGGATATTCTGAGGTGGCGAAAGCCTATATCCTGTATCGCAAGCAGAGAGAAAAAGTAAGAAATATGAAGTCCACGATCCTGGATTATAAAGAAATCGTAAACAGTTATGTGAAAGTAGAAGACTGGCGTGTAAAAGAAAATTCTACGGTTACCTATTCCGTAGGCGGACTGATCTTAAGCAATTCCGGAGCGGTAACGGCAAATTACTGGTTGTCTGAAATCTATGACAAAGAGATTGCAGATGCGCACCGAAACGCAGATATCCATATTCACGATCTTTCCATGCTGACCGGATATTGTGCCGGCTGGTCATTAAAACAGCTGATTAAAGAAGGATTAGGCGGAATAGAAGGCAAGATTACTTCTGCTCCGGCGAAACACCTGAGTGTTCTGTGTAACCAGATGGTCAATTTCCTTGGCATCATGCAGAATGAATGGGCAGGTGCACAGGCATTTTCTTCTTTTGATACTTATCTGGCACCTTTCGTAAAGACAGACCATCTGACTTATCCGGAAGTGAAAAAATGTATCGAAGCCTTTATCTATGGTGTGAACACACCAAGTCGCTGGGGAACACAGGCTCCATTTTCCAATATCACACTGGACTGGACTGTACCGGATGATCTGGCAGAACTTCCGGCAATCGTTGGCGGAAAAGAGATGGGCTTTAAGTATAAAGACTGTAAACAGGAGATGGATATGGTCAACAAGGCGTTTATCGAGACCATGATCGAAGGAGATGCCAATGGCAGAGGCTTCCAGTATCCGATTCCGACTTACTCCATCACAAAAGAATTTGACTGGTCCGATACAGAAAACAACCGTCTGCTCTTTGAGATGACATCCAAATACGGAACTCCGTATTTTTCCAACTATATTAACAGCGATATGCAGCCAAGCGATGTAAGAAGTATGTGCTGTCGTCTGCGTCTGGATCTGCGAGAACTGCGTAAAAAGACCGGAGGATACTTCGGTTCCGGCGAAAGCACCGGTTCTGTGGGCGTGGTAACCATCAATATGCCACGGATCGCTTATCTGTCTCAGGATGAGGATGAATTTTATCAGCGTCTGGACCGCCTGATGGATATTTCCGCACGTTCCCTGCATATCAAGAGAGAAGTGATCGGAAAACTGCTGGATGAGGGGCTGTATCCGTATACCAAGCGCTATCTGGGAAGCTTTGACAATCATTTTTCCACCATCGGTCTGGTTGGCATGAATGAAGCAGGACTGAATGCAAGATGGCTTCGTGCAGACATGGCTGATGAGAAGACACAGAAGTTTACAAAAGATGTTCTGAATCATATGAGAGAACGGTTGTCCGATTATCAGGAAGAATACGGAGAACTGTATAACCTGGAAGCAACACCGGCAGAATCCACCGCATATCGTCTGGCAAAACATGATAAGAAACATTATCCGGATATTATTACTGCAGGTCATGAAGGAGATACCCCGTACTATACCAACAGCTCTCACCTGCCGGTAGACTATACTTCTGATATCTTTGATGCATTGGATGTGCAGGATGAACTGCAGACCCTGTATACGTCCGGTACGGTCTTTCATGCGTTTCTGGGAGAAAAACTTCCGGACTGGAAGGCGGCAGCCACACTGGTAAGAAAGATTGCAGAAAATTATCGTCTGCCTTATTATACCCTGTCACCGACTTATTCGGTATGTAAAGAACATGGTTATATTGCGGGAGAACATTTCACTTGTCCGACCTGTGGCAAGAAGGCAGAGGTCTACAGTCGAATTACAGGATATTACCGTCCGGTACAGAACTGGAATGATGGAAAAGCGCAGGAATACAAGAACAGAACCGTGTATGATATCCTTCACTCCGGTGCACCGGCAGAAAAACCGGTGGAAGCAGTGAAAGAGGAGCGGCCGGTGATGGGCGGAAAACATCCTACCAGAACGATGGTAACTATGACAAAAGACGATGTGAAGATCCAGCATCCGGACAGTGTGAAATATCTGTTCACCACAAGTACCTGTCCGAACTGTAAGATTGCGAAACAGATGCTTGCAGAAGCGGAAGAAGAGTATCAGCTGATCGATGCCGAGAAAAACCCGGAACTGGTATCAAGATACGGCATCATGCAGGCACCGACACTGGTAGTCATCGAAGGAGACGAGACAAAGAAATATGTAAATGCTTCGAATATTCAGAAGTATGTGGAAGAGAACGAGTAAAAATAGAAATAAGCGTGGTAACGAGAAAATCCTGAAAACCACAGACAAAGATATAAAAAATCCCCGGCAGAATGATTTCTGCCGGGGATAACTGTTTTGCATTATTTATTATTGTTTTTTACTTCCTGCATCATCAGTGCACGAACCTTCAGTGGAAGTCCGAACAGAGTGATGAATCCGTCAGCATCGTGGTGATCATACATATCACCGGTTGTGAAGGATGCCAGAGACTCGTTGTACAGGCTATATGGAGAAGTTGTACCGGCTTTGATGATGTTGCCTTTGTACAGTTTGAATTTTACTTCACCGGTTACATATTTCTGTGTGGATTCTACGAAAGCCTGGATCGCTTCACGCAGTGGTGTGAACCATTTTCCTTCATATACAACCTGTGCGAACTGGCTACCCAGTTTTTTCTTAGTTTCCATGGTTTCACGATCCAGAATCAGTTCTTCCAACTGATCGTGAGCTTCCATCAGGATAGTTCCGCCAGGAGTTTCGTATACACCACGAGATTTCATACCAACGACACGGTTTTCTACGATATCGATGATACCGATACCATGTTTTCCACCCAGTGCATTCAGCTCGGTGATGATCTCAGAAACTTTCATTGCTTTTCCGTTCAGTGTTTTCGGAACACCGGCTTCAAACGTCATGGTTACATATTCCGGCTGATCCGGAGCATCTTCCGGGGAAACACCGAGAACCAGCAGATCTTTGTAGTTTGGCTCATTTGCCGGATCTTCCAGTTCCAGACCTTCATGGCTGATGTGCCACAGGTTACGGTCACGGCTGTAGCTGTGTTTTGCATCGAATGGCAGATCGATGCCGTGCTGTTTTACGAATTCCAGCTCGTCTTCACGGGACTGCATAGTCCATACATCAGTCATACGCCATGGAGCGATAATTTTCAGATCAGGAGCCAGTGCTTTGATACCCAGTTCAAAACGGATCTGGTCATTTCCTTTACCGGTAGCACCGTGGCAGATCGCGGTAGCACCTTCTTTTCTGGCGATTTCCACCAAACGTTTGGCGATAGCCGGACGAGCCATGGAAGTACCCAGCAGATATTTGTGTTCGTATACGGCACCTGCCTGTACACAAGGCACGATATATTCATCACAGAACTCGTCTACGATATCTTCGATATATAATTTAGAAGCTCCGGACATGGCAGCTCTCTTATCCAGCCCGTCCAGTTCGGCACCCTGACCACAGTTTACACAGCAGCAGATAACTTCATAATCAAAAGTTTCTTTTAACCACGGGATCAGTGCTGTGGTATCAAGACCACCTGAATATGCAAGTACAACTTTTTCTTTCATAATATATTCCTCCTGAAAATAATACTGTTCACTTCGTTCACAGTATATTTGGTCAAAATCCATTCCAAATCACCTGCGGTGATGGGATTTTGCCCCGTATGTCTCGGGATTTTGTCATATTCATGACAAAACACCTCGCGGGATATTCTCTGTAAACAGTTGTGAAAATGATTCTCTGCCACTTGGCAGATGCGCAAATGTTTGTTATTATAAAAGGTAAAGATTCATACGCTGATTTGATAAAGTGTTGAATCTTCATGTCCTGTCGTGTTTCGACAAGAGATAATAT
>SKEJ01001786.1_pt1 | contig 11175 bp, 9 predicted proteins | sample 4826721 | NCBI WGS metagenome assembly SKEJ01 (sample SAMN11008812, study PRJNA524170) | human gut metagenome | biome: Human fecal sample; material: Feces; isolation source: fecal sample from pouch patient p31 | host: Homo sapiens | place: Israel: Tel-Aviv | collected 2015-06-02 | reverse complement strand
CTCCAGGACACTGGAAGGGTATTAATTAATTAAAAATTAATGGCTGATATTAATAATAATTAATATGGAAATTTGTTACCGCATTGACATTACCTGACGTCGCTTTACCCGTAGCGATATAATCTACTTTAAAAGTTAGCGTTTGATTTCCACTCTGCAACAAAATATTCCCGGTTTCTGTGTCTGGCGTAATGACCGTTGTACCATCATTCATATACATTTGCAGGGCCACGTTTGTAGCAGCCTCAGATGAGGCCTGGTTAGCAAACGCTGTAATCTGCGTAGTATCCGCTGTGCCATTAAAAGTGAACGTTGCATTTTTTGTTACGGTAATATCACAATCTTCTAATGCAATTGGCACATCAGTTTGCACCCCAGAAACCTGACCATTACTTTGCAACTTCGTTGCACTAACATCTGGTAAAGTCACCACGGAATCTTTCGTCGCAGCAACCAGCGTACAGGCAGGAGCAATGACTTTACCATTAAACGTAACCGAGCCATCCGTGATGGCATTATCATCAGCCGCCATAACACTTGAAGTTGTACATATCACAGTTATAAACGCCGCCAATACATTTTTTTTCATCGTTATCATCCTGATTTTTTCGTAAATATGATAATGCCTGCAAATGACATTGGACTTAATAATAACAACAAATGACCGCCATTTAAACCAGTAGTGTTTACTCAATACGTGACAAATCTTTTATTTATAGATTCCATGAATCTTTCTTTATTACCTGAACGAGTAATTCATTGATTCAACATCTATTGAATATCCAATAAATAAATATGCGTGATATATAAAGCCCTTTCTTTAGTTTATTTTCAGAAAAAGATACACAAAATTTATATTTGGCATTCTCTTGTCTCTCCGACAGACTGACCGAATTGTTATCAATGTTAACAAAACAAGAACAATTGGTTATAAGGAGAGAGTATGCGTGTCATCACCCTGGCAGGAAGTCCTCGCTTTCCTTCTCGCTCCAGCTCCTTGCTGGAATATGCGCGGGAAAAACTAAATGGCCTGGATGTAGAGATTTATCACTGGAATCTGCAAAACTTCGCCCCGGAAGATCTGCTTTATGCCCGTTTCGATAGTCCGGCACTCAAGACCTTCACCGAACAGCTGCAACAGGCTGATGGGCTGATTGTCGCCACGCCTGTGTATAAAGCAGCCTATTCCGGTGCACTGAAAACGCTCCTCGACCTGCTGCCAGAACGCGCGCTGCAAGGCAAAGTCGTGTTGCCGCTGGCGACGGGCGGCACCGTGGCTCATCTACTGGCGGTCGATTATGCCCTAAATCCAGTTTTAAGTGCGTTGAAAGCCCAGGAGATCCTGCACGGCGTGTTTGCCGATGACTCGCAGGTGATTGATTACCAGCACAAGCCGCTATTCACGCCAAATCTGCAAACCCGTCTTGATACCGCGCTAGAAACTTTCTGTCAGGCGTTGCACCGCCGCGATGTTCAGGTTCCTGACCTACTGTCTCTGCGAGGTAATGCCCATGCGTAAGCTCATTAAACTGGTGCTGGCGGGTTTACTTAGCGTCTCTACACTTGCTGTTGCCGCGGAGTCTTCGCCAGAGGCGTTACGAATTGGCTATCAGAAAGGCAGTATTGGTATGGTGCTGGCAAAAAGCCACCAATTACTGGAAAAACGCTATCCGCAAACAAAAATCTCCTGGGTGGAGTTCCCGGCTGGCCCACAGATGCTGGAGGCGTTAAACGTTGGCAGTATTGATCTCGGCAGTACCGGGGATATTCCGCCAATCTTTGCCCAGGCTGCCGGGGCTGATTTGGTGTACGTGGGCGTCGAGCCGCCGAAGCCCAAAGCCGAAGTGATTCTGGTGGCAGATAACAGCCCAATCAAAACCGTAGCCGATCTTAAAGGTCATAAAGTTGCCTTTCAGAAAGGTTCCAGCTCGCACAATCTTTTACTACGCGCACTACGCCAGGCCGGGCTTAAATTCACGGATATCCAGCCCACTTACCTGACGCCTGCCGATGCCCGCGCCGCGTTCCAGCAAGGTAACGTTGACGCCTGGGCTATCTGGGATCCCTACTACTCCGCTGCATTATTACAGGGCGGCGTGCGGGTGTTGAAAGACGGCACCGATCTCAATCAAACCGGATCGTTTTATCTGGCAGCCCGTCCGTATGCAGAAAAAAACGGCGCTTTTATTCAGGGCGTACTGGCAACCTTTAGTGAGGCCGATGCGTTAACCCGCAGCCAGCGCGAACAAAGCATCGCTTTACTGGCAAAAACGATGGGCTTACCGGCACCGGTTATTGCCTCGTATCTGGATCATCGTCCTCCCACCACCATCAAACCGTTGAGCGCTGAAGTTGCCGCCTTACAGCAGCAAACGGCAGATCTGTTTTATGAAAACCGTCTGGTGCCGAAAAAAGTCGATATTCGCCAGCGCATCTGGCAACCCACTCAACTGGAAGGAAAACAATTATGAGTCTGAATATGTTCTGGTTTTTACCGACCCACGGTGACGGGCATTATCTGGGAACGGAAGAAGGTTCACGTCCGGTTGATCACGGTTATCTGCAACAAATTGCGCAAGCGGCGGATCGTCTGGGCTATACCGGTGTGCTGATCCCGACGGGGCGATCGTGTGAAGATGCGTGGCTGGTGGCGGCGTCGATGATCCCGGTGACACAACGGCTGAAGTTTCTTGTCGCCCTGCGCCCCAGTGTGACATCGCCTACCGTTGCCGCCCGCCAGGCCGCCACGCTTGACCGTCTCTCTAACGGACGTGCGTTGATTAACCTGGTCACAGGCAGCGATCCCCAAGAACTGGCAGGCGACGGCGTGTTCCTTGATCATAGCGAGCGTTACGAAGCCTCGGCAGAATTTACCCAAGTCTGGCGGCGGTTGTTGCTTGGCGAGACAGTGGATTTCAACGGCAAACATATTCATGTACGCGGAGCCAAACTGCTCTTCCCGCCGATTCAACAGCCGTATCCTCCGCTTTACTTTGGCGGATCGTCAGATGTCGCCCAGGAGCTGGCGGCAGAACAAGTTGATCTCTACCTCACCTGGGGCGAACCACCGGAACTGGTAAAAGAGAAAATCGAACAAGTGCGGGCGAAAGCTGCCGCGCATGGACGCAAAATTCGTTTCGGTATTCGTCTGCATGTGATTGTTCGTGAAACCAACGGCGAAGCGTGGCAGGCCGCCGAGCGGTTAATCTCGCATCTTGATGATGAAACTATCGCCAAAGCACAGGCCGCATTCGCCCGAACGGATTCCGTAGGACAACAGCGAATGGCGGCGCTACATAACGGCAAGCGCGACAATCTGGAGATTAGCCCCAATTTATGGGCGGGTGTTGGCTTAGTGCGCGGCGGTGCCGGGACGGCGCTGGTGGGCGATGGTCCTACGGTCGCCGCGCGAATCAACGAATACGCTGCACTTGGCATCGACAGTTTTGTGCTTTCGGGCTACCCGCATCTGGAAGAAGCGTATCGGGTCGGCGAGTTACTGTTCCCACATCTGGATGTCGCCATCCCGGAAATTCCCCAGCCACAACCGCTGAATCCGCAAGGCGAAGCGGTGGCGAATGATTTTATCCCCCGTAACGTCGCGCAAAGCTAAGGAACACGATGATGGCAACGCCAGTGAAGAAGTGGTTATTGCGCGTTGCCCCCTGGTTTTTACCGGTGGGCATCGTGGCGGTGTGGCAACTGGCCTCCTCGGTTGGCTGGCTATCGACGCGTATTTTGCCCTCACCGGAAGGAGTGGTGATGGCGTTCTGGACGCTCTCTGCCAGCGGCGAATTGTGGCAGCATCTGGCGATCAGCTCCTGGCGGGCGTTGATTGGCTTTTCAATTGGCGGATCGCTGGGGTTGATTCTGGGACTGATTAGCGGGCTGTCGCGCTGGGGAGAACGGCTGCTGGATACCTCCATTCAGATGTTGCGCAACGTGCCGCATCTGGCGCTGATCCCGCTGGTGATTTTGTGGTTTGGCATTGATGAATCCGCAAAAATCTTTCTGGTGGCGCTCGGTACGCTATTCCCCATTTATATCAACACCTGGCATGGCATCCGTAATATCGACCGTGGGCTGGTGGAGATGGCACGTAGCTATGGATTATCCGGCATACCGCTGTTTATCCATGTGATCCTGCCTGGTGCCCTGCCCTCAATTATGGTCGGTGTGCGTTTTGCTTTGGGCCTGATGTGGCTGACGCTGATCGTTGCCGAAACTATTTCTGCCAATTCCGGCATTGGTTATCTGGCGATGAATGCGCGGGAGTTTCTGCAAACGGACGTGGTGGTAGTCGCTATTATTCTTTACGCCCTGCTCGGCAAACTTGCTGACGTCAGCGCGCAGCTGTTAGAGCGTCTCTGGTTGCGCTGGAACCCGGCTTATCATTTGAAGGAGGCCACGGTATGAATACTGCTCGTCTGAACCAGGGCACACCATTGTTGCTCAATGCAGTAAGCAAACATTACGCGGAAAATATCGTCCTGAACCAACTGGATTTACATATTCCGGCAGGTCAGTTTGTGGCGGTGGTGGGCCGCAGCGGTGGTGGCAAAAGTACCCTGCTGCGCCTGCTGGCAGGTCTGGAAACGCCAACCGCAGGCGACGTGTTAGCGGGCACCACACCGCTGGCTGAGATTCAGGATGATACGCGAATGATGTTTCAGGACGCGCGTCTGCTGCCGTGGAAATCGGTGATTGATAACGTTGGGTTAGGCCTTAAAGGCCAGTGGCGCGATGCGGCGCGTCAGGCTCTGGCTGCGGTAGGACTGGAGAATCGCGCCGGGGAATGGCCTGCCGCACTTTCTGGCGGGCAGAAACAACGTGTGGCGCTGGCAAGGGCGCTGATTCATCGACCGGGTTTATTGTTACTTGATGAACCACTCGGTGCGCTGGACGCTTTAACGCGACTCGAGATGCAGGATTTGATTGTGTCGCTTTGGCAGAAGCACGGTTTTACCGTTTTGCTGGTGACGCATGATGTGAGCGAAGCGGTAGCAATGGCTGACCGGGTGTTATTAATTGAAGAGGGAAAAATTGGTCTGGATTTGACAGTGGATATCCCCCGTCCGCGTCGATTAGGGTCGGTGCGATTAGCGGAGCTGGAATCGGAAGTGTTGCAAAGGGTGATGCAGCGTGGTGAATCTGAAATTCGCCTGAGAAAACAGGGGTAAATTCCCCGAATGGCGGCGCTATTGCCGCCATTCGGTTATTTATCAAGCCAGTGCTTTGGTGATCTTCTCGTACAGATCGCCAGAGAGATTTTCCAGCCCTTTCAACTGCTCCAGCGCCGCGCGCATTTTCTCCTGACGTTTGGCATCGTAACGTTTCAGGCGAATCAGCGGCTCAATCAGGCGCGATGCCACCTGCGGGTTACGGCTGTTGAGGTCGGTAAGCATTTCCACAAGGAACTGATAACCGCTGCCATCTTCGGCATGGAACGCTGCCGGGTTGCTGCCCGCAAACGCGCCAATCAACGAACGAATGCGGTTCGGGTTGCTCATGGTAAATGAGCGATGCTGCAACAGACCGCGCACCGTCTCCAGCACATTCGCCGCCGGGCTGGTGGCTTGCAGGATAAACCATTTATCCATCACCAGACCGTCCAGATGCCACTTATCGTCGTATTCCTGCATCAGCGCATCACGGCATGGCAGTTGTGCGGCAACCGCCGCAGAAAGCGCCGCCAGCGCATCGGTCATATTGTTCGCTTCGTGGAACTGCTTGCTCACCAGCACGTCAGCCAGATGCGTTTCACCAAAAGCAAGGAAGCGCAGGCAGGCATTACGCAGAGTGCGTTTCGCAATATCTTCATGCTCAACACGGTACTCGCTCTGGTAATTCGCGTTGTAAATAGCCAGCAGCTCATCCGCCAGTTCAGTCGCCAGAGTACGAGTGAGTGCTTCGCGTACTTCGGCAATAGCAATCGGGTCGATGATATCGAACAGTTCAGCCATTTCATTGACAGAAGGCAGCGTCAGGATTTCTGCCGCCAGCGCCGGATCAATCTTCTCATCGAGCAGCACCGCGCGGAAAGCGTCAGCCACATGCACCGGCAGAGACAGCGGCTGCCCTTGCTGATGACGGGCGACGTTTAGCTTGATGTAGGTTGCCAGCAGGCTTTGCGCCGCATCCCAGCGGGAGAAATCATTACGCGCATGGCGCATCAGGAAGGTCAGTTGCTGATCGCTCCACTTATATTCCAGTTTCACTGGCGCAGAGAATTCGCACAGCAGCGCAGGCACCGGCTGAAAGTAGACATTATCAAAGACAAAGGTCTGTTCCGCCTGGGTGACGTTCAGCACCGAATTCACCGGATGACCGCCTTTTTGCAACGGGATCACTTTGCCTTCGTTGTCATACAGTTCGATGGCAAACGGAATATGCAGCGGCTGTTTTTCTGCCTGATCCGGCGTAGCAGGCGTACGCTGGCTGATGGTCAGGGTGTACTGCTCGGTTTCCGGATTATAGTCGTCTTTGACGGTCACAACCGGCGTACCGGACTGGCTGTACCAACGGCGGAAATGAGAGAGATCGACATTCGACGCATCTTCCATCGCCTGAACAAAGTCGTCGCAGGTTGCCGCGCTGCCATCATGGCGCTCGAAATAGAGCTGCATCCCTTTCTGGAAGTTTTCTTCGCCCAGCAGGGTGTGGATCATGCGAATGACTTCCGCGCCCTTCTCGTAAACGGTCAGGGTGTAGAAGTTGTTCATCTCAATGACCATATCCGGGCGGATCGGGTGCGCCATCGGGCTGGCGTCTTCCGCAAACTGCAATCCGCGCATGGTGCGCACGTTGTTGATACGGTTTACCGCGCGAGAACCAAGGTCAGAGCTGAACTCCTGATCGCGGAAGACGGTTAAACCTTCTTTCAGGCTGAGCTGGAACCAGTCGCGGCAGGTCACTCGGTTACCGGTCCAGTTATGGAAATATTCATGGCCGATAACGCGTTCAATATCGAGGTAATCTTTGTCGGTGGCGGTATCGGTGCGGGCCAGCACATATTTGGAGTTAAAGATATTCAGACCCTTATTCTCCATTGCGCCCATATTGAAGAAATCCACCGCGACGATCATATAGATGTCGAGGTCATACTCCAGGCCGAAGCGCTCTTCATCCCATTTCATGGAGTTTTTCAGCGAGGTCATCGCCCACGGCGCACGATCAAGGTTGCCGCGATCGACGTACAGCTCCAGCGCAACTTCGCGACCAGAACGCGTGGTGAAGGTGTCGCGCAGCACGTCGAAGTCGCCTGCCACCAGCGCAAACAGGTAGCACGGTTTAGGGAACGGGTCCTGCCACTGTACCCAGTGACGTCCGTTTTCCAGTTCGCCTTGCGCAACGCGGTTACCGTTGGAAAGCAGGAAGGGATATTGGGTTTTATCGGCAATAATTTTGGTGGTAAAACGCGCCAGCACGTCCGGGCGGTCGAGATAATACGTAATATGGCGGAAACCTTCGGCTTCACACTGGGTGCAAAGCGCATCGCCTGACTGATAAAGCCCTTCCAGCGCGGTATTCGTCGCCGGGCTAATTTCATTAACGATCTTAAGCGTAAAACGCTCCGGCAAATTACTGATGACCAGTGCGCCCTCTTCTTCTTTCCAGGCGGTCCACGGCTCATCATTAATATGAACAGAAACCAGTTTAAGATCTTCGCCATCAAGACGAAGCGGAGCATCTGATGCACCATGACGGACAGCCTGGCTGACCGCGGTAACGACCGTCTTTTGCGCGTCCAGGTCAAAGGTCAAGTCAATATCAGTAATCTGGTAATCCGGCGCACGATAATCGTGACGGTATTTGGCTTGTGGCTGTTGAGTCATAAATAACCTTTAGCATCTTTTATAGAGTCTGGTGTTCAGTCTATTCCTGTTGCGTAAATCGCGCTATGCAGAATCTTCATCTTTTCAGGTACAAACGCCTTTATTGCTACATTTTTATAACATACACCGCGTAATGCCATCGACCAGAAAGGTGGCATATGGTGTGATCGGGGTTCAATAAATTGCGAAACAAGGTATACTCCAGCAGTTCCTGAAGATGTTTATTGTACTAAACGCTCCTGTACGAGGACGCTACTGCGCACCTATGACACAATTCGCTTCTCCTGTTCTGCACTCGTTGCTGGATACAGATGCTTATAAGTTGCATATGCAGCAAGCCGTGTTTCATCACTATTACGATGTGCATGTCGCGGCGGAGTTTCGTTGCCGAGGTGACGATCTGCTGGGTATTTATGCCGATGCTATTCGTGAACAGGTTCAGGCGATGCAGCACCTGCGCCTGCAGGATGATGAATATCAGTGGCTCTCTGCCCTGCCTTTCTTTCAGGCCGACTATCTTAACTGGTTACGCGAGTTCCGCTTTAACCCGGAACAAGTCACCGTATCCAACGATAATGGCAAGCTGGATATTCGTTTAAGCGGCCCGTGGCGTGAAGTCATCCTCTGGGAAGTTCCTTTGCTGGCGGTTATCAGTGAAATGGTACATCGCTATCGCTCACCGCAGACCGACGTTGCGCAAGCCCTCGACACGCTGGAAAGCAAATTAGTCGACTTCTCGGCATTAACCGCCGGTCTTGATATGTCGCGCTTCCATCTGATGGATTTTGGCACCCGCCGCCGTTTTTCTCGCGAAGTACAAGAAACCATCGTTAAGCGTCTGCAACAGGAATCCTGGTTCGTGGGCACCAGCAACTATGATCTGGCGCGCCGGCTTTCCCTCACGCCGATGGGAACACAGGCACACGAATGGTTCCAGGCGCATCAGCAAATCAGCCCGGATCTAGCCAACAGCCAGCGAGCTGCACTTGCTGCCTGGCTGGAAGAGTATCCCGACCAACTTGGCATTGCATTAACCGACTGCATCACTATGGATGCTTTCCTGCGTGATTTCGGTGTCGAGTTCGCCAGTCGCTATCAGGGCCTGCGTCATGACTCTGGCGACCCGGTTGAATGGGGTGAAAAAGCCATTGCACATTATGAGAAGCTGGGAATTGATCCACAGAGTAAAACGCTGGTTTTCTCTGACAATCTGGATTTACGCAAAGCGGTTGAGCTATACCGCCATTTCTCTTCCCGCGTGCAATTAAGTTTTGGTATTGGGACTCGCCTGACCTGCGATATCCCCCAGGTAAAACCCCTGAATATTGTCATTAAGTTGGTTGAGTGTAACGGTAAACCGGTGGCGAAACTTTCTGACAGCCCTGGCAAAACTATCTGCCACGATAAAGCGTTTGTTCGGGCACTGCGCAAAGCATTCGACCTTCCGCATATTAAAAAAGCCAGTTAATATCATCAGGGAGCTAATCGGCTCCCTTTTTTACCTTTAATTCCGAAATCTTTCGCTGCATTTGCGAATTCTGCTTGTCTGATTGCAGATGCCAGGTAACATAGGTATCCCCCCATTTACGGGTGGACAAGTGTTTATTTTTTCCGACTATTAACAGAGAGAATATTATGAGCGTTGTGCCTGTAGCCGACGTACTCCAGGGCCGCGTAGCCGTTGACAGCGAAGTCACCGTGCGCGGATGGGTACGTACCCGCCGAGATTCAAAAGCTGGCATCTCCTTCCTCGCCGTTTATGACGGTTCCTGCTTTGATCCTGTACAGGCTGTCATCAATAATTCTCTGCCCAACTACAATGAAGACGTCCTGCGTCTGACCACCGGCTGCTCGGTCATTGTGACGGGTAAAGTCGTGGCGTCGCCGGGCCAGGGGCAACAATTTGAAATTCAGGCCAGCAAGGTTGAAGTTGCTGGTTGGGTTGAAGATCCAGACACTTACCCGATGGCGGCAAAACGCCACAGCATTGAGTATCTGCGTGAAGTCGCTCACCTGCGTCCGCGCACAAACCTGATTGGTGCCGTCGCGCGCGTTCGCCATACGCTGGCGCAGGCGCTGCATCGCTTCTTTAACGAGCAGGGATTCTTCTGGGTTTCAACGCCACTGATTACTGCGTCTGATACCGAAGGGGCTGGCGAAATGTTCCGCGTTTCTACGCTGGATCTGGAAAACCTGCCGCGTAACGATCAGGGCAAAGTGGATTTCGACAAAGACTTCTTTGGTAAAGAGTCTTTCCTGACCGTATCTGGCCAGTTGAACGGCGAAACCTACGCTTGCGCATTATCCAAAATTTATACCTTCGGCCCGACTTTCCGTGCTGAAAACTCCAACACCAGCCGTCACCTGGCGGAATTCTGGATGCTGGAGCCGGAAGTGGCGTTTGCTAACCTGAACGATATCGCGGGTCTGGCTGAAGCCATGCTGAAATATGTCTTCAAAGCGGTTCTCGAAGAACGCGCTGACGACATGAAATTCTTCGCTGAACGCGTAGATAAAGATGCCGTTTCACGTCTGGAACGCTTCATTGAAGCCGATTTTGCGCAGGTGGATTACACCGACGCAGTGACCATTCTCGAAAACTGCGGCAGGAAGTTTGAAAACCCGGTTTACTGGGGCGTTGATCTCTCTTCTGAGCATGAGCGTTATCTGGCGGAAGAACACTTTAAAGCACCGGTAGTGGTTAAAAACTATCCGAAAGATATTAAAGCGTTCTATATGCGCCTTAACGAAGACGGTAAAACCGTTGCGGCTATGGACGTTCTGGCTCCGGGCATCGGTGAGATCATTGGTGGCTCCCAGCGTGAAGAACGTCTGGACGTGCTGGACGAGCGTATGCTGGAAATGGGCCTGAATAAAGAAGATTACTGGTGGTATCGCGATCTGCGTCGCTACGGTACTGTTCCGCATTCAGGTTTCGGTCTTGGTTTTGAACGCCTGATTGCTTACGTAACTGGTGTGCAAAACGTGCGTGATGTGATTCCGTTCCCACGTACTCCGCGTAACGCCAGCTTCTAATTTAGCGTCTTCAAGAGCCAGCGCCCGCTGGCTCTTTTTTTATCCTTTCTGTCAAGTTATCTGTTTGTTAAGTCAAGCAATCTATTTGCAACCCCGCCATAACGATCATCCTGTTACGAAATATTACACTGCAACATTTGCGCACAAAAAATAATCCGCATTCTTATTGCGGATTAGTTTTTTCTTAGCTGATAGCACAATTTTCATACTATTTTTTGGCGTTCTGGATGTCTGAACGAGGATTTAGTGCCAGGTCGATAAAGTTTCCATCAGAAACAAAATTTCCTTTTAGTTAATTTAAATA
>SKEJ01001784.1_pt1 | contig 11178 bp, 6 predicted proteins | sample 4826721 | NCBI WGS metagenome assembly SKEJ01 (sample SAMN11008812, study PRJNA524170) | human gut metagenome | biome: Human fecal sample; material: Feces; isolation source: fecal sample from pouch patient p31 | host: Homo sapiens | place: Israel: Tel-Aviv | collected 2015-06-02 | reverse complement strand
CCCTCCATCGAGGGCCGGGGGATTCCGGCCCCTCTGGGGTTGCCTACCCGGATTCGCGCCTCAGGACTCAGCGCAACGCGTTGCGCTGAGTCCTGAGGCTGTTGCAATGAAAATGACAATCAAGGAATTCAAAAATCAGCTCCTACATTTTGAAGCGTATGGATACATCCGTGTCAAAGGGAGAAAGCCATGGCAAACTACAGTCCACAGCACTTTGAGCCTCGGGCCAAGGCCGTCAACGTCAAGGGCGTTGCTAACCGCGCCGTCGCAACCGTTTTGACGGCGGGCCTCATTGCTCAGCCGCTCATGTCGCCGCTGGCGGCAATCGCCGCACCGTCAACCGGTAACGGCGATTCTGTTCAGGGGGGGGGTAGTTCTGTAGAGAACACCGTTGCCGCCGGTAACCAAGCGGTCGTAAAGACGGCTGCCCAGCTGGCCGAGGAGTCGGCAAAGCAGCTCAAGGACGCTCAGGCCGCCTACGATGCCGCCCAGAAGAAGGCCGACGCGGCGGGCCAGTCTCAAAAGCAAGCGCAGCAGCAAAAGAATCAGGCCTCGCAGGCCGTGACCGATAACGCCGCCGAGCAGAACGAGGCCGAGGTAGCCGCGCTTCAGGAGAAGATCGACGAGCTTAAGGCAGCCGTCGAAAAGACCGAGCAGCAGCAGAAGAAGCTGGGCGACCTGAACGATCAGCTCGAACAGGCCAACAAGAGTGTCGAGGATAAGACCCAGGCGCTCAAGGACGCCAAGGCAAAGCAGGATGAGGCCAAGAAGGCCCTCGATGATGCCCAGGCCAAGCTCGAGGCCATGGGTATGGACGAGTACGAGGCCGCCAAGAAGGCCGTCGAGGACGCGCAGGCAAAGCTCGATGACGCCAATAAGGCCGTTACTACTGCACAGGACAATCTGGACCAGGCCAAGGCTGCCGAGGCCAGCGCCCAGCAGGAAAAGCAGAATGCCGAGGCAGCTTTGACGACTGCCCAGGCCAAGAAGCAGGAGACTGCCGCTGCTCTCGCAGCCGCAACCACCGCGCGCGATAACGCCCAGCAGAAGTTCAACCAGGCGCAGGCCGCGCTCGATGCTGCCGTCTCGGGTACGGGTGTTGACCTGAGTGCGCTTGAGGCCGCCAAGAAAGCTGCTGCTGGTGAGCTCAAGACCGCGCAGGCGGAGCTCAATGCCGCGACGGATGCCGACGCCACCGCACAGACAAATCTGCAGGCCGCCCAGGCTGCCGTCGCTGCCGCGCAGGAGAAGGCCAACGCCGCCAACGCTGCTGTGGCATCTGCCCAGTCTGCATACGATGCGGCAAACAAGGAGTACAACGCCGCCGCCAGCGAGCGCGACGCCGCCAAGGCCGCATACGAGAAGGCGCAGCAGACCGAAGAAGACAAGAAGGCGGAGTACGACCGACTCGTCGAGGTTCGTCAGCAGAAGAGCAACGAGTTCGATCAGGCTCGTGCTGAAGTAACCGACGCGCACAATGCATACGACGCCGCAAACGCCGAGGTCGAGAAGCTTAACCAGCAGATTGCCGACCTCAAGTCGAACATGACCGTAGACCAGAATGTCATCAGTCAGGGTATGTTCGGCTTCATGAACTACATCATCGGCGGCAGCCAGTTCACAGCCACGCAGAAGTCGAATGCAAGTACTGCCGCGTCGATGCTCATGGGGACGACGGATAAACAGGACTGGTATGACAAGTACGTCGATCAGGACATGTCTCGCGACACAAATCCGCTTTCCTTGGAGCAGATGCGCAACGCCCTGACTTACCTCGATACCCAGAACAACCTCCGCAAGGCGAACGGTCAGTCGGAACTCAGTGTCAGCCTCCGCATGACTGCGGCAGCCGCACTTAATACATCATATTCATCGAACATCTGGGGACACTCGAACTGCTATTTCGATCAAGGTGAGAACCTTGCAGGCGGCGGCGGAGCATACACCGGAGGCGAAACCGAGGATACCCTCGGTTGGCCCTACACCGGCCTCTACACACAGGAGAAGGAGGCATTCGATAAGTACGTCGCGCAGTATGGCGACGCACTTGGAAGCCATCGATATGATTCCTACTATATCTACCAGCACTACAACAGCATCTACCATGAGTGCGGACACTATCTCAACATCATCGATGCCGGCGCGAAGGCTATCGGCATCGCGACCGGTAGCGGTAAGAATACCGATTCCGAGGTAACCGTTTTCGACTATAGCGGGAGCACGGGGCAGAAGGATTTCACTGTCTCCGAGTTCAAGAAGCTCGTGAACGACTACATCGACTCTGCCTACAACGCCGGCGGCACTCAGGAGCAGAAGGAGCAGCTGAAGCAGCTTCAGAATAAGTTGGCAGAGGCACAGAAGAACTTCGGGACTGCCGGAACGGCTTATTCCAACGCATTGGATAAGCAAGAAAGTGCTCGCGACGCCTATACCGCGGCCGACACGAACGTGAACACCGCCAAGGGCGAGTACGAGAAGGCCAAGTCCGGCACCGCCGCCGCGAAGACGGCATACGACGCCGCCGAAGCCAAACTCAAGGGTATCGACGTCAAGACGCCCAAGACCAAGCTCGACGCCGCCAAGAGCGAGGCCGCTACTGCCCAGGCAGCTCTCGATAAGGTAAACGCCACGCTTGCTGACAGCAAGACGAAGGCAGCCGATGCCGCTGCTCACAAGGCGAAGGCTCGCAGCGCCCGCGATGCCGCCAAGGCAAAGTCCGATCAGGCCAAAGAGGCGTATGACAACGCTACCGCTTCGGTCAAGGACCTTGCCGCCAAGTGCGATGCCGCCAAGACGGATCTTGCGAACAAGCAGGGCACGCTTGACGATGCCAAGAAGGCCGACGACACTGCCCAGGCTGGCGTTGACAAGGCTCAGGCCGCAGATGTGCACGCCGCGACCGCTCTTTCGGGCGCCAAGCAGGCAGTTGCCGCCAAGACGCAGACCCTGTCCGACGCACAGGCGAAGGCCAAGGCCGCCGAGGACGAGCTTGCCACCGCGAACAAGGCCTTCGAGCGCTTCGCTGGAGCCCAGAAAGCGGTCGACGACGCCAAGGCCGCCTATGACGCTGCCGTCGCCGGTGTCGCCGATGCCCAGAAGCAGCTCGAGGCCGCCAACGAAGCCGTCGTCGATGCGAACCTCGAGATCGTCAAGGCCAAGGCCGAGCTTGCCAGCGATGAGGCACTCAAGGCCGATCTTGAGGCTGTCGACCATAAGGCATCCCTTGCCGCGGGCACGACGGGCAACGAGAAGCTGGTTAAGCTGAACGCTGCCTACGCTCGCTATAAGGCTGCCGTCGATGCCGCCGCTGGCCTCAAGGCTGCTCTGAGCGATGCCGATGCCAAGCTGTCCGATGCCAACGACGCCTATGCCGCCGCGCTTGCCGAGCTTGGCGATGCCAAGGATGCCCTGGCTGCCGCGCAGGCCGAGTACGACAAGTATCATCCCAAGGCCGAGCCGCAGAGCAAGCCTCAGGCCAAGCCCCAGGTTACGCAGGCCGCCGCAAAGGCCCCCGTTGCCAAGAAACAGGCTGCGCCTGCCGCGCTCGCCCAGACCGGTGATGACTCCGCTCTTGCGGGCGAGGTGTTCGTCATCGGCGGTATCACCCTCGTGGCCGCTGGTGTGACGCTGAGTGATCGTCGTCGCAAGCAGATGTAGCGTTTCGAGCGTAGTTTCTGCAACGAACTTCGGTTCATAGCAGGAGCGCTTCGATGGCTTAACCGATAAGGCCGGCGCGCTGTCATACGCAGCGCGCTGGCCTTTCTTTGTTTCGATATCAAAAAGCCCGGTCGGTAGCCGCGAAAGCTACCGACCGGGCAAATCGTAGGCAATATGGTTGCTGTCGAGCAGCTGCTCAGCTTAGCCCAGCAGGCTCAGACCCACGGAGACAAACGCCAGGATAACGCCGACGATGGACTCGCCGCCGAGAAGGCCGCTGGCAACGACCAGACCCTGTTCCTGGAAGGCGGCGTCCTTGGCAGCCCTCTCCTCGTCGGAAAGACCAGCGGTGGCGTCGCGGTGGGCGGACCACTTGTCGTAGGCGAGTTTGACGCAGGAGCCCAGGAATGCCGTGAGTGACATGTAGAACGGCAGGTACACGCCCAGGCCGATCATCATGGCCGGAATGCCGAGCCAGTACATGACGATGCCGGCGATAAAGCCGCCAACGAACCACGGCACGCTGGGGATGCCCGAGACCATGGTGGCGACGACGCTTGCCTGCGCGGCAACAAAGCTCTTGTCGGGGCCAAAGGCGTCCGGGCCATAGGCGGTGACGAGCGCGACCATGACGGCTGCGGCGACCAGGGCGCCCACGATGCCGCCAATGGCCTGGCCGATCCACTGCGCACGCGGGTTGGTGCCCAGCGCGGCGCCGGCCTTAAAGTCGTTCATGACGTCGCCCGCAAGGCCGCACGCCACGGCTACGATGCCGGCGATAAAGAACAGCTTGACCTGAGCGATCTGTGCGAAGGCAGCCACGATGAGCATGACGATGAGGCCAAAGATCTCCATGGGGTCGATGCCCGTCTGGCCGCAGCTCTGTGCGCTCATGATGGTGGTGACAAAGGTTAACAGCGTCACGATGACGGCCGGAACGGGGCCAAGGTCAAGCACGATGGCGATGATCACGGCGATGGCGGCGGCGCCCAGGCCGATGATGCCGGCGTCGAGCTTAAGGGAGCCCGAGATGAGCGACTGCTCGTCGGTGTCGGTGGAGCTGTCGGCAGCAAGACCGCGGACGATACCGGCGACCTGCGGCAGGATGTCCTTGAGGACGACGGCGACGCCAAAGCCCATCATGAGGCCCATGCCCAGGGACTTGACGATGCCCTGCGCAGTCACAACGTCGAACAGACCGGCAGCGGTGCCGCCCACGATGATGCCAAAATTGCCCAGCAGCGCGCCGGCAAACCAGAAAGCGACCGGGGCGAAGCCCACGAGGAAGCCGACGGAGAGCAGCATGGGCGAGTTGTAGATGCCAAAGGTCACGCCGGGGATGTTGAGCGTGCACAGCATGCTGGGCACCACGCCCAGGGCGTCGCGTAGCACGCTATAGATGCCGGCGATGGCCATGGAACCAAAGAGCTGCTTGCCGGTTTTGCCGCCAGCCTCGGTCGCGCGCAAGGTCTGAGCTGCAGCGTTGCCGGTGGGGAACTCAAGCGCGGCGTCCACGATAAAGTGACGGTGGATGAGCGCGGTGGCCAGCAGGCCCAGGATGGTGCCGGCGAGTGCCACGATAAACATGTCGAGCCAGCTGATCTGGTCGGCATAGCCCAGCATCCAGGCGCCCGGGATGGTAAACGCCAGACCGCCGGCGACCATGGCGCCTGCGGACATGATGGTGTGGGTGACGTTTGCCTCGTTGAGGCTGGCGTTGCCCATGAGCTTAAGGAAGAACAGCGAGATGACGGCAGCGAAGACGATCGGCCAGGGGAGTGCGCCCATCTTGAGGGCGGTGTAGGCCGAGCTTGCCGTGATGATCACGCAGCCAAGGACGCCGATGACGACGCCGCGCAGCGTGAGTTGCCCGCGCATCGAAGCGCGGTTCGAGGGATTGCTCATATAGAACTCCTTTGCGTATATCCGCTTCCCCCGGGAGTGCCGCTACGGATACGGCGCGGGAAGTCGGGTTACCAAGGGCCGCCGCGTGAGCTCGCGCACGACCGCGCACCAGTATAGCCGCAAGCTAGTCATTTTGGGATGACTGGTTTAGGTAGGCGATATACTGCTGGGCAGACGAAAGGAGCGCCGACGATGCTTAATGGGTGCGCATATATATTGACGGTCGACGTGGGCAACACGTTCATTCGCTTTGGCCTGTTTGCCGAGGATTCGGCCGCGGCGCAGGAATGCCCGCTTGCGACGTGCGAGATCACGACGCCGTCGAGCATTACGGCAGACGAGGCGCGCATGAGGCTCGCGCAGGTCATGGGCGCATTGGCAGCCGATGCGGGCATGCCGGGTGCACTCGTTCCCGCGGCCGCAGTGCTGAGCTGCGTGGTGCCGGCGCTCGAACGCCCATGGAAGGCGGCGCTTTCCCGTACCTGCACGGGACGCGTGCTCACCGTGGGGCCGGGCCTCAAGACCGGCATGCCCGTGCACTACGACGACCCGGCCGAGATCGGCCCCGACCGCATCGCCGACGCCGTGGCGGCCCGTGCCGTCTACGGCTCTCCGTGCATCGTGATCGACCTGGGCACGACGACCAATATCGAGGTCATCGACGCGCACGGTACCTTTGTGGGCGGCGTCATCGCGCCGGGTCTGGCGCTCGGCGCCCGCTCGCTTTCGGCCGCTGCGGCGCGCCTGCCGCAGGTCGAGCCCTCGGCACCGACGCACGTCATCGGCCGTAACACGCGCGAGGCCATGCGCTCGGGCGTGGTCTTGGGCGAGGTAGCCCGCATCGACGGCATGCTCGACATGGTGCTTGCCGAGATGCGCTCGACCAAGGCGGCGGGGGAGGATGGCGTGCCCATTGTCATCACCGGCGACGATGCCGAGGCGCTCGCGGCGTTGGTCGGCCACAGCCTGACGGTAGACGACGCACTGACGCTGCGGGGTCTCGCCGAGCTGTACCGCATCAACCAAAAGCCCCGCCGCGTGTAAAAGTGAGGGCGCCGGTGGGACAAACGCCCCCACCTTTCACCTGCTACAATGGGTCAAACTATTGCGATTACGGAGGTGTCTGCCATGTCGGACGATCTTCATCAAACTTCGTCAGGCAAGCGCCGCGACGTTATTAGCTGGGATGAGTTCTTTATGAGCGTGGCCATCGCCGCGCAGCGCCGCAGCAAGGACCCCAACACGCAGGTAGGAGCGTGCATCGCCAGCACCAACCACCGCATCCTTTCGGTGGGTTACAACGGCACGCCCTCGGCGCTCAACGACGACTTTTTCCCGTGGGGTACGAGCGACGACCCGCTGCAGGACAAGCACAACTACGTGGTCCATGCCGAGGCCAACGCCGTGCTCAACTACCGTGGCTCGCTCAAGGATCTCGAGGGTTCCACGGTCTACGTTACGCTGTTCCCGTGCCACGACTGCGCCAAGATCCTGGCGCAGGTGGGCGTGGGCGAGGTCGTCTACCTGGACAACAAGTACGCCGACACCGATGATGGACGCATCAGCCGCCGCATCCTCGACTCCTGTGGCATCAGCTACCGCCAGGTTATCGTCGATGTTCACATCGGCACCGAGGGGCAGGCTCAGCAGTAGCGCGTGGCAACGTCAGCTGGCAACAAAAGGCAGCCAAAAGAGCCCCGTCCCAAATTGACCGCTCGTGAAAGTCGTGTCCGCACGCATGGCTGGCGCCTAAGCGGGTACATGGCTGTAGTAACATAGCCCCTGTCCGCGGGCGCGCCCGCGTAATTGTGAGAAAGGAGCCCCTGTGGCTGTTAACGAAGAGCTGCTTAAGAAGGTTCTTGAAGAGATTCGCCCCAACCTGCAGGCCGACGGCGGCGATATGGAGTATGTGGGCGTTGACGACGAGGGCGTCGTCAAACTGGAGCTGCAGGGCGCTTGCGCCGGCTGCCCCATGAGCTCGCTGACCCTGTCCATGGGTATTGAGCGCATCCTGAAGGAGCATGTGCCCGGTGTTACCCGTGTCGAGCAGGTCAATGCCTCCGGTGAGACCGACGACCTGTACGACGAGTACGCGCCGTTCTAAGATGCGAAAGCTGCGGACGGCATACTCCGCATAGACGTTACGCCCAAATATGCGGCTGCGAGCGCAAGGCCCGCGGCCGCATTTGTATGTAGGGAGTAGGAGGGTCGACATGCTCAACGACTTCTACCATATGCTTGATCCCGTCGCGATTTCGGCGGGGCCCATCACGATTTACTGGTATGGTCTGGCCTATGTGGTCGGCGCCCTGCTCACGGCGGTCGTCATGTACCGCACGCAGCGTCGCTGGGGCTTTAACATCACGATTGACGACCTGACGAGTGTCGTGGTCGGTGTGGTCTTTGGCCTTATCATTGGCGCCCGCCTGTTCTACGTCATCTTTTACGGCGACGGCTACTACTGGGCGCACCCGCTCGAGATCTTTGCTACCAACGAAGGCGGCATGAGCTTCCATGGCGGCTTGGTGGGCGGCATTATCGGCGGCATCATCGTGTGCCGCATGTATAAGCTCGACGCTTGGACCATTGCCGACCTTGCCGTCATCGGCGCGCCGCTGGCCTTGTGCCTGGGCCGTTGTGCCAACTTTGTCAACGGCGAGCTGTGGGGTAAGCCGACCGATCTGCCCTGGGGTGTGGTCTTTGGCGGCACCGCGGGCGATATGCCGCGTCACCCCTCCCAACTCTACGAGGCATTTCTTGAGGGCATCGTGCTCTTTTGCATTCTGCAGGTGCTCAGCCGCAAAAAGCCGCTACTGCCCCAAGGCACGTTTATGGGTGTCTTTGTGATGGGCTACGGCATCGTCCGCTTCCTCATTGAGTTTGTGCGCGTGCCCGATGCCCAGCTGGGTTATCTGTTTGGTGGCGTCATCACCATGGGTCAGCTGCTGAGCCTGCCGCTCGTAATCGCGGGCCTGGCGCTCATCATCTTTGCTCGTCGCCGCAACCAACCCCAGCGCATCTACCTCGACGCCTAACTACCACAAAGGGGACAGGCACCTTTGTGGTGGTTTGCTGGGCAACGATGACAGAACCGTAACGTTTCCCCAGATAAAACCTGCCAAAATAAACCTGTCCCTTTTTGGCAGGTTTCTAGAAAGGCTCTTTGGACTGTGAAGGATTCCGATCTCTCCACAACGGCTGCGCGCGACGCTGCCCGCATCGTCTGGTTTAAGCGCTACCCCGCCAAGCAGACGCTCATCGCATTTTTGCTCGCGCTGTTGGCGACCACGGCGTTTTCCATCGATCCCTCCCCGGTGTCGAGCAACGCAGTCTTGGCGATTGACCCCAAAGCCTCGGGCATGCTGTACGTGTGCTACGAGGTGCTCCTCTCGTTTGCCGGCCATACCGACGCGGTCATGCTGCTTGCACTTGCTTGCCTGCTCACCTTGCCGTTTCGCTACGTGTTCTTTGGCCGTGGCGACACCTGGCGTCCATCGATCGTTCTGCCGTCGCTGTTCTTTGCCGTCTGCATGGTGTTCGGCCGCAGCTACGATCTCACCGACTCGGCCGAGATTGTCCTTGGCGACAAAGCCCGCATCATCTGCGCCTGGATTGGCGGCGCGGGCTGGATGCTCTTGGCGGTCGTTGCCTTCTACCTTGCCTTTGAGTGTCTAGATTGGCTGAGCTCCCGACGCATCCCGTTTTCCGAAGCGCACTTTGGCCGCGTATGGCGTGTGACTCACGCCGTGCTCTCGGTCCATCCCTTTGCCGGGCCCTTCCTGGTGCTTATGATCGCCTGGACGCCCACGCTCATCGCTTCGCTGCCCGGCCTTTTTATGGGAGATACGGGCGCGCAGATTCGCCAGTGGTTCAACTATCCCAATGGCACGAGCGACTACCTGCGCCTACTCAACCCCAACGTGCTGCTCAACGGGCATCATCCCGTAGTGCACACGGCCATTATCGGCTCGTGCGTTCAGCTGGGGCTTTCGCTGTTCAACAGCGCTAACGCGGGTCTTGCCATCTATACCTGTGCTCAGTTCGTCATCACGGCTGCCTGCATGGCCTATTCCATTTCGTCGCTGCGCAAACTGGGCGTGAGCCTGCCGGTTCGCGGTGCGATCCTGCTGTTCTTTGCGTTTATGCCGATGTTCTCTAACTACGCGGTGTTGCTCACCAAAGACGTGCTCTTTGCCGACGCGTTCTTGGTGCTGCTGGTACAGACCGTCAAGCTCGTGGCATGTGGCTTGCCCCGTCGTGATGCCAATGCCGAGCGAGCGGGCGAGAAAACCCCCGTGCTCTTTGCGCGCCACGACTGGCTGCTGCTCGCTCTGGGCGCCATGGGTTCCACGTTTTTGCGCAATGGCGGCCTGGTGTTTCCCCTGGCGGCATGCGTAATCGCGGCGGCGTTTTGCGCATGGGACGCGCACGTGGCTCGTCGTGCAGCCAAGCAGGCTGGTGCTGCGCCTTCGGGCACCACCCCGCGTTTCCGCTGGGTGGGAGTTCTTGCGGTGCTTGCACTCTGCCTTGCCTCTAATATGTACTTCACCAAGGTCTTTATGCCGGCGCATGACATCACGCCTGGTTCCAAGCGCGAAATCCTCTCGATTCCGTTCCAGCAGACGGCTCGTTTTGTCCAAAAGCACGACGGCCTCAACTCGGGCGTCAACCCCACGGTTAAGGAGGACGGCACCATCGTGGAGGCTCCTTGCGACGGCTTGGTGACCGACGAAGAGCGTGCCGTGATCGACCGTGTGCTCAAGTACGAGAACCTGGGCCGCCGCTACAACCCCGACAAGTCCGATGCCGTCAAGAATTGCTTTAACGAGTACGCCTCGCAGGAGGACATCAAGGCCTATTTTGAGGTGTGGGCCCAGATGTTCAAAAAGGATCCCGAGTGCTATATCTCGGCGCTCATCAATAACTACTATGGGTATTTTTATCCGAGCGCTCGCGACGCATGGGTCTACAGCACAGCGCGCAGTGCCGAGATCATGGCGAAGCCCGATAACCTTAAGTACTTCGACTTCCATCCGGTCGACAGCAAAGCCGTGCGCTGGTGCGACCACCTGATTAACCTGTACCGCGTGGCGGTGCAGCGCATTCCGTTTATCTCGCTCACCATGAGCTCGGCCACCTACGTGTGGATCATGATCGTCGTGGTGGTCTACCTGTTGCGCCGCCATTCGTGGCGCGCGCTGGCCATCTGGATACCGCTGCTGGGTGTGCTCGCTGTGTGCCTGATTGGTCCATGTAATGGGTCGACCTACATGCGCTACCTGTACCCGGTCATTGCATGCATGCCTTTCGCCATCGGCGCCACGATCACCCGCAGCGACCGCCTGTGGACCTAACCAAAGATTGGCGCATTGGGGTCAGGCTGCTTTGTGCCAAGGGGCTGCATCATCACGACGCCTTCATTTTTTTGTTTATCTCACAGGCCAGTAGGTATATCATTTATAGCGTTTGTTTATATTGCCCGAGCATTCGCGCTGGGCTTTAGGTCGAAACCGATAGGAGACACGTATGTCCGGACACTCTAAGTGGGCCACAACCAAGCATCGTAAGGGCGCGCAGGACGCCAAGCGTTCCGCCCTCTTCTCCAAGCTCAGCCGC
>SKEJ01001782.1_pt1 | contig 11188 bp, 7 predicted proteins | sample 4826721 | NCBI WGS metagenome assembly SKEJ01 (sample SAMN11008812, study PRJNA524170) | human gut metagenome | biome: Human fecal sample; material: Feces; isolation source: fecal sample from pouch patient p31 | host: Homo sapiens | place: Israel: Tel-Aviv | collected 2015-06-02 | reverse complement strand
CTTTACTTCAGTAGCCAAAGACAGCTCCCAAAGAGAGACCATACCCTATATTTGTGGCCTCGGAGCAAGGTTTGGATACGAGCGTGTATAAGCGAGTATTCAAACCGCAGCGACTAAAGTCACAAATATAGGTTCTTTTATTTACTGTGAGCGTCTCCTTTGCCTGCGGCAAATCAGAATTTCGCTATCTTAAAGCGAAGGGCTTCCTCACTTGTTTGTGCCAGTATTTTTATCGCTTCTTCAGGATAAGCCCCAACAGCAGTTTCTCCCGTTAACATGAGAGAAGAAGCCCCATCTAAGACTGCCTGAAAGATATCCGTTACTTCTGCTCTGGTTGGTACAGGATTTTGCTCCATCGAGGCGAGCATCTGGGTTACCACCATGAATGGTTTCTTTGCACGCAGACAGGTCATGGCGATTCGTTTCTGGATGGCGGGAAGTTTTGGCAGAGGAATGGCATTTCCGAGATCCCCTCTTGCTATAACAATTTCATCACAGAAAGGCAGGAGAGAAGGCAGATTTTCTACACCTTCTAACGACTCTATCTTTGCAAAGATGCGTATATAATCCATACCGTCGGCACACAGTTCCTTTCGGAGAGTGATTAAATCATCAGCATTTCTTACAAAAGGAAGCATAACGCCGGTAACGTGATATTTTCTGAGTAATTTAAGATTTTGTTTATCTGTTTCGGTGAGTACAGGCAGAGGAACGGTAACATCCTTTATTGCAATACTTTTTCTTGAAGTCAGTTCACCGCCTTTTTTGACTTTGGCACAGAAAATATCTTCTTCTAAAGGTGCCGATAATTCTAATACAATTTTTCCATCGTTTAATTTTACTTCCTGTCCTTCATCGAAATAAGAAAAAAGAATATCAGGACATCCACATGTCCGAAGAACAGCTTTTACAAATGAAACTAAAGATCTCTCAGGCAAAGCAGGAGAACAGCCAGCAGGGTTCCAATGCTGCCCACAGCTCTGTCTCCCACAGACGCTCCATCGCACGCCGCTGCGGGATCGCCGCTGCTGCTGCCGCTGCTCTGACTGCCTGCGGCGGTTCTTCCTCTTCCACTGCTTCCTCTGCAGCTGCCTCCACCAGCGCAGCCGCTTCCACCGCTGAGGGCGGCGAGAAGATCGTGAAGGTCGCTCTGACCTGCGACACCGGCACCATCGACGATGAGAGCTTCAACCAGGCCTGCTGGACCGCTGTTTCCGGCTACATGGGCGATGACTGCCAGTACTACATCCCCGAGGCTGACGCTTCCGATGAGGACCGCGAGACCATGATCCGTCAGGCTGTCAACGACGGCGCTGATGTCATCGTCTGCGTCGGCTACCTGTACGGCGCTTCTCTGGCATGGGCTGCTGACCAGTACCCCGATGTCAAGTTCATCGCCATCGATGTCACCCAGGGCGACATCGGCACCGACGCCATCCCCGCAAACTGCTACTGCATCACCTTCAAGGAGGAGCAGGCAGGTTATATGGCTGGCTACGCTGTCGTTAAGGACGGCAAGACCAAGCTGGGCTTCCTCGGCGGCATGGCTGTCCCCGCTGTCATCCGTTACGGCTACGGCTATGTGCAGGGCGCTGACGCTGCTGCTCAGGAGCTGGGCACCAACATCGACATCAACTACTTCTACGGCGGCCAGTTCTACGGCGATGCAAACATCACCTCCCGTATGGAGGGCTGGTACTCCAACGGTACCCAGGTCGTCTTCGCCTGCGGCGGCGGCATCTACACCTCCGCTGTTGAGGCTGCTCTGAAGAGCAACGGCTATGTCATCGGCGTTGACGTTGACCAGAACTACATCGGTGTCAACGGCGTGGCAGACGGCTCCTTCGCTTACAACCCCTTCATCACCTCTGCAATGAAGGGCCTGACCGAGGCTGTCAACACCGCTCTGTCCGACATCGATGCAGGCGAGTGGGGCGACATCGCTGCTTCCAACGGCAACTTCGGTCTGGAGGACGGCGACTACATCGGCCTGCCCACCGATGCTGACAGCTGGAACTTCGAGACCTTCACCACCGACGAGTACGAGGCTCTGAAGGAGAAGATCAAGAGCGGCGAGATCACTGTGGACAACAGCTCTGACGACAGCACCAAGCCCACCGTCAGCGAGTTCACCACCGTCAACTACATCCAGTAATCAGAAACTTCCCGGGCGGGACGCTCTGCAAAGGGCGTCCCGCCTTTTTTATATGCTTTTTCAAGACGAGGAAGGAATGCCCGTCAAAATGCACAAAAGTAATACTTATGATATGGCAAAACACTAAATTTTCAAAAAGAAGTGTGCAAAACAGCAAAAATACGGTATAATGGGCATTACAATAGTATAAGTGTCGTTTGGACACGAAAGGAGAGTGAGCAGATTGGCAGAGGATTTTGTGATCGAGATGCTCCATATCACCAAGGAGTTCCCGGGCATCAAGGCAAACGACGACATTACCCTGCAGCTGCGAAAAGGTGAGGTCCATGCCCTGTTGGGCGAGAACGGCGCAGGCAAAAGCACCCTGATGAGCGTGCTGTTCGGCCTGTATCAGCCGGAGGAGGGTAAGATCCTCAAAAACGGCAAGGAGGTCGCCATCCGCAACCCCAACGATGCAAACGCACTGGGCATCGGTATGGTCCACCAGCACTTCAAGCTGGTGGAGTGCTTCAGCGTGCTGGACAACATCATTCTGGGCGTGGAGCCCAACAAGCTGGGCTTTTTGCAGAAGGCCGAGGCCCGCAAGAAGGTCGTGGCCCTGAGCGAGAAGTACGGTCTGCGTGTTGACCCCGATGCGCTCATCAGTGATATTTCGGTGGGTATGCAGCAGCGCGTGGAGATTTTGAAGATGCTCTACCGTGACAATGAGATCCTCATCTTCGACGAGCCCACCGCTGTGCTGACCCCGCAGGAGATCGACGAGCTGATGGAGATCATGCGCGGGTTCAAGAAGGAGGGCAAGTCCATCCTCTTTATCACCCACAAGCTCAACGAGATCATGGCGGTCGCCGACCGCTGCACCGTCCTGCGCAAGGGCAAGTATATGGGTACCGTGGACATCAAGGACACCACCAAGGAAGAGCTTTCCCGCAGGATGGTCGGCCGTGACGTCCAGCTTCAGGTCGATAAAAAGCCCGCTCACCCGGGCGATGTCGTGCTGGACGTGGAGGGTGTCACCATCCACAACGACCAGCGCAAGAAGGACTCCGTCAAGGACGTCACCTTCCAGGTCCACGCAGGCGAGATCGTCTGTCTGGCGGGCATCGAGGGCAACGGCCAGACCGAGCTCGTCTATGGCCTCACCGGCCTCGAAAAACTGTCGGGCGGCAAGATCACGCTGGACGGCAAGGACATCACCCGCGAGAGCATCCGTCAGCGCTCGAAGGACGGCATGAGCCACATCCCCGAAGACCGCCACAAGCACGGTCTGGTGCTGGATTACAGCCTCGAGAACAACATGGTGCTCCAGCGCTACTGGCAGCCCGAGTTCCAGAAGGGCGGCTTCATCCAGTCCGATAAAGTCCGCGAGTACTCCGATAAGCTCATCGCTCAGTACGACGTCCGCAGCGGTCAGGGCAGCTCCACTATCGTGCGCAGCATGTCCGGCGGCAACCAGCAGAAAGCCATCATCGCCCGCGAGATCGACAAAGACCCCAAGCTGCTGGTGGCTGTTCAGCCCACCCGCGGCCTGGATGTCGGCGCGATCGAATACATCCACCGCCAGATCGTCGCCCAGCGCGACAAGGGCAAAGCTGTCCTGCTGGTCAGCCTCGAGCTGGATGAGGTCATGAACCTGTCCGACCGCATCCTCGTCATGTACGAGGGCGAGATCGTGGGCGAGTTCGACCCCAAGACAACCACTGTGCAGGAGCTGGGCCTCTACATGGCCGGCGCACGCAAGCAGGGAAAGGAGAGCAAATAAATGAACAAGAAAAAACTTTCCCACAGCAACCTCAACAGCTCCATCACCAGTGTGCTGGCCGCGCTGCTGTGCATCGTCATCGGCATGGCTGTGGGCTTCCTCGTGCTGCTGGCCATCAACCCGGCCCACGCATGGGGCGACGGCTTTGTCCGCATCCTTAAGGGCGGCTTCCATGACGCCCCCTACGGCGTCGGCAAGGAGCTGGCCAACGCGGCACCCCTCATCATGACCGGTCTGTCCGTGGCCTTCGCCTTCAAGACCGGCCTGTTCCACATCGGTGCTGCCGGTCAGTACACGCTGGGCGCTTACGGCGCACTCTACTGTGCCATCATGCTCAAGATGCCCTGGTATGTCTGCCTGATCGTCGCCACCATCCTCGGCGGCATCTGGGGCGCTATCCCCGGCTTCTTCAAGGCTTACTTCAACATCAACGAGGTCATCACCTCCATCATGTTCAACTGGATCGGTTTGTATCTGGTCAATGAGCTTATCTACCAGAACGGCACCGGCCCCATGTACGACGTGCGCAACACCCGTACCCTGAACCTGAGCAAGAACGCTGAGTTCGCCCAGTCCATCATCCCGGACTTCGGCCTGAACAAGATGTTCCAGACCAACAGCACCACCATTGCGATCTTCCTCGCTGCGGCAGTCGCCATTCTGATCTGGGTCATCCTGAACAAGACCACCTTTGGCTATGAGCTGAAGGCCGTCGGCCTGAACAAGAGCGCCGCCCGCTACGCCGGCATCAACGAGAAGAAGAACATCATCCTCTCCATGGCCATTGCAGGCGCTCTGGCAGGCTTCGGCGCCGGACTCTACTACCTGTCCAACGTCTCTCAGTGGAACCCGCTGAACTCCACCAGCCTGCCGGCCATGGGCTTCAACGGCATCTCTGTGGCCCTGCTGGCAAGCTCCAACCCCATCGGCACCATCTTCTCCGCGATCTTCATCTCCCACATCTCGGTCGGCGGCTCTTTCCTGTCCACCAAGTATTACCCCACCGAGATCTCCGACCTGATCAGCGGTATCATCATCTACCTGTGCGCATTCTCCATGCTGTTCCGTGGCAAGATCCACTCCATGCTGTTCAAGAATGCGGACAAGACCAACGTGAATGCAGAGCCTGCCCCTGCTAAGACCGAAACCAAGAAGGAGGGCAAGTGATATGCTGCTTCTCATCAAGTATACTCTGCTGTATGGCATCGTGCTGATGCTGGTCGCTCTGGGCGGTATGTTCAGTGAGCACTCCGGCATCATCAACATCGCACTGGAAGGCATCATGGTCATCGGCGGTGTGGCGGGTGTCCTCACCCTCACCATGCTGCCCGCGAGCATGCCGGCTTTCGCCACCGTGATCATCGCGGTGCTGGTGGCGGCTATCGCCGGCATGGTCTACAGCCTGCTGCTGGCCTTCGCGTCCATCAACCTGAAAGCGGACCAGACCATCGGCGGCACGGCCCTGAACCTGCTGGCGACGGCGGTGGCTGTGGTCATCTCCAAGAACTTCAGCGACAGCGGCAGCGCCAAGCTGAACTACTCCAACAAGCCTTTCCTGTTCAGCATCGGCGGTCTGGAGCTGAGCATCTTTGTCCCGCTGGGCATCGCACTGCTCATCATCAGCTACATCGTGCTGTACAAGACCCGCTTCGGCCTGCGTCTGCGCGCCTGCGGCGAGCATCCTCAGGCTGCGGACTCTGTGGGCATCAACGTCTACAAGATGCGCTATGCCGGTGTCGTCATCTCGGGCGCTCTGGGTGCGATCGGCGGTCTGGCCTATATCGTGCCTCCCGTCCAGACCTGGAACTTCGAGGTCGGCGTGGCCGGTGCAGGCTTCCTTGCCATGGCTGTTATGATCTTCGGTCAGTGGAAGCCCTTCAACATCTGCGGCGCAGCCATGTTCTTTGCCGTGTTCAAGAGTCTGGCCAACATCGCCGACTCCACCTTCCTCGCACAGCTCCACTGGTCCAGCAACATCTACAACATGATGCCCTTCGTGGCATCCATGGTCATTCTGGCCTTCACCTCCAAGAACAGCATGGCCCCCAAGGCCGAGGGCATCCCCTACGACAAGGGTTCCCGCTGATTCGAGCGTATTTTCCGGGCGCAGCTGCTTTTCCGGGCGGCTGCGCCCTTTTTTGCTTCTTTTTCAACAGATTCCACAAAACAGCGCTTGCTTTTGCGGGAAAATTTGCTATACTTGAATTACAATGTCATACGATTGCCGGAGGCGGGGCAGCGCGGCCCGGGCCGTCGGCGGAGAATATTATTTAGGAGCGTGACCTTATGCGCATTTACGATTTGATCGCCAAGAAGCGGGACGGCGGCACCCACAGCCGCGAGGAGCTGGAAGCCATCGTCAACGGCTTCGTCAGCGGCGAGGTGGCCGATTACCAGATGGCGGCCTGGATGATGGCAGTTTATCTGCGCGGCATGACCGACGAGGAGACTGCCGAGCTGACCGATGTCATGGCCCACAGCGGCGTCATGGTAGACCTTTCGCCCATCCCGGGCATCAAGGTGGACAAGCACTCCACCGGCGGCGTGGGCGACAAGACCACGCTGGTCATCGCGCCCATCGTCGCGGCCTGCGGCGTCAAAATCGCCAAGATGAGCGGCCGCGGCCTCGGCCATACCGGCGGCACCATCGACAAGATGGAGAGCGTCCCCGGCACAAAGACCGCCCTCTCGCAGGAGGAGTTCTTTGCACAGGTGAATAAGATCGGCCTGTCGGTCATCGGCCAGAGCGAGGGCATCGCCGTGGCAGATAAGAAGATGTACGCCCTCCGCGACGTCACCGCAACCGTCAGCTGCATCCCCCTCATCGCGTCCAGCATCATGTCCAAGAAGCTGGCCTCCGGCTCCGACGCCATCCTGCTGGACGTCACCACCGGCACCGGTGCTTTCATGAAGACCGTGGACCAGAGCATCGAGCTGGCCAAGCTGATGGTCTCCATCGGCACCCATCATGGCCGCCGCGTCGCTGCTATGATCACCGATATGGACACCCCGCTGGGCCACAACATCGGCAACAGCCTTGAGGTCATGGAGAGCATGGACGTGCTCAAGGGCCACGGCCCCGCCGACCTGACCGAGGTCTGCCTGCAGCTGGCTGCGAATATGCTGGTGCTGGCCGATAAGGGGTCTCCCGCCGAGTGCCGCGCCATGGCCGAAGCTGTCATCGCAGACGGCTCTGCCTATGCAAAGTGCAAGGAGATGTTCGCGGCCCAGGGCGGCGATACCCGCGTTCTGGACGACTACAGCCTCTTCGAGAAGCCCGCCGCCAGCTATGAGCTGCTGGCCGAAGAGGACGGCTACATCGTCGCCAACGACGCCGAGAAGATCGGCTCTGCCAGCGTTCTGCTGGGCGCAGGCCGTCAGAAGAAGGGCGACCCGCTGGACTTCGCCGCCGGCATCACCCTCCACAAGAAGCGCGGCGACTACGTCCACAAGGGCGAGAGCCTCGCCACCTTCTACGGCGCGGCGGATAAGTTCGACGCTGCCGCCGCCGAGTACCGCAGCGGCCTCGTCTACGGCCCCGAAAAGCCCGAAGAAGCCCCGCTGGTCTATGCCCTCGTCACCAAGGACGGCGTGGAGCGGTACTGAAATACCTGAATCGCTGAGAACGGCCCCGGGATCTGTGTGTTCCGGGGCCGTTTTTCCGCCAAAACTGTGCTTTGCGGTGGATAAAGCCGACAGAAGGGCTGATTTTGTAGATGTTTTGCCCGAGATGTGGTATAATCTATTCAATAGCGCCCAGACGGCGCAGGAGAAGAGAAAGGGTTATTCTATGAAGATCGTTTTGGTGGGCGGCGGCAAAGTCGGCACAGCGCTGGCGCGGCAGCTCAGTGAAGAGGGTCACAACGTGACCGTTATCGATACGAACAAGGCCCGTGTGGAGCATATCGGGGAGTCCTACGATGTGATGAGCATTCTCGGCAACGGTTCGTCCATCACCACCCTGTCCGAGGCGGGCGTGGAGGAAGCAGACGTGTTCATCGCAGTCACCGGCTCGGACGAGCTGAACCTGCTGTGCTGCATGTTCGCCAAAAAGGCGGGCCACTGCCACGCCATCGCCCGCGTGCGCAACCCGTCTTACAGCCATGAGCTGGACTTTATCAAGAAGCAGATCGGCATCTCGGCCATCATCAACCCCGAAATGGCAGCGGCCAAGGAAATCTCCCACCTGCTGCGGTTCCCGGGCGCAAGCAAGATCGATACCTTCGCGGGCGGACGTGTGCGGCTCATCAAGTTTGCGCTGACCGAGCGGCAGGGGCTGGACGGCGTGGCCATCCACGAGATCCCCACCCGCCTCAAGAGCGACATTCTGGTCTGCGCGGTGGAGCGTGACGGCGGGGTTATCATCCCCAACGGTAACTTTGTGCTGCAGAACGGCGACCAGGTCACCTTCCTCGCCACGCAGGAGAAGGCCCACGAGTTCTTCCAGCGTATCAATATGCCGGTGCGGCCGGTGCGCAACGCCCTCATCGTGGGCGGCGGTGCCATCGCCTATTATCTGAGCCAGGAGCTGCTGGAAAATCACGTCCGCGTCCGCATCGTCGAGCGGGACCCGGCCCGCTGCAATGTTCTGGCCGAGTCCCTGCCTGAGGCACAGATCCTGAACGAGGACGGCTCCAACCGCGACTTCCTGCTCTCGGAAGGTCTGGAATCCACCGAAGCCTTCGTGGCTCTGACCAACATCGACGAAGAAAACGTGCTGCTGACCCTGTTTGCGAAAAAGCACTCCAAGGGCAAGCTGGTCACGAAGATCAACCGCCTCGAGTTCGACGATATTCTGGCCGGGCTCGATTTGGGCAGCATCGTCTACCCCAAGTACATGACCTGCGACTACATCGTGCAGTACGTCCGCGCCCTGCAGAACGAGGCCGGCAACAACATCAAGACCCTTTACCGCATCCTCGACGACCGCGTGGAAGCGCTGGAATTCACTGTCCATGAGGAGAGCCGGGCCACCGGCGTGCCGCTGAGCCAGCTGCATCTGAAAAAGAATCTGCTGCTCTGCTGCATCACCCGCGGCGACCATATCCTCATCCCCCGCGGCGGCGACCAGATCCAGGTGGGCGACAACGTCATCGTCGTCACGCTGGAACACGGCCTGCACGACCTGCGGGACATCGTGGAAGAGTAACGGGGGACAGGACGTATGAATTATGCGATCGTCTTTCGTCTGCTGGGCTACATCCTGATAATAGAGGGTACACTGCTGCTGCTCCCGGCGGTGACGAGCCTCATCTACGCCGAGTGGGCCGTCATGGGCGTGTTCCTGCTGACGGCGGCCATCAGTGGGGCGCTGGGCTTTGCCCTGCGGACCATCAAGCCCCGCAGCAAGGTGTTCTATATGCGGGAGGGCTTTGCGGCCACCGCCCTGAGCTGGATTACCATCAGTATCATGGGTGCAGTGCCGTTCGTCCTCACCGGCTGCATCCCGAATCCCGTGGACGCCATGTTTGAGACCGTTTCGGGCTTTACCACCACCGGTGCCAGCATCCTGCCCGGTGTGGAGGGCCTGCCCAACGGCATCCTGTTCTGGCGCAGCTTCACCCATTGGATCGGCGGCATGGGCGTTCTGGTGTTCCTGCTCTCCCTGCTGCCCCTGACCGGCGGCTCCCACGTCAACCTGATGAAGGCGGAAAGCCCCGGCCCGCAGGTGGACAAGCTGGTGCCGAAGGTGCAGTCTACGGCCAAGATCCTGTACGGCATCTATTTCGCGCTCACGGTGGTGGAGGTCTGCTTCCTGCTGGCGGGCGGAATGAATGTGTTTGACTCTCTGCTCACGGCCTTTGGCACGGCGGGTACTGGCGGCTTCGGCTTCAAGAACGACAGCTTTGCCAGCTTCTCGCCCTACATCCAGTGGGTCGTGACCATCTTTATGATCCTCTTCGGCGTCAACTTCAACGCGTATTTCCTGCTGTTGCTGCGCCGGTTCCGCCGCGCAGCGTCCAGCGAGGAAGTCCGCGCCTATTTTGCCATCATTCTGGCGGCGGTGGCCGTCATCACGGTGAACATCCGCAGCCTCTACGGCACCTTCGGCGAGGCGCTGCGCCATGCGGCCTTCCAGGTCGGCTCCATCATTACCACCACCGGCTTTTCCAGCTGTGATTTCGACCTCTGGCCCACGCTGGCAAAAGAGGTGCTGGTGCTGCTGATGTTCGTGGGTGCCTGCGCGGGCAGCACCGGCGGCGGCATCAAGGTGAGCCGCTTCCTCCTGATGGGCAAGACGCTGGGCAAGGAGCTGAAGCAGGCTCTCCACCCGCAGGTGGTGGCCCCCGTCCGGATGGACGGCAAGCTGGTCAATCATGAGACCATCCGCACCACCAACGTCTTTCTGGCGGCCTACATCTTCATCTTTGCGGCGAGTTTCATGCTTGTCAGTCTGGACGGCTTTGACATGGTGACGAACTTCACCTCCATCGCCGCCACCCTGAACAACATCGGCCCCGGCCTCAATCAGGTGGGCCCCATGATGAACTTCGGGGCCTACTCCAACTTTGCAAAGCTGGTGCTCATCTTCGATATGCTGGCCGGTCGTCTGGAAATTTTCCCGATGCTGGTGCTCTTCCTGCCCGATGCGTGGAGAAGATTCTAAAAGGTTTATAACGCAAAAAATCCCCCGGTCCAGCCGGGGGATTTTTGTCTGTATCAGAACGTCAGCTCGACCTTTTCCTGCGCACGGTATTGCAGAGCCTCGAGCAGCGAATCCTCGTCGAGGAGACGCTTGCCGGAGAGGTCGGCAATGGTGCGGGCCACCCGGAGGATGCGGTCGTGGGCGCGGGCCGAAAGGCCCAGCGTCTCGTAGGAGGCCCGCAGGAGCTGTTCGGCGGCGGGGGTCATCCGGCAGATGCGCCGCACCTGCCCGGCGGTGAGCTGGGCGTTGCAGCGCACATCCTCGTAGCCAGGAGCAGCGTACCGCTGGGCCTGGATGGCCCGGGCAGCAAGGACCTGTTTCCGCAGCTCGGCGCTGCTCTCAGAAGGGGCAGCGCCATGCAGTTCATCGAAGGCCACCGGGTCCATCTCGACGCAGAGGTCGATGCGGTCCAGCAGCGGGCCGGACACCCGGCTGCGGTACTGCCGCACCGCGCTGGGCGAACAGGTGCACTGCCGGGTGGGGTGGCCGTAGTAGCCGCATTTGCAGGGGTTCATGGCGGCGACCAGCTGGAAATGGCTGGGGTAGGTGGCGCTGCCCGCGGCCCGGCTCACGGTGATCTGGCCGTCCTCCCGCGGCTGGCGCAGCACCTCCCGGCTCTCGCGGG
>SKEJ01001775.1_pt1 | contig 11211 bp, 10 predicted proteins | sample 4826721 | NCBI WGS metagenome assembly SKEJ01 (sample SAMN11008812, study PRJNA524170) | human gut metagenome | biome: Human fecal sample; material: Feces; isolation source: fecal sample from pouch patient p31 | host: Homo sapiens | place: Israel: Tel-Aviv | collected 2015-06-02 | reverse complement strand
GGAATGACTATTCAGGAAGCGACAGAAGAGATCGGTATCAGCAGAAGTTCTTTCTATAAATATAAGGATGATATTTTCCCATTTCACGAAAATGAAAAAGGAAGGACTGTTACGATGGTTATTCAGCTTGATGATACACCGGGGGTTATGGCAGAGCTTTTAAACGCGGTGGCAAGGTATCAGGCGAATATCCTGACTATTCACCAGAGTATTCCGATCAACGGGGTGGCAACACTGACGCTCAGTGTGGAGGTGTTGCAGACAACGAAGAATCTGTCGGAGATGGTGGAAGAGATTGAACAGCATTCAGGTGTGCATTATTTGAAAATCGTAGGCAGGGAGTAGACAAAAAGATGAAGATTGCAGTATTGGGTTATGGTACCGTAGGTTCTGGTGTGGTAGAAGTTCTGGATGTAAATCAGAAGCTGATCGCGTCACGGGCAAAAGAAGAAATTGAAGTAAAATATGTGTTGGATCTGAGAAATTTCCCGGGAGATAAGATCCAGGAAAAGATTGTTCATGATTATGAGATTATCCTGAATGATCCGGAGATTGGAATTGTAGTAGAAGTGATGGGCGGTGTGGAACCGGCGAATACCTTTGTCAGAAAAGCACTGGAAGCAGGAAAAAGTGTTGTGACATCCAATAAGGCGTTGGTTGCCAAGCATGGATCCGCACTTCTTAAAACAGCACGGGAAAAGAATGTGAATTTCCTTTTTGAAGCAAGTGTGGGAGGGGGGATTCCAATCCTCCGGGCACTTGGATCATCCCTGACAGGTGATGAGATCGAAGAAATCGCAGGAATCCTGAACGGAACAACCAATTACATGATGACCAGGATGTTCTACGAGGGAGCGAACTATGAAGAGGTTCTCCGTGAAGCACAGAAGAATGGATTTGCAGAGGCAGATCCGACTGCTGATGTGGAAGGACAGGATGCATGCCGGAAGATCGCGATCCTTGCATCGATCATCTCAGGAAAATATGTGGATTTTGAAGAAATTCATACCGAAGGTATTACAAAGATCACAACAGAAGATATGCAGTATGCAAAGGCTCTGGGAATGAATATCAAACTTCTTGCTGAATGTAAGCATGTGGACGGAACTCTTTATGCGGGAGTTGCACCGGTGCTTCTTCATGCAGAACATCCGCTTTACAGTGTGAATGGTGTATTTAATGCCGTATTTGTAAAGGGGAATATGCTGGGAGATGCGATGTTCTACGGAAGTGGGGCAGGAAAGCTTCCGACTGCAAGTGCGGTTGTGGCTGACATTGTGGCAGTTGTACAGAATCAGGGCAGAGATATCATGAATTTCTGGAGCGAAGAAAAGCTTACATTGGAAGACAGAAGCAAGACCAGCAAGAAGTTCCTGGTGCGAATCCTTGGAAATGAGGATGCGTTCAAAGAACGAATCGGCAATGATTTTGGTGAAGTAAGATTTGTAGAGGCAGGGGTCAATGGAGAATTCGGTTTTGTCACACCAGTGATGACCGAGGGAGAATATGAGGAAAAAGCAAAAGCTTATCCGGAAATTCTGCATATGATAAGAGTACAAGAAGAAGTATAAAAGTGCAGGAATTGTAGGAGGAAATTATGCTGGTAGTTAAGAAATTTGGCGGCAGTTCAGTTGCAGATAAAGAGAGGATCTTTAATGTGGCAAGACGCTGCGCAGAAGAGTATCAGATGGGGAATGATGTGATCGTTGTTCTCTCTGCAATGGGAGATACAACAGATGAACTGCTTGAGAAGGCAGCCGAGATCAATCCGTATCCATCAAAACGAGAACTTGATATGCTCCTTACCACGGGAGAGCAGGTATCTGTGGCACTGATGGCAATGGCACTTCAGTTTTTGAATGTTCCGGCAATCTCGCTGAATGCATTCCAGGTAAAGATGCATTCTACGGCGCGGAACGGAAATGCAAGATTTAAAAGAGTGGATACAGACCGTATCACCCACGAACTGGAGAACCGTAAGATCGTGATCGTAACCGGATTCCAGGGAGTCAACCATTATGGAGACTATACCACACTTGGAAGAGGTGGATCCGATACGACAGCTGTGGCACTTGCGGCTGCAATGCATGCAGACAAATGCGAGATTTATACAGATGTAGACGGTGTTTACACTGCAGACCCGAGAGTGGTACCGAATGCACGCAAAATCGAAGAGATCACCTACGATGAGATGCTGGAGCTCGCAACATCAGGGGCAAAGGTTTTACATAATCGTTCTGTAGAGATGGCGAAAAAATACGGGGTTGAGCTGGTTGTACGTTCCAGCCTGAACACAGAAGAAGGAACCCTGGTCAAGGAGGTAGCAAAGGTGGAAAAAATGTTAATTACCGGCGTTGCGGCAGATAAAAATACAGCGAGAATTTCAGTAATGGGTGTAGAAGACAAACCAGGTACTGCGTTTAAGATTTTCAATACACTTGCAAAGCATAATATTAACGTAGATATTATTCTTCAGTCAGTTGGACGTGACGGAACAAAAGACATTACGTTTACTGTATCACAGGATGATCTTAAAGAGGCAATGGAAGTTATGGAAGCCAGAAAAGAAGCCCTTACGATCAAAGAGATGAATTATAACGAAAAAGTTGCAAAGGTATCGATCGTAGGAGCTGGAATGCTCAGCAATCCGGGCGTTGCTGCGACCATGTTTGAGTCACTTAGCAATTCCAATATCAATATCAATATGATTTCTACATCAGAGATCCGTATCACGGTTCTGATCGATGAAAAAGATGCAGACCGTGCACTAGTTGCAATCCATGACGGATTTGGTCTGGAAGACTAATAAAAAGAATGTGGTTGCAAATGTACCGGATGGCGCATTTGCGAAAGAAAAAAGGATTGGGAAATTTCTCAATCCTTTTTCTGACTCAGTGTACTGTTATGATATTTGCTGGAAAAGGTGACATCCTCACCAAACCAGTCCGGTGGGGTAAAGGAATTTGCCTCTTCTTCGGAAGAAAATTCGACTTCGGCAAGGAGAAGCGGGGCGAGATCACCGGCGAAGACATCAAGCTCGATCGTGAGATGATCTTCGTAAGGGATGCAGTAGCGTTCTTTTGTGATAATGCGCCCATCTGCCTTTTCGAGCAGATGGCGGTAGGCTTCCTTGGTAAGAGGAAGATTGTATTCTTCACGCATCATCAGACCTTTGGATTTGTAGGTCAGGATGTAGTCATCAGCATCCCTGCGGACACGGACAACCGGTTCGGTGCAGAGATAAGCCTGCTCAAGTGTGCGGTGCGGATAAGCTTCAAGGTGATCCGGAAGCTTATGAATCAGATATTTGCGTTCAATTTCCATGGGAAAGCCCTCCTTATACATTCATTAACAGTATAGCGGAGTTTTTCAGGGGAGACAAGGCAGAAAGTTGCCATTTTTGCAGGCTTCTGTTACAATGGGGAACATCAGGAAAAAGAAAGGATGGACAAGATTATGAGTGAAGTATGTGTATTTCTTGCAGATGGATTTGAAGAAATTGAAGGTCTTACGGTCGTTGATCTTTTAAGAAGAGCCGGGATCGAGACCAGAACCGTTTCCATCATGGGACAGGAAGAAATCAAAGGGGCACACGGAATTATAGTAAAAGCAGACAGCTTGTTTGAAAATACAGATTTTTCAGAGGTGAAGATGCTGGTGCTTCCGGGGGGGATGCCGGGAACAATCCATTTAAAAGAACACAAAGGTCTTGAAGAGCTGATCCTAAAACATAATGAAGAAAAAAAATATCTGGCTGCAATCTGTGCGGCACCGACCGTATTTGGCGGAATGGGAATCCTGAAAGGAAAGAAGGCAATCTGCTATCCGGGAATGGAAGAAGGACTTACCGGAGCGGAAGTTACCTGTCAGCCGGCAGTGACAGATGGACATATCACAACCAGCCGGGGACTTGGAACCGCGATCGATTTTGCACTTGCGCTGATCAGCGAGCTGCGGGATAAAGAAAGCGCAGATACCATTTCAAAGCAGGTAGTCTATGAACGGTAGTTTCTGGAAAAAGAAAAAAGCAGGCAGTGTGTTTCTGGCAATGCTGCTTTTGACTACACTGCTTGCCGGATGTGGGATCAATGAAGGAAAGGCGGAAAAATATGTGCAGGCGAACCTGGATCTGACTTTTCAGGGACAAACCCAGGAAGCAAAAGAAATCCTCGGAGCATCAGACAGTGATCTGAAAAAGGTCTATGAGAACGGGATCAATGCTTTTGTCCAGGACTGTCTGCTAAATGGTGTGGAGACGGAAAATGACTTTTCTGAGACATATGGTGTATTGATCAAAGAGATCTTTAGTTCTGTCCGTTATCAGGTAAGTGGTGTAAAAAAGACGGGGAGTAAGACCTGTGAGGTGACGGTAAAGTACCAGCCGGTGGATGTATTTACCCGCTTCATGCCGAAGCTGAAGGAAGAGTCCGAGAAGATCCAGGCAGACAAAGATGCAGGAAAGTACAGCGGAACAGATGAAGAAATCAAAGAGGCAATGGTGCTGGATTACATGACCGGTGCATACAGTCTTTTAAGAAGTTCTTATCTTGATATGCAGTATGGAGAGAAGCAGGAATATACCTTTACCGTGACGCAAAAAGGGCGGAATACCTGGTCGCTCGGTGATGAGGAATTAAATGGCTTTATAGAACGAATTTTAGAGCTTGATAAACTGTAGAAGTTGTGCTATACTTGTAAAATGATTGTAATGTAGATAAGTCTGTCGACTTTTTGCATATGTAAATTTAGGAGGAAATGGTAATGAGTTTACAAGTTGAACAGTTAGAACACAATATGGCGAAACTCACAATCGAAGTTTCAGCAGAAGAATTAGAAGGAGCACTTCAGAAAGCATACCAGAAACAGAAAAGCAGAATTAATGTTCCTGGATTCCGTAAAGGAAAAGTTCCGCGCCAGCTCATCGAAAAGATGTACGGACCGGAAATCTTCTATGATGATGCAGCAAACGCTCTGATTACGGAAGCATATTCAAAAGCATACGATGAAAGCGGACTTGAGATCGTATCTCAGCCGAAGATCGATGTAACACAGATCGAAAAAGGAAAACCGTTCATCTTCACAGCTGAAGTAGCTACAAAGCCGGAAGTAGAACTTGGCGAATACAAAGGAATCGAAGTTCCGAAATATTCTAACCGCGTAACACAGAAAGAAATCGACGCTAAGCTTGAGGAAGAACAGCTTAAGAACGCAAGAACAATCACAGTAGAAGGACGTCCGGTACAGGATAAAGACGAAGTTGTCCTTGATTTTGAAGGATTTGTAGACGGAGAAGCTTTTGAAGGTGGAAAAGGAGAAAACTATCCGCTGACAATCGGTTCAGGATCTTTCATTCCAGGATTTGAAGAACAGCTGATCGGTGCAGAACCGGAAAAAGAAGTTGAAGTTAAGGTTACATTCCCGGAAGATTACCATGCAGAAGACCTCAAAGGAAAAGAAGCTGTATTCAAATGCACAGTTCATGAGATCAAAGCAAAAGAACTTCCGGAGCTTGATGATGAATTTGCTTCAGAAGTATCAGAATTCGATACTCTTGATGAATTAAAAGCTGATATCAAAGCTAAGATCAAAGAGCAGAAAGTAAACGATGGCAAGAGAGCACAGGAAGATGCAGCTGTAGATGCGATCATCGAATCAGCTAAGATGGATCTTCCGGAAGCTATGGTTGATACACAGGCAAGACAGATGCTTGATGAATTCGCTCAGAGAATGCAGCAGCAGGGACTGACTCTTGACCAGTACATGCAGTTCACAGGCATGACAGCTGACAAGATGATGGATGAACTTCGTCCGCAGGCTGAGAAGAGAATCAAGACAAGACTTGTTCTTGAAGCAATTGCAAAAGCAGAAAACATCGAAATCACAGATGAAAAATTAGACGAAGAGATCGCTAAGATGGCAGAAGCTTACCAGATGGAAGCTGACAAGCTTAAGAGCTTTATGGGCGACAAAGAAAAAGAACAGATGAAGCAGGATATGGCAGTTCAGGAAGCAATTACATTTGTAGTTGACAATGCCGTAGAAAAATAAGTATCTGTTTCATACTTTAATATAGCAGGAGGAGTGTTACATGAGTAGTTTAGTACCTTATGTCGTTGAACAGACAAGCCGTGGAGAACGCTCTTACGACATTTATTCAAGACTTTTAAAAGACAGAATCATTTTCCTGGATACCGAAGTGAATGATGCATCAGCGAGCCTGATCGTAGCGCAGCTGCTGTTTCTGGAAGCAGAAGATCCGGAAAAGGATATCCAGTTTTATATTAACAGTCCTGGCGGATCAATTTCAGCAGGTATGTCGATCTACGACACTATGAATTACATCAAATGTGACGTCTCTACGATGTGTATGGGAATGGCTGCAAGTATGGGAGCCTTCCTTCTCGCAGGCGGAGCAAAGGGAAAGAGATATGCCCTTCCGAATGCAGAGATCATGATTCACCAGCCTTCAGGCGGTGCACAGGGTCAGGCAACCGAGATTGAGATCAATGCACAGCATATTCTGAAGATCAGAGAAAGAATGAACAGATTGATGGCTGCAAATACAGGTCAGAGTTATGAGACAATTTGTGCAGATACGGAAAGAGATAACTGGAAGACTGCCGAAGAAGCTTTGGCATATGGATTGATTGATAAGGTTATTACAAGCCGTTAACGGGAAAAGGGAATGTCCTTATTGGGACATTCCCTTTACGTGTAAAAAAGTGCGAGGTAAGAATATGGCAGGAAAATATGAAGAAATCGTAAGATGTTCTTTTTGCAATAAACCACAGAGTCAGGTACGCAAGATGATCGCCGGACCAAATGGGGTGTTTATCTGTGACCAGTGTGTGGATGTATGTACTGAGATCATTGAAGATGAACTTGGTTATGAAGAAGAAAATGCATATGATGATATCAATCTTCTGAAACCGGAAGAAATCAAGGCATTTCTGGATGATTATGTGATCGGACAGGACGAAGCAAAGAAAGTACTTTCTGTTGCGGTATATAATCACTATAAGCGTATTATGGCAGAAAAAGATCTGGGCGTGGAGCTTCAGAAGAGTAATATCCTGATGGTAGGACCGACAGGATGCGGTAAGACTTTTCTGGCACAGTCTCTCGCAAAAATTCTGAATGTACCGTTTGCAATTGCAGATGCAACTGCGCTTACAGAAGCAGGATATGTCGGAGAAGATGTAGAGAATATTCTTCTTAAGATCATTCAGGCAGCAGATGGTGATATTGAACGTGCAGAGCACGGAATCATTTATATCGATGAGATTGACAAAATCACAAGAAAATCTGAGAATCCGTCGATTACCCGTGATGTATCAGGAGAAGGTGTTCAGCAGGCACTTTTGAAGATCCTGGAAGGTACAATCGCAAATGTACCGCCACAGGGTGGACGTAAGCATCCGCAGCAGGAGATGATCCAGATCGATACCACCAATATTTTATTTATCTGCGGTGGAGCGTTTGAGGGAATAGATAAGATCATAGAGAACAGAATAGATAAGAAATCCATTGGATTTGAGGCACAGATCGCGCAGCGTCATGAGGAAGATATCGACCGGCTTCTGCAGCAGATCCTTCCACAGGATCTTGTGAAGTTCGGACTGATCCCGGAACTTGTAGGACGTGTGCCGGTAACTGTATCCCTGGAACTTCTGGATAAGGAAGATCTGATCCGCATTCTGACGGAACCAAAGAATGCGATTGTAAAACAGTACCAGAAGCTTCTGGAGCTGGATGATGTGGAACTGGAATTCGACAAAGAGGCGCTGGAGGCGATTGCTGAGACTTCCCTGAAGCGTAAGACAGGAGCCAGAGGACTCCGTGCGATCATGGAAAATGTAATGATGGATATCATGTATAAAGCACCGTCTGATGAGAATCTGAAATACTGTCTTGTGACAAAAGAGGCAGTACTTGGGGAGAAAGCACCGAGTACAGAAAAGATCGAAGCAAGACCGGAAAGTGCATAAGAAAATCAGACGTATGGAAATGGGTGCTGACGGTTAAGGCCAGAAGCATCCATTTTTATTTAACAGGAGAAAAAACTATATGAACAGAACAGAAAGTCTGCCAATGGTTGCCCTGCGGGGAATGACAATTCTGCCGGAGATGGTGGCACATTTTGACATCAGCCGGGAACGCTCGATTGAAGCGGTTCAGGAAGCGATGGCAAGCAACCAGAAGATTTTTTTGCTGACACAGAAAGATGTGGAAGTGGAAAATCCGGGAGAAGCGGATCTCTACCGTGTGGGAACAGTTGCGACAGTAAAACAGATCATCAAACTGCCAAAGCAGATTCTGCGGGTGCTTGTATCAGCAGAAGAACGGGCGGTTTTAAATACAATAGAATTTGCAGATCCGTATCTTCGGGCAAATATTACGATCCCAGAAGAGAGTGATCCGGATATTGCAGGTGAGATCAACCGGGAAGCGATGACGCGGGGACTTCGGGATCTGTATCTGGATTATGCGGCGAGAATGCCGAAGATCACAAAAGATATGGTAAACCAGATCAAAGAGATCACGGAATTGAAAAAGATGGTGAATCAGGTGGCAGCGAATATGCCTCTGGATTACCGGGAATTGCAGGAAATCCTGGAAGAACTTGATTTTGACAGACGTTATGAGCTTATTTCCTTTAAGTTGGTCAATGAGATGCAGATCATGAACATCCGCGATGAGATCCAGATGAAGGTGAAAGAGCGTGTGGATAAGCATCAGAGAGAATATATCCTGCGCGAGCAGTTGAAGCTGATCCGAGAAGAGCTTGGTGAGGATACTACAATTTCCGATGCGGAGGAATTTGCACAGAAGGCAGAAGCGCTGGATGCACCGGATGAGGTAAAAGAAAAGCTGAAAAAAGAGATCAGCAGATTTAAAAATTCCATGCAGAGTCCGGCAGAAGCGGGTGTGATCCGTACATATATTGAAACCATGCTGGAAATGCCATGGAATAAGCGGGCTGAGGATTTTACAGACATTGCATATGCGAAAGAGCTTCTGGAAGCAGAACATTACGGACTGGAAGAGGTGAAAGAACGTGTGCTGGAGTTTCTGGCAGTACGTGCTCTTACGAAAAAGGGTGACAGCCCGATCCTGTGTCTGGTAGGTCCTCCGGGAACTGGAAAGACATCCATTGCAAGATCACTTGCAAAAGCACTGAAAAAACCGTATGTGAGAATTTCTCTTGGCGGTGTCCGTGATGAGGCTGAAATCCGTGGACACAGAAAAACTTATGTTGGTGCAATGCCGGGACGGATCGCAAACGGTATTAAGAGCGCCGGGGTAAAGAACCCGCTGCTCCTTCTGGATGAGATTGATAAAGTCAGCACAGACTATAAGGGAGATACTTTTTCTGCGCTTCTGGAGGTGTTGGACAGTGAACAGAACAACCGTTTCCGTGATCATTATCTGGAAGTCCCGGTCGATCTGTCTGAGGTGACATTTGTAACGACGGCTAACTCGCTGCAGACAATCCCCCGGCCCCTTCTTGACCGTATGGAAGTAATTGAGGTCAGCAGTTATACGGAGAATGAAAAGCTGCATATTGCGACAGAACATCTGATTCCAAAGCAGTTGGAAAGACATGGACTAACAAAAGAACAGCTTACGATCAGTAAGGGCGTGATCTGGAAAATTGCGCAGAACTACACCAAGGAAGCCGGTGTGCGTCAGATGGAGCGTGAAATCGGTAATATCTGCAGGAAGGCTGCCAGAGAGATCTATGAACATGATAAAAAGAGAGTTCAGGTAACAGAGCGGAATATTGAAAAGTATCTTGGAAAAGAAAAGTACACCTATCAGATGGCAAATGCCGAGGATGAGGTGGGAATCGTCCGTGGTCTGGCATGGACCAGTGTAGGAGGAGATACCCTGCAGATTGAAGTGAATGTAATGCCAGGAAAGGGTGAGATCATTCTGACGGGACAGCTTGGCGATGTGATGAAAGAATCTGCGCAGGCAGGAATCAGTTATATCCGGTCAATCAGCAGTAAATATAAGGTTGCTGAAGATTTCTTTGAAAAACATGATATCCATATCCATATTCCGGAAGGGGCAGTTCCGAAAGATGGACCTTCAGCCGGTATTACGATGGCGACTGCGATGCTCTCTGCAATTACAGACAAGAAAGTGCGTGTTGATCTTGCCATGACGGGTGAGATTACGCTGAGGGGAAGAGTACTTCCGATCGGAGGACTGAAAGAGAAGCTCCTGGCGGCAAAGAATGCCGGAATCAGGACGGTACTTGTACCGAGGGAGAACAAAAAAGATGTGGATGAACTTTCTTCTGAGATCACAAAGGGACTGGAGATCATTCCGGTATCGCAGATGGAAGAGGTTCTGAAAATCGCACTTATGCGTACACGGAGGAAAAAAGATGGTAATTAAGAATGTAAATCTGGAAACAGTCTGTGGAATTACAAGTAAACTGCCGGATCACACTTTGCCGGAGATCGCATTTGCCGGAAAATCCAATGTCGGTAAATCCTCTCTGATCAATGCACTGATGAACCGGAAGGCGCTTGCCAGAACTTCGGCAAAACCTGGAAAAACACAGACCATCAACTTTTACAATATCAACGAAGAAATGTATCTGGTGGACCTTCCGGGATACGGTTATGCAAAGGTTTCCGAGCAGGAGAAGGCACAGTGGGGAAAGCTGATCGAGCGTTATCTTCATGGCTCTAAACAGCTGCGAGCTGTCTTCCTTCTGATCGATATCCGTCATGATCCATCTGCGAATGATAAGATGATGTATGACTGGATCGTGGATCAGGGATTCAATCCGATCATTATCGCGACAAAGCTTGATAAGCTGAAGAGAAGTCAGGTACAGAAGCAGGTAAAGGCAATTAAGACCGGACTGAAGCTGCTTCCGGGAACTGTTGTGATTCCTTTCTCAGCAGAGACAAAGCAGGGACGGGATGAGATCTGGAATCTTGTAGACACAGAATTCCTGGGAAAAGGAACGGAGGAATAACCTTGAAAAATCCACTGCATTATCAGTTTTCGGATTATGATTGTGGACCGACGTTCATGCAGAATGCGAGCAGCTTTCTCAATGCATCCAAACAAGATGTATGTCGATTCGGGCGCTGATACCTCAAGTGGGTTGCATCAACTAAGATACGGGGAGAAAAGTTCACCCCCGCAAATTCCGCTTTGGGCGGGATTTGTGGGGGTCGCTTTTTC
>SKEJ01001773.1_pt1 | contig 11222 bp, 6 predicted proteins | sample 4826721 | NCBI WGS metagenome assembly SKEJ01 (sample SAMN11008812, study PRJNA524170) | human gut metagenome | biome: Human fecal sample; material: Feces; isolation source: fecal sample from pouch patient p31 | host: Homo sapiens | place: Israel: Tel-Aviv | collected 2015-06-02 | reverse complement strand
CAAGCGGTTCAAGGCCGCTGCCATGAGCTACGGCGCACTGAGCAGCGAGGCCCACGAGACCATCGCCATCGCGCTGAACCGCCTCGGCGGCCGGAGCAACACCGGCGAGGGCGGTGAGCCAGAAGAGCGCTACCACAGCGAGAGCAATTCCAAGATAAAGCAGGTGGCTTCCGCCCGCTTTGGCGTCACCAGCAAGTATCTGGTGAGCGCGGAAGAGATCCAAATCAAGCTGGCACAGGGCGCAAAGCCCGGCGAGGGCGGCAATCTGCCCGGCGCAAAAGTGTACCCGTGGATCGCCAAGACCCGCCACAGCACTACCGGTGTCGGCCTCATCTCTCCCCCGCCGCACCACGACATCTACTCCATCGAAGACCTTGCAGAGCTTATCTACGACCTCAAGAATGCTAACCGCCACGCCAACATCAACGTCAAGCTGGTCAGTGAGGCCGGCGTCGGCACCATCGCTGCCGGTGTCGCCAAGGGCGGCGCACAGGTCATCCTTGTTTCCGGCTACGACGGCGGCACGGGCGCAGCGCCCCGCAACTCCATCAAAGATGCCGGTCTGCCCTGGGAGCTTGGCATCGCCGAGACCCACCAGACCCTTATCCTCAACGGCCTGCGCACCCGTGTGCGCATCGAGAGCGATTCCAAGCTGCTCTCCGGCCGCGATGTGGCCATCAGCTGTATGCTGGGTGCTGAGGAATTCGGCTTCGGCACCTCTCTGCTGATGACCATGGGCTGCGTCATGATGCGTGTCTGCAACCTCGACACCTGCCCCATGGGCATCTGCACCCAGAACCCCGAGCTGCGCAAGCACTTCCGCGGCAAGCCCGAGTATATCATCAACTACCTGACCTTCGTGGCGCAGGAGCTGCGCGAATACATGGCAAAGCTGGGCATCCGTACCATCGACGAGCTGGTGGGCCGCACCGACCTGCTCCATGTCAAGTCTGCCCCTGCCGACAGCCGGATGTCCAAGATGGACCTCGACTGCATCCTGCACAACCCCGCCATCGTCAACAGCAATGTCCACTTCCAGAAGGAAGACACCTACGACTTCCATCTGGAGGACACTCTGGACATGAAGGTGCTGATGAAGAAATTCAAGCTCAGCAGCAAGACCCCTCAGAGCGTGAAGCTGGAGGTCTCCAACACCGACCGCGCCTTTGGTGCCATCTTCGGCAGCGAGATCACCCGCAAGTACGGCAGCGACCTGCCCGATGACGTCTACACCGTCCACTGCACCGGTGCAGGCGGCCAGAGCTTCGGCGCATTCATTCCCAAGGGCCTGACGCTGGAGCTGACCGGCGACTGCAACGACTACATGGGCAAGGGCCTCTCCGGCGGCAAGCTCGTCGTCCGCCCGCCCGAGGGCATCACCTTCAAGCCCGAGGAGAACATCATCATCGGCAACGTGGCGCTCTACGGTGCCACCAGCGGCAAAGCCTTTGTTTCCGGTGTGGCCGGTGAGCGCTTCTGCGTCCGCAACTCGGGCGCTGTGGCCGTCGTCGAGGGCGTGGGCGACCACGGCTGCGAGTACATGACCGGCGGCACCGTCGTCGTTCTGGGCCAGACCGGCAAGAACTTTGCAGCCGGCATGACCGGCGGCATCGCCTATGTCCTGGATGAGAACTGGGATTTCTACCAGCGGGTGAACAAGGAGACCGTCAGCCTCGAGCCGGTGGAGCACAAGTACGACGTCGCCACCCTGAAAGAGCTCATCCGGGAGCACGTCGAGCTGACCGGTTCACCCCGCGGCAAAGAGATCCTGGACGATTTCAGCGAGTTCCTGCCCAAGTTCAAGAAAGTCCTCCCCTACGATTACGACCGTATGCTGCGGGTCATCGCCTCGATGGAAGAGCGCGGACTCGACGGCGAGCAGGCGCAGATCGAAGCATTCTACGCCGCGCAGAAGAACAAGTAAGGAGGGGAACATCATGGCAAAACTCACTGGTTTTATGGATTACACGCGCAAGACCAGCACGGATGTTCCGCCGCTGGAGCGCATTGAAAACTTTAACGAATTTCACATCTGGCTCTCCCGGGAGGAGCAGCAGACCCAGGCAGCCCGCTGCATGGACTGCGGCGTCCCCTTCTGCCAGGCGGGCATGATGATCGGCGGCATGGCCTCCGGCTGCCCGCTGAACAACCTCATCCCCGAGTGGAATGATTTGGTCTATCAGGGCAAGTGGGAGCTGGCACTCCGCCGCCTGCGCACCACCAACCGTTTCCCGGAGTTCACGAGCCGGGTCTGCCCTGCCCTGTGTGAGGCCGCCTGCACCTGCGGCGACGTCACCGGCAGCAGTGTCACTGTCCGGGAGAACGAACACGCCATCGTGGAGACGGGCTACGCCAAGGGCTGGCTCCATGCCGCCCCGCCTCCGGCCCGCACCGGTAAGAGCGTGGCCGTCATCGGCAGCGGCCCTTCGGGCCTGTCGGTGGCCGAATACCTCAACATCCGGGGTCATGCCGTCACCGTCTTCGAGCGTGCTGACCGGGTGGGCGGTCTGCTGATGTACGGCATCCCCAACATGAAGCTGGACAAATCCGTCATCGAGCGCCGCATCAAGATCATGCAGGCTGAGGGCGTTGAGTTCCGCACCAACATGGATGTGGGCGGGGCTGTGGATGCCGCTGAGATTTTGAACAGCTATGACGCCATCGTGCTCTGCTGCGGTGCCAAGAAAGCCCGCGATTTGAACGTCCCCGGCCGCGACGCGAAGGGAGTTTACCTCGCGGTAGACTACCTCACCAGCGTGACCAGGAGCCTGCTGGACAGCAAGTTTGCCGACGGCAGGGCCATCAACGCGGCAGGCCGGAATGTCCTCGTCATCGGCGGCGGCGACACCGGCAACGACTGTCAGGGTACCGCCCTGCGGCAGGGCTGCACCGACCTCGTGGCACTGGAAATGATGCCCCAGCCCCCGAAAGAGCGGGCCGCGAATAACCCCTGGCCCGAGTGGCCCAAGGTGCTGAAGGTGGACTACGGCCAGACCGAGTGCCTTGCCAAGTTCGGCAAAGACCCCCGCGTCTACCAGACCACCGTCAAAGAGTTTTTGAAGGACGACGCCGGCAACCTGACCGGCGCGGTCATCTCCTATCTCAAGCCCCAGCGTGACCCCGACACCGGCCGTACCAGCATGGTACCCACCGGCGAAGAGTTCACCTACGACTGCCAGCTGGCCTTTATCGCCGCTGGTTTCGTGGGCTGCGAGGACTATGTGGCCGAGGCGTTCGGCGTGGAGCGGAACGCCCGGGGCAATGTGGCCGACCACGGCTTCCGCACCAATGTAGACAAGGTCTTTGTCTGCGGCGATATGCGCCGGGGTCAGAGTCTTGTGGTCTGGGGCCTGCGGGAGGGCCGCGACTGCGCCGCCGAGGTGGACCGCTATCTGATGGGTTACACCAACCTGTGATCCCCTCCCCCTATTTATGACATTCTCTTTCCTATCCTAAACAGAAACGGGAGCTTTCCTTTACCGGGAGGCTCCCGTTTCTGCATTTCACCGCTTTTGTTTTCACAAAGCTTTCACAGTCAGTGCATCCTACCCACTTGAAACAGATACCCCCAAGTGGTAAAATCAGAGTGTCAGGAGATTTACCCCCACAGGGTACGTTTCCTCTTCACACTGATACACCCGGAAAGGAGTCATCTGCTATGACTGATGCTGAAAAAAAGCCCTGCTGCGCCGCCGAGCCTGCCGAAAAGGATACTGCTCCCTCCTGCTGCCGCCACAAGGACCGTACCCCTGAGGAGTACCGCGCCCTTGCCAACCGGCTGAGCCGCATCGAGGGCCAGGTGCGCGGCATCCGCGCGATGCTGGACAAGGACGTCTACTGCGCCGATATTCTGGTGCAGGTGGCTGCGGTGAACGCTGCACTGAACGGCTTTTCCAAAGAGCTGCTGAGCCAGCACGTCCGCACCTGCGTGGCCGACGATTTGAGAGCCGGCGGGACGCAGAAGCTGGACGAACTGCTGCAGCTGCTGCCCCGGCTCATGAAATGACCCCGTTCCGGGCATCCTATAAGAGGGAAAGGAATCTGCAATGGAACAATACAATGTCACGGGCATGAGCTGCGCGGCCTGCTCTGCCCGAGTGGAAAAGGCCGTGAAGAAGGTGCCGGGCGTCACGAGCTGCTCGGTGAGCCTTCTGACAAACTCCATGGGCGTGGAAGGCACAGCCTCCCCTGCCGCCATCCTCTCGGCGGTGCAGGAGGCAGGCTACGGCGCAAGCCCGAAGACCGCCTCTTCCAGTAAGGCTTCGGACGCCAGCGCCGACCTCGATGCACTGGCCGACCACGAGACACCGAAGCTCAAGCGCCGTCTCATCGCCTCGCTGGGCTTCCTGCTGGTGCTGATGTACTTCTCCATGGGCCACATGATGTGGGGCTGGCCCCTGCCCCACTGGTTCGACGGCAACCACATCGCCATGGGCCTTGTCCAGCTGCTGCTGGCGGGCATCGTCATGGTCATCAACCAGAAGTTCTTCATCAACGGCTTCAAGGGCCTCATCCACGGCGCACCCAACATGGATACGCTGGTGGCCCTCGGCTCCATGGCAAGCTTCGTGTGGAGCACTTACGCCCTCTTCGCCATGACCCGCGCCCAGGTGGACGGCAACGACGAGCTCGTCATGCACTATATGATGGAGTTCTACTTCGAGTCTGCCGCCATGATCCTGACCCTCATCACGATGGGCAAGATGCTGGAAGCCCGCTCCAAGGGCAAGACCACCGACGCCCTCAAGAGCCTGATGAAGCTGGCCCCCAAGACCGCTACGCTGGTGCGGGACGGCGCGGAAGTGACCGTGGCCATCGCCGACGTGCAGAAGGGCGACGTCTTTGTGGTCCGCCCCGGCGAGAATATCCCGGTGGACGGCGTGGTGCTGGAAGGCACCAGCGCAGTCAATGAGAGCGCCCTGACCGGCGAGAGCATCCCGGTGGACAAGGCCGTCGGCGACAAAGTCAGCGCCGCCACCACCAACCAGTCGGGCTTCCTCCGCTGCGAGGCCACCCGCGTCGGCGAGGATACCACGCTGGCTCAGATCATCAAGATGGTCAGCGATGCCGCCGCCACCAAAGCTCCTATCGCAAAAATCGCTGACACCGTGTCGGGCTTCTTCGTCCCGGCGGTCATCTCCATTGCCGTCGTGACCACCATCATCTGGCTGCTGCTGGGCCATGAGCTGGGCTATGCGCTGGCACGCGGCATCTCCGTTCTGGTCATCAGCTGCCCCTGCGCACTGGGCCTTGCAACGCCTGTGGCTATTATGGTGGGCAATGGTCTCGGCGCCAAGAACGGCATCCTCTTCAAGACTGCCGCCTCGCTGGAAGCCGCGGGCCGCACCCAGATCGTGGCGCTGGACAAGACCGGCACCATCACCGAGGGCGCACCCCGCGTCACCGACCTGCTGCCTGCCGAGGGCGTCACCGAGACGGAGCTGCTGACGCTGGCCGCCGCGCTGGAAAGCCGCAGCGAGCACCCTCTGGCAAAGGCTGTTCTGACCGACGCCGAGGCAAAGGCCATCACTCCCCCGGAAGTCAGTGACTTCGCAGCCCTGCCGGGCAACGGTCTGGCGGCCAAGCTGGACGGCATGGACATCTATGCCGGCAATGCCGCCTTCATCCAGACCAAGCTCACCCTGCCCGCCGCACTGGCACAGCAGGCTGAGAAGCTGGCCGCCGAGGGCAAGACTCCCCTCTTCTTCGGCGGCGCAGGCCGTCTGCTGGGCGTTATCGCCGTGGCCGACACCATCAAGGAGGACAGCCCCGAAGCCATCCGTCAGCTGCAGAACATGGGCATCCGGGTCGTGATGCTCACCGGCGACAACCAGCGCACCGCCGACGCCATCGGCAGGCAGGCGGGCGTGGACGAGGTCATCGCGGGCGTCCTGCCCGACGGCAAGGAGGCCGTCATCCGTCAGCTGCAGGCCAGCGGCAAGGTGGCCATGGTAGGTGACGGCATCAACGACGCTCCCGCCCTCACCCGTGCCGACACCGGCATTGCCATCGGCGCAGGCACCGACGTGGCCATTGACGCCGCCGACGTCGTGCTGATGAACTCGAAGCTCTCGGACGTGCCTGCGGCCATCCGCCTCAGCCGCGCCACTCTGCGGAACATCCACGAGAACCTGTTCTGGGCGTTCATCTACAACATTATCGGCATCCCGCTGGCGGCTGGTCTGTTCATCCCCTTCGGCCTGACCCTGAACCCCATGTTCGGTGCTGCTGCCATGAGCCTGTCCAGCTTCTGCGTCGTGAGCAACGCCCTGCGGCTCAACCTGTTTGATCTGCACAGCACCAGGCACGACCACAAAACCGCTTCTCCCGCTGCTGCCCCGGTGCAGTCTGCGGCTGAAAATAACAAAAAATCGGACGCCGAAGCGCCCGAAGTCAAAACGGAGGATAATACCATGAAGAAGACCCTGAAAGTGGAAGGCATGATGTGCGGCCACTGCGAAGCCCGCGTGAAGAAGGCTCTGGAAGCCCTGCCCGAGGTGGACGAGGCTGTCGTGAGCCACGAGGCCGGCACCGCCATCGTCACCCTGAACGCCGAGGTCGCCGACGACGTGCTCAAGAACGCCGTCGAGGCACAGGACTACAAGGTCACCGGCATCCAGTAAGCTGTAAGATGCAGAAAAGCCAGCGCACGAAATGTGCGCTGGCTTTTGTTGTTGCTGTAAGCCTCTCCCCTTGGGAGAGGTGTCACCGAAGGTGACGGAGAGGGCAAGCCCGGTATAAAAGAGTTTCCGCACAGCGATAAGCAGGCTCTTTGTCAGAGCGCTACTATCGCCGCGCCTGCGATTTTCCGTCGGCATCCTTGCCCTCTCAGGCGCTTGCGCGCCAGCTCTCCCAAAGGGAGAGCCTTAAAGAGGTTACGGAGTCAGACGGTTGGGGCCGCGGAACAGGAACTCGGCGTCCTTGATGGACTGGCCGCAGAGCAACATGGTCAGACGGTCGATGCCCAGACCGAAGCCGCCGTGCGGGGGGCAGCCGTACCGGAAGAACTCCAGATAGAACTTGACGTCATCGGCCAGGCCCTTCTCCTCTGCCTGCTTCTTCAGCACGTCGTAGCGATGCTCACGCTGTGCGCCGGTGGTGATCTCCACGCCGCGCCAGATGAGGTCGTAGCCCTGCGGCACGCCGTTCTCGTCGCGCATGTGGTAGAAAGCACGCTTCTCAGCGGAGTAGTCGGTGATGAACAGGAACTCGTGGCCGTAGTGCTTCTTGACCCAGTCGTAGCTCAGGCGCTCGGCCTCGGTGGTCAGGTCGCCCTTCTCGCTCTCATCGACCGTGTAGCCGAACTCCTCTTCCAGACCCTTGTACAGGTCGGCCAGCTTGACCACAGGGAACGGCGTGGTGGGGACGACGACTTCCAGACCAAACAGCTCCTTGATCTGCTCGCCGTACTGCTCCTTGACGGCCTTCAGACCGGCAGTCAGAAGCTCTTCCTCCATCTTCATGACGTCCTTGTAAGAGGTGATGTAGCTGAACTCGAGGTCAAAGCCGGAGAACTCGGTGGAGTGCTTGTTGGTGTAGCTCTTCTCCGCGCGGAAGACAGGGCCGGTCTCAAAGATGCGCTCGAAGCCAGCGGCCATGGCCATCTGCTTATAGAACTGAGGGCTCTGGGCCAGATAGGCGTTGCGGTCGAAGTAGTCCACCTTGAACACCTCAGAGCCGCTCTCGCTGGCGGCAGCGATGAGCTTCGGGGTGTGGATCTCGATGAAGCTGCGCTCGAGCAGGAACTGACGCATAGCGTTGACGAAGCAGCTCTGTGCCTTGAACATCAGCTGGTTCTCATCGGTGCGCAGGTCGATCCAGCGATAGTCGATGCGCTGGTCGATGCTGGAACGCTCCACAGCCTTCTTCTTCTTGGTGGCGGCGATCTCCTTGCGGACGATGGGCAGCGCGTCGGCGATGCTCTCGATCTCGATGGCCTCGGGGATCATCTCGATGCCGCCCATCTTGACGTAGTCGTTCTCCATCACCTTGCCGGTGACGGTGATGACAGAGTCCGGGGTCAGCTTGTCGATGGTGTCCACCAGCTCGGGGTGGTCCTCCTTCTCGACGGTGATCTGAAGTTTGCCGGTAATATCCTTCAGCACGATGAAGGCCATATATTTGCTGTTGCGCAGGTTCTCGATAAAGCCCTGCACCTTGACCGTGCTGCCAATTTCCTTTTGTACCTCATTGATATAGGTGCGTTCCATGGAAATCCTCCTTCTGTGTCTTGTGTACTGTTTTATTATACGCTTTTCGGGGGATAAATCAAGAGAAAGGACGAATCACTTTCCTTCTTCGTGCAGCGTCCCGGTGCCGCCCTCCACTACGCCGTCGTGGTCGGCCACAGCCCTGATGGTGCCGAAAAAGCACTTGACGTCCAGCCAGAAGCTCATATGCTCCACATACCAGCCGTCCAGCTTCGCTTTCTCCGTGATCTCCAGCTCGTCGCGGCCATGGATCTGCGCCCAGCCGGTCAGGCCGGGGCGGACGTCGTTTGCGCCGTACTTGTCCCGCTCGGCCAGCAGGTCGTACTGGTTCCAGAGGGCCGGGCGCGGACCGATGACTGCCATATCGCCCACAAGGATATTCCACAGCTGGGGCAGCTCGTCCAGACTGGTCTTGCGCAGGAAACGGCCCACCCGGGTGATATACTGCTCCGGGTCGTGGAGCAGATGGGTGGGCATGTCGTGGGGGGTGTCGATGCGCATGGTACGGAATTTCAGGATGTTGAAATAGCTCTTATGGATGCCCACCCGCTTCTGCTTGAAGAACACCGGCCCCGGCGAGTCCAGCTTGATGGCAAGGCAGAGCAAAAGCAGCAGCGGCGACAGCACCAGCAGCCCGCAGGCCGACAGTACCACGTCCAGCAGCCGCTTGATTCCTTTTTGATACATGATGGTTCTCCCTTTTATTCCTAGAATATACTTATTATATACCATTTTCCCCTGTCCAAACAAGCCCCGGGCCGCATTCCCGGGCGAAAATGCCGGTTTTGTTGTATCGTTCTGACGGTTTTCTCTCTTGCCCCGCCGGGCCGGACGGCGTACCATAGACATAAGATCATCTGAGAGGAGCACTCTGTTTATGATACAGCGTTTTGTCATCGGGAAGCCTTTTCCCACCGAGAGCGTCGTGCTGGACCTGCCCGCCGAGACCGGCCCCGTGCCTTACCTGACACCGGACGGTGATGGCTGGCAGTATGTCATGCAGGAGAAGGACATCGTCTATGGCTTGGGCGAGATGCCCCGGGGCCTCAACAAGCGCGGCTGGCACTACGAGACGAACAACACCGACGAGAGTGAGCACGGCGAAAACCGGCTTTCCTACTACGCCGCCCACAATTTCCTGCTCATCTCCCCTGCCGACGGCAGCGGATGCATCGGCATCTTCGTCGATTTCCCGGGCAAAGTGAGCTACGACATCGGCTATACCCGCCACGACACCCTCCGCTTCGCCACGGCAGAGCCGAACTATGCGCTCTGCCTCATCACAGCCCCTACAGCGGCAGAGGTTGCAAAGGAGTTCCGGCAGCTCATCGGCCCCAGCTATATCCCGCCCAAATGGGCGTTCGGTCTGGCCCAGAGCCGCTTCGGCTACAAGACCGAGGCCGACATCCGGGAGGTGGCCGCGCAGTACAAGGCCAACGGTCTGCCGCTGGACATGATCTGCATGGATATTGATTACATGCAGTCCTACGCTGATTTCACCATCGACAAGGCCCGCTTCCCCGACCTCGGCAAGCTTGCCGCCGACCTGAAAGCCGAGGGCATCCGGCTCGTCCCCATCATCGACGCAGGCATCCGCTGCGACGACAATGACCCCGTCTGCCGCGAGGGCCTCGAGAAGGGCTATTTCTGCACCAAAGAAGACGGCACGCCCTTTGTGGCGGCGGTCTGGCCCGGCAAGGCTTACTTCACCGACTTTCTCCGTCCCGAGGCCCGGGCGTGGTTCGGCAGGCAGTACAAGGTGCTCACCGACCTCGGCATCGAGGGTTTCTGGAACGACATGAACGAGCCTGCCCTCTTCTACTCCCCTGAGCGGCTGAAAGCCTTCTTCGAGAATGCCGCCGCCCTGAGCCGGAAGGATAACCTCGACCAGAACGATTTCTTCGGGTTGGTGCGCTCGGTGATGGGCCTGATGAATGCCCCCGAAGACTACCGCAGTTTCTACCACGATACCGCTGCCGGGCGGGTGCGCCACGACCGCGTCCACAACCTCTACGGCGGCTGCATGACCCGTGCTGCCGGCGAGGCGTTCCAGACCCTGCGTCCCGGCCAGCGCACCCTGCTCTACTGCCGCAGCAGCAGCATCGGCGCCCACCGTTGGGGCGGGATCTGGCTGGGCGACAACCACTCCTCGTGGAGCCAGCTGCTGGCCAACATCCAGATGATGCCTGCCGTCCAGATGTGCGGCTTCCTCTACAGCGGTGCCGACCTCTGCGGTTTCAGTGAGGACACCACCCCCGATCTAGCGCTCCGCTGGCTCGAGTTCGGATTGTTCACCCCTCTCATGCGCAACCACGCCGGCGCTGAGAGCCGGGAGCAGGAATTTTACCGCTTTACCGATGTTCTGCCCGCCATCCGCAATATGCTGAATCTGCGGTATGCCCTCCTGCCCTACCTCTACAGTGAGTTCATGAAGGCCGCGCTTGAGGACGCACCTTACTTCCGGCCTTTGGCTTTTGACTACCCTGCCGACCCCGACGCCCGGGAGGCGGACGACCAGCTGCTTCTTGGCGAGGGCCTGATGGTCGCACCCGTCCACACCCAGAACGCTCATGGCCGGACGGTCTATCTGCCTGAGACGATGAAGATGCTGCGTCTGCGCAGCGTCTCCGACTACGATGAGGAAGTTCTGCCCGCCGGGCGGCACTATCTGCCCTGCGAACTTGGCGAGGTGCTGCTCTTCATCCGTCCGGGCCACACCGTACCGGTGGCACAGCCCGCCGCCAACACCGCCCAGCTGGACGATACGGCTCTCACCTTCTGGCGCTTCGCGCCCGACGGCCAGCCTGCGCCCTACCGGATGTATACCGACGACGGCGTGACCACCGATTACAACAGGCCCGAACACTGGCGCATCGTCGGACAATAGTCAAAACCACCGGCTGAGCCGGTGGCTTGAGTAAGCCCTAGAAGGGCATCCTACTGGCAAAGCCCCTCAAGGGGCCTCGAGCAAGCGTCTTTCATCTGCATTACCTGCCCTACCGCTCTAACGAG
>SKEJ01001764.1_pt1 | contig 11261 bp, 10 predicted proteins | sample 4826721 | NCBI WGS metagenome assembly SKEJ01 (sample SAMN11008812, study PRJNA524170) | human gut metagenome | biome: Human fecal sample; material: Feces; isolation source: fecal sample from pouch patient p31 | host: Homo sapiens | place: Israel: Tel-Aviv | collected 2015-06-02 | reverse complement strand
GACACGAAAGTACAATACGTCACAAAAAAATAGTTACGTTTTGTGCCTCGGTTGGATGTTTACGAGTCTAGCTCCCCAACTGTCTTAGGTCAGTTTTTTTCAAACCTTATATAGAATACCATTATCTGAATCAGACGTCAAGAGAAAAATACAACTTTTTTGGATTTTTTCTCTATCTTTTTTGAACATCATAAAGCCTCTCAAAATCCAAAGATTCAAGAGGTCTTTTCTAATCATATCTAAGAGCTTCGAAAGGATCGAGTTTTGATGCCTTATTTGCCGGCAGGATTCCTACGCCTGCTGAGAAGCCTATTCTTCCCATGGCTACGCCAAGAGAGACCGTCTCTTTAAGATCCATTGCATTCCCAATTGTTCCAACTACAAGGGCCGCAAAACCTAGACCAATCAGGCCATCCAGGATGGTAAGGACCATCGATTCAATCAAAAACGAGTCAAGATTTTACGACATGTGGCGCCTAAAGCCTTACGAAGACCAATCTCTCGTGTCCACTCAGTTACCGAAACCAACATGATATTCATAACACCGATTCCGCCAACTAATAATGAAATCCCAGCAATAGCTCCGACAACGGTGGTAATGGTTCCAAAGATCGTGTTCACCTGATCTAGAGCCGAACTCATATCTGCTGCCTTATATTCTCCATTGTCATCTTGGGCCAACTGGGTCAAGCGTTTAGCAGCATCCTTAGCAACGCTACTGCTATTTTTCACATCGGTCACATAGAAACAAGTCTGACCAATAGGATCAGTATTATTCTCAGCTGCTAACTTAGATATTGGCCACAAGAGCTGTCCCAATTTCACCAGAGGAACCAATCGCTGTGTCAGTGTTCTTATAGACACCAATCACACGACAATCATTGTTACCAACAGTAACTACTTGATTAAGGGCATCCTCATTGGTCTCAAAGAATTTTTTAACTACCATCTGATCAATGACAATGACACGCGAAAAGTTTTTGTAATCATTGTCTTGCAAGGAACGTCCTGTCAACATCTCTAACTTTTTAGCTTTAAAGTAGCCCTGACTGGCACCCGTGATATTAACATTATTTACGGTCTTTTTTTGGAGGGAAATAGAGGAAGTTAGGCTGTTGGTCAAAAAATTACTATCGATACCTGGCGTCTGCTTGGCCACTTGCTCTAGCCAAACTTCTTTAACCAGTTTGGTAGGTTTTGCCAAATCTGCATAAGCAGGATCTAGCTCCTCAGCCTTTAGTGTCTCGCCATCCTTAAAGGATTTTTCAGCCATGGTAATAACTTTTTTGAACTTCTTTCAGCCCTGATGCAATTTTTTGTTGCTTGGCATCGGCATTACCAAGTTTGACCCTAACTTGCTTGATTTTCTGAGTCTCATCATCGTAAAGCCAGACATAGTTGTCAGTGCCTTTCTTGCTCACAGCAGTTACAGTAACCAACAAGACATCATCATTTGTCACTTCAAGATATACATTAAAACCTTGCTTAAGTTTGCCGATGGAGCTAGTCAATTGAACCTTATATTCATACTGGGAACCTGACTGACCTGAATTGCCAGATGTCCCATCTGACTGACTGGCATTTTGCTTAGGATAATTGGAAACGTAGCTGACTTTACCTGTCCAAGTTTGATCTGGGTATACTTTGGAAGCAATCTTGACCTTTTGACCTACTGAAATATTTGGAATGTCATATTCTGTTAAGGTCCCTTGAATCTCAAATTGGCCTTCACTTGCACACGAACTAGAGTTTAGCTCTCTTTTGAAATAGGGCCCACAGAGTCCGCAACCTCTACGACTGTTCCATTAACATCTGAAACAATGATGGTTTGGTTGAGGACATCTTGCGCCTTTTCTAGATCTGATGCTGCATTAGCAACGACATCATTATAATCTTGCAAGGTTTGGTAATTACTTGCCTCAGTTTGCTGACGCTGTTGAGGTCTGACTGTAGGCGTTGAATTATCCTCATACGAATCACTATTTGTTTGCGTTGAAACCAAAGGATCTGTTCCATACTGTTGGAAAAAATTGCAGTCACGATCTTGCCATATTATAAGCACGACTATCTGTATCATAGGCTGCTTAGGCTGATGTGCTGTTATATTGGATCAATTGCTGAGCAACACTAATTTTCTCACCAACATAGACTGTCACAGATGCATTTCGTCCAATAGTATTGTCAAAATAAACGTACTGTTCCGATTTTGCCCTCACCATACCAATTAGAAGAGCGAACTAGGCAAGTTGTTCCTTTTTTACCTTCAATAATCCAAACTCTTTTTGATTTTTAAATAACTTTGGACTGATTTTCTTTCACATAAGTCTCTCATTCTGATTGTGTTCTATAGATATAGAAATTGTGATGTTTTTAATATTCCGTGTCAATGAGTTCCATCACACCATAGTGCAACTTTTGATTGGGACGAACCTGACGTTCAAAACCAAGTTCCTCAAAAACAGAGTCACGAAAATGTGCCTTGATGATAATTCGTTCTCGGCCAACACGTTTAGCCTCATCGAGCCATTCTCGCGTTAAGCGACTGCCATTGGCCAGAGGTTTGATAGCATTTAGATTTTCTGATTCCTTTATGGTCTCTGAAAACATAGGATCAGCATAGATAATATCAAAAGAATGATCAGTCTGAGATTTTAAAAAGGTTAAACTATCACTCTTAACAGCCTTAATAGACCGCATGGCCTTTTCAATCTGCTTATTATCCGTCTGATAAGTTGCCAGACCACGAGAAACCACCTGAAAAATCACTTCTTGACTCTCAAGGGCTGTCACCCTATTTCCCACTGCTGCCATCACTAGACTATCTGAAGCCAACCCCATGGTCGTGTCAAGAATAGACTTGGGAGATTGCCCCAAAAGACTAATTAAAGCATCATGTGGAGCCTTAAGCCGAAGGACAGCCGTATCTGGATGAAAGGTCAACTCACTGGCATCTGCATTGACAAAAGACAATCTGTCCTTATATAGAAGATAAAAGGGGCCAAATCGTTCCAGACATTTGGATAAAGACAACTTGCGTCGTGGCTGATAGTCAGCTCCTAGTTCACTAGCTAATTCTTGAGCACGTGCAATTAAGGACTCGTTTTCACGTAAAGATGTCGTAATAATCATGTTTCTAGTATAGCAGAATCTTAGGAAACAAAACTATAGCCTAAGCTTTCATTTTTAACTTCTTAGCTTACATTCGTGTAAGAAAAAAGCCCCAGAAAAGCTGAGACTCAATATTGTGTTTAGATAGCTTCTGTTGTAAAGCTGCGGCTTTCAAGCACACGCACCATAGCATCTGCTGTATCAAGGGCTGTGAAGAGTGGAATTCCTGCTTCAATAGCTGAACTACGGATAGCTGCTCCATCTTCGTCATAAGTACGTTTGTTACCAACTGTATTGATAATAGCTTGTGCTTTACCTGTACGAACGAGGGCTGGAATGTCATTGTCATCGTTTTCACCCAACTTGTTAACAAGCGTTGCGTGAACCCCGTGTTCATTCAAGAACTTAGCTGTTCCTTCAGTTGCGTAGATACCATAACCGATAGCATCGAAACGACGAGCCAAGTCAAGGGCTTCTTCTTTGGTATCGTCATGAATAGTAAAGATGACGTTACCAAAGGTTGGCAAGTGGAGGTAAGATGCTTCAAAGGCTTTATAGAGCGCTTTTTCAAGAGTCACATCTGTACCCATAACTTCACCAGTTGATTTCATTTCAGGTCCAAGGAGACTATCTACCTGAGCCAATTTTGTGAATGAAAAGACTGGTGCTTTGACATGGACATGGTTACTTTCTGGATAAAGACCATCTTTGTAACCTTGCTCAGCCAATGATTTACCAAGAATCAAGTTTGTAGCAACTTGAGCCATTGGGATATCAGTCACCTTAGACAAGAATGGTACTGTACGGCTGGCACGTGGGTTAACCTCGATAACATAGACCGTTTCGTCCTTAATAACGAACTGGATGTTCATCATACCGATACAGTTAAGACCGATAGCCAAACGCTTCGTGTAATCAGCGATAGTCTCTTGGATTTTCTTAGAAAGAGTTTGTGGTGGGTAAACCGCCATTGAGTCCCCTGAGTGAACCCCCGCACGTTCGATGTGTTCCATAATACCTGGAATTAAGACATCCTTACCATCAGAGATGGCATCCACTTCACACTCACGTCCTATGATATAGCTATCAACAAGGACTGGGTGGTCTGGACTAGCCTTAACGGCTGTGCGCATGTAAGAACGAAGGTCATCTTCATTTTCAACGATTTCCATAGCACGTCCACCCAAAACGTATGATGGACGAACAAGAACTGGGAAACCAATCTTACGAGCCGCTTCAACTGCTTCTTCTTCATTTGTCGCTGTTTGTCCTGGTGGTTGTGGAATGTCAAGATCTTTAAGAGCCTGTTCGAAGAGGTCACGGTCTTCTGCACGGTCAAGGTCAGCAACCTGTGTACCCAAGATTTTCACACCTGCTTTAGACAATGGCTCTGCCAAGTTGATGGCTGTTTGTCCACCAAACTGAACCACCACACCCTTAGGTTGTTCCAATTCAATAACGTTCATCACGTCTTCGAAGGTCAATGGTTCAAAGTAGAGTTTGTCTGACACTGAGAAGTCTGTTGAAACTGTCTCAGGGTTAGAGTTCATGATGATGGCTTCGTAGCCAGCAGCTTGGATAGCTTTTACAGAGTGAACTGTCGCATAGTCGAACTCAACCCCTTGTCCGATACGGATAGGACCTGAACCAAGAACGATGACCGATTCTTTATCAGATTTGATTGACTCATTTTCCCACTCGTAAGTTGAGTAAAAATATGGTGTTGATGATTCAAACTCAGCCGCACAAGTATCAACCATCTTATAAACAGGAACAATGTTATTTTCCAAACGTGTCGCACGTACTTGGTTAGCTGTTTGATTCCAAAGATCAGCAATCTTACGATCAGAGAAACCGTTACGTTTAGCTTCTTTTAAAACATCAACATCGCCTACGTGAGCAGCCAATTCTTGTTCCAATTCGAAGATGTGGAGCAATTTATCAAGGAAGAAGATATCAATCTTAGTCAACTCTGATAATTCTTCAATAGTGTAACCACGACGAATGGCCTCAGAAATATAGAAGAGGCGGTCGTCTTGAGCTTTAACAACTTTTTCAACCAAGGCATCGTCTGTTACTTCGGCAAGCTCAGACATTTCATTGTGGTAAACTCCGATTTCAAGTGAACGGCATGCTTTAAGAAGTGACTCTTCAATGTTACGACCGATAGCCATAACTTCACCTGTCGCTTTCATCTGAGTACCGAGACGACGTTCACCGTGTTCAAATTTATCAAATGGGAAACGTGGAATCTTAGCAACCACATAGTCAAGGGCTGGTTCAAACATGGCATAAGTTGTACCAGTGACTGGGTTAATCATTTCATCAAGTGTCAAACCAACAGCAATCTTAGCTGCCAATTTAGCGATTGGATAACCAGTGGCCTTTGAGGCAAGGGCTGATGAACGTGATACACGAGGGTTTACTTCGATAACATAGTACTTGAAGCTATGTGGGTCAAGCGCCAACTGGACGTTACAGCCACCCTCAATTTTAAGGGCACGGATAATCTTCAAGCTGGCATCACGAAGCATTTGGTTTTCAATATCTGATAAGGTTTGCGTTGGGGCAAATACGATTGAGTCCCCTGTGTGGATACCAACTGGGTCAAAGTTTTCCATGTTACATACCACAAGAGCATTGTCTTCGGCATCACGCATAACTTCGTATTCGATTTCTTTGAAACCAGCGATCGAACGCTCAATCAAACATTGGGTTACTGGTGACAATTTCAATCCATTTTCAGCAATTTCACGGAGTTCTTCTTCGTTAGCACACATACCACCACCAGTACCACCAAGGGTAAAGGCTGGACGAACGATAACTGGGTAGCCAATCTCTGTCGCAAAGGCAACTGCTTCTTCAACCGTATTTACAATTTCTGATTCTGGAATTGGTTGTTCCAACTCTTCCATCAATTGTTTGAAAAGGTCACGGTCTTCGGCTTGGTCAATGGCAGACAATTTTGTTCCCAAAAGCTCTACTCCAAGCTCATCAAGAATACCAGCTTTTGACAATTCCATGGCCATATTCAAACCAGTCTGTCCACCAAGTGTTGGCAAGAGGGCATCAGGACGCTCTTTACGAAGAATACGTGTGACAAACTCAAGCGTAATAGGTTCAATGTAAACCTTGTCTGCGATTTCCTTATCAGTCATGATAGTCGCAGGGTTAGAGTTAACAAGAACAACACTGTAGCCTTCTTCTTTCAAAGCCAAGCAAGCTTGCGTACCAGCGTAGTCGAACTCAGCAGCCTGACCAATGATAATAGGACCAGACCCGATAACCATAATTTTTTTAATATCAGAACGTTTAGGCATATTTAAGATACAAAGGACGACCAGAAAGCGCTAGGATTTTAGGCAATCGTTGCAGGATGCCCGCATCCAAAACGATTGTTCTAAATTCCGAGCTTTCCGTCCGTATTCAGTTTAAGATAATATTTTTAACATGACGCTTTTAACTTGATAAGGAATCTGTAACTCCTTGTAATCAAAGCAAGCATCACTAAAATTGAAAACAATACAGTTTAATTAGTCTCTTTAACTGAATACAAGTCCTTAATTCTCCTTTCTATTTGACAACTCTCTGGTTGTCATTAAATAAGGTAGTAGACTGGGGAAAACAAGGGTCACACCCCATTATAGTCACTAGACAGTTGCAATTAACGACGTGCATTTTCAGCTTGGAAAGCATCAATCAATTCTAAGAACTCATCAAAGAGATAGCTCGCATCGTGTGGACCAGGCGCTGCATCTGGGTGGAATTGCACTGAGAAGGCAGGGAAGTCACGGTGACGAACACCTTCAACTGATTTATCGTTAATCTCTTCGTGCGTTACCATGAGGCACTCTGGAAGTGTGTCACGGTCAATGGCATAACCATGGTTTTGGCTGGTGAAATCAACACGACCAGTCGCAATTTCACGAACCGCATGGTTAAATCCACGGTGACCAAACTTCATCTTGTAGGCCTTGGCACCATTCGCCAAACTAAACAACTGGTGACCCATACAAATACCAAAAATTGGGATTTTGCCTTGGATGCCACGAATCATATCAAGTGCATGAGGCACATCTTCAGGGTTACCTGGACCATTAGATAACATCACACCATCTGGATTGAGATGGAGAATTTCTTCAGCTGTGATGTCATGAGGAACAACCGTCACATTACAATCACGTTTTGAGAATTCACGTAAGATTGAGTGCTTCAGACCAAAGTCAACCAAAACAATATTTTTACCAATACCAGGTGCTGGGTAGGCTGTCTTAGTCGATACCTGCTCAATATTGTTGGTTGGCAAAACAGTAGCACGCAATTGATCTTGCAAGTGCTCAATGCTGTCTCCAGGTTTAGCCAAAGTCGCCTTCATGGTACCATGTTGACGGATAATCTTAGTCAAAGCACGTGTATCAATACCAGAAACACCCGGGATGTTTTTAGTTTTCAAAAACTCATCCAAGGTCATTTGGTTACGCCAATTGCTGGCACGACGGCTAGCCTCTGAAACAACCACTCCCTTAGTTGTTGGCGTGATTGACTCATAGTCATCACGGTTAACCCCATAGTTTCCAACCAGTGGATAAGTAAAAGTCAAAATTTGACCGTTGTAAGACTGGTCAGTGATAGATTCTTGATAACCCGTCATACCAGTATTAAAGACGATTTCACCCGTCACATCCACATCAGCACCGAAGGCCTGACCTTCAAAAATAGTGCCGTCTTCTAAAATAAGTAAACGTTTTGCCATTATAGTAAATTGTTCCTTTCACTTAGAACAAGGCCCGTCTCAAGTCTAAAGCAAACAACAATAATGCAGCTGAGCCAAAAAGTAATTCGTTTGCATAAGGCTTAGGGCGTGTTCTTTTTCGTCTGATTCTCTCAGGAATCTGTTAACGTTGTTTACGCTTTGCCATTTAAAATAGCTTCGATAATCGCCATACGGACAAAGACTCCATTTTGCATCTGAGTAACGATACGTGCCTTAGGTGCCTCAACCAAGCTGTCAGCAATTTCCACATCACGATTAACCGGAGCTGGGTGCATAATGATTGCTTGATCTGCTAACTTGGCATAACGTTCTTCAGTCAAACCATAGAGAGTATGGTACTCTTCTTTTGAAAATCCTTTGTCATTCCTATGACGTTCGTGCTGAACACGAAGCAACATGAGTACATTCAAGTCCTCAATGACGTCGTCAATGGCCACATGCTGACCATAAACATCAAACTCACTTGAATACCACTCTGTAGGGCCAGCAAAATAAATCTGTGCTCCCAAACGCTTGAGAATTCGCATATTTGACTTAGCTACACGCGAATGCGTAATATCGCCTGCAATACAAATCTTTAGATTTCCAAAAGTTCCGAACTCTTCATAAATTGTCATCAAATCAAGCAAACACTGACTTGGGTGTTGCCCAGAACCGTCACCACCATTAACAATAGAAGTCTGAATAGTCCTACTGTCAATCAACTGCTTGTAGTAATCGACTTCCGAGTGGCGAACCACACAGATATCAACACCCAAAGCAGACATCGTCAAAATCGTATCATAGAGGGTTTCACCCTTATTTACTGAGCTAGTCCCAGCATCAAACTCAATCACGTCCAATCCAAGTTTTTTCTCAGCTACTTCAAAGGACTTATGTGTTCGTGTTGAATTTTCAAAAAAGAGATTGGCAGCGAAATACTGTCGATCCAGCTGGAAATCAGCTCTACCGTTTTTAAAATCTCCACCTCGACGAATCATGCCCAAGACCTCTTCATTCGTGAGGGTTTCCATAGTCACCAAATGTTTTAGTGACACTTTCCCATCTGCAATCGCCATAGTTTTTCCTTTTTTAATGATTGATTAGTTCTTGCTACCTTTATTAGGATCTGGCAAGATTTGGTAAAGCACTATTCCAAGAATGGTTGAGCTTGCCACACCCGTGATTTGAAAACCACCAAGATCAATCATCAAACCACCGACACCAGATACCAAGATAACACTAGCAGTCAAGAGATTCTTTTTATTATCAAAATCAATCTTATGTTCAACTAAAATTTTCAAACCGCTAGCAGCGATAACCCCAAAGAGGGCAATTGAAATTCCACCCAAAACAGCTGTTGGTATGGAACTCAAGAGAGCAGACACCTTACCAATAAAACTCATCAAGACCGCAATCACTGCTGCACCCGCAATAACGTAAACTGAGTAGACCTTACTGAGGGCCATAACTCCAATATTTTCACCATAAGAAGTTACTGGCGGAGCTCCAAAGAAACCAGCGATAATCTGTGCCAAACCATCACCTGTTAGAGTACGATCAAGGCCTGGATCTTTAAAGTAATCACGTCCAGTTAAACTATTCAAAACCATAACATGTCCAAAGTGTTCGGTCATTGTCACAAAGGCAATCGGAGCCATTGTCAAAATCGCACTTGGATAGAGTTTGAAGTCATAATTCACAAACGGAATGTCAAAACTCGGAACTTGGAACCAATGAGCAGCCGCAACTTTTGAAAATTGGACAAACTCATGGCCCGTTAACCAACCAAGAACCACTGAGAAAATGTAACCCACGATTAAACCAAGTAAAATTGGGATAACACCGATGATTTTCTTACCATACATATTAAAGAGGATGACGGAAAAGAGAGTTACCATAGAAATCACAAGACTAAAGATACTATAGGTATCATTAACCATTGTCGCATCCTTGACTGCATTTGCCGCAAGACTCAAACCGATTACGATGATAATTGGACCAACCACAATTGGCGGTAGGACTCTATCAATCCAAGCATTTCCCACATACTTAACAACCAAGGCAACAATCAAGTAGACCAAACCTCCAGCCATGGCACCTTGAGCCACCGCTCCGATACCGTCAGTCTTCATAAGCATTTGCATAGCCGCAATATAGGCAAAACTAGACCCCATGTAAGCTGGAATCTTGTACTTAGTCACCGTCAAGTGAGCCAAAGTTCCTAAACCAGATGAGAAAAGAGCAATAGCGGGATCAATCCCAACCAAAATCGGTACAAGAACCGTCGCACCAAACATTGCAAACAAGTGCTGGAATGACAAACCCACCAATAAACCAACTTTAGGCATATCATTCACATCATATTTTACGTTATTCACGATATCAAAATACTCCTTAAAAACACGATACAAAGCCCGTCTAAAACCTAAAGCAAAAATAGGAAATACGATGACGGAGCCGATGGCTCCAAAGAGTATTTATCTTTTTTACACAAGGCTTAGGGCGTGTTCAATTAACAAGACACTAAGGGACATTTTGGCTAAGCCAAACATTTCTGTAGAAAAATAGAAAGTCGACAATGCACTCCAAAGTGTGCTAGGGGTAGGGGACTTATCTTTTTCCTAAGAAATGAGTCCCGTGTTTATTTAAACCAACATCTCAACTCTCCCACCACAGCGAAAGAATCATTGTAGGATCGTAAACTCACCTATCTAAAGACTAAAATCTAGTTTGGATCAATAATGTTGACACTATCCTTACCATCAACTTCTGTCACCAATACTTCAATTTCTTCTGACTGACTTGTTGGGATATTTTTACCGACATAGTCCGCACGGATTGGCAATTCACGGTGACCACGGTCAACCAAGACAGCCAATCCAACACGCGCTGGACGTCCATGACTAACGATATTATCAATCGCAGCACGGATAGTACGACCTGTGTAGAGCACATCATCTACAAGGATAACATCCGTACCATCAATTTCGATAGGAATAAGGGATGTGTCCTGTTCAGATTTAACATCATCACGGTAAGCCTTAGTATCAAGCTCAATCAATGGTACATCAAGGTTTTCCAATTGTTTCAAGCGCTCTTGAATACGCTGAGCAATGTAAACACCACGTGTCTTAATACCAGCCAAGACAATCTTGTCGAGATTCTTGTTTCGCTCAATAATCTCATAAGTGATACGTGTAATGGCACGTTTCATGGTTACGTCATCGACGATTTCTTTTTTCTTCATAAAAAAAACCTTTCTAAATACAAAAAATCCCCTTGAAACAAGGAGATACACAAAAACATGGCACAGTTCACCTGCGCACTTCTCATAGCTCCTTGCCTGCCTCTCTGGACAGTAATTAAAGGACTTATTTAATTAGGTAGATTATAGCAA
>SKEJ01001756.1_pt1 | contig 11312 bp, 1 predicted proteins | sample 4826721 | NCBI WGS metagenome assembly SKEJ01 (sample SAMN11008812, study PRJNA524170) | human gut metagenome | biome: Human fecal sample; material: Feces; isolation source: fecal sample from pouch patient p31 | host: Homo sapiens | place: Israel: Tel-Aviv | collected 2015-06-02 | reverse complement strand
ACACCTTCATTTTGAGATGCCTTCTCAACAACGTAGACCTTATCCTTAGCAGCATCGATGAACCAATCATTCATATTGTCGATAGTGGTAAAGAGTTTTCGGTTGTAATTAAGGAAGTCGGTCAGATCACTAGAAAGGGTACTTTTGGCGAGAACTTCACCAAAAGCATCGTATGTTCTTGAACCACTGATATTATTTTCCTTAGAGCCAATCTCAATCAAACGGTCAAGGACATCCACATTTTTACCATAGAAATCTGGTTTGAAGAGCATGATTTCCTTGATATTAACATCATCAAACTTCACACCATAGTAGCGATTCAAGTAAGTCAAACCTAACAAGAGGGCCGCTTTATTTTTCTCAACCTTGTCAAGAATCATTTGTTGGGCAGCTGGTGATTGGTTAAGCTGGTGGTCTTCATTTTGAACCAGCTTAGTCACCAGGTTAGTTAAATTAGCCTTAACAGCTTCAAAACTTTCTTCCAAGAAGAGGTTCTTGATAGCATTGACCTTGTTTGGACCGGTACGACCAAGTTTTTGGTAAATCGGATCAGACTGCAACTCAATCGGTTTCAGGATATCAACAATACCATTGATAAGACTTGAGTGGTCTTTTTGAACGATATTCGGAGTGTACTTGATACCCAAATCAATAACAGTGTACTCCTTAACGTTGCTCAAACCTTCTGCACTCTCTGAAAGCTTGAAGTAGTCTTTGCTTCCATCAGCATAGTGAACAATAATCTTGTTAGCATCGCTTAGGTCTGTGACAAAGTTACTGTCTTTCATTGGTGTCACTGAGAGCACATCTTTAGTATTCAAGTTGTGGCCTTTGGCCAGTTTATTTGCTTGATAGACAATATAATCCTTGTTATAGAATGGCTGGAATTTCTCAATATTCTTGTAAGCCTGCTTGTATTCTGGCTTATAGTCTTGAATATTGGCAAAATCAGCTTGACTAGAAACATTGTTAAGCGTATTCAACGCGTAAGGCTCGCTAACAAATGTATCAGCTGTGATGTTGTAACCTTCAACACGCTTGTCAGCTTCTTCCTTAGTCAAATGTTTGAGCTTATTCGGACTCTTAGTATCTTTACCAGTACCATCTTCGGCCGAGCTGTAACCAACAACACCAAAGAGATCTTTGATGTATGGGCCACCGTCTTCATCATTGACATCGTTAGAAGCAAAAATTTCTTGACCCTTGATAACCTTAGCATAGGTCACATTATTTTGAACAGCGCCGTAAGGCCATGTCTTAGCGACAATACCACCGACATTTCTTGTGTTTTTAACATCAAGAACACCTTTAGCTACTGAATTGGTTACCTTAGCCTTCGTTCCTGATTTCCAACTGTTGAGCATGTAAGTGACAAATGGCACCAACATACTTGCGTTGGCATTTTGAGCTGTAATGGTCGCATCCACATAGGCTCTGTTGACGAATCCCATGTAGTTTGAACCAGCAATCCCACCAACTGTTGAGTTATTACCAACAGAGTTGATTTTACCGATAAAGGCAACATTTTCAATCTTGCCATCTTCATCAATCTTATTGACAATACCTGCAACGTCATTGTTACCAGTCACTGAACCAGCCACCTTAACATCTTCAATCAGTCCTTTGTTTTTAAGGTTAAATCCAACTGTTGCTATTTGATTCTGACCAGAACGATCGATGTCTACATTTTCAAAGTTGATATTCTTGATTGTTCCGCCATTGATGACATTAAACAATGGATGCTCTAAATCATAGATGGCATAGCGTTTGTCACCATCACTGAGCAACTTACCAGTAAATTCGGTCGTAATGTATGATTTACCGTTTGGAACGACGTGACGAGCACTCATACTTTGGCCAAGTCTAAATTCACCTGATGGATTCGCTTGAATGGCATTGACCAAGTCAGCAAAATCGTAGTAAACATTGGCTTGGCTAGCCTGAGGTTTCTCAATGTAATAGCTATAGGTTTGAGCAAAATGGTTTTGGGCATCACGTTGAACCAAATTGTCCGCTGCTGCAGTTACCTTATAAACTGCCTTGCCATCAACCGTTGTTTCTTCGATGGCTTTTACTGCCAAGTAAGTGGTCTTCTGATCCGCAGAAGTCATCTTCAAGTAGTAATTCGTGAGATCCTGAGGTACAGCTGCCAGACGAGTCTCATCCACTTCTGTTTGATTGTCATACTTAATCAAATCTGTACGTGCAAAATCTTTAAGCTCAACCTTCTTGAGATCCAGTTGGAGAGTTTGGTCTGCCAAAACCTGATTCTCCTCACCATTGCCACGATCATAGGTCATGGTTGTTGCGAGGGTATATGGCTTGTAATAGTCTAAGTTTGTTAGGTCAGCAGTCAAGGTCGTGCTAGGAATATCAAGCGTTTGGACAATCTGTCCGTTTTGCTTGAGGACCGCTTTAATAGTCGTGATAGCTGCTGAACCTGGATTCGTCAAGTTGTAGCTAAGTTTAGCACTACGACCCAAATCATCCTTGTCAATCTGTGTCAGCGTAAGCACTGGTTTTTCAGACACCTTGGTCCCTTTGTGAACGATACGATCTTGAACAGGAACTAGCACGGTTTCAGTGACAGTTGGTGCCTCAGACGTCTTATTCCCTTTATAGGTCTTATAGACTTTGGTGATTTTGTTTTGACCTTTTTGACCTTCTTGAACAACCTTTAGAGTGCCCTTTTCAAGACTATCATCTTCTTGGACAATCTCTTTAAATGGAAGCTCTACAATAGACTCTTCCGTCGTTGTTCCATCTAGAGGCTTGCTGCCACGACGAAGCTTTCTAGGTTGTGGCACCTCGATAACCTTACCTGATACAATAGTTGGCTCACCAACCTTGACACCATCAATGGTTTGGTAAATTTTCTGGATTTCTTGGCTACCTTTTTGACCTTCTTGCTCGACAACCTCTTCATCCACATACTTGCTATCATCAGTGATAACTTCGATAGGATAATCGATGGCTTGCGTTTCAGTCTCTGTGACACTTCCAACAACTGGAGTGTGGACAGGATTCTCGGGTTGGACCAGAGCCTCACCTTCGTGACCTGATTCTTGTGTACCCTTAGCTTCTAGTTTACCAGTATAGTCTGGGTTAGCAGGTTGAACAGCTGCTTCGCCTTCATGGCCAACTTCTTGAGTACCCTTGGCTTCCAGTTTGTCAGTATAGTCTGGATTTGCAGGTTGAACAGCTGCTTCGCCTTCGTGTCCAACTTCTTGGGTACCATTAGCACTGATTGAACCGGTGTACTCTGGGTTAGCAGGTTGAACAACTGCTTCGCCTTCGTGCCCAACTTCTTGGGTACCGTTAGCACTGATTGGTCCAGTGTACTCTGGATTAGCCGGTTGTACCCCTGCTTCTCCTTCGTGACCAACTTCTTGGGTACCGTTAGCACTGATTGGACCGGTATACGCTGGATTTGCGGGCTGAACTAGAGCTTCGCCTTCGTGTCCAACTTCTTGGGTACCATTGGCACTAATCGGTCCAGTGTAATCTGGATTTGCGGGTTGAACAGCTGCCTCGCCTTCATGACCAGATTCTTGCGTACCTTTAGCGCTAATTGGACCAGTGTACTCTGGGTTAGCAGGTTGAACTAGAGCTTCGCCCTCATGACCTGACTCCTGACTACCTTTTTTCCAACTGATTCCCTTACTATCCTTATCAGCTGTCCCCTGACTAACTGTATTATCTTCTTTTATTGAAGACTCAAGCCCTTGCAAAGTATTCTCCAAAGGTTGTTCAAGCTCCGGCTTAGCAGAGTATCGCAGATAACCCACATACTCATAACCATCAATGGCAATAACACCCTTAGCCAAATCTTCTTTATTTGAAACCGTAAGAGTTTGATTATAGGCCTGCAACTCCTTGTTTTGCAAGGCAAGAACCTCTATCGGCACAAGGAGACTTTGCCCTGCGGCCCCAATCAAGACCAAGCCAATAATTTTTTTACGATGTTTTTTTGAAAATAGCAACACAGCCATAGTCGCTGTTGCCAATCCCAAACCTGTCGCTGCCCAGTCAGAACTTCCTGTCTGAGGAAGAGTAGCTTGACTGTCTCCCTTACGTTTATAAACCAGATAAAAAGTGTCCTCATTTTGATATTCCTTAGGAATAGCATGTACCACTTGCTTCTGCTCTTCAGCTGTTAATTCATTTTCTGTGACATAGGCCATGTGTACCGATGCATCCGAAGTAACCTGGTCTGCCGAAACTGGTTTAGACACGAAAAGACCACCTGCTAACAAGAATGTCCCGATAGCAACTGGCCCTACACCTACTGACAATTTACGAATGGCGTATTTTGTCACTTTTTCAAAAACATGATTTGCTTGTTTCATTCAAAATCTTCCTATATGTTAATCCTTGTACCCCAAGGCACGTCAAAAAAACGAAGACGTTATTGAAAAAACACACACTCTATACATTTATTAACCTTCTTCCGAAGTCTATCATATCCTTTTTTTAATCTTTAAGCAAGCATTTTCTCTAATTTTTAATCAATATAAAAAACAGTTATGATGGGTAACTATGCTCTTATGAAAATCAACAAACCTTTTCATATAAGTATTTTCATTCATATTGCTATTTATAGGAATCTTTCCCTAAAATCTAAGTCACTAATATCTTTTCGAAGAAGGCCCCTCACCTTTCAATTTTTATCTAATTTTTTAATATAAATAAAAACAGTCTCGAAACAGACACAAAAGAGACCCACCCCTATCGGGATGAGTCTCTTTTTTCGAAAACTGAAATAGTTTAACTAACTATGTTGAGGGATTTAACCTATGAACTATCTTAGTCTTCTTTTTTGCGTTTTCCTGCCAAACCAAGTCCAGCCACTGTCATCAAACCACCTAATAGAGTAGCCAATAATGATGTGTTTTCACCTGTCTCAGGCAAAGCTTGCTTAGTATCAGTTGCAGCTGGTGTTGCTTTTGAAGCGACATGAACTGTATCTGATGCAGGAGCAGGTTTATGCACTGTTGGTGCTGGAGTTGCTTTAGTCTCTTGATTGTCAACCGTTGGTGTATTCTTATCCGCATCTGTACGTGGGTCTTTAACGATGACCTTAACTGGAACTTCATCATTAGAACCATCTGGATAAGTGACGATGACAGTTGCATCTTTATCACCTTCCGTTGTTGTATCAACTGGTGTCTTGTACTCGAACTTAGTACCTTCTGGAAGGTCACCTACGTTGCCAATTGAATCCTTAGCGTTTGGTTGATCGCCTGGTTTAACCGTTTGATCCTTAGCTACAGGTGTATTCTTATCTGCATCTGTTCGTGGATCTTTAACGATTACCTTAACTGGAACTTCATCTTTAGAACCATCTGGGTATGTCACGACAACGGTAGCGTCTTTTTCACCCTCAGTTGTAGTATCAACTGGTGTCTTGTACTCGAACTTAGTGCCTTCTGGAAGATCACCTACGTTGCCAATTGAATCCTTAGCGTTTGGTTGATCACCTGGTTTAACCGTTTGATCTTTAGCTACAGGTGTGTTCTTGTCTGCATCTGTGCTTGGATCTTTGACGATTACCTTAACTGGAACTTCATCTTTAGAACCATCTGGGTATGTCACGACAACGGTAGCGTCTTTTTCGCCTTCTGTTGTTGTGTCAACCGGTGTCTTGTACTCGAACTTAGTGCCTTCTGGAAGGTCACCTACGTTGCCAATTGAATCCTTAGCGTTTGGTTGATCACCTGGTTTAACAGTTTGATCTTTCGCTACAGGTGTGTTCTTATCCGCATCCGTACGTGGATCTTTAACGATAACCTTAACTGGAACTTCGTCAGTTGAACCGTCTGGGTATGTGACGATAACTGTTGCGTCTTTTTCGCCCTCAGTTGTAGTATCAACTGGTGTCTTGTACTCGAATTTAGTGCCTTCTGGAAGATCACCGACGTTACCAATTGAATCTTTAGCGTTTGGTTGATCGCCTGGTTTAACAGTTTGATCTTTCGCTACAGGTGTGTTCTTATCCGCATCCGTACGTGGATCTTTAACTATTACCTTGACTGGAACTTCGTCCTTAGAGCCGTCTGGGTATGTGACGATAACTGTTGCGTCTTTTTCGCCCTCAGTTGTTGTGTCAACTGGTGTCTTGTAATCGAACTTAGTTCCTTCTGGAAGGTCTCCGACGTTTCCAATTGAATCCTTAGCGTTTGGTTGATCACCTGGTTTAACCGTTTGATCTTTAGCTACAGGTGTGTTCTTATCCGCATCTGTGCGTGGGTCTTTGACAGTTACCTTAACTGGAACCTCGTCTTTTGAACCGTCTGGGTATGTCACGACAACTGTTGCGTCTTTTTCACCTTCTGTTGTTGTATCAACTGGTGTCTTGTACTCGAACTTAGTGCCTTCTGGAAGGTCACCTACGTTGCCAATTGAATCCTTAGCGTTTGGTTGATCACCTGGTTTAACCGTTTGATCTTTAGCTACAGGTGTGTTCTTATCGGCATCGGTACGTGGATCTTTAACGATAACCTTAACTGGTACTTCGTCTTTAGAACCGTCTGGATAAGTTACGACAACAATTGCGTCTTTTTCGCCTTCTGTGGTTGTATCAACTGGTGTCTTGTACTCAAACTTAGTTCCTTCTGGAAGGTCTCCAACGTTGCCGATTGAATCCTTAGCGTTTGGTTGATCACCTGGTTTAACTGTTTGATCTTTAGCTACAGGTGTGTTCTTTTCTGCATCTGTTCGTGGATCTTTTACTATTACCTTAACTGGTACTTCTTCTTTAGAACCGTCTGGATATGTCACGACAACAGTAGCGTCTTTTTCGCCTTCTGTGGTTGTATCAACTGGTGTCTTGTACTCGAACTTAGTGCCTTCTGGAAGGTCTGAAACGTTTCCGATGGAATCCTTAGCGTTTGGTTGATCACCTGGTTTAACAGTTTGATCCTTAGCAGTCGGTGTGTTCTTATCCGCATCTGTGCGTGGGTCTTTGACAGTTACCTTAACTGGTACTTCATCTTTAGATCCATCTGGGTAAGTAACCACAACTGTCGCATCTTTTTCACCTTCAGTTGTTGTGTCCACCGGTGTCTTATATTCGAATTTAGTTCCTGATGGAAGATCACCTACGTTGCTGATTGAACCTTTAGCGTCTGGTGTGTCTCCAATATTAACCGTTTGATCCTTAGCTACAGGAGTATTTACATCAGCTTGAGTTGGATTTGCGGCTACAGTAACCTTAACTGGTACTTCATCCTTAGAACCGTCTGGGTAAGTTACGACGACTGTTGCATCTTTTTCACCTTCTGTGGTTGTATCAACCGGTGTCTTGTATTCAAATGTAGTACCACTTGGAAGATCTGAAACGTTACCAATTGAGTTCTTGGCATCTGGTGTGTCTCCAACTTTAACAGTTTGATCCTTAGCAGTCGGTGTGTTCTTATCCGCATCTGTGCGTGGATCTTTAACAGTTACCTTAACTGGTACTTCATCTTTAGATCCGTCTGGGTAAGTTACTACTACTGTTGCATCCTTCTCACCTGCAGTTGTTGTATCAACTGGTGTCTTGTATTCAAATGTAGTACCACTTGGAAGATCTGAGACATTACCAATTGAGTTCTTGGCATCTGGTGTGTCGCCAATGTTAACAGTTTGATCTTTAGCAGTTGGCGTTTTCTTATCGGCCTCTGTACGTGGCTCTTTAACAGTTACCTTAACTGGAACTTCATCTTTAGAGCCGTCTGGATAAGTGACAACAACAGTGGCATCTTTCTCACCTGCAGTTGTTGTATCAACTGGTGTCTTGTACTCGAAAGTTGTTCCACTTGGTAGATCTGAAACGTTGCCAATTGAACCTTTAGCGTCTGGAGTTTCTCCGATATTAACCGTTTGATCTTTAGCTGTTGGGGTGTTCTTGTCTGCATCTGTACGTGGATCTTTAACGGTTACCTTAACTGGTACTTCATCCTTAGATCCGTCTGGGTAAGTTACAACAACTGTTGCATCTTTCTCACCAGCTGTTGTTGTATCAACTGGTGTCTTGTATTCGAACTTAGTACCACTTGGAAGATCTGAAACGTTACCAATTGAACCTTTTGCATCTGGTGTTTCTCCGATATTAACCGTTTGATCATTAGCTGTTGGGGTGTTCTTATCTGCATCTGTACGTGGATCTTTAACGGTTACCTTAACTGGAACTTCATCCTTAGATCCGTCTGGGTAAGTTACAACTACTGTTGCGTCTTTTTCACCAGCTGTTGTTGTATCAACTGGTGTCTTGTACTCAAACTTAGTACCACTTGGAAGATCTGAAACGTTGCCAATTGAACCTTTAGCGTCTGGTGTTTCTCCGATATTAACCGTTTGATCTTTAGCTGTTGGTTCATACTTATCAGCATCTGTTTGTTTAGCCTTGATTTCAATTGGAACATCAACTGTTTCAGTTGTTCCATCTGGATATGTCACAAGCATTGGCACATTTACCAAACCAGGAGTTGCATTGGCAGATGTCTTACTTGTAATAGCCCCTGTATTTTCATCCACAGAAACAGAGTCAATTCCATCTGGAAGTGTACCAGCTTTGAAAGTTGTACCTGAAGGTACAGGTACTTCCTTGCCTTCAACATCACGTACAAGTGGAATTTGTGGCTGAGTTGTGTCTCCAGCAGTGACTACTGATTTACTGTAAGTCACATCATAAGTTTGATTCTTAGGTGCATTAACAATCAAAAGGTTAGTATCAAGGAAGGCATTGGCATATGACCCTTGATGAACCCCTTCGGTATTACCTTTCCAGCTACGTTGAATGGCACTCAAGTTTGGTTTAACACCACGTTCCATCCATTGTTCAAAGAGGAGCATGCCGTTATTTTTCTTGATTTCAGCATTCAATTTCTTAGCCAATTCAACTGAATCAACTGTATCTTTAATCTTGTAAGAAATTGTATATGAACCAAGTTGTCCTGAAGCTGTTCCAAGGATATTTTTGTCAATATAATTACGAACCTTATCAACATCACTTTGTGATGGATTAGATTTTGTCGCAATACTAATGGCATCTGTATTACGTGTATCAAGTTTCCCTGATGCATCCATGACAACCTTGGTTTTTTGAACACCACTTACAGCAGAGCCATCCGCATCTGACTTGTAAATATAAGTTTCGTTCAAATCAAGATATGGCAAGAGACTCTTAGGCAATTCTTGTTCAATATAAGGTACAGATTGGAAGGTATTTGAAGCCAAGTTGATAACACCCATAGCCGCAGAAACTTTCATGGTATAAACCAATTCAATTGAATCTGCCTTACCATCACTTGTGAAACGTGGAAGCACTTTTAGAGTCGGTTGCGTATTCACACCCTTACCAGGAGTACCTGTGAAGGCATTCGTTAAACCATTATCAGAAGCTGTCTTCTTAGCATTATCTGATGCAATAAACCATGAGTTATCAATACTTTCACGAACAAGTTTATTCGGAATAACTTTACCGTAGTCCTTACCTGTGATCCATGCAGATGAGAATGACAATGGTGTATTGGCAAGTCTAAGATCATTTAGGGTCTTACCATTTTTCAAGGTAATAGTGATTGGGTGGTCGTAAGCTGCCCCAATACCACCAGAAGCTACAGTGTTATTGGCAATTGGAACTGACCAAACTGAACCATCTTCATGGCGTGTAAAGCTTTGTGCACTCCCTGATGCCGTTGGTTTGATTGTGATTTTTTCAATATTTTCATAGAAGGTTGGATTTTGGAAGTTCAAAATCATATGAGCACCAAGAGGGAAAGCTTTGTCCTTAGCCCATCCACCCGCAAGGCGTGTCCATGATGTACCAGTAAGAGAGATAGTACCGTCATCATTGACTTTATCAAACTCAACACCAGCGTTCTTAACAACGTAAGGAGGCTCCTTATCAGTTGTGATACCAGTAGTGTCAAACTTATTAGTAATTGTAAGAGATGAATCACTAGGTTTAATGACACCATTTACAGTACTTGGTGATACAATCAACTGTTTCGTAGCGTTTTTACCAGATGCATCTGTAGCTGTTGCTACGACGGTACCACCTGCTGATGGACGTTTGAAGGTGTAAACACCATCTGCCCCGTTAATTGAAACTTCTTGACCATCTACCGTTACCTTAATAGTTGAAGCTGCATCTGTACGAATAGTAACATATTCATCACCAGCTTCAATCGAAGTTGATACATTCTTAGTAGATGCTTCTGTTGCAGATGTAGGCGCTGCAGCAGGAACCGCACGACGTGAACGAACGCGTGGTTTTTCTGCTTCAGAAGAATTAGTTGCTTGAGCAGCCTCCGAAGTCGATGCTTGTGCAGTTTCAGAAGTTGAAGCTGCTGATGTGCTTGCTGCTTCTGATGTTGCTGCAGCTTGTGATGTAGCACTCTCCGTAGTTGTTGCAGGCGCTGTTGATGTCGCAGGCGTTTCAACAGCAGCTGGTGCTTCAGCACTTGTTGCAGCTGCTGTAGTTGCTGCAGGCGTTGTCTCTGCGACTGTTCTAGTCTCGACTAAAGACGCCGTCGTTTCACCCGCTTCTACTACTGGGGAAACCGGTGCAGCCGTTGTTTCAGTGTTTTCATCCGCTTGTGCAGTCCCACCAATCATAATAAGTGTTCCTAGCAATACCGAACAAACTCCGATATTTAATTTGCGGAGAGAAAAACGACTTTTCTTCTCGTTGAATAAATCTTTACCCATAGTTCTCCAAAACAATTGGAATCTCACTATCCAATTGCCCTTCCTAAAAATTTATTCTAATCCCCTTTCCATTATATTATCAAAATAATGTAAAATTTCAATATAAAATGTCATAGTTTTATTATTTTCTTTTTCAGTCTGATGCAGTCAAATGGCATCTTGTTTGACCAAGAGGAACTTGACAGGCTCATCGTATTGCCGCTCAGTATTAGAGAAATCGTCTATGAGAAATACGCTTTTCTTTATCTTTTGAACAGTGTGTTTGCCGTCCTTCTCATGCTTCCAGCAGGCCTCGTTTGGTTTAGATATGGTGCGTCCTTGTTGGAGTTGCTTCTTTATCTGCTTTTAATGGGATTTGTTCCTCTTTTACCTCTCTGTTTAGCCTCTTTACTTGGCTTGTGCGTTGCCTACATAGCCTCAAAGGCCCCTCATAAAAATCTAGTTGCCTTCCTTTTTTCTCTACTCTTGCTTTTGGGGCTGGCAACAGGCAGTATGTGGGCTATGAGAGCCGGACTGTCAGCGGAAAATGTTGGTCTCTTGCTTACCAAGCAGCTGACTTCTCTCTATCCTCCGACAAGCTTGTTTTTTAACTCTCAGCATTTTTGGTGGCCTAGCCT
>SKEJ01001736.1_pt1 | contig 11389 bp, 6 predicted proteins | sample 4826721 | NCBI WGS metagenome assembly SKEJ01 (sample SAMN11008812, study PRJNA524170) | human gut metagenome | biome: Human fecal sample; material: Feces; isolation source: fecal sample from pouch patient p31 | host: Homo sapiens | place: Israel: Tel-Aviv | collected 2015-06-02 | reverse complement strand
GAATTATCACGTTCCATACTGCATGAGATGCACATGTCAAGCACAACGAGATGTGCATCTCGGACAACATGAGATGTACATCTCAAGCATACAATCTCTATTGTTTCAGGAAAAGAAGTAAGGAGATACAAACGGAAAGAAGATACTGTTGAAAGACAACGCGGAAAAATAAAAGGCCGATAGCTTGTTTCATGCTATCGGCCCTTTTACTATGGTTCTAAAGGTCTAAAAGACCTTGTCGTATCACTTATTCGGAGTCTCCCACTTCTTGGTATCCGTACAAACCACGTTCACCGTTTGGTCACCCGTCTGGATGCGGAAGTCACCTTTCTCCAAAATCCACTTGCCATCATAGCCTACGAAAGCAAGGTCGGAGCCTTTCAGTTTCAGAGTCACGGTCTTTGTCTCGCCCGGTTTCAGTTCCACTTTCTCGAAAGCGCGAAGACGGCGGGTATCGGGAGTAAGGGAGGCAACGAGGTCACTGCTGAAGAGCAACACGCTCTCCTTGCCGACACGGTCACCGGTATTCTTCACATCTACAGTGAAAGTAAGCACATCATCAGCGGTAAAGTCCGACTTATCCACCTTGAGGTTACTGTATGCAAAAGTAGTATAACTCAATCCATAACCGAACGCCCACTGTACAGATACTTGCGCATCGTAGTTATAAGCACCTTCCATCTGCTTGCCGATGTGTTCGCACGGTTTGTAGTCGTACGTAATCAGAGAGTTGATTTCCTTCGGATAAGTGAAAGGCATCTTTCCGCTGAAGTTGGCGTCACCGGCAATGAGGTTTGCCAACGCATCACCGCCATAGTTGCCCGGAAGCATAGTATTGACAACAGCCTTAGCCAAAGGCTCGATGTCAGCAATCAGGCGAGGACGACCTTCGTTCAACACCAGAATGATGGGCTTCCCGGTCTTGGCAAGAGCCTTCACCAAATCGAGCTGGTTCTGGGAGAGGAAGAGGTTCGTCAGGTTACCCGGAGTCTCGCAGTAAGAGTTCTCACCGATGCAGGCAACGATGTAGTCGGCACCGGCAGCGGCAGCTACAGCTTTCTCTATCTCCGGAGTGTTTTCTTCCCACCAGTTGCCACCTTGCTTATAAGTGACACCGGCTTCGTAAATGATATTGTCCGCACCGAATTTATTGGTGAAGGCTTCAAGAATCGTATTGTATTGGCTTGCATGCTCGTCGGCCTTGTCGCCCTGCCATGAATAGGACCAGCCACCGTTGAGGCAACGCATGGAATTGGCATTCGGACCGGTAACCAGCAGTTTCTTGCCTTTTGCCAACGGCAATATACCGTCTGTATTCTTCAGGAGTACCAAAGACTCTTCGGCAGCCTGCAATGCAGCAGCGGCATGTTCCGCACTACCGAACAACGGGAAGTCTTTCAAGTCATAATAGGGCTTTTCAAATAGGTTGAGACGGTACTTCAAACGCAGCACACGACGTACAGCATCGTCTATACGGCTCATGGGAACTTCACCTTCTTCCACCAGCTCCTTCAAGAGTGTACAGAACTTCCAGTCGTACGGGTCCATAGACATGTCGATACCGGCATTGATGGCGAGCTTGATGGCTTCCTTCTTGTCCTTGGCAATGTGGTCGCGGCTATAAAGGTTGTTGATGTCCGCCCAGTCGGTCACGATCATACCGTCCCAGTTGAGGTCTTCTTTCAGCCACTTGGTCAGCAGCTCATAGTTGGCATGGAAAGGCAGGCCGTTGTTCATGGCGGAGTTCACCATCACGGAGAGGGCACCTGCCTTCACCATTTCCAGATAAGGAGCAAAATGCTTCTCACGCATATCCTGCTCGGTGATGGAAGACGGCGTACGGTCCTTACCGGAAACGGGGACACCATAACCCATATAATGCTTCATACAAGCGGCAACGTTGTTCCCGCCAATCAGGTTGGGGTTCTCTCCCTGGAAACCGATAACGGCTTCACGTCCCATTTCGGCATTGACGTAGGCGTCTTCACCATAGTTTTCCCACATACGCGGCCAGCGCGGGTCACGCCCGAGGTCGGTCACCGGGGCATACGTCCAGGGAATGCTTCCCGCCTTTGTTTCATAAGCGGAGATGCGTGCACCTTCACGTGTCAGTTCACGGTTGAAGGTAGCTCCCATATTGACGCCTTGCGGGAAGAAAGTACCACCCAGCGTATAGGTAGTTCCGTGTATCTGGTCTACACCGTACACACAAGGAATACCCATCACCTCCATGGATTTCTCCTGAATGCGTTTGATGATTTCCTGCCACTTCTCCACGCTCTGTGCCACACCGTTGGGCACGTTCAAGATGGAGCCTACTTTGTATTTTCCGATGACAGAGTCGAGCATCGCCTCATCCAACTGGAAGCCCTTGGCATTCTCAATGCCTTGGATACGCATATAGAGCTTCATCATCACATCCTGCGAAGGCATCTCCTTGCCCAGCTTGAATTCCTTTTCAAGCTTGTATCTCTTGATGATTTTTTGCAGGTCCTTCACCGTGATGTTCTTCGGGTCGAGGCCGGCAAAGGGATTGGCGCGTTTCTGCAGGAGGTCGATAGTGAGTTCGCACATCTGACCGACTTTCTCGTCAAGCGTCATCTTCTTCAGCAAAGTCTCAATCTGCTGTTCTATTTTCTCGTCTCTTGGAATGGCAGGCGCAACAGTGGTCTGCGCCGTAGCAGTAAGCACTAACCCTGATAGGGCTAAAGATAAGATTAACTTTTTATTCATGGTTGTGATATTGGTTTATAATAGTTGCACTATCTGTTTATACGAGGCACAAAGATAAGAACATCCTGCCATACCAAAGGGTACAACAGGATGTTTTTTAGGGTATGATTTGTTATCTTTTCAGACAATCCTACTCTCATCTCTTCAAGAGGCTCATCGGTTCCTGAAGTTTCAAGATGTTGTTCGTCTTCTGCGTTGCGGCAGCTACTTCAGCCTCCAGCGTAGCCTTGATGTCGCGTGAGGAAGCCCCAACGAGGAACTTGTAGTTTCCGGGAGTTACCACCCATGCCGATGCAGCCTCATCATAGGAAGCCAGGTCGGCAGCATTCACTTTCAGCGTCACCACAGTAGCTTCACCCGGTTTCAGTTCCTTGGTCTTGGCAAAAGCTTTCAGTTCCTTTTCGGGTTTGTTGGCGTCTGCAGCATCGGGAGCGGATACATAAAGCTGAACCACTTCCTTACCTGCTACCTTACCGGTGTTCTTCACCTCTACAGATACGGTATAGACGCCGTTGTCTGACTTGACAGCAGCCTTGTCGTAAGCAAAAGTAGTATAGGAAAGACCGTAACCGAAAGGATAGGAAACCTGCTTGCCGAAGGTATCGAAGTAACGGTAACCCACGTAGATATCCTCCTCATAATTGGTATAATCCACATCCTTCACGTCGTTCTTCTTCCCGTCCTTGTTCACGAGGTCGGTGCTCACACGCATGTCTATCGGGAAGTTGGCGGAAGAAGCGGCATCTTCAAACTTCACCGGGAAAGTCATTGTCAGCTTGCCCGAAGGAGAAGCCTTGCCACTCAGCACGTCAGCCACACTGTTTCCTCCCTCCTGGCCTGCCTGCCATGCACAAAGGATGGCATCGGGAACAGACTTCCAAGAAGCAGTTTCAATCACACCACCGATATTAAGTACCACCACTACCTTCTTTCCGGCAGCGTGGAAAGCATCGGACACTGCTTTCAACATGCTCTGCTCCTCTTTGGTGAGGTTGAAGTCGGCTACCATACGGTCGAGAAACTCACCGGAGGTACGTCCCAGCGTCACCAGTGCCACATCGGCCTTGGCAACCTGCTCGCGGATAACTTGTGCGGACACAGCCATCTCAGCAGGACGCTCGTCGGGCATAAACCACTCTTTCTTATCTTTGGCCAGACGTTCTTTCTCTGCTTTCAGGTAAGCTTCATAGCTATTCTTCAGCGCTTCATCCACCACATAGCCGGCATTCTTCAAGCCGTCCAATAGCGAAACGGTATAAGCGCGGTTCACGTTGCCCGAGCCTGTACCTCCGGCAATGAAGTCATAGGAAGTGCAACCGAAGAGTGCCACGTTCTTCACGTCGGCAGCCAGCGGCAGAGCACCGTTATCGTTCTTCAGCAATACCATACCTTCCGTTGCCGACTGGCGGGTTACGGCAGCATGCGCCTTCAAATCAGGCTTGTTGGAGTATTTATATCCCTTGAAGTGGGGAGTCTGGAGAATCATCTCCAGAATACGCTTCACATTCTGATTGAGGATGGCTTCGTCCAACGCTCCGTCCTGCACACCCTTCACGATGGCTTCGTACTGCTTGGGCAGACCGGGCTGCAACATGTCGTTGCCTGCCACCATCTGTGCCACGGCATCCTTGCCGCCAAACCAGTCGGTCATCACCATGCCCTTGAAGCCCCATTCGTCGCGCAACATCGTTGTCTGCAACTCCTTGTTTTCCGAAGTGTAGACACCGTTCAGGTAGTTGTATGAGGACATCACGGTCCAAGGAGCGGATTCCTTCACGGCAATCTCGAACCCTTTCAAGTAGATTTCGCGCAAAGCGCGTGGAGATACATGCGCATCCGTAGCCATACGGTTGGTTTCCTGGTTGTTCACAGCAAAGTGCTTGATACTGGTACCCACACCGTTGCTCTGCACACCACGTACGTAGGCGGCGGCAATCTTACCCGACACCAACGGGTCTTCGGAATAATACTCGAAGTTACGTCCGCAAAGCGGGTTACGGTGAATGTTCAGCGCCGGAGCCAACAGCACGTCCGCACCGTATTCCAGCACTTCGTTACCGATGGATTGACCTACACTTTCCACCAGTTCCTGGTCCCAGGTAGAGGCGAGCAAAGTTCCGATAGGGAAATGAGTACAATAGTACGTAGCCGAATCCCCCTCACGCTTGGGGTCGATACGCAGTCCAGCGGGACCATCAGCCAGCACCACAGCGGGAATACCGAGGCGTTCAATCGGGTATGTGGTTCCTGCCGCACCCGGCACCAGCTTTCTCGTTGCACCGATTACGGCACTGTCACCCGAGAAGCCTGCCATACCGGTACCCACTACCAGATGCGCCTTTTCTTCCAAGGTCATGGCGCCAATCACCTCATCCAGAGAGGACTTTCCAAGCTGCGGCACACCCGGTCCGCAAGCTGACAAAACAGCCATTGCTGCTGCCATGGATATGATATTCTTCTTCATAATCTTATTTAAATATCTTCGGTGCGAATTCTGTCAGGTAAATACGCCAGTTCTTCCAGATATGACCTTCTCCGGTTTCATAATATTCATATTTGTAACCCTTCTCGTCCAACATCTTGCGGTAGTCGCTGTTGGCTTGGAACAAGAAGTCTTTATTACCGATAGCAATGTAATAGAGTGCCGGTTTCTTGGCAAACTGGGTTTTCAGTTTGGCTTCAAGGTTGTCATAAATCGGAGACTTCACATCTTTGTTGGGCATGATGGCTGCCGAGAACAGCCCTACATAGTCGAACATATCCGGATATTGCTTGGAGATGTGCATGGAGTGGTAACCGCCCATAGACAATCCGGCAATGGCACGCCCCTTCTTGTTGGCCTGCGTACGGTAAGTCTTATCAATGAACTTCACCACGTCGGGGAAAGCAGTCTCAAAAGAGCCTTCCATCGTCTTGGGCAGATTCATGCTGGGAGCGGCAAAACCCAATGACGATTCACCCGGAGCAGCCTCCAATGCGGCATTGCCGTTGGTCATTACTACAATCATCGGCTTGGCCTTGCCTTGGGCGATGAGGTTATCCAGAATCTGTGCCGTACGTCCCAGTTCGCTCCATGCGTTCTCGTCGCCACCCATGCCGTGCAGCAGGTAGAAGACAGGATAGCGCTTGCCGCTTGTCTCATATCCGGCAGGCGTATAGACAGTCAGACGGCGGTCCATACCCAGCGTAGGGCTGTTGTACCATACCTTAGATACCGTTCCATGAGGAACTTTATTCACTTTGTAAAGGTCGATGCGCTCGTCACCACCGATGATGAATACATTCGTCACGCTTGCCACGTCTCGAATCATATAGACGTTGGCAGGGTCGTTAATCTTCAGTCCGTCTACCAGGAAAGTGTAGCTGTAGAGTTCCGGTTTCAGCGGTTCGGGAGTAGTGAATTCCCACACACCGTCCTTGTTCTCTTTCAAATCTGCCACACCCGGACCATCAAACTCACCAAAAGGAGTCTTGATTTTCTGCGTAGGCAGGAAGTCGCCGGTTACTTGCACCTTTACGGCTTTCGGCGCCTTCAAGCGGAAAGTTACTGTATTGTTGTCGTGTATCTCAGGTGAGACCACGGGAGCGCCTCCCCAGAGAGCTTGTTGCGCGAAAGTCATCGCACACATCAGCAACAGAGCTGACAAAATAGAAATTCTTTTCATGATACGTATGTTATTTTGTTATTAAATTAGTTATACCAAATCCTCTTATTTGAACAACTTCGGCGCGAACTCCGTCAGATAGATTCGCCAGTTCCTCCAGATATGTCCCTCGCCCGTTTCAAGATACTCGTACTTATAACCATTGTCGTCAAGCAACTTGCGAAAATCGGCCACACCTTTATAAACAAAGTCCGTCTTGCCGCATGCGATGAAGTAAAGAGCCGGTTTCTTGGCAAACTGAGTCTTCAGCTTACCTTCGAAGTCGGTATAGACCGGACAAGTCGATTTATCGTTTCCGGTACTTGCACCGGAGAAAAGACCTACATAGTCGAACATGTCCGGGTAATACTTGGAAATATTGCAAGAGTGGAAACTACCCATAGAAAGCCCGGCAATGGCACGGTTCTTCTTATTGGCAAGAGTGCGGAAATTCTTCTCCACGAACTTCACGATTTCGGGGAACGAGAGTTCAAAAGCACCTTCCGCCACCTTCGCTCTTTCGTCGGGACGCATGGAGGGGGCAACAAAACCCTTGGGAGATTCACCTGCAGCAGCATCTTGCCAAGCATTGCCGTTAGTCATCACCACAATCATAGGTTTAGCCTTGCCTTGTGCAATGAGATTATCCAATATCTGCGAAGTACGGCCAAGAGCAATCCAAGCTTCCTCATCACCACCTGCACCATGAAGCAGATAAAATACCGGATAACGCTTGCCGCTGGTTTCATAACCAGCCGGAGTGTAAATCGTCAGACGGCGGTCCATTCCCAGCGAAGGACTATTGTACCACATGCGACTTACCGTTCCATGGGGTACCTTATTCACTTTATACAAATCGGCACGGTCACCACCGATGATAAATACATTGGTCACGGTAGCCACATCCCGAATCATGTAAACATTGCTCGGGTCCATCATTCTCAATCCGTCCACAATAAAGGAGTATCCATAAAGTTCCGGCTTCAATGGTTCGGGAGTAGTAAATTCCCAAACGCCATCCTTCCCCTCTGTCAAATCGGCAATGCCCGGTGCATCATAATCGCCACGAGGAGTCTTAATAGTTTGTGGAGGCAGAAAATCACCGGTAATCTGCACCCTTACAGCCTTAGGAGCTTTCAAGCGAAAAGTAACCGTGTTGTCGTCATGAATATCAGGAGAGACAACTGCCGCACCTCCCCAAAGAGCTTGCTGTGCAAAAAGGGTGACACAGCAGACCAGCAGCATCGCTGCCAAACTTAATAATCTTTTCATAATTTCTTATATTAAATGAATTAGCTTCTTGTTATTTAGCAAAGCAGCGACTTACAAAAGGCAGGCACATATAAAGTGCCGAATGCCAATATTCGCTGGTATGTCCGCCATCCCGCACACGGAACTGGCAAGGGATACCGGCATTACGCATCGCCTGGAAAAACTCTATATTACGGTCCAGCAGAAAGTCATCGTCTCCGCAATCCACAAACCACTGTACAGTACGAAGCTGTGCCTTACGCGCAACATCTGCCTCAGCCACATACCTGATGCAACTATGCTCCTGCACAGAACGCGTCAGTACAGCCATCTTGTTTGTGGGGTCGGGGTCTCTTCCCACCTCCTCACCACTAACGGGGATGTTCATCAAAGCACTCATAGCATAAGCAGCACAATACATATCCGGATAGCGCTGTGCATAGCTTGCCGTTCCACCTCCGCCCATAGAAAGTCCGGCAATGGCACGATGCCGCTTATCACCTTTCACCCGGTAAGTCTTCTCTATATAAGGAAGGAACTCCTTATAGAAGAAATCTTCGTAAGCCCAACCCGGCATGTTGAAGTAGCCGTTCCAGCAAGTAGCCGGATTGCCTCCTGCATTGGGGCTGACGATAATCATCTCGCAAGCCTCGCCCGATGCCACCAACTGGTCCATCACGTCCTTCACACGTTGGTCTGTAAACCAACTGGTATTCACCCCCGACATGCCGTGCAGCAAATAGAGGATAGGATATTTCCTATCCGTTTCATTGCTATAGCTTTGCGGCAGATAGATGGTGTAGGCACGGTGTGCTTTCAATACCTGGCTGTAGATGCTGTCGGTCACTACCTTGCTTTGCGGTCCCCATGCAGGATTTTGTGCATTTGCCATCCACAGCAAGCAGACGGCAAAAAGAGAGAGTATCAATCTTTTCATGGTATCGATTTAAAAATGTACTACAAAATAAGCGTTTTCCACTCTAAAACTAATTGATATATATCAGTTTTTTCACGCATATCCCCCTCATCTCTTCACCATCGGATACACAGCCACAGGCACTTGCGCCCGCATGGCATCATGCACTTTCTGCTTGCGTGCCTTTGTCACCCTCTGTACCGCTGTGCAACGCACATCGGCCGAAGATGCGGCAACCATCCACTGATATTCACCCTTAGCCAACTCCCAAGAGCTGTTTTTCTCATTAAAGGAAGCCATGTCCATCACGTTCCAAGTCAGAATCAGTGTCTGGCTCTCGCCCGGCTGGAGCAAGGCAGTTTTGCCGAAGGCCTTCAACTCCTTGGCAGGCTTGTCAAGTCCCCCATTCGGAGCTTTCACATAGAGTTGTACAGCTTCACGCCCTGCCACCTTGCCGATGTTCTTCACGCTCACTTTCAACTCACAGCGATCGGCATCCATTTTGGCGTTCTCTACCGCATAGTCAAAAGCAGTATAGCTCAAACCATGACCGAACGGATAGGAAACCTCTTTACCGAAAGTGTCGAAATAGCGATAACCCACATAGATTCCCTCTTCATAGTTGGTGAAATCCACATTTTTCTCCGGTTCCTTCGGTTTCTCCTCTTTCTTTTCGGACTTGAAGTTCATGCCGGTACCCATAGCAAACGACGGCATCTTGAACTCGTAATCAAAAGGGAAGTTAGCATCCGACGGCGCATCGCCATATTTCACGGCAAACGTCATGGGTAACTTGCCCGAAGGATTCACCTTTCCGGTCAGGATGTCCGTGATACAATTACCCACCTCTTGTCCCGGCTGGAAGGCACAAACCACTGCATCTGCCAGTCCCTTCCAAGAAGCAGTCTCCACCGGGCTGCAGATGTTGAGAACCACCACCAGTTTCTTGCCTGCAGCATGATAAGCGGCAGACACTTGCTTAATCAGAGCCAATTCGTTCTCCTTCAGGAGGAAATCTTCCACACGGCGGTCACAGCCCTCGCCACTGACACGCCCCAGCGTAAGCACGGCAATGTCGTTGGCCTTCACTTGTGCAGCCAGTTCCTCGGCAGTGGGCAGGAACTCCTCGGCACGGGGCAGCGGAGTAAAGGCGAAAGGCGGTTTTCCGTGAGGAAAAAGCCGTTTCTGCTCGTCCGCCATATGCTTCTTGTAGCGATTCAGCAATTCTTTGTCCACGATGTAACCCGCATTGCGCAAACCTTCTACCATAGAAACCGTGTAATAGCCGATGCCCGTACTGCCAAAGCCCATGCCGGCAGGAACCATGTCATAGGAAGTAGTTCCATAAAGGGCCACTTTTTTGATGCCGGCAGCCATGGGTAGCGCCTGCTTGTTATCCAGCAGCACGATACCTTCCGCACCTATCTCACGGTCTACTTGCGCATGAGCCTCCAAATCGGTTTTATTGGGATACTCGTAGCCGGCAAAGGTATGGCTCTTGACCACAAACTCCAGCACACGCTTCACGCTGCGGTCGAGGAGTGCCAAATCCAGTGTACCGTTCTCTACGGCTTCCAAAATAGCTTTATACTGGCGGTCTTGCCCCGGTTGCAGCATGTCGTTTCCTGCTACGATGGAGGTCACGGCATCTTTTCCGGCATTCCAGTCGGACATCACCAGTCCCTTGAATCCCCATTCGTCGCGGAGGATGTCCTCTGTCAGTTCGCGGTCCTCGCAGGTATATTTGCCGTTCACCTTATTGTAGGCGGTCATCACGCTCCAGGGCTGAGACTCTTTGACAGCAATCTCGAAGCACTTCAAATACAGCTCGCGCAAGGGGCGCTGTGTCAGATGAGAATCGTTGTTATTGCGGTTGGTCTCCTGGTTGTTCACGGCAAAGTGTTTCAGGCAGGTACCTGTCCCCCGGCTCTGGACTCCGTTGATATAGGCAGCAGCCATTTTACCAGCCAACACCGGATCTTCCGAATAATATTCATGGTTACGTCCACAAAGCACATTTCGCATCAGGTTGACACCCGGTGCCAGCAACACATCCAAACCATAATCCTTCACTTCCATACCCAAAGTACGTCCCACCTTATGGGCTGCATCCGGATTGAAAGTAGCTGCCACCGTGGTGCTGGAAGGGAATTCCGTAGCATGATAAGTACGGCTGTCGAATTCCCGCTTGGCAGCCATCGCCAACCGGTGCGGTCCGTCGGCAAGATAGGCGGAAGGGATACCCAGTCGGGGAATGTCGTAAGTACGTCCCGCTGTTCCTGGAAACTTGGTATCACTTCCCATCGACATTCCACAACCGATGACGAGGTGTACCTTCTCTTCGAGGGTCATGCGGGAGAGCAGGTCGGCGATGCGCTCGGAGGCGGGCAGGTCGGGGTTCTTGTAGGGCAGCGTTTCGACTGTGGTTTCCGGTGTGGTCGCGGTCATGGTTGTGGTCGCCTTTCTGGGTTCCGTGCGGTCACTCGATGACGAAGGTGTTGAAGGAGCGCGGGGCGAGCGTGGCCTTGAAGCCACGGGAGGCGTCGGCCGGGTCGGCGAACTCGAACGGGCGTTCGTCCTCCAGCGCGTTCTGGGTCACGACCACGATGGTGCCGTCCGGGTTGCGGAAGGCGATGGCCATGGAGTTGAAGTGGCTGGTGGTGCCGAGCACCTTCGCGCCGGGGCGCACGTACTTGGAGAAGTGGCGCATCACGTAGTATTCGGGGTTGTGGCGCACCTCGTGCGTGTCGGCGGTGATGGTGAACAGGGAGTGCTGGCGCGACCCCGGCCAGCCGACCACCGACCGGGGTTTTCGTAATCCTAGACCAAACACACCCGGCACCTG
>SKEJ01001732.1_pt1 | contig 11411 bp, 9 predicted proteins | sample 4826721 | NCBI WGS metagenome assembly SKEJ01 (sample SAMN11008812, study PRJNA524170) | human gut metagenome | biome: Human fecal sample; material: Feces; isolation source: fecal sample from pouch patient p31 | host: Homo sapiens | place: Israel: Tel-Aviv | collected 2015-06-02 | reverse complement strand
GAGGAAACTACCATGGCTCATCCCGTAATTGATGCCGACGAGTGCATCGCTTGTGGCGTTTGCGTCGACTCCTGCCCCGCTGGCGTTCTGGAGCTCCAGGACGTCGCTACCGTCGCTGACGAGGATTCCTGCGTCGCCTGTGGCGCTTGCCAGGACGCTTGCCCCGCCGGCGCGATCACCGAGATCGTCGAGGAGTAACAACTCCCCACTCGCACACTCAAAAGTACACCGTGCACAAAAAAGGAGGCCTCCGCATCGCCGCGGAGGCCTCCTTTTGCATGTGTGGGCAGCTAATTTGGAGCGGGACCCTTGGCAGTTGCGGTGGAATAGTTCCTGTTTTATGGCTTGGATGCCGATTTTAGGAACTATTTCACCGCAACTTATAGATGCGGCGTCGACTAGGACAAATCGTCTTCGTAGGGCATCAGGTCTGCTAGGTAGCCTTTTTCCTTGAGCATAGCCTCGATCTCGTCGAGGGTCTGCTCGTCTTCTGCCGCAATGCGGTGGAAGTGATAGCCGCTCGTCACCGTTAGTAGTGGAAAGCTCTTGCCGCTCTCGATATCGTGCAGGTAGCGCTCAACATCGCGACGATTGCGAATGTCCAGGTCGGCCGTGATCTTACCGTACACGCGGTGATTGACGATCACGTTGAGCACGGCGCCTCCGGCGTCGACGACACTCGTGAGCTCATCGCCTGCCTGCTCCACGCCGTGGCGAACCTTGACCAAGCGCGTGGGCACAGCGGGGCTGCTGGAGGCCTCCTGCAGCACGTAGCCGCGGTTGGTCGCCACGATATCGTGCCCGTCGGCGCGCAGCAGAGCGATGTCTTGCACGACAATCTGGCGGCTCACACCCACCTCGCGGGCAAGTGCGCTACCCGAAACGGGCTCCTTGGCTTCCTCGAGCACGCCCATGATGGCACGGCGACGCTCGCGGGCGTCCATTATTTACCGTCCAACAGACGCAGGTGCTTGAGCGAGAGGTCGAGAATCGGCGCAGAGTGAGTCAGCGCCCCCGAGCTAATAAAGTCAACGCCCAGGTCGGCGAGCGCGCGGATATTGCTGGCGTCCACGTTGCCCGAGCACTCGGTCTTGGCGCGGCCGGCGATAAGCTCAATCGCGGCAGCCATATCGTCGTGGGTCATGTTGTCGAACATGATGATGTCGGCGCCGGCCTCCACAGCCTCGCGCACCATGTCCAGGTTCTCGCACTCGATCTCGACCGTCGTGGTAAACGATGCGTGGGCGCGTGCCATCTCGATCGCACGCGTCACACCACCGGCGGCGTCGATATGGTTGTCCTTGAGCATGACGGCCGTCGACAGGTTGTAGCGGTGGTTGCTGCCGCCACCGATCTCGACCGCAGCCTTCTCGAAGACGCGCATGCCCGGCGTGGTCTTGCGCGTGTCGACAAGCACGGTCTTGGTGCCCTCGAGCACCGCAGCCATCTGGTGCGTATAGGTAGCGATACCACTCATGCGCTGCAGGTAGTTGAGCGCCACGCGCTCGCCCGAAAGCAGCACGCGTGCATCGCCGCGCACCTGCCCCACGTGGTCGCCGGTGTGAACCTCGTCACCGTCGGTAACATCAAACAGCACCGAGCTCTGCGAATCCAGCAGCTCAAAGGTGCGAGCGAACACATCCAGGCCGGCGATGATGCCATCGGCTTTGGCGATGAGCTCCACCGTGGCGGGACGCGCCGTGGGGCACACGCTCGCCGTGCTCACGTCCTCAAAGGTAATGTCCTCGCGCAGAGCCTGCAGAATCAGATCATCGACGACGAGCTTCATGGTAATGGGATTCATGGTCTACTCCTCCACGGCCTGCGTGCCGGCGGCACGGGCCAAATCATCGATTGCCAGGGTATCGGCGCTCAGGGCGCGATGACGGCCATCGAGCGCGGGATCGCCCGCCTGCTCCACGGCCAGCGACTCGCCGGTACGCATATACCACGCGGCGCGACGACCCCAGACCAGTGCCTCGAGCAGGCTGTTTGATGCAAGGCGGTTCTTGCCGTGAACACCGTTGCAAGCCGTCTCGCCCGCGGCGTAGAGCTCGGGCATCGAGGTGCGGCCGTCCTTGTCGACCCACACGCCGCCCATAAAGTAGTGCTGCGTGGGCGTAACGGGGATGGGCTCGTCCAAGATGTCGCGGCCGTCCTCCAGGCAACGTGCGCGAATGTTGGCAAAGTGCCCGGTCACCACATCGCGCTCGACGGGGGCAAAGCTCAGCCACTCGTGCTCGGTGCCGTCCTGCTTCATCTGCTCGCGAATGGCGGCGGCGACCACATCGCGCGGCTGAAGCTCGTCGGTAAAGCGCTCGCCAGCGGCGTTGAGCAAAATCGCGCCCTCGCCGCGGCAGCTCTCGCTGATCAGGAAGGTGCGGCCCGGCTGCGGCGAGAACAGCCCCGTGGGGTGAATCTGCACGTAGTCCAGGTGCTCCATCTTAATGCCATGCTCCTGAGCAATGTAGCAGGCATCGCCCGTGAGCTGCGGGTAGTTGGTCGAATGGTCGTATACGCCTCCGATACCGCCCGTCGCCCACAGCGTGTGGCGGGCATGAATCTTAAACGGCTCGCTGGCATGCACGCCCTCGGCGGCGTTTGCCAGCTCGTCGGCGGGACGAACCGAGTTGTCCTCATCCACGGGAACGGCAACGACGCCGGTGCACACCGTAACGCCATCACGCTCGCCCGTCAGGATGTCGGTCATGGCCACGTGCTCCAAAATCTGCACGTTATCCAGCTTGCGAACGGCTTGGAGCAGCTTGGTCGTGATCTCCTTGCCCGTAATGTCGGCATGGAAGGCAATGCGCGGACGGCTGTGCGCGCCCTCGCGGGTAAAGTCGAGGCTGCCGTCGGCCTTGCGCTCAAAATCCACGCCCATGGCCAGCAGGTCGTTGATGACCGAGCGGCTCGAGCGGATCATAATATCGACGCTCTCGCGACGGTTCTCATAGTGGCCGGCGTGCATGGTGTCCTCAAAGAAGGCATCGTAGTCCGAGCCCTCGGGCAGCACGCAGATTCCGCCCTGCGCGAGCATCGAATCGCACTCGTCGACAGCGCCCTTGGAGAGCATGATCACTCGCGTGCTTGTCGGCAGATTGAGGGCCGCGTACAGACCCGCCACGCCGCAGCCGGCAATGACAACGTCGCACTCCATGTCGGGGTATTGTTTGGTTTCCATAGGAATCCTCTCCCTTGTAATGTGGCATAAGGGACCGCCCCTCATGTCACATCGTTTTAGCGCGCCGCGTACTCGAGCATGCGGTCGAGTGCGAGCTTGGCCTGGTCGGCAGCCTCGTCCGACACGCCGATCTGCACCTCGCCCTCGCCCGTCTCCAGGCATCGCACGAGCTTTTCGAGCGTGATGAGATCCATGTTGACGCAGGTGGGCTGCACCGCGGGGAAGTAGAACTTTTTGCCGGTGCCCTCGCAGCGGCGCTCGAGCTCGTAGAGCACGCCGCGGACCGTCACGATGATGAACTCGCTCGCGTCCGACTCCTCGGCGTACTTGATGATGCCGGCGGTGGAGCCGATGTAGTCGGCCTCGGCAAGGACATCGGCCTTGCACTCGGGGTGCGCCAGCACGAGCGCGTTGGGGTGCGCTTCCTGCGCGTCAACGATCTGCTCGACGGTGATGATGTGGTGGCGCGGGCAGTAGCCCTTGTTGAGGATGACGTGCTTTTGCGGCACCTGCTCGGCTACGAAGCGACCGAGGTTTTGGTCGGGAATGAACAGGACGTGCTGCTGCGGCAGCTCGGACACGATCTTAACGGCGTTGGAGCTGGTGACGCACACGTCGCTCCAGCTCTTGATCTCAACCGTGGAGTTGACGTAGCAGACCACGGCAAGGTCGTCGCCGTACTCGGCGCGCGCCGCATCGACCGTCTCGCGCTTGACCATATGAGCCATGGGGCAGTCCGCGCCCGGCTCGGGCAGCAGCACGGTCTTGGTGGGGTTGAGCAGCTTGGCGCTCTCGCCCATAAACTCCACGCCGCACAGAACGATAGTCTGCTGCGGCAGGCTCTTGGCAAGCTTTGCCAGGTAGAAGCTGTCGCCGACGTAATCGGCCACAGCCTGGACCTCGGGTGCCACATAGTAGTGCGCCAGGATCACCGCGTCACGTTGAGTTTTTAGTTGCTGAATGGCCTCGACGAGCTCTGCGGGCACCAATGCCGCGCGCTCCGTTGCCGTCGTTGCCGATGCCAGGCCGGCCGCGATATCGCGCGCAAGCTCCGACGCATCCATGTTCGCGCTCTGTGCCATCAAGGCCCCTCTCTTTTGGCGAATCTTGGCGCTTTAGTATGACACCTAGGTTTACAGCTGACAAGACAGCTGTAAACCTAGGTGTAAAGTTGAAATAAAGATTCAATCTTGGAGCGGGTCCATTTTCGAACTGGCAAGCTAAGGATAGTCGAGCTCTCGATAGCGCAGGAGGCATCTTTCGCCACCGCAATGCCGCTCGGCGCGAGTTGCGCACCGTGGGGCGCAAACGGGGTGTTCCTCCGCGGGTGGCGCGAACCCAATGTGGCAAAATCGAACTACTAAGGGGGCCCGAATGCTCAAGATTATCGCCTGCGACGACGACGTCGCTTTTCTAGATAGACTGCACCGGATGATCGACCGCTGGTCGACCGAGACGGGCACGGCAGTCGATGTTGCGCTCGTCACGCGCGGCGAGGACCTGCTGGCCCGCCATGCCGCATCGCGCGCCGACATCATTCTGCTCGACATGATCATGCCGCTCGTCAACGGCATGGACACCGCGCGGGAACTGCGTCAATCCGACACCGCCGTGCGACTGGTGTTCCTCACCTCATCGCCCGAGTTCGCACTGGAGTCCTATGAGGTCCGCGCCTTCGACTATCTGCTCAAGCCCGTAACGTACGAACGCCTGGCGCGATTACTCGACGAGCTTTCGAGCATGCGACCTGACGCGACCGATGAGCTCGTAATCAAAACATCCTTTGGCTACCATGCCCTGCGCCTATCCGATATCGAATATGCCGAGGCCCGCAACAAGCACGTGGTATTCCACCTGCGCGACGGGCGCGATATCGAGGCGCTCGAGCCGTTCCGCAACATCGAGGACCAGCTGGCCAAAAACGCGAGCTTCTTTAAATGCCACCGCAGCTACCAGGTCAACCTGCGCAATATCGACCACTTCAACCGCACGGATATCGTCCTGCGCTCGGGCGATTGCATCCCGTTGGCGCGCAGCTGCAAGCAGGGTTTCCAGGATGCCTACTTTGCGGCACGGTTCGATGGCGGGAGACGCTAATGCTCCCTACGGCCGAGACGATACTTTGGGCAATCCACCACGCAACGACCCTGCTTTTTGGCGTTTTTGCCTCGGCGGCGCTCTGTGGTATCGAGATCAACCGGCGTCATGCGCTTGAGCTGGTGATGGTCGGCGCCGTAACCGGATGCGCATTCGGCCTCGCCGATGCCGTCGGCGGCGAGCTTTTCGCCCGTCAGGCATATCCACTCGTCGTGCATCTGCCGCTCGTCATCTATCTGTGCGCGCGCTATCACCTGAGCCCGCTGCTCGTTGTGCTGGGCGTCACCAGTGCCTACCTGAGCTGCCAGTTCAGCAACTGGATGGGCATCGCCGCGCTCGCCGCCACCGACTCGCAAATCGCGTACTATGTGGCACGCATTATCACCACGGCCGTCGTCTTTGCGATCCTGCTGCATTGGGCCAGCGACATCGGTCCGCGCCTGGCGGTCAAAAGCCCCACCGAGCTCGAGATTCTACTCATTCTGCCACTCGTCTATTACATCTTTGACTACGCCACCAATGTCTACACCACGCTCTTCCACTCGGGCTCCGTGGTGACGGTTGAGTTTTTGGCGTTTGCGCTTTGCGCGTTCTACCTTATGTTTCTTGCTGTGTATCTACGTGAATACGAGGCAAAGGAAACTGCCGAGCGCGAGCGCTGGATGCTCGCGACCCGCGACAGCGCAGCCATCAAGGAGCTCGAGGCTTGGCGCCAATCTGGACGCGAGCTTTCGGTCCTCCGCCATGACATGCGGCACTTCCTGCGCGGCCTTGCAGCTTTGATCGAGGAGGGCCACATCGTCGAGGCGCTCGAGCGCATCGACGAGCTCTGTGAGACGAACGACCGCACCGCCGTGCGCCGCTACTGCGCCAACGACACGGTCAATATCGCGCTTTCGTCGTTTAGCTCCGATATCAACCGAAACGGCATCGCCGCCGATCTGCGCGCCGCCGTACCCGAAAGCGTCCATGTAGCCGACGTCGATCTGTTCAGCGTGCTCTCGAACACCCTGGACAACGCCAGCGTCGCCGCGAGCGCCGCTCCCCAGGGCAAGCGATTTGTCGATCTAGACCTGCGTTGCGAGGACGGGCAACTGCTACTTTTGGTCTCTAACACGTTTGGGCGCCCGCCGCGCATGGTCGACGGCATGCCCGTGGCCGAGCACACCGGACACGGCTTTGGAACCAGGAGCATTAAACTTGCCGTCGAGCGCATGAACGGCAACTGCCAGTTCCGCATCAACGGCGACCGATTTGAGCTGCGCGCCGTGATGTAAGGGCGCGACAAGCCGGTGCCGCGCTCGACCCGTCAGGGCCGCCTTGCCGGCGCCGGTCCGCTACAGCGGCGCGGCTGCCGGGGTCAGCTGCTTGATGTATGCCCACATGCGCTGCTTGGCGGCTTTGTCAGTAAGCGCCGCCTCAAAACCGTCGAGCGCGAGCACGCGACGACCCTGCACATGGGCGACCAAGCCGGGCTTGAGCATAGCGGTATCAAAGTCGTCGATTGCCACGAGCATGTCGGCATAGGTCTCGCGCATGGTATCGGCCGCGCGATCGTCCAGCAGCAGGACCGCCTCGGGGTCCAAGGCCTCGAGCGCCTCGCGGAACAGCTCGCACGGCAGGCCCTCGCCTGTCGCGACTGCCCCATCGCCCGCGCCGGCAACACTTGCCAACACGCAAAAATCCTCTGGCGCGTAGCCAATGGCGCCGAGCGCCTTACGCAGCGCGGCACCGTCCGGACCGGCAGCCAGCTCGCCGCCCGCACGCTCGGCATCGTCTAAATCACCTTTTACCAGCACAATCGGCGAGCACGCGTTGCCCGCGATACGCACGCCGCGACCCGCGAGCGATGCGAGCTCCTGCTCGGTCGCCTGGGCGATGGCTTCTTTTTTCTGGCTTTGTGACGTGGGCATGCGCTCTCCAATCGTTTGCGTGCCCACCATTATATAAAAGAGCCGACCGCGAGTGGTTGCATTGCGGGCCGTTGGGTATAAGCACGGTCGTACTGAGTTTTACGCGGCCGAGCCGCGTCGCACTATGGAGGTCACCATGGCTGACATTAAGCAGATTACCCCCGAGAACTTCGATTCCGTCGTTAACGGCAGCCTTCCCGTGCTGGTTGATTTTTGGGCACCGTGGTGCGGTCCCTGTCGTTCGCTCTCGCCCATCGTTGACGAAGTGGCCGACGAGCTGGCCGGCAAACTTGCCGTCGCCAAATGCAACGTCGACGACAATCAGGACCTGGCCATGAAGTTTGGCGTCATGAGCATCCCCACGCTGGTTGTCTTTAAGAACGGCGAGGAAATCGACCGCTCCGTTGGCGCGCTGCCCAAGGCCAGGCTGCAGGCACTGCTTGAGAAGCACCTGTAATACGCCGGTCATGTGCTGCCGTCCATGAACGGTTTTGCGCCGCTCACCGGAGAGCCGAGTGCTGCGCCCGCGACCACGGATAGTATGGTAATCACAAACAGCCCCCAGTGAACGGGTGCGGGTCGGACGGACTCGCACCCGTTTTCTTATGCGGTGGCGCGCAAAGCAGGCGTAGTAGAATCTGAACCACTGAATAGACTCGTACAAAAGGAGACTTTCCATGCATGACGTCGGAATGAACATGAGCCAGCTTGCCATGAGCGTCAAGCAGGTCGACGACACGATCGAGCTCGCCCACGAGTGGAGCCATCAGCTGCTGCATGCGACCGAGAACTTTGATATGGAGCGCATTGGTGCCAAGCTCGAGGCCGCCATGGCGGCGCTCCACGAGGCGCACGACGCACTCGAGGGCTACGAGGAGGCCATCGAGGCCGACCATAACTCCGTTGGCTCCGTAAAGCTGGTGTAGCGTGACCGAGCACGAGCACGCCTGCGATCACGAGCATTCGCACGGGCCGACCGGCGGCGCGGACTGCCGTTGCAGCGGCTCCGCCTCAGAGCTGGTCCGTTTTTCGGTCACCGCGCCCGACGACCTGCTGCACCGCTTTGACGAGCAGATCGCGCGCCGTGGTGACGTGGCCAACCGCTCCGAGGCCGTGCGCGACCTGATTCGCGCATCGATTGCCAAGGAGCAGATGCGAACGCCCGACGAGCAGGTCATCGGATCGCTCACCATGATTTACGACCATCACACCGGCGACCTGACGCGCCGCCTGGACGAGGTGCAGCACGACTACACCGACGAGATTGTATCGACTATGCACGTGCACCTGGATCACCACAACTGCTTGGAGATTCTGGCGCTTAAGGGTCGCGGCGAACGTGTCTACGAGCTGGCCGATCGTCTGCTGGGGCTGCGCGGCGTTAAACACGGCGAGCTCACCTGCGCCGCCACCAAGCAGAGCTTGGGGCTGTAACAGCACACATTTCAACGAAGGAGGGTCGCATGCGACATGCGCATATCCATGTAACGGGCATTGTGCAGGGTGTCGGCATGCGGCCGTTTGTGTATCGCGAGGCCATGGCGCACGGCATTTGCGGCTGGGTGCTCAACGCGGGCGATGGCGTGCATATCGAGGCACACGCTCTCAGCGAGACGCTCGACGAATTTATCGCCGCGCTTTCCGAGCATGCGCCTGCGGCGTCTCGCGTGGAGCATGTCGAGGTTATGGACCTAGCACCCGGCGACTGGAACACCGCCAACGAGCAGGGTTTTCGCATTGTGGCGTCGCAGGATCAAACTGCCCACACGACGCTCATCTCGCCCGACATCGCCACGTGCGACGACTGCCTGCGCGAGCTGTTCGACCCCGCCGACCGACGCTTTCATTATCCCTTTATCAACTGCACCAATTGCGGACCGCGCTTTACCATCATTCGCTCGTTGCCCTATGACCGAGCGGCCACCTCGATGGATCGCTTTCCCATGTGCCCCACCTGCGCCGCAGAGTACGCCGACCCGCTCGATCGGCGGTTTCACGCGCAGCCCGATGCCTGCTTTGATTGCGGACCGCATATTACGTGGCGCGAGGCGGATCGCGGTGTTATGCCAGCGGGTGCCGACGCGACACCAGCCGTCGGCTCCACGCGCGAGGCCAGCGATGCCATCATCGAACGCTGCGTCGAGCTGCTGGCAGGCGGCGGCATCATCGCCATCAAGGGTCTGGGCGGATTCCACCTAACCTGCGATGCCACCAACGAACAGGCGGTGCACGAGCTGCGCCATCGCAAGCGTCGCAGCAATAAGCCACTTGCAGTTATGGTGCGCGGCCTTGCCAACGCCGAGCGCCTGTGTCATATCGATGGCGTTGAGCGTGATCTGCTTGCCGGCAGCGTTCGTCCCATTGTGCTGTTGCGTCGCCGCGCAACCGGCAACGACACCCACGGTTCCCCCAACGCCCCCGAGCTCGCGCCATCCGTCGCGCACGACTTGCCCGAGCTCGGCGTCATGCTCCCCTACACCCCGCTTCAACATCTGTTGCTTGCCGCGGCAGAGGCCCGCGGTATGCACGCGCTCGTCATGACCAGCGGAAACCTGAGCGAAGAGCCCATCGAGACCGACGATGTCCTTGCATGGGAGCACCTCGTTGTCGCAGGCATCGCCGACGCGCTGCTCGGTAACGACCGCGCGATTCTGTCGCGCTACGATGACTCCGTGGTACGCGTGGTCGACGGCGACGTCATGCCTGTGCGTCGCGCACGCGGGTATGCGCCGCAGCCGCTGTCGTTGCCGGCGCTCGACGGCACCACGCCCTGCGTGCTCGCCTGCGGTCCTCAGCAAAAAGCCACGATCGCGCTCACGCGCGAGGACGCCGACGGCCATGCGGCCTGTTTTGTGTCGCAGCATATCGGCGATGTCGAAAACGGCGCAACTTTCGATGCTTGGAGCGGCGCGCGCTCGCGTCTGGAAAACCTCTTTGACCTGGCGCCTGCCGCCTTGGCATGCGACATGCATCCCAGCTATCTGTCGAGCCAATGGGCGCGCGAACAGGCACGGGAGCACAATCTGCCGCTTATCGAAGTCCAGCACCATCATGCACACATCGCGAGCGTAATGGCAGAGGCGATTGCCGCAGGCCGGCTTGCGCCCGATGCGCGTGTCCTCGGCATCGCCTTCGACGGCACGGGCGCCGGCACCGATGGCACCATATGGGGCGGCGAATTTCTTATCGCCCGTCTCGCCGATTTTGAGCGCGTCGCGCATCTGCGCGCCTGGGCGCTTCCCGGTGGCGCCGCATCCGTACACGATGCCCGCCGCAACGCCTTTGCCCTGCTCAGCGAGCTCGACCTGCTCGAGCACCCGGGCGCCGTGGGACTCTTGGACAGCCTTGACGAGCAGACGCGCAGCATAACGGCAACGATGATCGAGCGCGGCATCAACAGCCCGCGCACCAGCAGCATGGGTCGCCTGTTTGATGCCGCAGCCGCGATTTTGGGCATTTGCGGCCAGGCAACCTACGAGGGCGAACCCGCCATCGAGCTCGAAGCCGCCGCCTGGCGCGCGCTCGACAGCGAAATCGCACATTTTCCCGACAGCAACGCCGGCTATTTCGCATCTGGCCCATCGTGGTTGAACGGCCCCGATGTGCTGGACCAGGAAGCACTCTTTGAGGCGCTTTTGGAGGGAATTGAAGCCGGAGCGCCCGCCGACAGGCTCGCACTCGACTTCCATGCCGCCGTCGCGCGCTCCTCGGCGCGCATCGCCAGCGATATTTGCGTACGCGAGGGCATCGACACCGTCGCGCTCTCGGGCGGCGTGTTCATGAACCGACTCCTGCTTCAGCTCCTCACCCGCGAGCTCAAAAACGCAGGCCTTACTGTCCTTGTCCCCCATACCGTGCCCGTCAACGATGGCTGCATCGCCTACGGTCAGGCGGCGGTCGCGCGCGCTCGTCTTGCGCAGATTGCATCGCAGTAGCTCGCTCTTGCACACCGCCGCGCTCAACCGTCTCACAGACGTAACGCGTTTGCCCGCGAACCCCGCGAGCGCTACCATCAATTGATGGATTATTAAGCGCCCATCCAGCGCAAAGCGTATAAAAGGGGAACAATATGTGCCTTGCCGTTCCCGGCAAAGTAGTCAAACGCGACGACGACCTCAAGGCCACCGTCGACATGATGGGCATCGAGCGCCCCGTGTCGCTGCGACTCGTGCCGACGGCGCAGGTTGGCGACTATATTCTCGTACACGCCGGCTTTG
>SKEJ01001726.1_pt1 | contig 11442 bp, 8 predicted proteins | sample 4826721 | NCBI WGS metagenome assembly SKEJ01 (sample SAMN11008812, study PRJNA524170) | human gut metagenome | biome: Human fecal sample; material: Feces; isolation source: fecal sample from pouch patient p31 | host: Homo sapiens | place: Israel: Tel-Aviv | collected 2015-06-02 | reverse complement strand
CTTGCGGAAAAGAAAAACAATATTTACAGAGAACTGCTACAAAATATAACTTCAAAGGATTTGGCAGATGGTGCATGGACAGTTCTGGAAAAGCTACATACCGTCCATATCCCGATGGCTATCGGATCTTCAAGTAAGAATACACCGCTTATTGTAGAAAAACTTGGAATTGGAAAATTCTTTGATGCTATTGTAGATGGAAATCAAATTTCACATTCAAAACCGGATCCGGAGGTCTTTTTGCTAGCGGCAGAAAAGCTGCACCAAAAGCCAAGTGATTGCCTTGTCGTTGAAGATGCAGAGGCAGGTGTGAAAGCCGCCCTCAATGGGGGCTTTCTGGTGGCTGGAATCGGGCCAGCAAAAGATTGCCCGAACGTCAATTATCCGCTTCTATCCTTAAGTGAACTTCTTGCAGTAGAGGGCCATCCAGCCTGATGGAAAACTAAATAAAAAGGTGATGATAAAAGAGCCTGCATTCTGAAGTCCAGTTGGACTTGGATGCAGGCCTCTTTTTTGTTATAAGTTATTTTTCCGTTTTGCGTTTCTTTCAAGTGATGAGCTATATGATTAGCAGTATAAGTAGGAAACTATTGATATCTTGAAATACAGAGATTATTGTACGATTCTCTTTTATAAAAAAATAAAAATAAGGGGCAAGGTTTTTGCCCCATAGCGTGATAGTCTAAAATCAGAGCCACGCCAATAGGAGGTGAGTCAGCGATAAATGCGTCAGAACGACGCCGCGAGATTATAGAGATACTCTTTTCCAGAACAGAAAAAGTGAAAATCAATGATCTGGTTGTGCGTTTTGGCACCTGTCGCAGAACGATTCGCTACGATGTGGAAATCTTGTCGCTTACATACCAGATAGGAAGCACGCCCGGTCGTCATGGTGGGATATACATTGATTCACCGATTTATTCGCAACCAAGGTATCTTACTCCGGAAGAAGCAGCGGCACATCTCCACAGGCTCTCCTGCATATCCTAGACAAGTAAACTCCATGTGTGGAAATGCAATCGGAGCTCTCCTGAATTTTTCTCTGGTTGGCATAATATAAGTATACCCAAAGTGGGATTAAACTTGCAAATTATAGAGCTTTTTTCGAAAATGCACATACCAGCTCTTCCAGAAGACACCAGCCGTCTATCGGCTTCGCATTATCTATATGCGAAGCCAGTAATGCCTATCGTATGGAGTTTGATGATGACATGTATTTAGCCTAGCACTGATTGTCGGAATCACGCAAGATTTCGATTGAACAGAGTAGTATGGTGATGCACCACATGTAATTCTAGCTGTGTTTCTGATCATAATAATTAACAGGAACTTTTGTATCTCATCCCTGCATTCAGGCGTAGCTGTTTCTGCTAATTTTTAGGTATTTCTAAAGCGTGTTCGTTTACTGGCGGTAAATTAAAAATCGCAAATTTAAATTTGAATTTCGTTAAAATCACAAGTTTTATAGAGCATATTTGTAAGTTTTCACAAACTTCTTTGCGAGGTGTTGAAATCAAAAAGCGAATATGTTACTATCTAGATGCAATAAGTAAGATAACTTAACTAACTAACTAACTAACTAACTAACTAATCGGACCTGATATTTGCTACACGAAAGGCAAAATTTGTAAATGGTTATTCAACAGCGCATCCGTGCAGAAAACCTGAAAAAAATCTACCAACTGGTAAACCAAAATAGAAGTATCTCGAGGGCGGCGTTGTCGAAAGAAACCAATCTCAGCAAACCCACGGTTTCCAGCTTGGTTGATGAGCTGATTGTCAACAAGTATCTCATTGACTGCGGGACCGTTGCCAGCCAGCAAATGGGACGCCGCCCCAACGAACTGAGGGTCAATGGTACAGAAAACCTAGTGGCGGTTATCAGCTGGCGGAGAGCGCGCTTGGATATTGCCCTGATCACGGCGGATAATAAAATCGCCTTCCGGGATCAGATTCCCCTTACGGAAGAAGAAGATAAGGTCGACAAGATCACATCCACCTTTTTCAACATTATGAAGCCGAAAGTAGGGGATAGACGCATCATGGGTCTCTGCATTATTATACCGGGCATTATTGATGCAGAAAATAAACGGATCCTCTCCACAGTGATCGGCGTAGGCTACAGTGACCCTGTGGTCCAGCGCTTTGAAGAAGCTTTTCATGATTATCCTTTCTGCCTGCTGAATGATACCGCCTGTTTCGCTTACGCAGAATATGTGTTTGCCAACATTACAGAACCTAATTTCGCCTATATCAATGTCTCAAAAGGTGTTGGCGCTTGCCTTTTTGCCAATGGAAAAATGCTTCGTGGGGCTGGCAGCAATGCAACGCAGTTCGGACATTTCTCAGTTGACAGAAACGGACCGCTTTGCGCTTGCGGAAATCATGGCTGCGTTGAACGTGTTGTAGGTGAAAATGCCTTGACGGAAAGAGCGGAGGCGTGCGGTATCGATTTGACCCGTTTCGCTGGACGCAAACCTTTGTATTGTGATATCGGTGCCATGGCTGAAGATGGAGATGCCCATGCAAAAGAGCTGATAAAAGATCTAGCGGTCGATTTGTCTTTTGCAATCTCAAATCTGATCACGCTTTTCAATCCGTCGCTTGTGGTGATTGGCGGTATGGGCGTAAATCTTGGCCCGTTCTTCCTTTCTAACATCCGCGATGAAGTACAAAATAGCGGCTTCAAAGAGTTTGTGTCCAACACCTGGATCCAGTATTCTACGCTGGGGCTGGATTCCGAGCTTGGCGGTGCTGCAAGATATTATATTGATCACTACTACGATTTCTTTGAACAGATGCAAGGCGGCCTATACGCTGACTGATGCAGAAAAGAGGCTTGAGATTATGATGCCCAGAATTATTGGTGTCAATTCCAACTGCTACCATGGTTACTCAATCGATGAAGCACTGGAGGGAATCGCCGCAGCGGGGTTCCATTATGTAGAACTGACGGCAACAAAGGGATGGACAGAACACGTCTTTCCGGACCAGAGCTTTGCAAGTCTGTGCCATGTGCAGGACAAACTGAAAGAGCTGGATCTGGTTCCCTTTGCGATGAGCGGTCATACAAACCTTATGGATGCAGACAGACTGCCTGATTTTATTATGAATATGCGTCTGGCGCATTTCTTCGGCTGTAAATACATTGTCTCCTCAATCGGTGAGGCCCATTTAAAGGATAAAGCAAAAACCGGAAACGAAGTTCTGGTGCAGAACATCAAAGGACTGATCCCGCATCTGAAAGAAAATGGCTTGATGCTGGTCCTGGAGCTGCACGGTGAGCATGCGACCGGCACAATCATGAATGAAATCGTCACGGCAGTAAATTCCAATCTGGTAAAAATCAACTACGATACGGCAAACTGCGTGTTCTATGGCAATGTAGATGCAGCAGATGATATCGATACCTGCATGGATAATGTGGCGTACCTGCACATCAAGGATAAGGCAGGCGCGCGCGATGCATGGGATTTTCCTGCACTTGGAAAGGGCTACGTCGATTTTAAAACACTTTTCAATAAACTGGACAAGGCTAATAACGATGCTCCGCTCAGCCTCGAAATTGAGTTTACCGCAAAAGGACCGAAAGATCTGGATGAGATCAATACCGCCGTTAAAGAATCGGCGGCTTATTTAGAAAATCTCGGTTACAAGATATAAGTACATTCTGCGGTAGGTACCACCGCTGGATAATATATTTTCTACATTTATTTATATGGAGGTTTAAGAACACATGAAAAAGGCACTTTCTATTGCAACAGCCATCACGCTCATGCTTTCTTTGGCAGCATGCGGCAACTCTGCTGCATCCAGCTCGGCCGCACCGGCAGCCGACAGCACTGCTTCTTCCACGGCAGAGTCTTCTTCTGCTGCGGAAAGCACCGGCGATAAGAAGGACCTGACCTTCGGCTATATCGCCTACGATATGTCGGATATCTGGAATGAGTATTCTGCCAAGGCATTTGAGTATGCCGCTGAGCAGAATGGCGTTAAGACCGTCGTCCTGGATTCCAAGAACAGCCTGGAAGATTCCGTCACCGCGATGGAATCCCTGATTCAGCAGGGCGTTGACGGCATCTCTGTCTTCCCGATCTCCACCGAGCAGGGGTCTCAGCTGGTCAAGATGGCTAACGAGGCCGGAATCCCCGTCACTATCGAGAACTTTGCTATGGACGGCCTGGATGATCCGGGCGATTACATTGCTTCCGTTGCCTGTGAGTACGACAAGATCGGCGAAGCTGCCATCAAGTGGATCGCAGAGCAGGACCCCGAGGCAAAGATCTTCTTCTGCGCTGGCCAGGAAGGCGCTGGTGTTTACGAGAAGTACCAGGAAGGCGTTGACCGCGCCCTGGAAGAGCTGGGCGGCGATGTGCAGGTCGTTGCTACGCTGCACGCTGACTGGCTGACGGATAAGGCTTACAACGTTACTACCGACCTGATCAACTCCGGCACCGAGTTCAACTACATTTTTGCCAACAACGATATGATGGCCCAGGGCTGCTACAACGCCCTGAAGGACGCCGGTAAAGAGAACATCCCCATCGTTTCCACTGGTGGTTCTCCGGATGGTTTCAAAATGCTGCAGGACGGTATCGAGGCTGCGAACATGACCGCTCCCGTTTCCATCCAGGGTGTCAAGACTTTCATGAACCTGTACAATAAGGTCGCTCTGGGCGAAGATCCCGCTGAGAAGTTTACTGCTCTGCCGGTTATCCCCGTTTCTGCTGATGATACCAGCTCCTACATTGCCTGGGATGACTATGCAGCCGCTTACAAGTACCTGGACGAGAACAAATAAACAGCCTACTGAATACTACGATATGAGTTAATACACCGCCAGCCGGCCGTGCCGTGAAATCCGGCGCAGCCAGCTGGCGTTTTTGTAAGAGGGTGAGATCAGACATGCCTTGTGACTACAAAAACACAAAACCCATTATTGCCATGAAAGATATCAAAAAGGAGTTTTCTGGCGTTTGGGCTTTGTCCGGCATCACTTTTGAAGTGTATCCGGGTGAGATCCACTGCCTGGTAGGCGAGAACGGCGCAGGAAAATCTACCCTGATGAAAGTCCTTTCGGGTGCTTACACACCTACCGAGGGAACCATCACGGTGGATGGAAAAGAATACAGTAAGTTCGATCCGTTCTTGTCCAAGCAGCTGGGAATCAACATTGTTTACCAAGAAAATGACCTGGTTCCCAGCATGGACGTTGTGGAAAATATCTTTGTTGGCAACGAAAAAACCAAGGGACTGGGAATCATAGATTATCCCGCCATGCGGAAAGAAACACAAAAACAGATGGATGACCTGGGAATCCATTTGAAGCTGGATACGAAAATTGAAAATCTGTCTGTGTCGGATCAGCAGTTTGTCAAGATCCTGAAAGCGTTGAGTGTGCAGCCACGTGTATTGATCATGGATGAACCGACCTCCATGTTCAATGTAGAGGATGCCGCAAAGGTCACGGAGCTGACCAAGCGTATTGCGGGCATGGGAATCGGTATCATCTACATTTCCCACTTCCTGAACGAAGTTGTCGAGATCGCGGATCGCATTACGGTAATCCGCGATGGTGCAGTGATCAGCACCTTCTCCAACGAAAATCATGATACGCCGATTACCAAGATCACACAGGACATGGTAGGCCGCCCGATAGATATGTTCTATGACCGCGAGAAATGTCCTATCGGTGATGTGATGCTGGAAGTCAAAGACTTGCAGCTGACGAAAGACTCCCCCAAAATCAATTTTACTGTGCACAAGGGCGAGATCGTAGGCTTCTCTGGAATGGTCGGCTCCGGCCGCACCGAAATGATGCGTGCTATGATAGGCGCAGACAGCCGCTACGGCGGGCACAGCTACATCAACGGCAAAGAGGTGCAGATCAAGGACCCGAACGACAGTATTAATGCAGGTATCGCATTTATTACAGAGGATCGCCAGAAGCTTGGCCTGATGCTGCATGCCAGCGTGCTGGAAAATGCAACGATCATAGGCCTGCGGGAAAAGATCAAAGGATTCTTTGTGAATATCAAAAAGTTTCCGCCGCTGATCGAGCCGCTGCTGAAAGAACTGCGAGTCAAAACGCCCAGCGTGTGGACCGAGGCGGTTTACCTTTCCGGTGGCAACCAGCAGAAAGTAGTCCTGGCAAAGTGGCTGTATGCGGAACAGGATATTTACATTTTTGATGAACCTACCCGCGGTATTGATGTCAATGCCAAAGCCGAGTTTTACAAACAGATGAGCAACCTGACAAAGCAGGGCAAGTGTATCCTGATGATCAGCTCTGATATGCCGGAACTTATCAGCATGAGCGACAGAGTTTTGGTGGTTCGGGATGGCCGCATTGATTGTGAGCTGAAAGGCGAGCAGATCAACGAACAGGAAATCATTAAACGTGCATTGGGAGTAAATAAAGATGGCTGATAAAAAGACTAGCCTTTCTCCGGCTAAAAATATTTTTAAGGACCAGCGGGTCCTTCTGGCAATCGTTATCGCATTGATTGTCGTAATTATTTCGTGTATCAACCCTAATTTTATTGGCATCAATAACATTGTCGCAATTTTCCAGCAGATCTGCGTGCTGGGTATTCTGACAATGGCAATGAGCATTCTGCTGATCTCCGGCGGTATTGACCTGTCCATCGGCAATATTATGGTCGTCTGCGGTGTTGTTATGTACGTAGTGTTGGACAACGGTCTGCCCACCTTTATCGCTGTGCTGGCTGGCCTTGTTACCGGTGCAGCCTGTGGTTTGCTCAACGGCGCTATCATTGCAAAAAGTAAGTGCATTCCGCTGGTCATTACACTGGGCACCAGTAAGATGTTTTATGGCATTGCCCTGACGGTTTCCGGTGGACGTATCATGAACTTCGGCGGTGCATTCAACGGCTTGAAAACCAAGTACTTCGAAATTTTCTCGCCCATGCTGCTGGTTTTGCTGGCCATGGTCATGGTGGCGTATCTCATGATGACTTACACCAAGTTCGGCCGCCGTGTAGTCGCCCTGGGTGGCAATGAAAAGAACGCTTTCCTGTCCGGTATTAACGTGAACCGTTATAAGATCATTGTTTATGGCATTTCTGGTCTGTTCTGCGCGGTTGCCAGCATCGTATTTGTTGCCCGTATTGACTCCATTACCTCGAACGCCGGTACCAACTATGAAACGAACGCCCTAGCCGCTGCCATTATCGGCGGTGTCACCTTCGACGGCGGCAAGGGTACGATCAGCGGCGCATTCCTCGGCTGTCTGCTGATGGGTGTTATCTCTAATGCTATGAACATCCTCGGCGTCGATAATAACGTACAGACGATCATTACCGGCGCCATCATTGTTGCGGCAGTCGTCCTGAGCAACATCAATAACATCAAGAAGAAATAAATCCGAAAGGTTGTGTAGTAAGTGGTAAATGTTGCTGTTATTGGAGCAGGATTTATGGGACGTACCCATGTAACAGCCTACAAGGCCATGCCGAACGCAAAGGTTACGGCTGTTTGTGATTTGAGTGAAAAGCAGGGCAAAGACCTCGCCGAGTTTGCCGGATGTGATTGGTATGACGACGGTGAAAGCATGCTGAACACGGCGGATATCGACGTTGTGGATATTTGCCTGCCTACCTTTTTACATGAGCAATATGTCCTGCTGGCTGCGGGGCATAAAAAGCACGTCATCTGTGAAAAACCTGTCACGCTGTCGCTCGAATCACTTGACCGTATGATTGCCGCTACTAAAGCGGCTGGCGTTCAGTTTGCCGTAGGGCAGGTCGTCCGTTTCTGGCCTGAATACGTCCGCGCCAAGGAAATGGTAGAAGCAGGGGAACTGGGAACGATTAAATATGCCCGTGCCAGCCGCCTTTCGGAGCATCCCGCCTGGAGCGAGTGGTATCGCCGTGCCGAAAACAGCGGCGGTGGTCTGTTCGATCTGCACCTGCATGATATTGATTATCTGTGCTACCTGTTCGGCAAGGTGAAGCAGGTCTATGCCGTCGGCCACAAGAACAGCGTCGGCTGCTGGAACCATGTGGCAACATCCCTGATCTTTGAAAACGGTATGGAAGCTACGGCTGAAGGAATCCTGGAAATGCCCAGAGGATTTCCCTTTACGACAGAGCTGAATGTTGTTGGCGATAAAAAGGCATACTGTTACCATATGGGGGCTGGTGCTAACCTGGAAAACATCGCGGCGGCGTCCCGCTCCACTACGGTCTATGGTGACGGCAAAACCGAAACGTTGGCTATTGATTCCTATGATGCCTACCAGAAGGAACTGGAAGATTTCATCGGCCATATCGAGGCCAGCACGCCGATCACGGTAATTACCCCGGCCGATGTCCGCCATGTGCTCTCTGTGATTGTGGCGATTCGCGAATCGCTGGAAACGCAGAAAACCGTAACGGTTTCGTGAGGATGTTATGAAACAAGGTATTAGTTTGTTCTCTTTTTCCGAAAATACTGATGTCCGCTGGATGTTTGAACATGCGAAAAAAGCAGGCTATGATGGCGTGGAGCCGGTTTTGAGTGAATCCGGCTATCTGAACCCGCAAACCCCGGAAAAAGATGTCCTGGCTATGAAAAGAATGGCCGATGATATGGGCCTGGAGATCCCCAGCGTAGGGGTATGGAGTCTGTGGCAGAATAATCTCGTTTCTGACAGCGAGAAGACCCGGCAAAAAGCGTTTGGCATTGTACAAAAGCAAATTGAAGCTGCGTACCTTCTGGGGGCTAAAACGATTCTGGTTGTTCCCGGTTATGTCGGTTGCAATTTTGTAGAACACCCAGAAAAGATCCGGTACGATATTGCCTATGAGCGTGCGCAAGACGCATTGAGCCGACTGGCACCCGAAGCGAAAGCTGCGGATGTGGCAATTGGCATTGAAAATGTCTGGAATCGATTCCTCCTTTCCCCATTGGAAACTCGGCGGTTCCTGGATGAGATCGGCTCCGACTATGTAGGTATGTATCTGGATGTCGGCAATGCCGTGTATATCGGCTACCCGGAACAATGGATCGAGATCCTCGGCCACCGCATCAAAAAGCTACATATGTCTGACTATCGCTTTGATCAGGCAGGCATTGGCGCTTTCGTAGATCTCTTTGCCGGTGATGTTGATTTCCCGGCGGTTGCAAAGGCCATCGCAGGAATCGGGTATGATGATTACATCACGCTTGAAATGCTGCCCAACTATAAGCAGTTTCCCGAGGTAAGCCTATATGCAGACAAATATGCCATGAACAAAATTATAGAAATGATTCATTTATAAAAAACGCTAGGTGAACAATAAGTGCGTCTTCACGGATGCAAAGGAGAAACCTGCTATGTGTGATACCGGAAAAATCTAATTCTCGTTACACAATGAGTGTGGATTAGGTTTTCTGCGTTAAATTCGAAAAAGCTTGCAAACGGGACATGAAAGTATCACTGTTTGCAAGCTTTTCTAGTTCTAGAATCAGAATATGACCACTTCATGAATACTGTTTATTCGTAAGCGCTCAACAATTGCCGTCCTGTGAAAGAGGCGACTCCTGTGCGATAATATAGTTATCGAGAACTTTTGAGAATTATCAGTAATTCTCGATAATTGCGGAACGTTGAATTTCAAAACGAGGAGTGGTTGCACATATAAAAAGCATCTCGACATGAAGAAAAAAGTATGCTATACTGAAAAAAATGATGATTTGACTGCGGGGTAACAGGGATGGACAAATTGGTCGTTCGAGGAACAGAAATCAATGTACAGTGGAATTTCAAAAGAGATGATTTCCTTAGCTTAACTGATATCGCCAAAATTAAGGATAGCGATAATCCGCGCTACATTATCCAGAACTAGCTCCGCAATAGAAATACCATTGAGTTCCTTGGTGTGTGGGAGACACTTTACAATCCGAATTTTAACCGTGTCGAATTCGATGCGTTTAGAAGTCAGGCTTGGTTGAACAGCTTCGTGATGACACCGCAAAAATGGGTGGAGGCAACAGGTGCTGTTGGCATTGCATCTAAAGCTGGGCGCTATGGCGGCACTTATGCACATAAGGAAATTGCATTCGAATTTGCATCATGGATATCGGTAGAATTTAAACTCTATTTGGTCAAGGAGTTTGAACGGCTTAAGACCGGGGAAATGAAACAACTCGGCTGGGATATCAAACGAAACCTTGCAAAAATCAACTATCGTATCCATACAGATGCTATTAAGGAAAATCTAATACCGCCGGAATTGTCTGCCAGACAGATTTCTTTGGTTTACGCCAATGAGGCAGATGTTTTGAACATGGCACTGTTCGGTATGACAGCTAAAGAATGGCGTGATGCAAATCCTGATTTAAAGGGAAATATCCGCGATTATGCGAATGTCTCGCAGCTTGTTTGCTTGTCTAATTTGGAAAACCTAAATGCAGTATTCATCAATGAGGGAATGCCACAAGCAGAAAGACTGGCAAAACTTAATGCTATTGCAATTAGCCAGATGAAGGTGCTGACAGAGGATCACAGACTGCTGCAACTTGAAGCAGCGGAAGAATAATTGCATAGAGTAAAGAGACTATAGGCAGCGTTAAGAAATTTTCTGACCTGAAAAGGAGTATGGTCGTGCCAATTGATGAGCGAGAACAGGATAATCGTACCTTGCGGACACTAATTATCACCGCATTGACGGAAACAGGGCAGACCCGTGATACGCTGTATGCAAAAATCAGAGAATTTTATTATTGCACTGCCCCGAAATATCTGTACAAGTATTATTCGGAAAACCTGTTGAATATGGACGCAATTAAAAATCACGAAATGTGGTATTCTGCACCATGCAATTTTAACGACGTTTTTGATTGTGATGTTTCAACTAATGAGAAAGCCCTTTTTGAAAGCTTTTTAAAGGCAGATCCTCAAGGACGCAGAATCCGCCAAGGAAGTTCGGGGTGGATGAACCTGAAAGGTGTTGTACATAAGCAGATTCATAATTTACAGGAAGAATTTGAAGAAACCAAACGGACAACGGGAATTTCCTGCTTAAGCGAATCGGATTCATCATTACTGATGTGGGCGCATTATGCGAATAACCATAAGGGAATGTGCGTTGAATATGAATTATTAAAGATATCGGACCAATTGAAGTTTACGCCAGTTCCTGTTATATATACAAATGATAGAGTGACTCTAAGCTCATTGGAATCTGAAAATTTAGATCGCGATACCATGAAAATTTTTGTAGAAAGCATCACTACGAAATCTTCAGAGTGGAACTATGAGAAAGAATGGCGTATAATTCGGGATGAAGCAGCCTGCGGAACGCGATGGAACAAAGCCGATAAGGGCGCTTTGTTGGAAATGATACGGCCGACATCTATTACTTTGGGGTGTAGGGCAGAGGGAAACTTTGAAAAGAGTGTAAGGAAATATTGTGAGAAAGAAAAAGTGACTCTTTATAAAATGGAAAAGAATAAGGA
>SKEJ01001721.1_pt1 | contig 11472 bp, 12 predicted proteins | sample 4826721 | NCBI WGS metagenome assembly SKEJ01 (sample SAMN11008812, study PRJNA524170) | human gut metagenome | biome: Human fecal sample; material: Feces; isolation source: fecal sample from pouch patient p31 | host: Homo sapiens | place: Israel: Tel-Aviv | collected 2015-06-02 | reverse complement strand
CTGATGAATGGATCATTGTTGAAATAACAGAAGAGTCCAGCTTGGAAAAAGTTCGTACGGATATTGCCAAACTAGTAACGGTCAAACAAAGTCTCTTTATGAATAATGTGTTTGCTCGCTGCTATTTTGTCATGAAAAATACACCTACCGATTCCATGAGAGCTGCCGGCGATGCTCAGAAAATATTTGTCCGCTCTGCAGAAGAATTTCAAAATGAATATTTTCAATATAGTAATTACGTTTATACCCGCAAAAAGAAACAGTTTGGCAGTCTAATCAATATCGAAACCGGTGAGCCTGAAAGTAATATTTATATTGACGTCTCCTACTCCAATTTGAAAACAGGAAAAGATTTAAGTATCGATGAAATCATTAACCTTCTAAAAAGTGGAAAAAAGGTCATTCTTAAAGGTGATTTTGGGCTTGGAAAAAGTCGATGTGTCAAGCAGATTTTTGACATTCTTACACAAGATGTTGTCCGTAGTCCTTATACTATTGCGATTAATTTGCGCGAGCACTGGGGTGCTAAAAGGGCACTAGAAATATTAAATCGACATTTTTCCGAACTTGGCTTAGATGCTCAAAATTTCATTAAGACCTATGAACAGCCTAACACAATCTATCTCCTTGATGGTTTTGATGAAATTGGAACTCAATCTTGGAGCAGCGATCCTCGAAAAATGCAACATTTGAGGGAGATTTCCGTATGTGCTTTAAAAGATCTAGTTGGTCAAGTTCAAGGTGGCGTCCTTATTACTGGTCGAGAGTATTATTTTAATTCCGATGCTGAGATGCTTAGCAGCTTAGGGCTTTCTTCCAGTCAGACTATTCTTCTCGAATGCCATCAAGAGTTTACCGATACGCAACTTCTAAAATTTATCGCTCAGAACATTCCAGCTACTGATACCGAAAAAGCACTGTCATCTTTGCCAGCGTGGTTTCCAAAACGTCCCATTGTCATTCAATTACTTTTAAAATACGCTAGTGATATTTTTACAATCGATTAGGTCATTTTACAAGGAACTACACGCAGACCGTGAAACGGGCTGCTGACAACAAACAGGCGCTATGCTTCCGGCAAGGGGCATAGCGCCTGTTTGTTGTGGGGGTATCCAAAGGGGGCAACGCCCCATTTGGCACACGACTTTGCGAAGCAAAGTGTAGTGTGTTATACGCTCTGTCGGCGTTGCCGTGAAAATGCCGTTGCCGCCGGGGAGGGCAAGGGCATTTGAAGCGGCAGGAAAACAGGGTTGTGCTTGTGTGGCGTGGAGCCGCAAGCGCAGGTCTGTTTTCATCAGCAGACAGGGCGTATATGAAAGCCCCCGTCCCTCGTCCTACGCTCCGACTTGTGGACAAAATGTCCCGAAGTTGTGGCCACACTCCCGGAAAATCAGCAAGACAACGGGCAACCGTCAAGGCTGAAATGAACGGATTTACACCCGGCCTTGACCGCCACCCGCCGTCCCGCTGAATGAGTGGACAAGGCGGCCAATCCCGCAAAGTGCTTGGCCGCTCTCTTTCTGATTTTGGAGCGTTTTTCTCTAAAAATTGAAATGGGCGGGAAGCCATTTTAGGGCTTTCCCGCCTTGATTGCCTATCAGCAAAGACAGACGGGACTGTCAACGGCGGTGCATGAAATGCGCCGTTCATCTTGACCGTTGACTGGCTCGGATGTCTTTGCTATCCATTTGTGTTATTGCTCCCAGTTGTTTTCTTGAAGTAAAGAATATAATAATGTTGAATAGCTGCTGAGTGTATTTTGGACACGTCCGCTATATTCATTTTCAATAAAATCCAAATCATCCATATCTGTATGCATTATCAATCCATTCTTTTCTGTTTCGACAGGAGAACCATTTTCCCAGTTGTTTGCTTCAAAATATATGTACGGAATTCCTATGTCATTAAACGGTGCGTGGTCGCTTCTTTTTTGACCTGTAGGATAGGGATAATCGTTATTTCCGTCTGGTGGTAATTGTATGTTCAAGCCAATTTCCTTAACAATTTCGTAGGCTTTAAATACTGCTTCGGTATTATCAACAGTGCCGTTATCATTCACCTTACCGCCATACAAATAAAGGTAATCCCCAGCGAGGACAGTATCAATGTTTATCATCAATATAATATTTTCTCTTTCCTTTTCGGAAAGTGATTCAACGTATGCCCTTGAGCCATACATTCCTGGTTCTTCTGAACCGAAAAATACATATTGAATAGTATAGTATGTTGGAGTGTTGACCATTCGCAGGGCATTTTCCAAAGCAACAGATACGCCGGAGCCATTGTCATCTACACCATGTGTTCCAGCACTATCATAATGTGCGCCAACAATAATCGTTTTTTCGCTTTCTCCTTTTTTGGTTATCAAAATATTTTGACTTGAATTACTTTTTTCACCTCCATCGAATACATTTTGTATGGCTTCATCCATCATAGGCGTGGAATCATCTATTTCAAAAGACTCTATAGCTATGTCGCTTTCCGCATATCCACCATTTAAGAGGACGGACAAAATAAATACAGCCATTTCCGTTTCTTTTTCAGTGCCAGCAACGCGCCCCGGATAGTTTGATTGAATATGTTTTAAAAAATTATATGCGGGTATTCCATAATCATTTTGTTCGGGGGTTATCGAAATTTCTTGGGAAAGTGTTAGGTCTTTGGCTTCTTCAATCAGCTCTGTTTTTTTACTACCACACCCATATAAACCCGTACATAAAAAAGCACATACTAAAAAGCATGAAAGTATCTTTTTCATAAAATCAATCTCCTTTTTTCTCATCACTATCTTTTGACATTTGCGTCATCATTTTCTTCGCCAGCTGCTGGAATAGGTCGGCAGTTTCTTCGTCCATCGGCGCAAGCTGTCCGATCTGTCCGGTTATCATTGCTGTTACATCGTCAATGGAAAGCGGGTTTTGCTTCTGCTCCGACAGTGCGTCCCGCATGGCTTGGAACATAGCGGCGGTCACAGCTTCCCCCGGCTGTTCTCCGTTATCAATGTCTTTCTTAATGTCCCGCAGGATAGCAAGGAACACATTTTTGATTTTCTCAATCTCTGCTTCATGTTCCCCCATCTTCTGGGCGTTCAAAAATTGTAAATCCTGCTTTGCTTCCGCCCGGTGTTCCGGGTGTTCTTTCATCAAGTCGGACAGGGAAGCCGTTGCCATCTCGATAAGCTGGTTACGTGCCATTATCCCCTTTGCCGCCGTGTCCTGAAAATAAATCCGTATCAAATCTATCAGCTTGGGAAAATTCCTGTGTTCCAGTAAGCGATTGAGTATTTGCACATCAACAGCACCCGTCACAAGCCCCCTCACGGCTCCCTCTGACAAACCTAATTCAGAAATATCGTAACTTTTACGGACGCTCACGGTGGACAAGCCCAGTATATAGTCTGTCGATACCTTAAATTCCTTTGCCACTCCTATGAGAATATCACTGCTGACCGTTCTCGTTTCGCCGCTGACAATGCGGCTCAACTGGGAAGCGGAAACGCCTATCTTCTCTGCAAGTTCCTTTTGTGTGATATGGTTCCCGTTGCATAAATCGGAAATCCGCTGTCCGGGTGTTCCGGGTAAAGCCATAGATACGCACCTCCTCCACACACTTCCATTATACAGAATGATTGCAAAAATGCAATTTCCAAAGTGTAAACTTCATCAAAATGCAATTCTCGCAAAATTCCGGGGATTGCATTTTTTTCGTGTAGACTTAGGGTAGTTCATCGATGGACAGCACCTTGAAAACAGAATGACCGTCCGAAAAGGGATACCCCGGCTGGGGAAACACCGCAAGGAGCCGGACTTCGGGACAAAATGTCCCGAAGTTGCGGGGAGCGTGCCAACGCCGGAATACGCCGCAGGAATGGGGCAGGAAACCTTTTCGGGGAGAACGGCAACGGAAAGCAAAATGGAGGGAACGCATGAGAGATAACCCCTATAAAGACTTGCCGCCGCTGGAACGCAGGCCGGACGGTTCCCTTTACCGCATGACACCGGCGCAGAGGAAACAGGCGGCCAGCCTGATACGCCGGGAGTGCTGTTGCTGTGAGGACGGCAACTGCATTGCCCTTGACGATGGGGACACCTGCACCTGCCCGCAGACGGTTTCTTTCTCGGTCTGCTGTAAGTGGTTCCGCTGGGCGGTTTTGCCGCTGGACGGAACGCTGGAAGCGGAGATTTTCCGGGATAAGGACTTGAAACGCTGTGCGGTCTGCGGCGGCGTGTTCGTCCCCAAATCCAACCGGGCAAAATACTGCCCCGGCTGTGCCGCCAGAGTTCACAGGCGGCAGAAAACAGAAAGTGAACGGAAAAGGAGGTCTGCTGTGGACAGTTAGGAGCGAAAAAAGCCTTGATTTATCAGGTTTTGCGAGCCCCAAACCGGGGCGGGTGGTATAAAGTATCGCCCACCCCGGAAAACGGGCTTCTAACCGTCCACAAAACGCACTATGACAAATACCATCTATATCCATCAGCCGGAAAAGGCGTTCAGCTTCACCCGGCTCCCGAATTTTCTCTTTGAACCCCCCACATTCAAGCCCCTGTCCAACGAGGCAAAGGTTCTGTACGCCTTTATCCTGCGCCGGACAGAGTTATCCCGCAAGAATGGGTGGGCGGATGACTGCGGACGGATTTTCCTGTATTACCCTATCTGTGAGGTGGTTGACCTGCTCCACTGTGGGCGGCAGAAAGCGGTGAACACCCTGCGGGAACTGCAATACGCCGGACTGGTGGAGATCCAGAAGCAGGGCTGTGGAAAACCCAACCGCATTTTCCCAAAATCCTATGAAGCGGTTCCAAACACCGACTTCAAGAAATCCCGTTCTGGTACGCCGGAGGACTGAAAACCGTACCCATGAAGTACGGAAACCGCCCCCTTGAAGTACGAAAACCGGACGGTATATAGAAATACAAAGATTAAAATGATTGATTTATATCCATTCCATTCCTATCGTATCAGAGATAATTCCGGCGGGATTTTCCCTGTGGAAAACCCCGGATAGGAAAGGAATGGGGAAAGGAGCAGAATGGCACAACACGCAATTTTGCGGTTTGAGAAGCACAAGGGCAACCCGGCAAGGCCGCTGGAAGCCCATCACGAAAGACAGAAAGAACAATACGCCAGCAACCCCGACATTGACACAAGCCGGAGTAAATACAACTTCCATATCGTCAAGCCGGAGGGACGCTATTACCACTTCATTCAGAGCCGTATCGAGCAGGCCGGATGCCGGACGAGGAAAGACAGCACACGGTTTGTCGATACACTGGTAACTGCCAGCCCGGAGTTTTTCAAGGGGAAATCCCCAAAGGAGATACAGGCGTTTTTCCAGAGGGCGGCGGCTTTCCTCATTGGCCGGGTAGGACGGGAAAATATCGTGTCGTCGGTGGTACACATGGACGAGAAAACGCCCCACCTGCATTTGACCTTTGTTCCGCTGACAAAGGACAACCGCCTGTGTGCAAAGGAGATTATCGGCAACCGGGCAAACCTGACGAAGTGGCAGGACGATTTTCACGCCTATATGGTAGAGAAATATCCCGACTTGGAGCGTGGGGAGAGTGCCAGCAAGACAGGCCGGAAGCATATCCCCACCCGGCTTTTCAAACAGGCGATTTCCCTCTCCAAACAGGCCAGAGCCATTGAAGCCGCCCTTGACGGCATTAACCCGCTGAACGCCGGAAAGAAAAAAGAGGAAGCCCTCTCCATGCTGAAAAAGTGGTTCCCGCAGATGGAGAACTTCTCCGGGCAACTGAAAAAGTACAAGGTCACAATCAATGACTTGTTGGCGGAGAATGAGAAGCTGGAAGCAAGGGCAAAGGCCAGTGAAAAAGGCAAGATGAAAGATACGATGGAACGGGCAAAGCTGAAAAGCGAACTGGACAATTTACAGCGGCTGGTTGACCGTATCCCGCCGGATATACTGGCGGAACTGAAACGGCAGCAGCGGCACACGGTAAAGGAAAGGTGATAGATATAAGCAGAAATTTTCGCCGCTCCTGTGCGGCATTGTACCTTGAAAACTGAATATGGAGGACACTGGATGGCAAAAAGCGAAAGCGATATTTTTACACCCCGGACAGGGCAGGTCATACAAGCAGAGAACGGCACGCAGTATTTTGTATGTGGGAACAACCGTATAAAAATCTCCGAACACTTCGCCGCAGGCGGAAAGCCCCTCGGTGATCTGATTGTAGATGTGGTGCGGCATACCGCAGAAAAAGCCGCTTCAACCTGATAGCCCATCATTGATAACACGCCCACGCTTATGATATAATTGCCATAGAGCAAAAGTATTGTAAGCGTGGGTTGTTTCTTTAGAAGGAGGATTTTTAACGGTGAAACAACCTTACAATACTACGATTTACAACACGGCGCTTTATATGAGATTAAGCCGGGACGATGAAAACTATGGTGACAGCGTAAGCATTGAAACACAGCGGACAATCCTGCAACAGTACGCAAAGGAACAGGGACTTCATGTAGTCGGTGAGTATGTGGACGATGGCTGGTCGGGGACGAACTTTGAACGCCCGGATTTTCAGCGCATGATGGACGATGTGGAAGCCGGAAAAGTAAACTGCATTGTCACGAAAGACCTTTCCCGTTTCGGGCGGGAACATGTGATGATGGACTACTATCTGGAATTTCTGTTCCCGGAAAAACGGGTGCGCTACATCGCCGTTGCGGAGAATGAGGACACAGAGAAAGGGCTTTCCGATTTTGTCCCGTTCAAAAACCTGTTCAATGAATGGTTTGCGAAAGATACGAGCCGCAAGGTAAAGGCCGCTTTCAAAGCGAAGTTTGCCACAGGGCAGCGTATCGGTGCCTATGCTCCTATCGGGTACAGGAAACACCCGGAAATCAAAAACAAGCTGATAATCGACGAGGAAACCCGCTGGATAGTGGAGAAGATTTTTGACCTTGCCATTCATGGCAGAGGGGCGGCCAGTATCACAAGAATACTGATTATGGAAAAGGTTCCCACACCGGGATTTATCAATTTCCAGCGTGATGGGACTTTTGCAAACATCTATGCGGGTGCGCCGGAGGAAAAAAGCTACGCATGGACGATAGCCCAGGTCAAGAGCATTATGAAAGATGAAACCTATATCGGCCATACCATCCACTACCGGGAAACGAACATTTCCTTTAAGAACAAGCGGAGGGTACGCAAGCCCCAAAGTGAATGGGTGCGGGTGGAGAATACGCAGGAGCCGATTATCAGCGAACAGGTTTTCCGGCAGGTACAGGAGCAGATAGCAAACCGCCGCAGGAAGTGCAAGGATGGTACAACGCAGATTTTTTCCGGATTGGTAAAATGTGCGGATTGCGGCTGGTCGCTGTCCTATGGGGAGAACAGGCAGAACAGCAAGCCTTACGGCCATTATCATTGTAGCAAGTACGGACAGGGCACACGCCAATGCTCCATGCACTATATCCGCTATGATGTGCTTTACGCCTATGTCCTCTCCCGTCTGCAATACTGGTCGGGGCTGGTACAGCATGATGAAGAACGGCTCTTGAAGCGGCTGTTAAATGCCACTGATAAGGGACAGGCCGCCGCAAGAAAGAAGCAGGCCGCAGAACTGAAAAAGGCAGAGAAGCGGAAAGCCGAAGTCGATACCCTGTTTGCCCGGATGTATGAGGACTGGGCGGCGGGGCGTATCACGGAATACAACTTCTCTATGCTGTCCGGGAAGTATCAAAGCGAACAGGCTGAACTGGACGAAAAGATTGAGCGGCTTCAATCTGCTATCGCCACTGAAAGCCAGAACGCCGCAGACGCAGAAAAATGGATTGCCTTGATGAAAGAGTGCGTCAATCCAACGGAACTGACCGCCGAACTTTTGAATACGCTGATTGAAAAAATCGTTGTCCATGAAGCGGTCAAAGGTGAGGACGGAAGCCGGGAACAGGAGGTAGAAATCTTCTACCGCTTTATCGGCAAAATTGATTAAATGACATCAATATCTTTAACTATGTGATACCGGCATTTGCTTACCTGATGTGTCGGTTTATATGGAACTATGTGAGATATTGGGAATCAGCATAAATGAATTTCTTGCAGGGGAGGATATTGACGCAGAAAATGTAGAAAAAAAGTCAGAAGACAACATTATACAAGTTACGAAAGACAGTAAAAAGAAACAGAAAAATTTAAAGAGCATTTTAGCAGTGGTAACGACATTTGCAGTGATCATGGTTCTGGTTTTAGGAGCAGTTTTCGTTCATAAGGTGATGCAGCCGAAGAATTATATTACAGCAGTTGACCGGACAAGTGCAGAAATGAAAACCGCAGAATTATTGTCGGGAACAGATGGGGCATATCTTTTTAATTTTTATGTAAAAGAAGAGTATAAGACATTGACAATTTATTTGTCAGAGTATCAGGCGGGAGAATTAATCAATAAAAGTAAAGTGGCAGATTTGGACTATGATGGGCTTGAATCGGCTAAAAGAGGTGTGATTGCGGTGATACCGGATTTTGAATTGTTTCGAGTGAAATTGATCATAGCAGACGATTATTCTAAATGTTCTACAGATTTTCCGATTTTGGAAAATGTAGAAAACAGAGAATATTATGGAAGAAGTGCGACACAAGTGGAAGGTGAAGTTCCGATTCAGCGGGATACAGAACAGGGGCTGATGGCATTGATTTACGGAGAAGATGGATTGGAAGCAATTTCGGTAAAAGAAATGGAGCAGGGAAATTTTAGGGAGAAGAATGATTATGTCTATTATCTGTCCTTCCGGTTTGAAAAATAATTACGTAAATAAAGATATACGAGGTAAGATGAGATGAAAACAAGAGAAGAAGCTGCTGCCTATGGATTAACTTTCCCGGACAGCTATGAAGACAGGCCTTTTAAAGACCAACGATGGCAGGTGATCCGTGTAAAGCCGGGGAAAAAGATATTTTTGTGGATCTATGAAAAAGACGAATTGATTCATTTGAATGTAAAGACGGATCCGAGATGGAGAGATTTCTGGCGTGCAGCGTATCCATCGGTAATTCCTGGATATCATCAGAATAAAGAGCATTGGAATACAATTATTCTGGATGGCTCTGTTCCGGACAAGGATATTGAACGGATGATTGGTGAGAGCTATGATCTTGTGACAGACAGTCCTACAAAAAGAATTTATGAAGCTGTAAAACGGATTCCGAAGGGGCATGTGGCAACTTATAGACAGGTTGCGAAGATGGCAGGAAATGAAAAGATGTCAAGAGCAGTTGGAAATGCGCTTCATAAGAATCCGGATCCGGATCACATTCCATGTTTCCGTGTTGTGAATGCGAAAGGCGAGCTTGCCGGAGCATTTGCATTTGGCGGAGCAGATGTACAGGCAGAGCTTTTGAGAGAAGACGGTGTGGAAGTAGTAGATGGAAAGGTTGATCTGACAAAGTATCAGATGGCGGATCTGATGGAAGAGTAAGATAGTACTGTTTCTTTTGGGAAAGATAGTGTATAATACTTACGAGTGATTGCTGTTCGCAAAGTACTGCGAACAGCATCTTTGTATAGTGCAAAGAGCAGGAAAGAATACATCATTATGGTTTTGCTTTTGAAGGGAAAAAAGTGTTGATCGGATAAGAAATGGAGAAATGAATGAAAATTAAGAAAGTGGCAGTCCTCGGTGCCGGAGCAGTAGGCTCTTATGTAATCTGGGGATTATCGAGCAGAAATGATATAGAGCTTGGAGTGATCGCAGAAGGAGAACGAGCAGAGAGACTGAAACAGAATGGATGCACAATTAACGGAAAAATATACCATCCCAAAGTATGGAACCCCGGAGAAACAGACGCTGTCGATTTACTGATTGTTGCATTGAAGTATGGCTCACTTTCGGCGGCATTGGAAAGTATTCAGAAAGCAACCACGGAGAATACGGTAATTATGAGTCTGATGAACGGGGTAGACAGTGAAGAGATTATTGCAGAAAAAGTAGGAGTGGAGCATCTTCTTCCGGCAGTGATCAAGGTCGCTTCACATAAGGAAGAAGATGGCTATCATTTTGATCCTGAGACAACAATCGGAATTATTTTTGGCGAACTTACTGCACCTTACGATAGTGATCGCATCAGGGCAATCGAAGAACTGTTCAAGGATACCGGAATCCATTTCCGGGCGACTGAGTATGCAAGAGAAGAGATGTGGAGCAAGTTTCGGCTGAATGTCTGTAATAATTTGCCACAGGCAATTCTCGGCGTGGGAGTTGGATGTTACCGTGACAGTGTGCATATGAAGGCAATCAGTGATGGACTGAAAGGAGAACTGGAAGCAATTGCGCAGGCGAAAGGAATCGATCTGAGTAAGACTGAGGCGTCTTCCGGGCGTGGAAGTGCAGTACCGCCATCTGCGCGTTATTCTACTTTGCAGGATTTGGATGCAGGAAGACACACAGAGATTGATATGTTTTCAGGTGCACTGATCCGTATGGGAAAGGAACTTGGAATTCCGACACCGTATAATGAGTATACATATCATATGATTAAAGCACTAGAAGAGAAAAATGACGGACGGTTTAATTATACAGGAGATGAAGAACCGACCTGGTCAAAATAAAATAGGGAACAATTTGTGGCAGAGGCAGGTTATGAAAAAATATTGAAACAGTGATGTTGAAACAACATAAAAAGGTGAGGTAAATTAAGATGAAAGAATTATACGAAGCAATTGAAGCAAAAATTAAAGCAAGCGGTTATCCGAGAGCAATCTCCGGAGAAGATGTATACAACGACATCTGTGACCAGATTGACGGAAAAGAGAATGGAAGTTATGTATTGTTATCCAAGTTCGAAGATGATGTGATCTTTGAATATCATATCACGATTCAGGATGAAGATTTCAACCTGGGGATTTTGACAATGCGAACACCGGAAGGCGTGTTTGAGACAGATTTTGATGCGGAATAAAGGGGGAATTTCAGACGATAGAAAAAGCGAAATGAGAGGAAAAACCTTTCATTTCGCTTTTTTGAAATTCCGAAAGATTCTCATTGACGTGAGTTTCTAAAGCCCAAACTCGTTTAATAACTTCTTCTGATATTCTCTGTCTACTGCTGCCTTGAGAATCTCATCACTTCTATTAAGCTCAGATAATTTAAGATTCAGTTGATTGATTCTGCTTTCTCCAAGAGCTTCCCCTTCTTCTCTTTTTTCATCTAATTCATCTTTCATTAATTCTAATAACGCATTACACATATCTCTTTTTCCCTCCTTTAGCCGATTCTTGTTTGCTTTTACTATGATCTCCATAACAGCCTGATACAGCTGATCGTCTTTGTTCTTTTTATAATCCTCTAAAAGCTGTCTGGTAACAGACATGTCTTTCAGTTTTTCCCAATATTTTTATGGATCGGTTCCGCATCCTTCTTTTTAATGATCAACACATCAATTGCCATTGGCTTTGAACTTAATAGATACTCCCGCTCAAACTTTAATTTTTCCGTTTCTTCTCTGAA
>SKEJ01001712.1_pt1 | contig 11522 bp, 9 predicted proteins | sample 4826721 | NCBI WGS metagenome assembly SKEJ01 (sample SAMN11008812, study PRJNA524170) | human gut metagenome | biome: Human fecal sample; material: Feces; isolation source: fecal sample from pouch patient p31 | host: Homo sapiens | place: Israel: Tel-Aviv | collected 2015-06-02 | reverse complement strand
CGGGGATAGCGCAACGGGTAAAACGACCCTCGTGGATATGATTCGTACACATATGAACGATGGAGAAAGTGGACCGGTCACTCTGAATTGTGACAAAGGTTGCTATGTGGTAGAAGGAAATCTTTGGAAGGGACAACTTGACAATATTCAGGACAGCATTGTTTTTATCGACGAAGGAAACGAGTTTGTCAAGACCAAAGATTTTGCGGGTGCGATTCAGCAGACGGATAACTATTATGTTATCGTGACCAGAGAGGGTTTGCCAGCCTTGCCATACAGTGTGGAAGAAGTGTATGGTATCCGAACCTCTGGAAAGTATGGGGCACTGAAACAGAGTTATCATTCGTTCTATCGAATTTACCCGGATAGTACGACTGAGAATATTAAGCCGGAGAAAATTCTGACCGAGGACAGCAATTCGGGTTATCAGTTTTTTGACGCGGTCTGTGCAGAGCATCAAATGCAGTGTGATACTGCAAATGGAAAGTCCAATGTGTTTTCCTATTTGAAGGCTCATAGGAATGAAAAAATTCTGGTGATTGCAGATGGTGCAGCATTTGGCCCGGAGATGGACAGAGTGCTGCAGTTGGTGCAGACAAGAGAGAATCTGGCACTCTATTTGCCGGAATCTTTTGAGTGGTTAGTGCTTTCTTCTGGAATTCTGAAAGATACAGAGATTGCACAGATCTTGCAGACACCGTCTGGCTACATCGATAGCAAGGAATATTTTAGCTGGGAGCGCTACTTTACGGCACTTTTGATAGAGAAAGCGTCTGGGACATATCTGAATTATACTAAGAAAACGCTGAATGAGGCCTATCTGAGGGATGGTGTGAAAAACACGATTTTGGGACAGATGCAGAAAGTTGAATTGAAATAAAATCAAAAGAAGAATTGTAATGAGGATACCCGAAGGGAGAAGAATGATTCCCGAACGCTCTGTAATTTTGGCACCCGCTCAGGCTGCTATCAAGAATCCGAGAGCGTAAGGATCTTGCAACGGCTCTCCGTTAAAAATCAAGTATAAAACAAGGCCCACCGTCAATTTTGGCGGTGGACCTTGTTTGTTCATCTGGGTGATGAATTGTGTTTAATACCGATGCACGGAGAGTGTGCATCATATGTAGAATCAGGGAATCGTATTCAGTAAATTCAAAACGGCTTCCTGCTGGTCGGGACGAAGCACCGACCACCGATCAATGATCTGCATCTGCTGGGGTGTAAGTACTACCGGGGCAGACTCACTTCCCTCTGCCTTTGCAAAAAACTCGGAAAGCGTGATCTGAAAAGCATCTCAGATCTTCACAAGCGAAGGAATGGACGGGATCGCAGAGGTCTAAAGTCCCCAAGCGTCCAACTTACAACAAAAATGAGACAGGCGACCCACCTTTCGGGAAGCCTGTCTCATTTTTCTGTTGGGGGCCATTTGCATTGCTGAGAAACAGCCCGGTTTGGAAACTCAGTGATCGAAGGAGAACGGGGGATTACTTAAAGGCTGATATCCTTTCCGCCATTGAGCTTGCTGAAGGCCAGGAGGGAAATGACGGTGAGGATGGTCATGATGGTGGACAATGCGGCTGCAGTGCCGTAGTTGCCGCGGATGACCTCGGTATAGATCGCTACCGTCAGGGTCTTGGTCTTGCCGGTATACAGGATGATGGCGGTGGACAGTTCACTGATCATGGTGACCCAGCTCAGGATGGCACCAGAGATGATGCCGGAAGCCATCATGGGAACCGTGATGCGGAAGAATGCCTTCATCTTGGAAGCGCCCAGCGAGATAGCAGCTTCCTCAATGCTCATGGGAATCTGCTGCAGGATAGCCACCGACGAGCGGATGGTATAGGGCAGACGCCGGATGATGAGAGCTACTACCATGATGAGCATGGTGCCGCTGATGAGGAGCGGGGGCTTATTGAAGCCGATGAGCAGTGCGATGCCAAGGACCGTGCCGGGCACGATGTAGGGGATCATCGAGAGGACGTCCACCACGTTGGTCAGGGCATTGCGGCGGCGCACCACCAGATAAGCGATGAGAACAGCCAGCAGCACGATGACGACCAGTGCCAACAGGGGGATGATGATGGTATTCTGAATGCTGCGACCCAGCTTGCCGATGGCGGTCTGGTAGCTCTGCAGCGAGTAGCCGTCCACAAAGATCTTACCCTGCGTGTTCTTGAACGAGGTGTAGATGACGTAGGCCTGCGGCATGATGGCGATGCCCACTACAAGGTAGACGACCAGATGCACCAGAGCGTTGATGCCCTTGCGAGCCTCCCGCTCCTCCACGGGGTGCATACTGTTCAGAGCGAAGGCGTTCTTATTGGAAACGTACTTCTGGACGAGGAACACCAGCGTGGTGACGACGATAGCGATGACGGCGATAGCGGCTGCAAAGCCGTCGCTGCCGCCCACCTCGTTGATGAACTCAGTGTAAAGGACAACAGGGAAGGTACGGTAGCCCTCACCGATCAGCATCGGGGTGCCGAAGTCTGCAAAGGATCGCATGAACACCAGCAGAGCTGCAGCCAGCAGGGTGGGCATGATCAGGGGTACGACCACTTTGAAGAAGCAGGCAATGCCAGAGCATCCGAGGTTCTCAGCCGCCTCGATGAGGGAGTTGTCGATATTCTTTAATGCACCCTTGGCGTAGAGGAACACCAGCGGGAACAGCTGGAGCGTCATGACCAGCACGATGCCGCCGAAGCCGTAGATGTCCGGGATGGCGATGCCGAGGTTTTTGAAGAAGGCGGTGATGACACCGCTGCGACCCAGCAGCAGGATCCATGAGTAGGCACCGATGAAGGGAGCCGACATAGATGCCACCACAATGAGGATGTTCAGCACCGACTTGCCTTTGATCTTAAAGATCGTGAACAGGTATGCCAGTGGGGTGCCAATGGCGATGGAGAGCACCGTCGCTGTGATGGACACCTTGAAGCTGTTGATCAGGGTATCGAAATAGTAGCTCTTGGAAAAGAACTTCGTGAAATAAGCCAGCGTGAAACCGCCGGTGTCGGGGTCCAGCACAGACTGGCGGATCATGTATGCCATCGGGTAAAGCAGGAACAGTGCATAGAGTGCGATGGTCCCCAGCGTAATGGCTCCCCAGACATCAAGACGGAACTTATTATTGTTTTTCATAAGCGTCGCTCCTGATGAGATTGGTATCGCCGTCCTTGGTAAAGACGTTGATCTTCTCTTTCTTGACCTTCAGCAGCACCTTCTCGCCCTTCTTGAGACCCTCGCCAATGGAGGACTCCTCTACGATCTCCACCGAGTCGCCCTGATCGGTGTCAATGGTGTAGTGGGTGTTGAGACCGAGGTAGGTGCATTCCTGCACGGTGCCGTGGATGCCCTCGGTGCCGTCCTTGCAGATAATGAACTCCTCCGGGCGGATGGAACAGCGCACATCCTGCTCGGCAGCCTTGTCCAGAGCGTCGATGTGCTCATGGTAGCCGTCGGCAAAGGTGATGATGCCGTCCTTGACGTGGGCATTCACGATGTTGGTGCGGCCGATAAAGGTGGCGACAAAGACATTCTTCGGGCGCTGGTAGATGTCGCGGGGAGTGCCAACGTGCTGGATGACGCCGTCTTTCATAACGGCGATACGGTCGCTGATGGCCATTGCCTCTTCCTGATCGTGGGTGACATACACGGTGGTGATACCAACGCTCTTCTGGGTGTGGCGGATGACGCTGCGCATCTCGACACGGAGCTTTGCGTCCAGATTGGAAAGCGGCTCGTCCATCAGCAGCACATCCGGCGAGATAACCAGTGCGCGAGCCAGTGCGATACGCTGCTGCTGACCGCCGGAAAGCTGGTTGGGCATACGGTCGGCATACTGCATGATCTGCATCAGGTTCAGAAACTCATCCGTCCGCTTCTTGATCTCGGCCTTGTCCACCTTGCGGTTTTTCAGACCGAATGCCACATTGTCCCGGACGGAGAGGTTCGGGAAGATGGCATAGTTCTGGAACACCATGCCGATGTTGCGCTTGCTGGGGTCCATATCGTTGATGCGCTTCTCGTTGAAGAAGATGTCGCCGCCCTCAATGGAGTTGAAGCCTGCGATCATACGGAGAAGAGTGGTCTTGCCGCAGCCGGAGGGACCCAGAAGGGTGAACAGCTCACCATCTCCGATCTCCAGATTCAGGTCCGGGATGACCGTATTATTCCCGTAGCGCTTTACTGCGTCTTTGACTGATATTCTGCTCATACTAGCCTCCTGCTGCCCTTTGAATTACTTGCTCTGCAGATCGGTGAAGATCTCAGTGTACTTGTCCACCAGCTCCGACTTGTGGGCGCTGACGTAGGGAATGTCCTCTTCGATGACATTGATGTCTGCCATCGGGGTCATGGCATCGTTGGTGGCAGCGTCCTTCATAACAGGACGGTTGGTCAGGGTGCTGCCCCAGATGTTCTGGACTTCCTCACTCAGGATGAAGTCAATGAACAGCTTGGCATTGTCCATGTTCTTTGCGCCCTTGATGATGGTGGCAGAAGCAGGAAGGAAGACAGTACCTTCCTTCATGTAAACGATCTTGACAGGTGCGCCGTCCAGAACCAGCTGAGCACAGGGATCCTCATAGGACAGACCCACCACATACTCGCCATCGGCAACTCCCTTGTAAACGCCGCTGGAGCTTTCGCAGATCTTGCCGTCCACATTCTCAAACAGGTCGTGGACGTACTGCCATGCCTTATCGTCCTCGTAGCCGCCCATTGCAAGCAGCATATTGGTCAGGTGTGCGAAAGCGGAAGAGGAGTTGGCGGGGTCGGCAGTGGCGATCTTGCCCTTCAGAGCCGGGTTCAGCAGATCTTCGTAGCCCTCGATCTTGATGTCACCGATGAGGTCGGTGTTGACGATGAGGACGCTGCCGTCCAGCACATTGCCGGTGATGAAGCCGCACTTGTTCTTGTAGGCGTCGATGACGTTTGCATCGTTGGCGGAAACATACGGCTCCCACAGGTCCTCGTTGGTGTACATCTGCGACCAGGAGCCGCCGAACAGGACATCTGCGTAGGGATCGTTCTTCTCGGACTGGATACGCTTGACCAGTTCGCCGGTGCCGGCCTGAATCAGCTCGACATTGACGCCGTATTTCTCCTCAAACAGAGGAATGGTGGCGTTCAGCAGGCCCTCAGAGTTGGGCGAGTAGATCACGAGGTCGCCGCCGCCCTGTGCAGCAGAACCAGAAGCGGCAGTGGAAGCGGCGGTAGAACCGGCAGAAGAGGTGCTGGCGGAGGAGCCGCCGCAAGCGCTCAGAGCAGCAGAAGCTGCGATAACACCGGTAGCCATCAGGAACGAACGACGAGAAATCTTTTTCATAGTAAAAACCTCCATTTTTTACCTGAAACCTTTCGATAATCCCATTTTAATGCTTCTAGCACAAAAATAATACTCAAATTGCAGAACAAATGGAAAAAATACCGAACAGCGGCTGTTCGGTATTTTTTCATAGACACTTATTTCAAGGTGTTCTGGTACTCCCGCACCGAGCAGCCTATGTATTTTTTGAAAACGTGGTTAAAATATTTGTACTCACCAATACCGCACTCCCAGCCGATTTGGGAGATGGGCAGTTTTCCTTTCCGGATGAGTTCCAGAGCGTTCTGAATACGGCAGCGGTTGAGGTAGTCAATGACCGTTGTGCCAAGCTCTTTCTGAAACTTCTGGTTGATGTACCGTTCCGAGTAGTGGAACTGTTCCTGAAGGTCAGCAAGTGTTATCTTGCTCTGGTAATTCTCTTTCAGATAGGCTAGGATGCGTAACACCAGCGGGTCAGTGACCTTATCTTCGCTTAATGGCGGCAGAGCTGTCCGGCTGCGGACGGCCTCTGCCTCGTCCTCCCGCTGTTGGAGGTACTGGTTATTCCCCGCAAGGCGGACAGCCTTCTCCAGCGCAGTACGCATCTCGTCCATGTCGAGAGGCTTGAGCACATAATCCGATACGCCGTTCCGGATAGCCTGCTGGGCGTACTCAAACTCCGAGTAGCCTGTCAGGATGATGGCGATATAGTTGAATTTCTCCCGGGTGTCGGCGATCATCTCAAGACCGTTTTTTACCGGCATGGTAATGTCGGTAATGACGATGTCAGGCTGCAGTTCAGCGATCTTTTCTTCACCTGCCGCCCCATTCTCTGCCTCGCCCACCACCGAGCAGCCGCACTCCTCCCACGGCACCGAGTAGCGAATGCCCTTGCGGATGATCTCTTCATCTTCTACAAGCAGAACGCGATACATGGTTTACATTCCTCCCAGCCGGAGCTTGAGTTTCACCGTGAAGCCTTCGCCCTCGGTGCTGTCGATGGTCAGTCCGCTGTCACCGCCGTAGCCCAGCCAGATGCGGCGGTTGATGTTCTGCAGACCATTGTGCTCGATGTTCACTTCATCCGAGCGCAGGATGTCTCGCAGCTGTTCCAGCATGGTCTCGTCCACGCCTCCGCCGTTGTCCTCTACCGTGAAATAGAGCGCATCCTCCCCCAGCCAGCCCCGTACTCTTATATGGATGCGTGGCTTCTTCTGGAAGCCATATTTGATGCTGTTTTCCAGCAAGGGCTGTAAAAGCAGCTTCGGGATGATGAACTCCATGCAGGCGTCATCGATGCCGATCTCGTAGGAGAAATTCGCACCGAAGCGGGTGGACTGGATCACAAGGTAATCCTGCAGATATTTCAGATCATCTTTAACGGTGACATTGTGCTTTGTGTTGTTGATGCTGTAGCGCAGGATGCCGATAAACCGCCCGATCAGCTGCTGGGCTCGCTGGGGGTCTGTCGGGATAAGATAGCGGATATTGTCCAGCGTATTATAAATAAAGTGGGGATTGATCTGCGCCTGAAGATTCTGCATCTCCATCCGGTTGTTCACTTCGGCAAGAGCGATGTTGCGCTGGCTCAGCTCCTGAATGCTGCGAACCATCTTGTTGACCTGACGGGCGATCTCCTCGATCTCATCGCCGGTGTCGATCTCGATGATGTGATCGGGGTCCTCCTTGCGGATGATGCGGATCTGCCGCACGAGGGTGTCCACCGACTTTACCATCTGCTCAGTCATAGCGTGCATGATACGGACGAACATTGCTGCCCAGCTCAGCCCCAGCAGTACGATCAGGAGCAGACCCACGAAGAGATAACTGTAATTCGTGGGCGAGTAGATGAAGGAGTAAGCCAACACCGTGCCGTTTTCCAGCGAGCGGCTGCTGCGCAGATAGCGGTTCCCGTTCACTCGCACATACTGCGCCGCATCGGCGGGCAGATACTTGTTAGCGTTCTTCTGGGAGAGGAAGGAGGAGTTTGAACAGGTAATGACATCACCGTTGGGTTTGGTGAGGATGGCGTCGTACTGGTACTGGCTGAACAGTTTTGTCCAGTCGTTCTCATTCAGATAAACTGCCGCAGCACCCTGATATTCGCCATCCCGGTAGAGCGGATGGATCATAACGTATTCTGAGCTGTTGGCTCGGAAGTGGTAGACCGTGGTGTAGACGGCCCGCATAAGATGGCAGGCGTTGTCCACGGCGATGCCGTTGAATTCCTGCCGGTGGAGATTCATCTCTCCCTCCGAAAAGGTCGTGAACCGAACATTTCCCTTGGAGTCGGTAAGGATGAGCTGTATCTCCACAAGAGCCGAGACGTTGTAATGGCTGATAAGATAACGCAGGTTGTCCTGATCATTCCGCAGCTCGGAGAGGAACAGCTCGGTGTGTCCAGCGTCCAGCAGAAAGGCGGACGTGTTATTGTACACCTCATGGAAGGTGGAGGCGACACTCTCCAGATGGTCTTCCCGCCGGGCGTTCTGGTTGAGAGCATTCACAACAGCGATCGCAATGCAGAACAAAAGACATCCCAGCAGCAGGCTTGAGATCAGCTTACGGGAGACGCTCTGCTCCAGCTCCTGCTGAAAGCGGCTCTTTTTGTAGGTGCGATCGTGGTGACTGTGATCCATACTTTTTCCGCTCCTGCTCTTTGACAAACTTTGCCATACGTCGATTATAATGCCTTGAATCAGATGAGTCAACGGGCGTGTTGCGGTCATTTTTATTGCATAACACAAAAAAACTGCCCGGAACGATAGGAAAAGGTCGTTCCGGGCGATTTTAGCAGGAGGAATCTGTTACCGTGGATGTCAAATCAGATGAGACGATCAGACGTTCTCATTCAGGAATGCCTGCATCACCAGCTCCTGCGAGATGGTTACGCCTGAATGTGTTCTCAGCAAAAGATTCTATCGAACCATTCTCTTTTTCATTCATGTCGCAATTTTTTCAGCGTTTCAAACGTATCTAAATTAAAGTGGTATATCATCTTCCTTTTCACGCATACTTGCCATTTTCAGACAGGAGGTTGCTTTTATGAAAATATCTGCCGACTATCGTATGCTCGCTCTCGATGCTCTGCGCGGAAAATGGAAAACTGCTGTTCTGACAGGTATTGCCGCCAGTGCGCTCGGTGCTACCATTGTGAGCAGTTCCAACAGTGTCGTATCCAATTCTGGTCAGGGAAATCACATTCATTTTGAACTGTTCTCCCAGCCAAACGGCGGTCGGCTGCTTGCTGTTTTGCTTGTCGGCATTGGTCTGTGGGCAATCCTCCAACTGATCGTGGGCGGTGCAGTTCAACTGGGATATGCTCGTTTTAATCTGAACCTTGTAGATGGAAAGGATGCGGCTGTCTCGGACTTGTTCTCCCAGAAAGACCGTCTGTGGGATGGCTTTTGCATGAAATTCCTGCAGGGTCTGTACATCGTCCTCTGGTCGTTGCTGTTGGTGATTCCGGGAATCGTGAAAATATACAGCTATGCGATGACACCTTATATCATGGCAGAGCATCCTTCGCTGACTGCAAACGAAGCGATCACAGAATCCCGGCGAATCATGGACGGCAACAAATGGCGGCTGTTCTGTCTGGATTTCAGCTTCATTGGGTGGGAGCTGCTCTGTGCGCTGCCACTGTATGCAGGGTATTTTCTGATTCTCAGATATTTCTCCGGTTCAGAGGCTATGGCGATTTCTCTTGTTCTTCTTCTGACAATTCCATTGAGCATTGGTTTCTTTTTTGTACGCCCCTATGAGGAAGCTGCATGGGCCACTTTCTACCGCGATATTACCGCAGCACCTACCGAACCGGATGAAGCATACTGACTTTTATACTATTTCGCAGATGTGACCGGATTTTCGAGGTGATCTGCGTATGGAGAAGAAACCTGACCGTTCCGAAATAATTACAATGACCCTCTTGTTTGCTTTAACGCTGGTGCTTACGGTATTAAAAGTGACGAGAACGTTTTCACTGCCTTGGTTGTGGGTGCTGGGTCCGCTTTGGATTGGCACACGTCGGTACCGTGATTAGGGCTGCTTGCGCTGGGAGATTTCTCCCAGCGTTTTTTTATTACTCGGAGATGCTGAGATGTCAGGATGAAACGCCAACTCCCAAACTCCGTACTTTTTATACGGTGAAAAGGATTATAATTATCTGCGTAGTACGGTATAATAAGCAAAAGTTTATTGTACGAAAGCGAGGAGTGGCGGTGGATAACATTCTGAACACTATAACCGCCTACCGTGAAGAACGCAAATGGTCGCTATACGATTTAGCGGCTCACGCCGAGCTGAAATCTTCCACCATTTCTACATGGTACAATAACAATGCGATCCCGACCATTCCTTCGCTTGTAAAGATTTGCGATGCCTTTCAGATCACGCTTTCCGAGTTTTTTGCAAAGGCAGAGGGAAGTGAGTCTGTCCCGGTGGCACTTACGCCCCAGCAGATGCAGATCATTGAGAAGTGGTCGATACTTCGCCCTGACCAGCAGGAAGCTGTTTTGAATTTGCTGAATACGATTCCTTGATTCTACATGGATAGCAATAGAGTTTCGGCTCTTTTACTATTATGAGGGACATTCTGTACGTCCTTCATACTCCGCCCACCTTGCCATCATCGACAAAGAAAGGACGAAGAATCATGAAAAAGAAATTGATTGAGTACAAACCCAGCCCCGGCAGTCAAGTGCGCTGCCGCCGATTGTCTGTCTGTTCTCCGGCCCTGTGGTGTGGCGATTGGCTGCGCTGCTCTGTGGTCGGAGGGCTGGCTTATGTACTTTGATTCTTACATTACAGGAAAACGCATCCAGCAGCTGCGCAAAACCAAAGGCTTAACGCAAGAGCAATTTGCCGTAAAGCTGAATATCAGTGACCGCCATTTGGGAAAGATCGAACGAGGGGAAGGCACTGCTTCCATAGATTTGTTGGTGGAAGTAGCCATTTCACTGAACACCACTCTGGACTTTTTGATTCTTGGCGTATTGGACACTCCACGGGAAAGGGAGCTTAATGCACAGATCAAAAAGCAGCACCAGAAAATCCAGATCTTCAAAAATAAGCTGAGTAATCTTATTGACGAGCTGGATACATCTGCATCTGTATAACCACCATAAAGAAGTCGAGAAGCGATTCTCGGCTTCTTTTTTTGTGCCATTTTTTCTGACGTATCTACGAAAAACCGGAACTGGCAGTTCCGATTTTCGAGAAAAATTCGCTCAAAAAAGTGGAAAAACCGGAACTACCAGTTCCTTAAAAAGACAGTGTTTCTACGATAAACTATTGTCACAGCAGGGGCAACACCCCAGACGGGGAGAAGCCCAAAACTGTAAGCCGTACCTTGAAAATTGAATATCATTCCCTCGGACAAAATAATGAAACTTCCGTAACTCGCGGCCCGGTCATAACGAAGACGGGGTGGCTGAAGAAGCCAATGTGGAGTGTGGGTGCAAGTCCCCACTTACCGAGGTGCATTCCAAATCCAACGGGGGTCGAGGACAAATAGGTTGGAAAAACTTAAAGCAAAACTTCAAAGCCCACCACCGGGATTCTTCCGAATCAAGGCAGTGGGCTTTTTCCATAACGAACATTCATTCTGATGACACGGAGGTAATGATTATGAGCCGTACTTTTGACCGTAAGCACCACGATGAAAGCACCCTGACCACCCTTTGCCCCCGCTGCCTGAATGCCTTTCGGAACGCCCGTGGCATCCGTGTCCGCCGTGCAGACCCCTATCAGCTCACCAAGGAGCCTTGCACCTACTGTCAGACCAACTTTGGCTACGACTACTACATCCAGCCCGCCAGCCCGAAATCCACCTACTTTAAGAAAGGACGGTTCGATGATGAATCTGAATGCGCTTAAGATTGACCCGGAGTTTCAGGGTAAGATCCCACCGCTTACCTTTGAGGAACTGAACCAGCTCGAAGCCAACATCCTGCGGGATGGCCGTATCATCAATCCCATCATCGTGTGGGAGGGGCTGATTGTGGACGGACACAACCGTTTCATCATCGCCAAGAAGCACCCGGAAATCCCGTTCACTGTTCATGAAACGGAGTTTGCAAACCGCTATGAGGCCATCATCTGGATTTGCAAAAACCAACTGGGGCGGCGCAACCTCACCCCGGAACAGAAAAAGTACCTTATTGGAAAACAGTACGAAGCCGAGAAGTTAAACCATGGCGGTGATCAGAAA
>SKEJ01001708.1_pt1 | contig 11532 bp, 8 predicted proteins | sample 4826721 | NCBI WGS metagenome assembly SKEJ01 (sample SAMN11008812, study PRJNA524170) | human gut metagenome | biome: Human fecal sample; material: Feces; isolation source: fecal sample from pouch patient p31 | host: Homo sapiens | place: Israel: Tel-Aviv | collected 2015-06-02 | reverse complement strand
GCACACTCGAATCCACATCCTACGCGATTGGTGTAGTTATTTACGAAACGATGTACTAGAGCGTGTTTGAAAAAGGCTTTCTGCAAGATGTGCGTCACGATTTGTGGGAGATTTTGCCCGGATGAGGGCGCCGTAGCGGGCTACGGCAACCGAATTCGGGCAAAATATACCGCAAAGTGGGGCGTGCAGATTGCGGGAATGATTTTTCAAACAGGCTCTAGTTTATATTCTGCAAAAGGGACGACATCTGCTCATAAAGCTCGTCTTTTGTGGATGCACCCATTACAATGGAAATGTACGGCTTTCCATAAGCATTCTGGCTCAGCAACGCCAGACAGTTGCCTGCATTGTCCGTAGTACCGGTCTTTCCACCCAGAATAGTCACATTCTTAGGAGGGGTAGCTTCTCCTGTGAGATAATGGTCTGTGGCAAGTAATGTGGTACTTGCACTGCTTCCGTCCGCATGAGTATATTCTACTGTATAAGATCCGGACTGTGTAATTTGAGTAAACTCTGGATAATTCAAAGCTTCCTTTAGCATCAGATAGATATCATAGGGAGTGGTATAATGGTTTTCATCCTGCAGTCCATGAGGATTGGTAAAATGAGTTCCGGTACAGCCAAGTTCCCTGGCATAACTGTTCATCATCTCCACAAACCCATCTGTAGAACCACCCACATGCTCTGCAATAGCCGCTGCTGCGTCATTACCTGAATAAACCAGCAGACAATGAAGAAGCTGATCCATAGTCACCTGGTCACCTGCCCAAAAGCCGCAAACCTGTGAACCCTCCTCCAGATTCAGATTCTCCTGTGTAATGGTTACTACGTCATCCATATTTCCATATTTCAGTGCCAGCATAGCTGTCATGATCTTGGTGATACTTGCCGGGTATACCTTTTGAAGTGCCTGTTTGGAATAAAGCACCTTTCTGTCATCCAGATCCAGAAGAAGTCCTTTCTGTTTTTCCCCAAGGGAAACACCATCCATCGGAACATCTGATACGACCACACACAAATTCTTAGCAAAACCATCAGCTCTCAGGCTGTCTAAGTCTGTAATTCCACCAGAAAACTCTCTGGAAGCTACATATGCATCCTCCAGCTTATCAAAAACAGTTCCATTTCGGAGAACATAAATTGCACCGATCCCAGTACCGCCAAGCACAACCAAAAGCAACAGTAAAAGAACAGTATTTCTGATCCTCTTTCTTCTGGAGCTTCGAAATCTTGCCTGTTTACGTCTTGAGTTCTTCTTTTTTGCGGCTGTCATAAATATTCCTCTTTCTTATCAATTTCTTTTCTCTTAAGTTCTTTATTATAAGTACTGCTCTGCAGACCTACATTCATCACAAGCCCCATACCGATAAACAAGCTGACCAGGGAAGTCAGACCATAACTTACAAAAGGAAGAGGCGTACCAGTATTAGGTGCCAGTCCAGTAGCAACGCAGATATTCAAAAAACTCTGTATAGCTACCACACTGCCAATTCCGCAGCAGATAATCTTCCCGGCCAGATCCTTGGCCCTAAGGCTCATCCTGATACATTCAACTGAAATCAACAGCAATAATACGACCAAAGTTGTACATCCTATAAATCCATACTCTTCTCCGGCAACTGCGAAGATAAAGTCGGTCTGGTTCTCTGCAACAAAGTTTCCAGCATTTACAGAAGAAACCTGGTCATCCCCGGTAAGTTTTTTTCCAACCAGTTCTCCGGAGGCAATCGCCGTCTTCGAGTTATTCTGCTGTTCAATATCCTCCTGGTATTCCTCGTTTTCCGGGTAAAGGAAAGACATAATACGTGTTCTCTGATAATCCTTGATCAAAGTCTGATCCGGCTGCACAACAATAGACAAAAATATGATCAGAAGGGGAACCGCGATCAGGATCGCACCTCCGATGATCTTGTAGCTCAGTCCTGCTATATACAGCAGAATACAGAAAATAATGGTTACCGTAATGGTATTTTTCATATCCGGCTGTGCATAAATAAGAGCCAATGGAACAGCCAGAAGGAGCACTGATTCTGCCAACACCCTGAAAGTATTGATATCATCTTCATGATCCATAAAAAACTTGGCAAAAAACAGAATAATAATAACTTTGGAAAGCTCGGTAGGCTGAAAACGGAAACCACCGATATCCAGCCATCTGGACGCACCTCCTGCCTCACTTCCGAACAATCGTACACCAATAAGCATAAGCAGATTAAAACCATACATGATCCACTGGAAATTCAATATCCAGGAATAATCCATTAACGATAAGATCACCAGCAACACAAGCCCCATCACAACGCCCAAAAGCTGTTTGTTTCGAAGATCTGGCGACGCACTTGCTACCAGCTGCACTCCAAACAGACTGATCGCAGTCAGAAGGATCACTAGTTTAAAATTGTAAAAACGTAGCTTATACTGTTTAATCATATATTTATCTGTCCTTTTTCGTCAACACAGGAATATACGCCATTAAAACAGGCGGTTCCTGTGATATCTGTATTTTCACTTTAGTTTCCTCTATGGTCACATACTTCTTTACTGTATGTACCAGGTCACTTTTTAACATTTTCATCATCTGTGGAGAGCATTCTATGCGTTCTGAGATAAGAAGAAGTTTCATCCTGTCGCGAGCATATCCTGCTGAACGCCTTCTTTCATTTAAAAAGGTCTTCATGCAAAATCCCTCCATTTCAGAGCATTAGTTGACATAACATTATTACAAACAACCAACATGCTATTTTGCGTAACTAATTATTACCTGAATATCAATGTCTTTTAAACAGTCGTGAAAACATACCTTTCTTCTGTCTGAGTTCTGCAAAGGGAACTTCCTCGCCCATAAGCCGTTTACAAATATTCCGGTATTCCTCCTCTGCCTGAGAATTTTTACCAGAAAGAGGCTCTCCCTGATTGGTTGCTATCACAATCTGCTCGTCATCTAAAAGAGTTCCAATCAGATCTACAGCCAGAATCTCTGTCACATCATCCACAGACATCATATCTCCCCTGGCGATCATGTCAGGACGAAGACGGTTGATGATCAGATGGATATCCCGCAGATCATTTGCTTCCAGAAGACCAATGATACGATCCGCATCGCGAATTGCAGATACCTCCGGGGTCGTCACTACAAGAGCTTTATCTGCACCTGCAATGGCATTCTTAAATCCCTGCTCAATTCCAGCCGGACAGTCCAGCAATATATAATCAAACTCCTCCCGCAGATCATCCGTCAGTTTGATCATCTGTTCCGGTGATACGGCGGTTTTATCCTTAGTTTGCGCAGATGGCAGCAGATAGAGCTCCGGATGCCGCTTGTCTTTGATCAGAGCCTGTTTCAGACGGCAGCTTCCATTCACCACATCTACCAGATTATATACGATCCGGTTCTCCAACCCAAGCACAACATCCAGATTACGAAGACCAATATCCGTATCCACAACCACGGTTTTCTTTCCCATCATAGCCAGACCAGTTCCTATATTGGCAACTGTAGTGGTTTTTCCTACACCGCCTTTTCCGGATGTAATGACAATGACTTCACCCATTTCTTCTGATTCCTCCTAAACAAAATGTTCCAAAATCCTGGTATTTCTCTTATGGATATGCCTGCCGGAACACTCCCGGCAGGCATATCCAATACTGCTGATCAGACTATGAACAGCAGCAAAATCGTTTTTAGTCATTCGATGTATCACTGGTATCTGTAGAAGCAATACCTGTGAGAATAGAATCTTTATCTGCAAGATTGTACATATATTTAAAAATATCATTAGCAATCAGACATGCATTACCGGAGCTGTATCCATTGGCAATACGGATTGCCACTGCATACTCCGGATCAGAGGCCGGCGCATAACCGATAAACAGACCATGGTTTGGATGGCGAAGATCCAGCTCTGCTGTACCGGTTTTACCTGCCACTTCTACTCCAAGACCATCAAACTGGGAATGAGTCTGGATCACACGACGCATACCATCATGGATCACATCCCAGATATTTGAAGAAATATTTACCACATCCTCGATTTCCGGCTCATACTCCTGAATCACCTCTCCCTTCGGGTCCATTACTTTGTCCAGAAGAGTCAGTTTAAATACATTCCCGGAAGTAGCCATAACAGTAGCATAACGAGCCAGTTCTGATGTAGTAAACAGGTTATTTCCCTGTCCCATATAGGATGGAACTGCTTTGGCATCGGAAACCTTCGGAGTTGCCTCTGAGAGCTCGATTCCAGTCTTCCGATCCAGACCGATCAATGAGGCATATTCCTGAAGCTTATTCAGACTCTGCACCTCGGAGAACTCATTGTCCCCAACTTTTCCCAGCTGAAAACCGATCATGTTAAAGAAATAGTTACAGGACTGCTCGATTGCTGTACGGATATCCAGACTTCCATGACCATTCTTATACCAGCAATTAATAGGCGGATCTACATAGTCAAAAGTTCCGGTACATTCAATATATGTACCTTCGTCAATAATTCCTTCTTCCATTCCTGCAATTGTTGAAAGAAGCTTTAAAGTGGAACCTGGTGCAGTGGTTTGCTGGGTCGCTTTATTGAAGAACGGACTGGACTGGTCAAGTGCCAGTTTTGCATAATAATCTGTATCCATATCATTGGTCAGACGATTATTGTCATATCCGGGATAGGAAACAAGTGCAACTACATCTCCAGTCTTTACATCTACAACTACAGCGGACGCTGAGCATGGCATTAATGCCAGCTGTGCAGGCTCTATCTCCAGAGTGTATATCTTATTGATCATAAAATCATAAGCTCCCATTGCTCCGGAAGCCAGATTCTCATAATCATCATCATTTTTGTCAAGGACTCCCTGCTCATAAAGCACCAGGCAGATTTCCTGTCCGGAAATTGTATCTTCCTGCAGCATGTATTTGTAAAGGAGCTTGGAAAATCCAGTATCTGTACTGAGATAGTCGATAATATATGCTGTCAGTGCCTGATAAATTTCCTCAGAATCCAGATACTCTCCTTCCGGTGAAAAGCTGCTGATGTCGATCCAGCCCTGGCTTGTGGCATAAGTCAGGTAATCCTTCAGGCTGATGGTTTCATCTGTTGTCCAGGCCTTGTAAGTAGCATCTGATGTATCAATGGCATCTTTGGAAATAATTCCAAGCGTGTCTCTAAGAAGGTCATTACAGATGTAAGACAGATATTCCTGTGTTTCTTCATCTTCATCCTTATAGGCTGGCGGGTTTGAGCCATTCAGCTTCGTGCTTATTGTATCAAAAACTCTCTGCTGCTTTTGTTGAAATTTGGCATATAAATTTTTTTCTATGTCAGAGGCATCCTCATTGCTGAATTTGGTGATGTCAATCACACTGTTGGAAATCAGGGCATTGTATACATCATAAATAGGAATACGGATCTGACTGGCATCTGTGACATACGTGTAATCAAAAGTCTTTGCCGCATCAATTTTCGTCAGAAGAACACCAGCCACACGCTGTTTGAGGATCTGATAGATTGCCGATTGCCAGTCAGTATCAATAGTAAGCTGCACATCATCTCCCGCAACCGGCTCTACTTTGGTATCCTCGTCAATTTTCAGAACCTTTCCAAGGTTATCAACAGAAACCGTCTCCTTGCCGTCTGTTCCCTGAAGGGTAAGTTCCATATACTGCTCAATTCCTGCTTTACCTACGATCGCATCATTGGAATAATCCGGATTCTGTTTCCGAAGCTCTGTCAGCTCCTCGGAAGAAGCCTTACCTGTATAGCCAAGGATTGGTGCCATACTTTCATCATCAATATACTGGCGGATGGAATCCTCAACCACATCAATTCCCTGCAGTCCGGTCTTATTCTCCATGATCGCAGCTACCGACTTCTCGCTGACATTAGTAGCAATGGTAACCTGCATATATTTCTTAAAGCTGTTGGTATTCAGTTCGTAGCGGATAGTTGCAATATCAAGCATTTCCTGCTTGGTCAAAGTAAGAGGCAGACCATGAGAAGTCAGTTCATCCTCTGTATAAGCACGATCACCGCTAAGAACGATAGAAAATTTCTCGGAACCAGTGAGAAACTCCATCATCTGATCGGCAGTCGCCGTCTTCTGTTCATCTTTCAGATCATCGATCAATGCCTGTCCATAAATATCCGCACGGAAACGGTTCAGGGTAAAGCCCTCAGCAACATCAAAAGCATACTCTCCATTCTTATCTACCACAATATGGAAGGAATGGGTAATATCATCTCCGTTGCTGTGAAGAATCTGAAGCACCTGATAGGCTACACCATTTAATGTAAGATTCTTCTCCCTTGTAGAAGTGTAAGTTCCATTATCCTCCAGTGTCAGAGAATAGGAAAGCACATTAGATGCAAGAATATCACCATTTCTGTCCAGAATATTTCCGCGGGTGCTCTTGAGCACACGCTCTTTGGTTGTCCTGGCCTGGAATTTGCTGATGTAATCCTCTCCCTGAATAATCTGCAGATCAAATAATCTACGCACCAGAACAACTGACATTATCACAAATACCAAGATCAGGACTGTTGTTCGTTTTAAACTGATTTTTTTGAAAATTCGTTTTATTTTAGTACCCAAATTGACTCACTTTCTTTCCTGGTTATGTTCATGTAGTGATAGTTTATGTAACGGAAAATCCGGTATACAATCAAGGTAATAAATACCGTGTAAAACATTTCCGGGATAATGATCCTGTACAGATAAGTCCCAAGTCCCAGTCTGCCTCTTAAGAGGAACTGCAGCCCATAAACAGACAGATTATATAAAAGATCTGCAATTGCAGTCAGAAACATAGGAACCTTCACATCATCATCGTAATAAATCCTGTGCGCATATCCACTTAAATAACCAATATACATATAGATCAAAGCATAAAATCCAAATACGGATCCAAAGAACAGATCCACAAAAAGCCCTGAAAAAAATCCTGCCCAAAGGCCGCTTTTGCGCCCGCGCATAAGCCCCATGGATACACAGAAAACCAGCATCAGATTAGGAGTTACAGAGCCAATAGAAATCAGATCCATAACCGTACACTGCAGAAGAAAACATATTACGATCGTAAGAAAATAGACAATCTTACCCTTCATCTGCGCCCTCCTGTCCGTCTGCTGCACTGCCGTCAGTATTGTCGCTACTCTCCTGACTGCTGTCGCCAGAGGTACTGTCAGAACTGCCGCTGTCAGAATTACCTTCCACCTGCGCGGTTCCGTCTACCAGATCCTGCTTATTCACAGTAATAACAAATACATCCTTCAAATGAAGGAAATCCACAGGTGTTACAATGGTTCCTGTCTTAGTCAGGTTATTGCTGTCTACCTGCACTTCGCTTACATAGCCGATAAACAATCCTTCTACAAATTTCTCACTGATATTGGAAGTGACAATACGTTCCCCGACAGTCACCTTGTTCTCCTGATCATAAAGCTGCTCAAAGCGAAGCTTTCCTTCATCAATCAGTTCCAGGTCTCCGTTTACAATACAGTTATCAGAAGTGCTTACTGTCATGGCACTTACACTGCTGCTGTCATCAATAATGGAACGGACAGTAGCCCAGGAGGAACCAACTTCTGTGACAATTCCAACAAGCCCCTTGCCTGCGATCACATTATTATCGACCCTTATCCCATCATCAGAACCTTTGTTGATCATAAAGGTATCGTACCAGTTTCCAGGATCTTTGGAAATGATAGTCGCAGCTACCTTCGGATAGTCCTCATAGGTCTGGTCCAAATTGTAAAGCTCTTTCAGTCTCTGATATTCCCCTTGATCCTGGATCAGTTTGTTATTCTGTGTAGTCAGGCTGTCCAGTTCTGCTTTCAGCTCTTCATTTTCAAAAAGCAGATCCTGTTTGTCCTTGAAGCTGTCCCTGACGGAACGGACCATACTGCCGATCTTTTCAATGCTTTTTTCAAAAGGAACTATGACAATTCCTGCTGTTTCCTGCAAAGGAGCTGTGGAAATTCCTGAAGCAAATGTAGCAACAATACAGCTCAGGCAGAAAAGTGTCATAATCGCCAGCAAATGTTTACTTTTCAGATTTATGCGAAATCGAAATTTTTTCTTAAGGTTTTTCATAAAATGACACCCCTAAAAATTTATGATTTATAACTGTTCAGTACCTTCACAGTTACTATAATTTTCTTTGTGTGATGGGCTGAGCCCATTTACGAAGTTCTTTGTCGTGGATGATCTTCTCCAGCCCTTTGACAGCTGAAGTTTCGTAAAGATCTGACAGGTTAAAAGAATAGCCTGTATAACTTGCCAGATATGTATCAATATGAGGGATTCTGGTGCTCCCTCCGGTAAGGAAAATGCCTTCTTTCGCAATGTGGTAGGAGATCTGCGGCGGGATACGTTCCAGAAAAACTTTCATCTGGGCACCGATCTCATTGACACAGTTCATGATTCCCGCATTGACTACATAGGCAGAAATAACCTCTTCCCTGGGAAGACCGGAAACACTGTCAATTCCTACAACCTTACGGGCCTGCTTGTGCTGGTCTGCAAGCCGTCCCATTACCAGCTTCAGCCGCTTCCCTGTACGGGTGCCGATCTGAAGATTATAACGCTTGCGTACTTCACTGCACACTGCCTCATTCATCTGACGTCCGCCAATTGGAATCTTCTTATTTATGATAATACGGCCTCCCGTAACAATGGAAAAATTCGTACTCTGGGCACCAATATTTACAATCATGCTTCCTGCATTGTTCTCCAGATCCACACCCATAGCTATGGCATCTGCAATAGGAGCCTCTACCATGTAAACCCTGTTCTTCCGCAGCCAATGTCCATTCGCCACCTGATAATAAGCTCTTTTTTCAATAGCAGTCATGTCCAGAGGAACTGCAAAGTACATGACAGAGCCTATTCCCAGAATTTTATCAATTTTTTTCATCATACTGTAAAGTACAATTTCCTGCAGTTCCAGATTGGCTATCATACCAAAAGCCATCGGCGAACTTACGGAAATATCAGAGGGTGCTTTCTCAAACATTTCATACGCTTCGTTGCCCACGGCTATGATTTTGCGGCCCTTGGCCGCAATCATGTTCTTCTCAATGTAGCTTTTATTTCGAATCATGGAATAGACCTTGACGGAACTGCTTCCAAGGTCTATTCCATATGTTTTTTCAAACAGCATATATCTGTCCCTTCATCATTACTATGCCCTGCAAAAACAAATACCCGCCACTGGTTTACAGACGGCGTCAGCACTTCCGGCGGATCATTCCTCCGGCATCATTCCCTGTTCTTTAAAGCTAATGTATCTCTGGTCACCGATCACAACGTGATCCAGAAGCTTCACCCCAAGAATCTCCCCAGACCGGTAAATACGCTCTGTAATTTTCTTATCACATTCACTGGGCGTAGGATCTCCGCTTGGATGGTTATGAACCAGGATCACACTTACAGCGTGAAACTTCAATGCTTCCATAAAAACCTCCCTTGGAGTGATCAGAGTTGAATTCACGGTTCCCCGGGAAAGCATCTGCTCGCCAAGAAAATGGTTTTTTCCATCCAGCAGCATAACGATCAATACTTCCTGCTCTTCGTGCCGGAGACGTTCCATATAGTATTTTGCTATCGTGATGGGTTCGTTAAAAGAAAGTCTTGGTCTGGCAACAGCAGACGCCATCCGCTTGGAAAGCTCCCCGATACATTTCAGCTGGACGGCCTTGACTTTCCCGATTCCGTTCACCTTCATCAGATCCGGAATGGACATATGTAAAAGTCCCAGAAGTCCCGGATAGGAGGTATCTTTCGTAAGACTTAAGATTTGATTGGCGAGTACAAGAGAATTGCAACCTTGTACACCGCTTCTCAGGATCACTGCCAGAAGCTCGCTGTCGCTGAGCACGGATGGTCCCCACTGCAGACATTTCTCATAAGGACGTGACGACTCCGGCAGTTCTCTGATGGTCTGTTTCATTTCATTCATATCTTTCACCTGCAGTTCTCCAGGACTGACAGGATACTGCTCACGCCATACCTGAAACTTACTTCGCACAGCTTTGCCAATGAACAGTAATGGGACTGTTCTTCATGCCATAATAAGCAGATACTTCTTATTCCCCGAGACACAAAGACAATTTCCCCCGCACTGTGTTTCACAATGCAGACTCATTTTAGCATAAAAAAGGAGAGATGTACACTCTCTCCTAAAAATTTCTGAACTTTTTAGAAACAGCTTCCGCTACTTTTATGCCATCCATAGCAGCAGAAGTAATCCCGCCTGCATATCCAGCGCCTTCCCCACAGGGGTAAATCCCCTCATAGTTTGCTTCCAGAGAATCCTTATCACGGACAATACGCACCGGAGATGATGTTCTGCTTTCCACGCCGGACAGCACTGCATCAGGACGGTCAAAGCCTTTGATTTTTTTTCCAAAAGCAAGAACACCCTCTTCTATGGAATCACCAATCTCTTTTGGAAAAATACTGCGCACATCACCTGGAACACAGGCGCCCTTAATACAAGGTTCTACATCTTTAAGTCTTGTACTCGGCTTATGCTTCTGATAATCCTCAAACAACTGTACCGGAACCTTACCATTTCCAGCTTTCCACGCTGCGCGTTCCAGACTGCGCTGGAATGCTACACCGCCCAGTGGACCCTCTTCCGGAAAATCAGCCGGAGTCACCGATACGATCAGCGCACTGTTTGCATTGCGGCTGTCCCTGGCCTGATAACTCATACCATTTACAGCAAGCATCTCCGGTTCCGAAGAAGCGTTCACCACATAACCTCCCGGACACATGCAAAAGGAATAAACACCACGGCCATTTTCACATGTGTGGGTAACTTTATAAGCAGCAGCTCCAAGTTTCTCGTTTTCCTCTTCCCCATAAAGAGCCAGATTGATCATGGACTGTGGATGTTCCATACGTACACCTACTGCAAAAGATTTTGGTTCCATATAGATTCCTTTTTTCTCAAACATGAAAAAGGAATCTCTTGCGCTGTGTCCAACTGCCAGCACACATACCTGGGCCGGAATCCTTTTTTCCCCATTTATCTCAATTTCTTTTAACTGACTGTTTTCAAAAAAAAGATCTGTCACTTTGGAACGGAACTGGAATTCCCCGCCCATTTCCTCAATTTCATGGCGAAGAGTCTCCACCACGCCAACCAGCACGTCTGTACCAAGATGTGGTTTCTGCTGATAGATAATTTCCGACGGTGCACCCGCCTGCACGAAACGCTTCAGTACTTCATGATTTCTTCCTGAAGGGTCCTTTACCAGAGTATTTAGTTTTCCGTCGGAAAAAGTACCAGCCCCACCTTCACCAAACTGCACATTGGAATCCGGATCCAGTACGCCATTTTTCCAGAAATTCTCGACAGTCTTCTGACGGACATGCGCTTCCTCTCCCCGTTCCAGAACCAGGGGGCGGTAACCTGCCTTCGCCAGATACCAGGCACAAAAAATTCCGGCAGGTCCGCTTCCTACAATGACCGGCGGATATTTCAGTTTCTCTTCACCAGGAGATGGAAATGTATATTCTTTTTTCTGAGTTAACATA
>SKEJ01001699.1_pt1 | contig 11559 bp, 17 predicted proteins | sample 4826721 | NCBI WGS metagenome assembly SKEJ01 (sample SAMN11008812, study PRJNA524170) | human gut metagenome | biome: Human fecal sample; material: Feces; isolation source: fecal sample from pouch patient p31 | host: Homo sapiens | place: Israel: Tel-Aviv | collected 2015-06-02 | reverse complement strand
CGCAGGTAGATTGCACGCAGAACCTCGACGCGCTCGAAAAGGGGCTCACCAACTGCCGCCATGACATCAAGAAGGTGGAGGGCGTGAACCATCTCTTCCAGCATTGCCAAACGGGCATCGTCATGGAGTATCAGCAGATTGAGGAAACGATGGCGCCGGAGGTGCTGGGAATAATAACGGAATGGATAAAAACAGTATGAACGAAACACTAAATGTACTTGAAACCCGCCGCAGCGTGCGCGGTTTCGACCCCGAACGAATGCCGTCTGACGAACTCATCAAAGAGGTGGTTCGCGCCGGCGAGTATGCCCCGACGGGCAGAGGAATGCAGTCGCCACGAATAGTGGTAGTGACTAACAAGGCGGTGCGCGACAAGCTCTCGCAGCTCAACGCCGAAGTGATGGGCGTAGAATCGGACCCGTTCTACGGCGCACCGGTGATAATACTCGTGCTCGCCGACCGCTCGCGCCCGACGTATATATACGACGGAACGCTCGTGATGGGCAACCTGATGAACGCTGCTGCCGCCATCGGGCTGGGCAGCTGCTGGATCAACCGCGCAAAGGAAGAGTTCGAGACCGAAGAGGGCAAGGCCCTGCTGAAGAAGTGGGGCATTGAGGGGGACTATATCGGTGTGGGCCACTGCATTCTGGGCTACCCGGCAGAGGAGCCCCGACCCGCCGCCCCCCGCAAGCCGGATTATATCGTATACGCATAAGGAGCACTATGAAACCCGATTACAAGCTGGTCGCAAAGGCCAAATACATTCACGCCAACGCTGATCTTGCCAGTGAGATATGGCACGAGGTCTACAAGCGCTATTACCCTGCAAAGCAGCTGGACACGCTGGTGGAAACGCTGCAGAGCGCCGATGCCATTGAGGCGGATATCGACAACGATGTGAACTATTTCCTCGTGGTGCTGGGCGGCAAGACCATCGGCTACTTTGCCTGGAAGATGGAGAACACGGCCCTGCACCTGCTCCACCTCTACCTCAAGCCCGAGTACCGGGGCAAAGCACTGGGCCGGGATATCCTGGCCACCTGCGAGCGTCTGGCCCGGGGTGAGGGCCGGGGCCGCCTGTACTGCGAGGTGCACACCAAGTGCCTGCCGGTGCTGCAGTTCTTCAAGACCAAGGGCTACCGCGTGCTGGGCCCCGCCGAGGCAGAAGCTGCGGGCATTTCCATGCAGCTGACCACACTGGAAAAAATGCTGTAAATTTCCCGTTGATTTTTTGCCGCGTTTGCACTACAATAAAGTAGTGTATTGAAGTGCCCCGCGCGGGCCAGACCCAACCTGAACGATAGGGGAGGAACAAGCCATGGCAAAAGATCATCCCACCGGAGAGTCCGGCCTGTATTCTGCATTGCTGGAGCTGAAAACGCCTGAGGAGTGCTACCGCTTTTTGCAGGATGTGTGCAGCTACGCCGAGCTCAGTGCAATGGAGCAGCGGTATAACATCGCGGAAAAGCTGGTCAACAAGCAGAGCTATACCAGCATCATGGGCAACATTGGTGCGTCCAGCGCCATCATCAGCCGGGTGAGCCGGGTCATCAGCAAGGATGATAGCGTGCTGCGCCGCCTGCTGGAAGAAAAGGCGGAACAGCCCGCCGAAGAATAACACGGACCGCGCGCCGCGGGGCAGGGGAGCACCCGCCCTGCGGTGCGCTTTTTTAGAAGGGAGTCTGTAAAGATGAGTAAGGCAGTTGTATTTTTTGCCGATGGCACCGAGGAGTGCGAAGCTCTGCTGGTGGTAGACCTGCTGCGCCGCGCCAAGGTGGAGGTCATCGTGGCCTCTGCCATGGGCCGCAGGGAGCTGGTGAGCAGCCATAAGATCCACCTGACCGCCGATGCGCTGGCCGAGGAAGTGGATTATTCCGGTGTGGACATGGTCGTTCTGCCCGGCGGGATCCCGGGCACACCCAACCTTGCCGCCAACAAGACGGTCACCGAGACCTGTGCCGCCTTTGCCAAGGCGGGCCGGAAGGTGGCCGCCATCTGTGCCGCCCCCAGCATCCTGGCCTCTCTTGGCCTGCTGGAGGGCAGGAACGCCACCGCCCACGCTGGCTTCCAGGATCAGCTGGCCGGTGCCATCGTCCACGATGAAGAGGTCGTGGTGGATGGCAACATCACCACCAGCTATGGGCTGGGCGGTGCCATCCCCTTTGCACTGGAACTGGTGCGCCAGCTGGCCGGTCAGGCCGAGGCGGAGCGTATCCGGAACGCCATTGCGTATCGGCACTGAGAAAGGGGATACGGTATGCGCTTTATTACCTGCCGTTTGCCGGACGGCGTGGAAGACCCGGCGATCTTATCGGAGGATGGACGACAGGTCTGGCCGCTGAGCTGGCTGGGCCTGAGCTATGAGACCCTGAGCGAGGCCATCCCGTTTCTGACCCCGCAGGTGCGGTATGGGCTGTCGCTGGCCATTGCGGGCATTCCCGCTCTGCCTGTGGAGGCCGTCAAGCTGGAAAGCCCCATCCCGGCCCCGGCGCAGGATGTCATCTGCCTGGGCATCAATTATATGGCCCACTCCGATGAGGCGGAGAAATACTCTGCCGCTGCCTTTGCCACCAAACACGAGGATGCCATCTACTTTTCCAAGCGCGTGACCCGCGCCGTGCCGGACGGCGGCCCCATCGAGGCCCACACCGATCTGGTGAAAAAGCTGGATTATGAGTGTGAGCTGGCTGTGGTGCTGGGCAGGGATGCCAGGGATGTGCCCGCCGGTCAGACCCGGGACTACATCTTCGGCTATACCATCTTGAACGATGTCTCAGCCCGGGATGTGCAGACGGCGCACAAACAGTGGTACTTTGGCAAGAGTCTGGACGGCTTTACCCCCATCGGGCCCTGCATCGTCACGGCAGATGCCTTTGCCGACTACCCGCCCAGGCTGGGCATCCGCAGCTTTGTCAACGGCGAGAAGCGGCAGGATTCCAATACCGCCCTGCAGATCTTTGACATCGACCATGTCATTGCCGAGCTTTCGCAGGGCATGACCCTGAAAGCGGGCACCATCATTGCCACCGGCACCCCGGCGGGTGTGGGCATGGGCATGGACCCGCCGCAGTTCCTCAAGCCCGGAGATGTGGTGCGGTGCGAGATCGAGGGTATTGGTACGCTGACAAATTCGGTCAAGTGATTCCAAGACGTAATATCTTTGACAGAGTATATGAACTGTTATATAAATGAACATGAAATTGCTCTTGTTCATATACTGTTCAAAATAAGTTCATTTGAAGTTCACACACTTCCGGTATACATAGGGCAACAAAGGCGCACACCGCGCCGCATCCCCTGTGCAGTAACAGCACGGCAGGCCGCAAAGGATGCCTGTTGTGTGAGAGGAAAGGAATTGGAACGCTATGAAAATTGGTTTTACAGAGCTGATTCTGGTGGCCATCGTGGCCTTCGTGGTCATCGGCCCCGATAAGCTGCCCGAGTACGCCCGCAAGCTCGGCAAGATGCTGCGGGAGTTGAAGAAGTACACCGGTGCCGCTTCCGAGGAGATCCAGAAGAACGTGGTGGAGCCCCTGAACGAGATCCAGGCCCCCATCAAGGAAGCCGTTGCTCCCCTGACCGACATCAAGAAGGACATCGACGACAGCATGAAGGATGTCACCAAGAGCTTTACCAACATTGGTAAGACCAGCAAGGAAGAAGCCAAGAAGGCCGAAGAGGTCGAGGAAGTGGCCGAGCTGGAGGATACCGTGGAGGAGCTGCCCGAAGAGCCCGTCAAGGCTGAGGAGCCTGTGAAGGCAGAGGAAAAGGCAGAAGAGCCTGCTGCAGAGGAAAAGCCCGAGGAGGCCCCCGCTGCAAACGAAGCCCCTGCCGAGGCTGCTCCCGCTGAGGAGGCTGCCCCTGCCGAAGAGGCAAAGGTATAAGTACATGGATACACCCGCGCCCGCGGTTGTAGGATAAAAACTGGAATCCAGCCCGCCAGAGCGGCGCGGCAAGAGTAAAAAGGAGATTATTATTATGAGAATCGGACCTCAGGAGCTTATCATTGTTCTGATCATCGTTCTGGTCATCTTTGGACCCAAGAACCTGCCGAAGCTGGGCAAGATGTTCGGCAAGACCATGAAGAACTTTAAGGAAGGCATGGACGACGTGGATGAGAACGGCGATGCCAAGCCTGCCGAGACCAAGACCGAGGAAAAGGCTGAGAAGAAGGACGAGGAGTAATTTGTGGCTACCAACGTGAAGCGCAAAAAGAAAGCCGAAGTCATGTCGGACGACGGCAGCATGACGCTGACCGGACATCTGAAAGAGCTGCGGAACCGGCTGATCATCTGCGCGGCGGTGTTTGTAGTGGGCGTGATCGGCTTCCTGGCAATTTCGGATAAGCTGATCGACCTGCTGACGGCCATGGCAATGAATGCGAACTACACCTTCGTGTTCCTGGCCCCGCAGGAAAAGCTGATGCAGTATTTCCGGGTGTCCCTGATCGCTGCGGTGATCGTGACCATTCCGGTGGCGCTGTATCAGGTCTACGCCTTTGCAAAACCCGGCCTGAAACGGAGCGAGAGCTTCTTCTTCCGGCTGGTGCTGCTGTTCGGTCTGGCGCTGTTCTGCGTGGGTGTGCTGTTCGCCTACAAGGTCACCCTGCCGTTCATGCTGAACTTCCTCGTCACGCTGGAGGGTACCGATTACATCACGGCATCCATCAGCATCGAGAGCTACATCAACCTCTGCCTGACCATGTTCATCATCTTCGGCTGTGTGTTTGAAATGCCTCTGGTCACCATCATTCTGGCCAAGATGGGCATTGCAAACCCCGAGATCATGAAGAAGGGCCGCGGCGTTGCCATTGTCCTGATCTTCCTGGTCGCAGCCATCATCACCCCGCCCGATATCGTGTCGCAGTGCTTCGTGGCAGTTCCCATGTGCCTGCTGTACTTTATCAGCATCTTCCTCAGCGGCATTTTCTATAAGCCCAAGACGGATGATGACGACGAGGATGAGGATGACGAAGAGGAATCCTCTGACGAGGAGTAAGTTCTCCCAAGGCTTTCCGGCCCTCCCACTGCGGGAGGGCCTTTTGCTTTGCCAAAAATCGAAACGGATTTTCGGCTTTTTGCATAAATCCTGTTTCAGCCTCTGTCTTTTGCAAATGGATATGTTATAATGATAACGATGAAAAAACCGGCGGTCTGACCGCCGCAAAGAAGGGGTAAATGAATATGAAAGAGTACGCATTCGGCATCGACCTGGGCGGCACCACAGCCAAGGTGGGCCTGTTCACCACGGCGGGCGCTCTGCTGGAAAAGTGGGAGGTGCCCACCGACACCTCCAATGCAGGTGAACACATCCTCGGGAACCTGGCCAAGGCCGTGAAGGACAAGATGCAGGAAAACGGCATCACTGCCGAGCAGGTGGAGGGCGTGGGTGTCGGTGTGCCCGGCCCTGTGCTGGACAGTCGCATTGTGCCCATTGTCTGCGCCAACCTCGGCGGCTGGGGTGAGCGGAACGTCTCCATCCAGCTGTCCGGCCTGCTGGACGGCATCAAGGTGCTGGTGGGCAACGATGCCGACGTGGCCGCGCTGGGCGAGATCTGGATGGGCTGTGCCAAGGGCTGCCGCAGCGCGGTGATGGTCACGCTGGGCACCGGTGTCGGCGGCGGTGTCGTCGTCAACGGCAGGATCATCGAGGGTGCACACGGTGCAGGCGGCGAGATCGGCCACATCACCGTCAACCCCCACGAGACGGCGGTCTGCGGCTGCGGCAAACACGGCTGTCTGGAGCAGTATTCCAGCGCCACCGGCGTGGTCCGCTGCATGAAGAAGCTGCTGGACGAGAACCCGGACACCCCCTGCACCCTGCGCGGCACCGACTTTGCCGCCAAGGATGTCTTTGATGCCGCCCGTGCAGGCGATGCACTGGCCGCCCGTGAGGTGGACGAGATGACCGACATCCTGGGCATGGCGCTGGCCTCTATTGCCTCCACCACCGACCCCGAGATGTTTATGGTGGGCGGCGGTGTTGCCCGTGCCGGTGATGTCCTCTTCAACCCCCTGCGGGAGCATTTCAAGACCTATGCCTTCAGCTCCTGCCGCGAGACCCCCATCGTTGCTGCTACCCTCGGCAATGATGCCGGCATCTATGGTGCTGTGCGGCTCATCGTGGGAGAATAAAACCTGATATTTCATGGCCCCATGCCTGCACCTTGAGTGTGTGGGTATGGGGCTTTTTATAAGAAGGAGTTGAATCAATGAACTATACCCCTATTACAGAGGAAAATATTGAAAAAGCAGCAACGCTTTATATGAACCACTACAACCAGCATTCTGGCGGGTGCTGGACCTATGAAAAGGCATACAAGCGAATCCATCAGATGGTAACGATGGAGGATTCCCTCTGTTTGATGCAGGAAGATAACAACGATATTCCAACAGGGCTTGTCATCGGCTATTTGGAAAGCTACGATGATTTTACATTCTATTATCTCGACGAGATCCTGATTTTCGGGGAGTATCAGAACAAGGGGTGTGGCAGATTACTTCTCCAAGAAGTGGAACAGCGTGTGCGGGAACGTGGTGCACAGATGATTGAACTGGTCTGTCCGGATGATGCGCATCACATGCACTTTTACGGCGGCTTCGGGATGGCGGAAGCAACGAACCTGAAGCTGATGAAAAAACGATTGTAAATCTGCCGTGGTTATTTTTGAGGCAAAAACGGACGAACTGGAACAGCACTATCTCCGGGATTTTGGAGCGCGTCCGGTTGCATCCTTACATCCTGGCGGGCCGAGAACATTTATGATTGCAGATCAGGCAGCCAAGGATATATTTTCATCGTATCTTTTTGAAGAATAGGGGGAAAGCAAATGAAACCATATGATAAGGATATCGACATTGTTTTTTCTCCAATGTCTGATGAAACCATGTCGTGGTTGGATGAACTGCTTACAACCTGTAAGCGGTTCGGTGTGGATTACTACAATGCCTCTGAAAAAGACCGTGCATTTGTGGAAGCAGTGGCGCGGAAAAATTATGGAATAAAGCAGGCGAAAATGAATGGAGTATCTGTCTCCACAGTAGAGCCCTTCTTTGGGATTCATCGAGCAGTATAAAAAGAGAACAAAGGAAGCGTGACCTCTTCGGGCCGGGAACGTTTTTCTGAAATCATTGCAAAGCCCCGTGCCGGTGCGATATGCCGGACACGGGGCTTTTTCTATTTTTGAAATATAAAATACAAGACAAAAAGTAAATTATACTTGACATAATGTCTAGTGAGTGCTATTCTGTATCCAGAGGGAACGAGTTCACCCTCACAGGAAAGAGACGAGGTGACAGGATGCCGAAGAATCTGAAACTGAAAGCTGCCCGCGCGGAAAAAGATATGACGCAGGGGGCATTGGCAGAAGCGGCTGGGGTCTCGCGCCAGACCATCAACGCGATCGAAAAGGGCGAGTACAACCCCACCATCAATCTCTGCCGCAGCATCTGCAAAATTCTGGGAAAAACACTGGATGAACTGTTCTGGGAGGAATGAGAAATGAAATTTTCACTGTACAGCAAGAAAAATGTTCTGGATGAGATGCAGGAGCAGACCATGTCCAAAATTGAGAGGCGTGGCTTCTGGCTGATGTGGGGCGGTCTGCTGGCCGCAATGGTGATTCAGCAGCTGACGGGCAATGCAGAGAAAGCGACCGGAGAAGGGGTCGTTTTTATGGCCGGATGTGTTTACACCGTTGCAGAGTGCGTCCGGAATGGCCTGTGGGACCGCCATCTTTCTTCCAGTATGGGAGCCAATGCGGTTTGTTCTCTGCTGGCGGCCGTGGCGGTTACGGTGCTTCATGGCCTGACCTATGGCTATTGGATGGGCGCTGCGTTTACTGGTGTTTCGACAGGTCTGCTCTGCTTTGCACTGCTCCAATTCTGTGCACATCTGGTGCAGAAGAACCGGAAAAAGCTGGACGATGAACCGGAAGAAAAATAACACCTGATTTTCCACAACAAAACGCGGAACCGTTGAAAATTCAGCGGTCCCGCTTTTTGTTGTTGCAATTATTTCTGATATCGGATGCTGTCTTTTTCGGTGATAGGCCGCAGCACCTTACAGGGGTTGCCCACGGCCACCACGCCGGAGGGAATATCCTTTGTGACCACGCTGCCTGCACCGATGACCGTGTTGGAGCCGATGGTGACCCCGGGCAGGATGGTGACATCACCGCCCAGCCAGACGTTGTCCCCCAGTGTGATGGGGGCTGTGGTCTCAAGGCCGCTGTTGCGCTCTTCCGGCAGCATGGGGTGGATGGCAGTGTACATGCCGCAGTTGGGGCCGATGAAGCAGTGCCTGCCCAGTGTGATTTTTGCGCAGTCCATCAGGTAAGCACCGTGGTTGATGTAGGTGCCCGCACCGATGAAGCAGTGATAGCCGTAATCCACATACAGGTGCGGCAGAATGACCACATGTTCTTCCATGTGGGGCAGCAGCTGACGCAGAAGCTCTGCCCGCTTTGCTTTTTCAGAGGGGCGGGTCTGGTTGAACTCGGTGTAGAGCTCCTCGGCTTTCTCTCGTTCGGCACAGAGCTCCGGGGTGTAGTTTGCGTCGTACCAGAGACCTGCTTCCCATTTTTCACGTTCTGTCATAAACGTTCTCCTGTTATAAGGTGTCCTCACCGGGCAGCTGGTTCCACAGGCGGTAGTACACGCCCTGCTTTGCCAGCAGCTCTTCGTGAGTGCCGGATTCCACAATGCCCTCGGAGCCAAGCACCAGGATACGGTCGTAGTTCTTGATGGTGGTCAGGCGGTGGGCAATGGTCAGGGTGGTGCGGCCATGAGCCAGCTTTTCCAGGCTCTGCCCCACAAGGATCTCGCTCTCGTTGTCCAGTGCGCTGGTGGCCTCGTCCAGGATCAGGATGGGCGGGTTCTTCAGGAACACCCGGGCAATGGCGATGCGCTGCTTCTGGCCGCCCGAGAGCTTGACACCGCGCTCGCCGACATAGGTGTCGAAGCCGTCCTTCAGGGCCATGATAAAGCGCTCTGCACCGGCCAGGCGGGCTGCCTGCACGATCTCCTCCCGGGTGGAACCTGGCTTGCCGTAGGCGATGTTATCCGCCACAGAGCCGCTGAACAGGTACACGTCCTGCTGGACGATGCCGATGTCCTCGCGCAGGCTCTTGAGGGTGACCTGCTGGATGTCCTGCCCGTCGATGTAGATGTGGCCGCTGGTCACATCGTAGAAGCGGGGGATGAGGTTGCACAGGGTGGTCTTGCCGCCGCCGGAGGGGCCGACCAGAGCCAGCCGCTCGCCTGCCTTGATGTCCAGACTGACATGGTGGAGCACCTTGTTGTGGTCGTCCGGGTACTCAAAGCTGACATCGTCAAAGCGGATGGCACCGGGGCCGGGCTGCAGGGGTTTTGCATCTGGAGCATCGTGGATGGGCACGGGGGTGTCCATGATCTCGGCAAAGCGCTCGATGCCGGTCATGCCGCGCTGGAACTGCTCGGCGAACTCGACGATGCGGCGGATGGTAGCGATCAGGGTGGTGACATAGAGCATGTAGGCCACCAGGTCACCGGCGGTGATCTTACCGTTGACCAGCGACAGACCGCCCGCCAGAATGACCACCAGATACATCAGGCCGTCGAACAGGCGGGTGGAGGTGTTGAAGGCCGCCATGGCGTAGTAGCCCAGCGTCTTGATGTGCTCAAAGTCTTTGTTGCCCTGCTCGAACTTGGCGCGCTCCTGCTCCTCGGCGGCAAAGGCTTTTACCACGCCCTGCCCCAGCAGACTGTCCTCGATGGTGGCGTTCAGCTCACCGATCTGGATGCGCTGCTGCCGGAACCGGGCACGCAGACGGCCGTTCAGGTAAACGGAAACCACGCCCATCAGGGGCACGCAGGCGAACACCGCCAGCGTCAGCGGGATGCTGGCCTGGCACAGGATGATGAAGGAGGCCAGGATCTTGATGAAGGCGATGAAAAATTCCTCGGGGCAGTGGTGGGCAAACTCGGTCACATCGAACAGATCGTTGGTGATGCGGCCCATGATGGTGCCGACCTTGGTGTTGTTGTAATAGGTGTGGTCGAGCAGCAGCAGGTGGTCGAAGGCATCCCGGCGCATGTCGGTCTCGATGTGCACGCCCATGATGTGGCCGATGCCGGACATGAAATACTGGGCCGCGCCGTCGATGATGCGGAGCACAAAGTAGATGCCCGCCAGCTTGAGCACGATGCCGGTGGTCAGGGTGATGCCCACGCCCATGGCCGAGTTGGTGATGGTGCTCATGATCTTGGGCAGGAAGATGTCACACAGGGTGGTCAGCGCGGCGCAGAACAGGTCGAGAAAGAGCACTGCCTTGTGCTTTGCCAGATAGGGTAAAAAGCGGCGGATGAGCGCGCCGCTGCTGTTGTGATGTGCTCCGGGGTCTTTGATGTTTTGCTTTGCCATGGTTCCTCCTTGATTTGAACTTCTCAGTCTGCGCGTCAGCGATGACGGAGAGGTTTACTTCTTGCTATAATCCCGTTCGCCGTAGATCGCGGTGCCAATGCGCACCAGCGTTGCGCCTTCGCGGATGGCGTTCTCGTAATCGCCGCTCATGCCCATGGAGAGGGTCTGCATCTCCACGTTGGAATAGCCGCGCTCCCCGGCCTTTACGAACAGGTCATGGACGGCGGCGAGATACCGGCGGTTCTGTGCATCGTCATCATTGACCGGGGGAATGGCCATCAGGCCCTTGACCCGGATGTGCTCCTGCGCGGCAGCGGCATCCAGCAGGGGCCAGAGCGCTTCCGGCGAAACGCCGCTCTTGCTCTCCTCCCCGCCGATGTTCACCTCCAGCAGGACGTTCTGCACGATGCCCGCCTTGGCGGCTTCCTTCTCGATGGCGGTCAGCAGGTGTTCACTGCCTACGCTCTGGATCAGGCTGGCCCGGCCCAGGACTTTTTTGATCTTATTGGTCTGCAGGTGCCCGATGAAATGGCTGGGCTTGCCGCAGTAAGCGCCTGCGTCAAAGTTTGCGCAGAGCTCCTGCACATGGTTTTCGCCAAACACGTCAATGGGCAGGGCGGCACTTGCGGCCACGGTTTCAGCGGTGCGGGTCTTGCAGGCGGCGCACAGCTGGACCTCGGCAGGGTCACGGCCCGCTTCCCGGGCAGCAGCGGCCATCTTTTCACGGATGGCCAGCACGGCCTCCCGCATCTCTTCCGGTGTTTTTTCTGCCATAAGGCATCAGTCCTCCTCGGTATATTTTGCGCGCTCTCCGCCGATGAGCTTCGGACGGGTGCGGGCGCAGAGAATGTTTGCTTCACCGATCCGGTTCAGGCTCAGCCGCACCGGCACGGCCACCCGGCGCAGGTGCATCCCGATCAGGGTGCCGCCAATGTCGATACCGGCGTGGGCGCGGATCTCCTCCACAGCAATGGGGTCTTTGAACTGCTTCCAGCAGGTGGTGGCCCAGCTGCCGCCCGCATGGGGCCGGGGCACGACACACACTTCCTCCCAGCCGTATTGTTCGGCGGCTTCCCGCTCAATGATAATGGCCCGGTTCAGGTGCTCGCAGCACTGTGCCGCCAGCCAGATGCCGCGCTGGGCCAGCACCGGCGC
>SKEJ01001696.1_pt1 | contig 11572 bp, 10 predicted proteins | sample 4826721 | NCBI WGS metagenome assembly SKEJ01 (sample SAMN11008812, study PRJNA524170) | human gut metagenome | biome: Human fecal sample; material: Feces; isolation source: fecal sample from pouch patient p31 | host: Homo sapiens | place: Israel: Tel-Aviv | collected 2015-06-02 | reverse complement strand
GCTTAAGTAGGAGTGTGAATAAATGGCACAAAGAATTAAAAGCAGACGAAGGAAGGCTGTAAAAAGCAGGCGGTTCATTATTTTGATTACAGTCTTCTGGCGATTATTATATTTCTGATGTGTTTTGGACTGGTAATGCTATACAGTATCAGTTCCTATGAAGCACGAACGGAATACGGAGATGGGATGTACTTCCTGAAAAGGCAGGGCCTCATCGGACTTGGAAGTATTGTTGTGATGATGTGGGTTTCTCGCCTGGATTATCATATGTTTTCCAAATATGCAGCAATGAGCTACTGGGGATCCATGCTTCTTCTTGCACTTGTTAAATTTACACCACTTGGTATTGAGGTAAATGGTGCACGAAGATGGTTCCGGCTTCCGGCTAACCAGTCATTCCAGCCGGCAGAGATTATGAAGATCGCTGTGATCATATTTATCCCATACCTGATCTGCAGAATGGGGAATAAAGTACACACCCTGAAAGGATCGCTGGGAGTTGTGGAGTGGGGAGGTTTGGCAGCACTGGGAGTTTATGTGCTGACTGATAATCTAAGCTCTGCGATCATTGTAATGGGAATTTCCTGCTGTATCCTTTTTGTCGTACATAAGAAGCAGAAGATTTTTCTGTGGATTGCAGGCGGCGGGCTGGCTGTTTTTGTGGCGGGATCATATATCCTCGGAAGACTTCTTGAGAACAGCACCAGCTTCCGACTCAGACGTATCATTGCCTGGCTGAACCCGGAAAAATATGCGTCAACGATTTCTTTCCAGACGGTACAGGGACTATATGCGATCGGATCAGGTGGCTTTTTCGGGAAAGGACTGGGAAATGGTGTGCAAAAGACGGTAATACCGGAAGTGCAGAACGACATGATCCTGTCAGCAATCTGTGAAGAGCTTGGGGTATTTGGAGCGATCATTATCCTGGTTTTGTTCGGTCTTTTGATCTACAGACTGCTTTTTATTGCACAGAACGCACCTGATCTGTATGGAGCACTGATCATGACAGGGATTATGTCACATATCGCGATCCAGGTAATTCTCAATGTTATGGTAGTTACGAACATGATGCCGAATACCGGAATTACATTGCCTTTTATCAGTTATGGTGGTACATCCATCCTGTTCCTGATGATAGAGATGGGAATGGCACTTGGAATTTCCAGAAGAATTAAACTGGAAGGGTAAAAAAAGCTTTTTTTTCAAAGAAAAGTGTGATATGATGTTATAAGTGGTAATGAAAACCACGTATAATGGATGCAAATGACACGTTTCGGAGGTTTGGATTATGAGTTATAAAGTGATTGTGGACAGCTGTGGAGAATTGACAGCAGAGATGAAAGCTTCAGGTCGGTTTGAGACAGCATCATTGGGACTGGAGGTTGGAGATTGTCATATAATTGATGATGAATCTTTCAATCAGGCTGAATTTTTGAAGAACGTAGCTGAATGCCCGACATGTCCAAAGTCAAGTTGTCCGTCTCCGGAGACATTTATGGAAGGATATCACTGTGATGCGGAGCATGTATATGCTGTTACGTTGTCTTCTGAACTGAGCGGTTCTTATAACAGTGCCGTACTGGGCAAGAATTTATATGAAGAAGAATATGGTGAGAAAGATATTTATGTGTTCAACTCAAAATCTGCATCAGTAGGACAGACGCTCATCGGGATGAAGATTGCGCAGTGTGAAGAGCGGGGCATGACATTTAAGGAAGTGGTAGCTGCTGTAGAAGCATATATTGAAGAGCAGCACACATATTTTGTTCTTGAGACGCTTGAGACTCTTCGTAAGAATGGAAGACTTACAGGATTAAAAGCAATTGCGGCAACAGTACTGAATATTAAGCCGGTGATGGGGGCTACTCCGAAGGGAGAGATTTGTCAGTTGGGTCAGGCGCGCGGAATTAAAAAAGCACTTAAGAATATGGTGGATTGTGTGATCGCAGATCTGAAAGATCCGGAGAGCAAGGTACTTGCAATTTCGCATTGTAACTGCCCGCAGAGAGCACAGGATGTGAAGAAGATGTTGGAAGAACGTGTGAAATTAAAAGACATTATCATTCTGGACACCAGAGGTGTCAGTAGCATGTATGCGAATGATGGCGGAGTAATTATTGCAGTATAGCTTGTATCAATCGTAAAAGTGTGATAAAATATACTGGTTAGATGATTGCGAAGGAGACTTGCAGATATGAGTCAGAAAAAAGTAGATTATTATAAACAGGCAAAAGCGAACAGAAAGCGTGAAGAAAAAAAGAAAAACTTGCGGAAAGCTTTTGATTATACGATCCTTGGGCTGATTGCACTTGCAATCGTTGTCTGGATTGGATGGTCCGCTTATGATATGTATGAATCAAAGCAGCCAAGAGCAGTAGCAGAAGTTGATTATTCTGCTGTAAATGATTATGTCCAGTCACTTAACACTGCTGAGTAGATGAAAAGAAGAAAGTGGAGAGATGGTTCCATTGTGGAACGGTTTCTCCGCTTTTTTTATGCACTGTGTGGGGAATGGAGTATAAAACGCTCCACTTTTCACCACAAAATGAATGAAAAATGGGAAAAAATATGATTTATCGGACTTTTTTCAGAATGGATAAATTCGAAAAAGTGCTTGAAAAGGGCGGAAAAGTGGGGTACAATGGATACAAGTGGTAGAAAGTGGAGCGAAGTGGAGCAAAGTGGCATGGAAAGTGGCAGACCACTTTGAAAGAAGGTGATCCTATGTTGACTGGAGAATTTAATCATAGTATTGATTCAAAAGGCAGGCTGATTATTCCTTCCAAATTACGAGAGAGTCTGGGAGAACATTTCGTAATTACGAAAGGGATGGACGGCTGCTTATTTCTGTATCCGGACAACGAATGGAAAGCCTTTGAAGAGAAGCTTAGAACCTTACCGCTTACAAACAAAAAAGCCAGAGACTTTAAGCGTTTCTTTCTTGGAAGTGCTACGGAAGGAGAACTTGACAAACAAGGGAGAGTTTTGATATCTTCTTCTCTTCGCGCTTATGCAGATCTTGAAAAAGAGGTTGTTCTAGCAGGTGTGCTGGACAAGGTCGAGATCTGGAGTAAAGAGGCGTGGGAAGCGCGTACAGCTGATGTTGAGGAAAATATCGAGGACATTGCAAGTGACATGGAAGATTTGGGACTTAGCATCTAAATAGATCTTTTAATTAGGAGGACACCATGGCATTTAAGCATAAATCAGTATTACTGGATGAGACAATCGAAGGACTGAACATCAAGCCGGACGGTATTTATGTTGATGGCACACTTGGAGGAGGCGGACATGCATACGAAGTATGTCGGCGTTTAAACAACAAGGGGAGTTTTATAGGAATAGACCAGGATGCGGCGGCGATTGAAGCGGCAGGCACCCGATTAAGCGACTTCGGGGAGAGAGTTACAATAATCAGGAGCAATTATTGTGATATGAAGTCGAGGCTCCATGAGAAAGGGATTGACAAGGTCGATGGAATTGTACTCGATCTGGGCGTATCATCTTATCAGTTAGATACGGCAGATCGTGGTTTTTCCTATCGCGTAGATGCGCCTTTGGATATGAGGATGGACACACGCCAGACTTTATCTGCAAAGGAGATTGTCAATGGCTACAGTGAGATGGACCTTTTTCGGATCATTCGCGACTATGGTGAGGACAAATTTGCGAAGAATATAGCAAAACATATTGTTATGGCAAGAGAGAAAGGTCCTATTGAAACAACCGGGCAGCTGGCAGAGATTATCAGACAGTCTATACCGATGAAGTTTCAGAAGATGTCGGGGCATCCGGCAAAAAGAACCTTTCAGGCAATCCGGATTGAATGTAACCGGGAACTGGAGGTGCTCAGGGATTCACTTGACGATATGATTGATATTTTAAATCCGGGAGGAAGGATATGTATCATCACGTTCCATTCCCTGGAGGACAGAATTGTCAAAGGAATTTTTAAAAAGAATGAGAATCCATGCACGTGTCCGAGTACTTTCCCGGTATGTGTGTGTGGAAAAGTTTCCAAAGGAAAAGTCATTACGAAAAAACCGATTCTTCCAAGTGAAGAAGAGATGGAAGTGAACAGTCGTTCTAAGAGTGCGAAGCTGCGTATCTTTGAGCGCGTATAGAATTTGAAAGGGTGGTGCTGTATGGCAAAATACAGTCATAGAATACAGGCAGACAGACGTACAGTAACAAGCCGAGGAATGTACATATACGGAAATACAGTTCGCCAGGCAGAAGTCATGCCACAGCGACAAGAGGAACCAAGAAAAGAACATAAAAAGAAAAAACTGGACAGACAGATTTTGAAAAATCGAAGAAAAGCAATGCGGATGAATCCTGCATATGTGATGTTTCTTTCAATTGCGGCAGTGGCAGCACTTGTAGTCTGTGTATGGTATCTGCAGGTACGTGCAGAGCTTACAAGCCGGACAGAGCATATTACCGAGCTGCAGCAGGAACTGGCAGATGCAAAAGAAGAGAATACAACTAGATATAACGTAGTAATGGATTCTGTGAATCTGGAAGAAGTAAGAGACCGTGCAATCAATGATCTGGGTATGGGATATGCGACTTCGGATCAGATTATTGAATATCAGAACCCGGTTAATGATTATGTAAAACAGTACGAAAGTATTCCGAAAAGCGGAGTGCTTGGACAGACAACAGATAAATAGGTTTATGAACAAAGGTGAATAACATGTCAAAAAGAAGAAAAAGAAAGCCTTCCGTTCTGAGGCATAAATTCACGGTTGGAATGCAGAAAAAGCTGGTAATGCTCTTTATAGCGATATTACTGGCTTTTGTTATTCTTGTCGGAAGAATTACCTATATCAATGCCTCGTCAGGAGAAGATTATACCAAGACAGTACTGGATCAGCAGCAGTATATGAGTCGGTCGATTCCGTTCAAGCGTGGAGATATTGTAGACACAAACGGTACAAAGCTTGCGACAAGTGAGCGTGTATACAATGTGATTCTGGATGCAAAGGTCTTACTTTCAGACGAAACAAAAAAAGCTGAAAACATAGCAGCTACGAAAAAAGCGCTGAAAAGTTATTTTCAGATCAAGGCATCGGCAGTGGATGCAATTATCGCGGACAGTCCGGACAGTCGGTACAATATTCTGAAAAAAGGAATTTCCTACGATGATGCGAAGGCATTTGAAGCGGCAGAGAAGAAAAATTCCAAGATCAAAGGAGTCTGGCTGGAAGAGGATTATGTCAGAAAATATCCATATAATACACTTGCCTGCGATGTCCTGGGATTCAGCGTATCGGGGAATGTGGGAGCAAGCGGACTGGAAGCATCCTATAATTCAACGTTGAATGGAACGGATGGACGCAGATATGGTTATCAGAATGAAGACTCGGCAATTGAAAACACGGTGAAAGAGCCAATAAATGGAAATACGATCGTAACAACGATTGATGCGAACCTGCAGTCTATCGTGGAAAAGCATCTGGAAGAGTTTAACCAGGCGCACACAGATGAAGCGCAGGAGGGGATGGGATTTAAAAACGGAGCTGTGATCATGATGAACCCGAATACCGGAGAAGTTCTGGCAATGGCTTCCTCACCTACCTATGATCTGAATAATCCGAGAGATCTATCCAAGTATTATACAGAGGAAGAAATAACCGGAATGAGCAGTGACGATAAGATCGATGCTCTGAATGAACTCTGGAGAAACTTCTGCGTGAGCGATACTTTTGAGCCGGGATCTACGATCAAACCATTTACGGTTGCAACAGGTCTGGAGATTGGTGCACTGAAAGGCGATGAGATCTATTACTGCGGTGGTTCCCTTCAGATCGATGAATGGGAGATTAAATGTATCTCTTATGATAATGGTGGACACGGGCAGCAGAATCTGACACAGGTTATGGAAAATTCATGTAACGTTGCCCTGATGCAGATTGGTCTGGCAATCGGACCGGAAGAATTCTGTAAGTACCAGAGTATTTTTGGATTCGGTCAGTATACGGGAATTGATCTTCCGGGTGAGGCGGTTGGTATTTTGCAGTCACCGGATGGAATGATCAAAACGGATCTTGCAACCAACTCTTTCGGACAGAATTTTAACGTAACTATGCTTCAACTTGCGACAGGATTCTGTTCTCTGATCAATGGTGGCGATTATTATGAACCGCATCTTGTAAAAGCCATTCAGGATGAGAACGGAAATGTGATCCAGACTATTGATCCGGTGTTGGAGAAGAAGACAATTTCTAAAGAAACTTCTGATAAACTAAAAAGTTATATGTACAGTGTTGTTCAGAACGGTAGTGGTAGATATGCACAGGTAGAAGGTTATGATATCGGTTGTAAGACCGGTACAGCGGAAAAATTGCCCCGTGGAGAGAATAAGAATGTGGTATCCTTTATCGGATATGCACCGCAGGAGAATCCGGAAATTATGATTTATGTAGTCATCGATGAACCGAATGCTCCGGATCAGTCAGCGACCAGCAGCCTGATCTCACAGCTCGCTTCTGATATTATGGCAGAAGCATTTCCGTATTTGAATATTACAAAGGCTCCGGCTGAGTAATTTGGGTATAACCCCGGAAGACAGATCATACAGTAATAGTAAGAATCTGTTTTTCGGGGTTTTTATGCGGAATAAGACTTATAATAAAAAGAAAATGCTGGTAGTATTTTTAAGCGCGCTTCTGATGATTTTTTTTCTGATCGCAAGACTGGTGTATTTGATGATATTTGATGCTGCGTATTATCAACAGAAAGCAAAAACGCTGCACGAAAGAGAGAGGGAGATCAAGGCGGCAAGGGGAGAGATCATTGACAGAAATGGCAAAGTCCTTGCGACCAATAAAGCGGTGTGTACCATATCTGTTATCCATAGTCAGATAACAGATCCGGAGAGAGTGATCCAGGTTCTTGCCGATGAGCTTGGAATAGAGAAAGAAATGATTCGGAAAAGAATCGAAAAAGTTTCTTCCAGGGAAAAAATAAAGACAAATGTGGAGAAAGAGACCGGGGACCGGATTCGTGCATATGAACTGGACGGGGTGAAGGTAGATGAGGATTTTAAACGGTACTATCCGTATGGCAATCTGGCTTCAAAGGTTCTTGGATTTACCGGTGGAGACAATCAGGGAATCATTGGACTGGAAGTAAAATATGAAAATTATCTGAAAGGTGTGAACGGAATGATTCTGACAACAACTGATGCCAGAGGGATTGAGCTTGCGGATACGCTGGAAGACAGAGTAGAACCGGTTTCCGGAGACACTCTGCAGGTAAGCCTGGACTATAATATCCAGGAATATGCACAGCAGGCTGCGGAAAAAGTAATGGAAGAAAAACAGGCAGATGCAGTTGTGATTTTGATCCTGAATCCAAAAACAGGGGAAATCTATGCCTGCGTCAATGCTCCAGAGTTTGATCTGAATGCCCCGTTTACATTACCAGAGGGAACAGATGCCGCTTTGAATGATGAAGAAAAACAGGCAATGCTGAATCAGATGTGGCGGAACAGGAGTATCAATGATACTTATGAACCAGGATCGATCTTTAAGGTATTTACTGCTTCGGCGGCGTTGGAAGAGGGAGTGGTCAAAGAAGAAGATACTTTTTACTGTCCTGGATACAAGCTTGTGGAAGACCGCCGGATCCGGTGTGCGAGGACGACTGGACATGGATCCGAGACGTTTGTACAGGGGGTGCAGAATTCCTGTAATCCGGTTTTTATTGAAGTAGGGATGTGGCTTGGAACAGAGAATTTTTATAAATATTTTGAAAAATTCGGATTGATGGGGAAGACAGGTGTAGATCTTCCGGGAGAGGCTGCAACGATCATGCACAAGAAGGAAAATGTAGGGCAGGTAGAGCTGGCAACGATGTCGTTTGGACAGTCTTTTCAGGTGACACCGATGCAGATGGCAACAACAGTATGTTCTCTGGTGAATGAGGGAAAAAGGATCACTCCTCATTTTGGCATCGCCGTTTATGATGCGGAAAGTGGAGAGAAAGAAGAAACGATTTCTTATGGAAAAAGAAAACGGATTCTTTCTAAAGAAACGTCAGAAAAGATGAGAAAGATACTGGAAACGGTTGTGTCCGAAGGAGGAGGAAAAAAAGCACAGATCGAAGGATACCGGATCGGAGGAAAGACAGCGACCAGCCAGACGCTGCCAAGAAGTGCGAACCGTTATATAGGATCTTTTATCGGATTTGCACCTGCAGATGATCCGCAGGTAGCAGCAATGGCAATTATTTACAACCCACAGGGTATCTATTATGGCGGGACGATAGCAGCTCCGGTTGTGCGCGATATTTTCGACAATATTCTTCCCTATCTTGGAATCGAACGGGAAGAAAACCCGTGAAGCAGTTGAAAAAACAGGGCAGATACATTATACTAAAGCGTAGAATCTGTGCCTTTAAGGTAAGGGCTGATTTTGAAAACAAAAGAAAGACAGAGGTGTATTATGGATTTTACAATGGTCATACCGGTGCTGATCGCGTTTGTTCTCAGTGTGGCAGCAGGACCGGTGGTAATTCCTGTTTTAAGAAGACTCAAGATGGATCAGACAGAGAGAGAAGACGGGGTGAAGTCGCATCTTAAAAAAGCCGGAACGCCGACGATGGGAGGCGTGATGATCTTGTTTGCGATTGCGGTCACTTCGCTGATCTATGTAAGAGAGTATCCGAAGGTGATTCCGGTACTTTTTGTAACGATTGGATTCGGACTGGTCGGGTTCCTGGATGATTATCTGAAAGTTGTTCTTCACAGATCAGATGGACTGATGCCGATGCAGAAGATGGCACTCCAGATTGTGATTACAGCGATTTTTGCATTTTACATCGTGAAAGTGGCAAAGATACCGCTTACCATGCTGATACCGTTTTCAGGTGGGAAATATCTGAACATCGGCTGGTTTGCCATTCCGGTACTTTTTATTGCAGTGATCGGTACCGTCAATGGTGTGAATTTTACAGATGGACTGGACGGGCTTGCATCCAGTGTAACAGTTCTTGTGGCAACCTTCTTTACAGTTGTTGCGATCGGAACAAAGAGTGGGATCGAACCGATTACCTGTGCAGTGGTAGGTGCGCTGCTGGGATTCTTATTATTCAACGTTTATCCGGCAAGCGTATTTATGGGCGACACCGGATCACTGGCTCTTGGGGGATTTGTTGCTTCGACAGCATACATGCTCCAGATGCCATTATTCATTATCATCGTAGGATTGATCTATCTGGTAGAAGTTTTATCAGTTATGATCCAGGTAACATATTTTAAGAAAACAGGCGGAAAGCGTTTCTTTAAAATGGCGCCGATCCACCATCATTTTGAGCTGTGTGGATGGAGCGAGACACGGGTGGTTGCAGTTTTTTCAATTGTAACTGCAATTCTGTGCCTGGTTGCACTGCTGGCATTATAGGAGGCTTACAAAAATGGATTTACAAGGAAAGAAAGTGTTGGTATTCGGTGCGGGGATCAGTGGGATCGGATCCTGCGGATTGCTGGAAAAAGAAGGGGCAGAGGTAATTCTGTATGATGGAAATGATAAAAAAGATGCCGAGGCAATGAAAGCACAGCTTGGTGAGGGAAGCAAAGTCCGCGTTGTTCTCGGAGCTTTTCCGGAAGAGGAGATGGAAAGTCTTGATCTGGTTGTAATGAGTCCGGGGGTTCCGACTGATCTGCCGGTTGTTCTGGCTATGAAAGAAAAAGGAATTCCTGTCTGGGGCGAGATTGAGCTTGCCTATGTATGTGGAAAAGGAGATGTGCTTGGAATTACCGGAACCAATGGGAAAACGACAACAACCTCTCTTTTAGGCGAGATTATGAAAAATGCCCGTGACAGCGTTTTTGTTGTGGGAAATATCGGTACACCATATACGAATGCCGCAGCAGATACCAGAGAAGATTCTGTGATCGTGGCAGAGCTTTCAAGCTTCCAGCTGGAGAGTATTCATACCTTCCATCCAAAGGTAAGCGCAGTTCTTAATATCACACCGGATCATCTGAACCGCCATCATACGATGGAAGCATATATTCGTGCAAAGATGAATATTGCGAAGAATCAGACACCAGAAGATATCTGTGTTCTCAATTATGAAGATGAAGAGACAAGAAAGATGGCAGATGAATTTCAGGCAAGTGTTCTATTTTTCAGCAGTAAGCATAAACTGGAACAGGGCATTTATCTTGACGGAGAAGACATTGTATACAAACCGGAAAAGGAGAAAGAAGGAACGGTCATCTGCAAGACCGGCGAATTACAGATCCTTGGCGTCCACAATTATGAGAATGTTATGGCAGCGGTTGCAATGGCAGCAGCTTACGGTGTAGATCTGGATGTGATCCGTAAGTCTGTACTTGCATTTAAGGGGGTTGAGCATCGTATTGAATATGTGGCAGAGAAGAACGGGGTTGTCTATTACAATGACTCTAAAGGAACGAATCCGGATGCGGCGATCAAGGGAATCCAGGCAATGAACCGCCCGACGATCCTGATCGGTGGTGGATATGATAAACAGTCCGATTTCCATGAATGGATCCAGAGCTTTGATGGAAAAGTCCGCTATCTGGTACTGATTGGTGCTACAAAAGAGCAGATTCAGAAAGAAGCAGCAGAGTGCGGATTTCATGACTGTATTTTAAAAGATACTTTCGAAGAAGCACTCGATACCTGTGTGGAGCTTGCAAGACCCGGAGATGCAGTTCTGCTGTCACCGGCATGTGCAAGCTGGGGAATGTTCCCGAACTATGAAGTCAGAGGAGATATCTTTAAAGACTGTGTCAGAAAATTAAAGGAGAACTAGAAAAGTGTCAAACCGCATCAAAAAAAAATATATGGCAGGCAAGACATATTTTGATTATCCAACGTTGTTTCTTGTGATATTTCTGATATGTTTTGGTCTGGTTATGATCTATAGTACAAGTTCATATAAGAGTACTGTCACATATGGAAATTCCTATCACTGGCTGTTAAGGCAGGCAGTTGCGATAGTGTTAGGTGCGGTTGCAATGGTTGTATGCTGTAAACTAGATTACCACATCATAAAAAGTGAGAAGTTTGGAAATGGCTGTTATTGGGCTAGTATCGTACTGTTAGTTCTTGTGTTGATCATAGGTGCAGCAAAGAAGGGTGCAGTCCGCTGGATCAGCATCGCAGGATTTCAGTTTCAGCCATCAGAAGTATCTAAGATCCTGGTTGTGATCTATCTCGCGAACAGATTATCAGCAAATGCTCATAAGATCCGAACATTCAAAGATAGTATCGTGATCGTTCTTCCAACGGTCCCGATCATTGCTCTGATCGTTACACAGAACTTAAGTACAGCACTTGTCGTGTGTTCGATGATCGGTGTCATGCTGTTTGTGGTAAGTCCGAAGATGAAAGAACTTATGTTAACAGCAGGCGGTGGAATAATACTCTTGTTCGTGTATCTGTTGACGGCAAATAGTTATCGAAACGAGCGTGTACAGATTTGGCTGCATCCAGAAAGTCACAAAAAGGGATTTCAGACGATGCAGGCATTATATGCGATCGGTTCCGGTGGGATTTTTGGAAAAGGACTTGGGCAGAGTATGCAG
>SKEJ01001695.1_pt1 | contig 11578 bp, 10 predicted proteins | sample 4826721 | NCBI WGS metagenome assembly SKEJ01 (sample SAMN11008812, study PRJNA524170) | human gut metagenome | biome: Human fecal sample; material: Feces; isolation source: fecal sample from pouch patient p31 | host: Homo sapiens | place: Israel: Tel-Aviv | collected 2015-06-02 | reverse complement strand
TTTATAAACAATTTCCTTCAAATCAGGCCTCGTCCAACGGGTGCTTCATTATTTCATCCATCTCATAAATTATACTTTTTTCAATTACCAAATCTCCTCCTGTTGCAAATAATTTAACTTTATAAAAATCTTCCGGAAAAAGTAAGTTCGACATAACAACCTCTCCGTTATTAATAAATAATTCGCTCTGAGAAACATCCATTAGAAGTTTTATCGTTAAAAACTCCTGTGTAAAATCTACAGGTGCTTTATATTTTCCTGCAAATTTATCATGAGGATTTACTCCTGCTGTTGTTCTATCAACAAAACAACATTGTTTTTCTTTACAGAATACAATTTCAAATTGTCGATTTTTTCCTGTTGAAATTTTAATTCCAAACGTTTGCGCATGAATCTTTTCAATCGGATAAGATATATCTAGTTCTAGTACTTCTTTCTTATCGCACAGCGTCCACTCTTCATCCGCTCCCATCTTTATGTTCTTCATTTCATGCTTATTTGTTCTTAAACACTCCATTTCTTTAACAGGTAATTGCTTTAAAATATATTTTTTCTCTTTTGCACTAATTTCAATTCACGGACACAAGACATCTGACCCTTGAACGGACTTGTTGGAAGATAATCTCTGTATTGCCAATTATCAGCCCATGCAATCATCAATCTTCTGTCTTTAGGTACATGATTCCACGTAACTCCAGCATAAAAATCTTTTCCATAATCTATCCAAAGACCTTTCTCCTGGTTTGAATCTGCTATAAATTTTTGACCATTGAATTCTCCCACAAAATACTGCATTCCTGTTCCACCTGCTGGAGATCCATCATTAACACTTACTGTTAAAACCCATTTCCTTTCTTCTGTTGTCTCAACTATCATTGGGAAAAGATCTGGACATTCTCATACCCCCGTATGACTTTCTTGATTTCCTTTGAAAGAAGATATTTGATTCCAATGAATTAAATCCTTTGATTCATACAAAAGTACACAATCTCCACCTGAAAGAATCATAACCCACTTTTCTTCATAGCGAAATACTTTTGGATCTCGAAAATCTTCTCTTGAATCTGTTAAAATCGGATTTCCAGAATATTTTTCCCATGTACGCCCTTTATCATAACTAAACGCTACTCCCTGACTTTGCCTTTTGGTTTCATGTTCACTATAAGTAAAAAATGCTACCATTCGCTGATTTTCTTCATCCACAACCGCACTACCAGACCAGATTTGTCCAATTTTATCTGGTGCAATAGCTTTAGGTAGTCTCTTCCAACGCACTAAATCTTTACTTACTGCATGTCCCCAATAAATCTGCTCGTTAATATTATACTGATGAAAAAGATGATATTCACCCTTATAATATACCAATCCATTCGGATCATTTATAATATAATCTTCTGCTGAAAAATGTATTTTCGGTCTGTATTTTTCCATTTTAACACCTTTAGGCATTCATCCAGCTCCGATGAATGCCTGTCTTTCTATCACTTCTTAAATTTATTTTTTTAATTCAACAAAATCTGCTTTCAACTGATCTACCATCTGATCAAATGTATATTCTCCACTGAAATATCCTTGGAAATCTGCTGCAGCTTTTGGTTCATACCCTGAAGGAAATCCTCCCATTACCCATGGAAGTGTCTTCCCTTCATCAATATATCTTTTTACTTCTTTTGACAACGGATCTGTGATTTCAACATCATCATAATTGTTGAATGCCGGAACAAAACCAAAGTCATTTACAACGATCTGTTTACCTTCGTCAGACTGAAACAGCCATTTTAAGAATTCTTTAGATGCTTCTTTTTCTTTATCACCTGACTGGCTGTTTATACACCAATAAATGGAGATTCCTGTAGGAATGCAATCTTCTTTTACCCCTTTCAACGGAATCGGAAGAATTCCCATTTTATTTGCCACCTCTTCATCAATTCCACTCAATTCTGGTCCAATCCAATTTCCCTGCTGTACAACCGCAACTCGTTCGATAGCAAGACCTCCTCCGATTTCACTTGAATAATCCACTGCATTTAGTTTGGAAAGATCATCTTTTGCTGTAGTATACTTTGTTTCCAAATCAAGAAGAGCCTTTAATGAATCTGCATATTTCAAACCAAGTTGATCTGAATTTCTTAATTCTGTTGCACTTGAATACTCACATGCCAAAGGCGCATTCAACGTATGAAGTCCTGGAATCCAAGTTTCCTTTGCAGCATATTCTTCAACAGCTTCAAGCTGTGGATACTTGTCCTTTAACTTTCCAGAATCAATCTGATTCTGAAGATCAGCAAACGCCTTATCTATCGCATCATAGCTTGTCAATGTAGAGGCATCGATTCCCGCATCTTTAAAAATTTCTTTATTATAAACTAATCCGTATCCTTCTACACTAACCGGTATTCCATAAACTTTTCCATCCAGTGTTACATCATCCAAACTTCCATCTACTGCGTTTTTCAACCATTCCTGATCACTTAAATCTTCTACATAATCTGTCATGTTTGTAATATTATCACCTAGTGCATAGATATCAACAGAATCATCACTGATTAACTTTGCTTTTAAATTTGTGTTGTAATCATTTCCCTGAATACTCTCTACATTTATTGTTAAAGAAACAATACGAGGAAATTCATAAGATCGGTGTGAATATTAATCAGATTGCTTAACTTATAGGAATGCGCATCGAACCTTCTTGATCTTTCTGTCTCACTGCATTTGCCAGATTTCTTACCAAAGTTCTAGCTTTCTCTTCCTCACCAATCAGATTCGCATATTCAAAAATCTGTTCCTTTACATCCGCTGGAATGGCTATTCCCATGTGTTCTGCACGGTCTACCTTTTCCTGCGTATATTCCTGCATTTCTTTTTAAATAAAATCTGTGTACCATTATTTACAATAAATTTCACCATATTTTTGTACTATTCGCACTTTTTATCTACTCAACTCGCTTTCCCCAATCCGATTGCATTGCCGCTGCTATAAAGCACTGCAATAGTTTTTTTGAAAATACACCACATTCACCGTTGGCAATCATTCTTATGGCTTCTTCATGCTTTAATTTTCTTTTATAGGGGCGTACACTGACCAATGCATCATAAGCATCCACAAGGCCTACTACCTGAGCACAAAGTGGTATTTCATCACCTTTTAGTCCATCCGGGTAACCAGATCCATCATATCTTTCATGGTGATATCTGCATATTTCATAGCTATACTTATTGAGTTTTTCTGTCGTAGTTCCTCGTGGAAACCGCAATGTCATCTCTGCCCCTGTAAGAGGATGCTGCTTTACAATTCCCATCTCATCAGCTGTTAATTTACCGTTTTTGTTCAATATCTCTATCGGCACACGGATTTTTCCAATATCATGAATTGGAGCCAGATGAGAGACATTTTCTATTTCTTCCTCTGTAATCCCATACTCCGGATAGTTTTTCTGAAGTTGAAGATACACTTGTTTTGTATAAAAACAGATATCATCCTGATGTTCTGTTTCTATAAGATTATTGTGATTCAACACTGCAGCCAGAAGCGAAACCATTTTCCAATACTGTTTTGTCTCATCCTGTGCTTTTTGTCTTAATTCCCGTTCCATATTTACAATTGTGTTAGGGATAACTTTTGCATTATGGAATGTAATAACAGCAGTTTTCTCATTTTCATCCACAAATCTTTTTACTTCCATCCAAACATAAGTCTCTGAGTTTTTCTCGCTTCTTCTTTGATAAACGATATCTTCTTCTGAACAGCCCTTTTTGAAATGCTCTGTCAACGAATCGCTTTTCAAAAATTCCTGCAGTTTTTCACAATCTTTTTCACATACATATTTTTCACAATATACTTTCAGAAAATCATCATATGTTCCTGCAGTTTTTACATCATCATAAATCCCCCTGTTATGAGAATAGATACATTCATAACTGTTTTCCGCTAAATTAACTTTCAGAATGATATAAAATCGCCCAAAATATTCATCTTTCCCCGGTCTGATAATATCAGAGATTTTCACATTTTCTAATCGGTTATTGTAAATGTTCTGTAAGTCCAATAAGACTTGATGTACTTTACAGCAATCCGTATAGTTTCTGGAGCAAAATCCATCCTTTTCAAGACAGCGACTGATTGCCATTGTTGATTCCATACATGATATGACATCAAATAACGAAATCTTTTCTGGATTTTTGGCAATGGCATATCCTCCACTGGTACCTTCAGAAGCTGAAATAATCTTCTCTTTTTTTAACTGCTTTGTGATTTTGGGAATATAGCTCTCCGGAATCTTTAATTCAGAAGCTAATTTTGCCGTTGTAACCCTGCGCTTTTTTATTGCCAAATAACAGACAATCCTGATTGCATAATCCGTTGTATTTGTAAGCTGCATAAGTGCTCACCTCGCTCTTTTTTCTTTGTCCCGTACATAAACTCATTGATTGAAACAGGAAGAATCATACTTTTCACTCACACATTTCAAGCATAATTCTTCCTGTTTGTCTAATAACGCTTTTTCATTTTTCTAAGAAATGTCATGCCACCTGCACTTATAACCAATATAACAATCAGCAATAAAATCCATTCGCTATCATGAATGGTTCTTCCTGTTTCCGGAGGTGCCACTGTAGATGCATTTGTAAACGTAACCTCATCATTTCCTGTTGTAGAAGTTTTGAATTCTGCTGCTCTTTCATCAGTTGCATCACTATCATTCAATTTATAGCTTGTCTTGTAATTCTTTCCAGGATCAGTTTCCGTAACTGTATATGTCCATCCTGTTGGCAGACAACTAATGTCTACGAATTCATCTTTTGCCAGGTTAAACGTAGCCTTATTATTTGTAAAGGTGAGATTCTGTACTTTATCATCAGTTCCTTTTCTTATGAAAATCTGACCATCCGTTATAGTAGCGGTACTTGCATCAGTTCCTGATGGTGGAACGGCTTTTATTGTAAACTCATACGATCTATTCGGTTCCATATTGTATCCGGTTACGGTTTTTCTTACCTTTAAAACAGTTGGTTTATAATACAGATTAAGTGTAATTGTATCAGAAGACGAATCATTTTTTACTTCTTTTTCTAATTCGTTCCGAGAATCTTCAGTATCAAAAACATAACCTTGCAATGTTCCGTTTGCTTCTGGTTTTGCGTACGCATTAACACTCTCATTTTCTGTTGCAAAGGAAATGGTTCCTGAAGTTTTCTTTCCCAATTTTTCTGTACTACCCGGTACCTTAAGCCAATGATTCACTTCTACCTTTTTCGTATCAATTTTCTTCCACTGGGCTACAATCTGATAACCTGTAAAATTGTTAGATGCAAATACAGGCAGATTCGTATTATTTGCATATCCGTAATTCTCATCAGAAATCGTAAAGAGTTCACCGTTACTATATGTCTTTTGACTTAACTCACCATCTTTGTTTTTCAGCTTCCATCCTATAAATTCATAGCCTTCACAAGTGGGTTCTGCCCAACCTTCACCCATAATAAAGGTAGTACCGATAGCTCTTGTTCCCTTTCCAGTTTCCAGATCCTTTCCATAAGAATGCATAGGAGTTTTGTAATAACTTCTTGTCTCCGGATTATCCGGAATGTTCTTCACATCTGCACTTTTAGGAAGTACTCCCATACCGGCACCGGAATTATAATGTACATATAGGCTGCTGGATGCAACCATGAAAGAGGCAGAATATAAACGCCAGCCATTATCTGATAGTAAAGGTCTTGCCCCTCCCCACGCTAAATATCTGGTATAACCTTTTTCCTTCGCAGCTTTTTGTGCAGCCTGCCATTGATCATTATATATTTTAAATGGATTATCCCCTCTTATAAGTGACGTAGCTGTCATTGCATCTATGGTACCAGCATTAGCATCATTCATTTTTCCATCTCCAAGAGGATTGTCACCGTGGGGCTGTCCATACATCACACCAACAGCACTCTGAAGTCCATTTACAAACTCATACCCAGCTTTTGGCTTGGCAAAGAAAATTCGTACCTGTCTTGTTTGTCTTCTTTGATATTCTACAGGATCCATCTCTATGGTTTGATTATCTTTTACAGGAACCAATTCTTGTTTCTCATAGTCCCACATGACTACGTCCAAACCTTCGCCGCTTCGGGATTGATTCGTATATAGCCTTACTGTCACAGCCTGCTTTCCGCGTTCTTCTTTGTATGGTACTAAGGTAAAATTATAATCCTCAAATTTACCGGTTCGGACCTTCAAATCCATCTTATATTCATAAGAACAATTTTTTTCCTCATCTCTAGTAGTTGTGTAGCTATCTGTCATCTGGGTAATTAAACTTAATTTACCTGGATCCGATGAAACACTATCGCCTTTTTTTATTGGCACCTCACTCTCTCCGCTCTCAGAAGAGGCTTGAATGGAAGTACCATTCACCACCATATGTATTACACGGTAGCCTCTCTTCGTATGAAAAGCAGGAATATCTAAGTTGTAGCCTGAAATTCCATAAACATCATCTGGTGTAAAAGTCCACATGATTTTGTCCTGATCTTTCAAATACTTCCAGCCCTTGGCTACACTGTGCTCAATATTAATGTATTCTTCCCCATTAATATCTTTTGTATTAATGAATATTCTGTAAACACTTTGTTCCTTATAAGTAATTGTAATCGTATCGTCTTTTACAAAGTTAATGGAATAGGTAGCTTTGTTTTCATTTCCATTTTCCTTCGTAATTGTCGCACCATCTTGAGAAACAACGGATTCGATTATAAATCTTTTCGCTCTAGGATCATTTGTTTTTGCTGTGTCTGTGCCAGGAGTTACTGAAATTATAAAGTTTTCTCCCGCATTTACACGAATCTGATTCGATATATCAAGCGGCGCATCAAGGCTGCCATTTTTTTTGGTGATTGTACCAGGTGTACAACTATCAGGAATTACTTCCTTTATGCTGACCAGGTAATACTCCTGATACATCATCGTTAGATTCTGAGTATCATCCATTTTAATTGCAATCACACCATCCGTACTATAGTAAATGGTGTCATTATACTTTCCGATGTATACACAGTTTTTTCCATCTACTTTTGCACTCTTAAACTCGAAATGTCTGCCTTCTATAGATAGATCTTTATGATCCGCAATTGCTCCAAATTGAATGACAGAAGGTGCTCCTGCAATTGAGTTTCCATTGACATCTACATATTCTACCCGATCTGTAGATGTTGCATTTTCATCACCATTTGCGACACTAATCTGTAATGCTTCATCCAGGCTCTGTACAGATATGCTCTCTGGGACGTTCAGTTCTTCTGGCTGCTCAGTTCCTCCTTCATTATCAATAATCTGTTCCGTCGATTCTTCCGATTTATTCGTATCTTCTGTAGCTACTTGTTCGATTTCTTCATTAACAGAATTTTTACTCTCGGAGTAAGTCATTACAAGCAACTGTTCATCTGTTAGCTTCTTTGCAATATTGCCATCTGTACTATAATAAATATAATTTTCATACTGTCCGATAAATACACAGTCTTCATCACTTACTTTGGCATTCTTAAATTCATAATTTTTATCAGCTATGGTTATTTCTGTATGATCAGAAATTTTTCCAAGCTCAATGGTTGTCGGTGCTCCCTCAATCGTTTTTCCATCTTCATCTACATACTTTACTCGATCTGTTGATGGCACTTCACCATTCGCAACTCTATTTTGAATTTCAGCATTCAGCTGTTCCACCTCGATACTGTCCGGAATTTGTTTCTCCGTTTCCTGTTTTGTTTCTTCACTTTCAGAAGTAAACTGATCTGTAGATGGCTCTGATTCTATTTCTGTATCACTTGTAAATGCTTCGGTATCTCCGGTTTCACTTTCTGATTCAAAAGCAGTTGTATCTTCAGCTGATGCATTTACCGTATTCAGAGATAAAAAGCACATAGAAAAAATCAAAATCCAGGAACATGCAATTTTCAAGCATTTATTCCACTTATTGTGCCTCATTTTGTGCATCTCCCTTCTTCTTTCTCTGGTTTTCTCTGATCAAAGCAATCAGGCAAACCAATGAACCCAGTAATAATGTAAAATATCCCATGATAGGACTATCATCTCCAGTCTTTACACTATTGCTCTTACTGATTTTTGATATCAATGATGGTCCAGATTTATCTTTTCCCTGCCAAGTATAACTATTTTTAAAAGAAATTCCTGAAACTTTCTCTCCATCCTGGTTTTCAACCACCGTTATTACTTTCAACTGATTATCTGCATTATAAAATGCTTCCACTGTAATATCATAGTTTCTCTCATCATAGCTATAATTTTCTTTCTTCTCTGTTATCTGACTGATTTTGTAATGATACTGACCTGCATTTCTGATATTCATGGTAATTTCCGTAGCTATATTGCCTTTCATGTTCCAGACATATCGCCGATTGCTGCTGCCATCAGGCATTGGTGCATCTGACTGATCTGTTAGCAAAGCATACATAAATTCATCCGAAACATCCGTATTTTTGCTGTCAAATACCTGTTCCACTGGTATTTTCACTGTAGTATCAGTATCAGCTGCAAAGGCTGGTATCTGTATGCTCAGGAAAAGAAGCATGGTCAGGAACACAATGCTGACTTTTTTTAACTCAATTCTTTTCATGTTTTTTCCTTCCCTTCTTTCCTATTTGTCTATTCAACAGTAGTAAGACTATAATAATCAGAATCATCCAAATGATAACCGGAACATTCGTAATCATATCTTTTAATTGATCAATTCCCGTGCCAAGATTCTTTGCTTTTTCTTTTTCCGGATAAACCTGGTCTGTCAGCCTTCCCACTAATACATTTCTTCCATTTGTCATATCAGATGTACATGTGGTCAGCAAAACCAGATGATCATCTTCTGTAATGTTTAACTCTCGTTTATATAAAGCATTGTCTATTATTTCCAGCAGATACGCTTGCTTTGCCTCTGATGTGTCTGGGCACACATTGAAAATCGTTTCATTATAGGCATCTACCTGCATCAATGCATAGAATTCGATTCCATGATTTTTACCATCAAAGAACAGATTTCCATATGGATGTTCGTTGAAATACTGTTCTTTTGTAAATTCACCGATATCTCCAAACATCATGTGTTTTTCCATATGGTGGCCATAAATAATATTGTTAAAATCTGAAAAGTCTGGCTTATTACCACAATGCAAAAAGATAGCTCCACTTAAAGAATATTTTCCTTCTGCATCTGTATTCATATAAGTATCATCATCATCTGTCTGTAACAGCGGATAATTGATATTGGTATCGTTCACCCGGATCCAGCCAATCACATCCGGATTAATTTTCTGTAATTCTTCAAATGATTTTGTATGTTTTTCTGTTGGAATATAGGTTTCATAGTTTTTCGCATCTGCCGCCTGATAAACCTGGTTTGAATCCCATAACATATAGCATGACAGGAACATTGTCATAAGAACCAGCAACAATGCTATCAGATTTACCATATGATCGATTCCCTTCACTATGAACTTTGCTATTTTTTTCATATGAAATATTCCTGCTTTTCTTCTTGATTTGGAAAAAGGGAATGCGGCGGATCAACGCCGCACACATCCCCTTTCCCAGTTCATTTATAAAATTATTTCTGTAATCTTCTGCGTTTGAATCCTACAAAAGCAATCAATGCTACACCGCAAAGTGCAATCATCAGAACGTATGGAAGAGTGTTCATGATGATACCAGTTACAGGTACATCGTTGTATGTATTGGTTACATCAACGGTATTCTGCTTCTGACCTAATTTTTCATTATTTACCGCTGTAAGTTCTGCATTATATCTTGTAGCACTAACAGGAGTTAACTGAGCACCATTGATAGTAATCTCTGCACTACCTTTATAGTTTTTAGCTGCAGACTCTTTTACAGTAATTGTTGTTCCTACTGGAACACCAGTAAACTTCATGTTTCCATTTGCTTTCAGCTTGAATGTGTATGTTCCGCCTTCAGCAAGCCGAACAGGACTTCCATTAGCATCTTTGATTCCGCCAAGTGTGTTTGCATCTGTTCCAGTCGGGAATGCAAATGTTGCTGTGAAAGCGAACTCATCGTCAGAAGTTGTTGCTGTACCATTTGCATTAACAACTGCTTTAGATACCTTCAAAGAGCCATTCTCATTATATGTCGGATCAGGATCTGTAGGTTTTGTACCTGTACCAGCTTCCTGTACATAAGTGTTAGTAAAGTTGAAACTATTAGTATCGGTATTTCCAATATCTACTTTACCTTTACCAGTTACTGTCTGACCTGCATCATCTTTCACTTTATTTACAACGATATTAGAAATTTCTGTACCAGTTGCACCATCTGTAACATATACATCCATTGTATACTCAGCCTGTGACATGATCATTTTTTCATGCTCACCGTTGACTACTGCTGGATCTACTGTCTGTGTCTCTGTTACAGTATACTCATACTTTCCTGCTTCTGTATATGTCGGAAATGTAATCTGACCTCTCTTAGAAGTTGTTCCTATTTCAGTATCGATAAATGATATCTCCGGCATAGTAACCGCTGCATCTGTTGTAATTATACCAGTTCCTGTCTTGACCTGCTCTGCTGTAAAGCTAAACTTCTCAGCCTTTCCGACCTCTGTATTGTAGGTCTTAGTAATCCATGCCTCCGTTGTCTTGCCCGCATCTGCCGCAAATGTTGGCATTGCCATTCCCATCGTCATGGCACCAGCAGCAACAACTGCGAGCACTTTTTTGAACATTTTATTCATGCCCATAGTGATTCCTCCCTTGTAGATAATAATATTGTTTTTTATTTGATTAACGGAGGAGGGGATTAGATTCCTCTGGTCCGAATAACCGCTATAACTTTTCCTTTGACATCATTCAAATCAATGCAGCCAAATGTTCGGCTGTCCGATGCCTGCGGTCTGTTATCGCCAAGTATAAATACCTGACCTTCTCCGACTGTTATCGGGAAATCCACTCCATCTTTAAATTGAGTGGTATCAAAATAGATATCCTGTGATACTTGGTCTGCACCATTTATCTTCAGTCCATCTTTCGTAATATCTACGGTGTCCCCTGCAACTGCAACAACTCTACCTGTTGTATTCCTTCCATTATCTTCAAATACTGCCACATCACCAGATACAAATCTCTTATCCAGCCTGTAATACATGACCAGATCTCCATCTTTGATTGCCGGTTTCATGGATACATCATTGATTCTTGCAATTCCATACAGGAGTGTAAAAATAAGAATGATTGCAAAAATAATAATCACAATCTTCAAAAGCAACTGAATGATATCCTGTGCAAGTGATGGTTCCTGTATTGCTTTTTTTTCTGTCTCAATATCAACCTGTTTTTTCATCATTCACGCTTCCATATTCAAACTTAGATATTCAAGGTTTCCGTTTAAACGAGTAAATTATAATTCTTTTCTTTAAAAATAGTAATGTTACAAAGCGGAAATCTTTTTGAGAAATTTTTGTAAAAAATGTTCCACCACATTTATATAATTTTCAAAATTGATAAAAAAAGAAACCATGCCTCAACACGATTTCTCTTTCTTTTTCTATTCTATTTCTTTTAACATTTT
>SKEJ01001692.1_pt1 | contig 11596 bp, 7 predicted proteins | sample 4826721 | NCBI WGS metagenome assembly SKEJ01 (sample SAMN11008812, study PRJNA524170) | human gut metagenome | biome: Human fecal sample; material: Feces; isolation source: fecal sample from pouch patient p31 | host: Homo sapiens | place: Israel: Tel-Aviv | collected 2015-06-02 | reverse complement strand
ATTACAAATATTATTATAGCAAGTTTTCTTAAAATGTCAAATGTCAGACTTGCATTTTGGTTTTCAAAAGATTATAATAAAGTCATTCCTACTTAATTTTATTTAGCAAGCGCACAAAAAAGCATACTTTTCCAATTTTGTTAAAGATAACAGTGATTGTATACTTCACTTTATTTTTTTGTGCGCATTACACAAAACAATGACAAGGAGTCAATCCATGGACGATTTGGACCACAAAATCCTACAACTGCTGGCGGAAAATGCGCGTATGCCCGTTAAGGACATCGCCCAGCGGGTCAGCCTGACCAGTCCCGCCGTATCCAGCCGCATCCACCGCCTGGAGCAGGAGGGTGTCATCGGCGGGTACACTGTCGTGCTGCGCCACCCCGACGCGCCCGCCCGGGTCGAGGCGCTGATCTCGGTATTGGTGGACGCAGCGACCCGCGCGAGCTTTCTGACCATGATCGAGCAGGAGCCGCAGGTCTTGCAGTGCTTCCGCGTGACAGGCAGCTACAACTTTATAATTAAGGTAAGCTGCACCGACATTGACGCGCTGGAGCACCTGCTGACCAAGATGCAGAAGATGGGCTCCACCAACACCCAGATCATCCTGAATACCCAGCTGGACCGCGGTCTGGCATTCGACGAATAAGCGAGGTTTTTATGGCACATTTTTGCAAAAACTGCGGTCTGCTGACTGCCCCGCACGACGAGCGGTGCCCCAAGTGCGGCGCACCGCTGCCGCATATCCCGATGGGCGAGGCTCTGTTGGAGTCCATGCGTCAGTCCCCGGAGGGTACCGTTGAGACCGGCGAGCCGCTGTACGAGCAGGACCTGGAGGAGGACCGCATCGACGCCATGAGCCAGAGCGCGACGACGGCGGCCATGCTGCTGTTCGCCATCCCCATCGCCGGGTTCGTGCTGGCGGTGGTGTGGAGCTTTGGCGGCACGCAGGACCCGGCCCGCAGGCGGCTGGCCCGGGCGTACCTGATCCGTGCGCTGGTCGTGGCGGGGCTGGTCATCCTGTTTGTGGCTGTGGCCGCGATGGTGTTTACCGCCGCGCTGCACAGCCAGCTGGCCTACTACTATTACCGTTGAGGAGGCGCTATGAAAGCATCTGTCATCATCCCGAACCTGAACGGCGCGGGCTGGCTGCGGGATTCCATCGAGTCCGTCTGGGCGCAGACCGAGCAGGATTTTGAGCTGATCGTCATTGACAACGGCTCCACCGACGAGAGCCTGGACATCGCCCGCAGCTACTGCGGGCGGGACCGCTACACTTTAATTGAGAACGCCGGGAACACCGGCTTTTCCCATGCGGTGAACCAGGGCATTGCGATTGCCAAAGGCGAGTACATGGCGCTGTTCAACAACGACGCCTTTGCGGAGCCGGATTGGCTGGCGGAGCTGATCAAAACCGCCGACGCCGACCCGAAAATATTTGCGGTCAGCAGCCTGATGCTGCGCTACTATGAGCCGGAGCTGGCCGACGACGCGGGCGACTACGTGACGATCCTGGGCTTTGCCTGCAAGCGCGGCGACGGCTTAAAGGCCAGCCGCTATACAAAGCCCTGCCGTGTGTTCAGCGCGTGCGGCGGCGCGGCGCTCTACCGCAAGTCGATTCTGGACGAGATCGGCGTATTTGACGAGCTGTTTTTCGCGTATTACGAGGACGTCGATTTGAGCTGGCGTGCGAACAATTTCGGCTACAGGAACGTCTACTGCCCCACGGCCCGCTGCCGCCACATCTGCGGCGCGACCACCGGCGCGGTGCGCTACAACCCGTTTAAGAGCATCCAGAGCGGGCGCAACAGCATCCTGCTGCCCTACAAGAACCAGCCGATTTTGATGTTGGTTTTGAATTTTATCCCGATGCTGCTGGGGTATCTGCTCAAAGTGCTTATGTTCCGGCTGCGCGGCTTCGGCGGGGATTACGCGAAGGGCTTCCGCGAGGCGTGGGCGGCGCTGCCGAAGATAAACAAACCGAAATTCAAGTGGCGGAACCTGCCCAATTATGTCTGGGTGGAATGCAGTCTGATTGCCGGGCTGTTCAAGTACATTGTGTACCGCGTGCAGCGGGCGTTGAAGATCACGTGACGGGGGGCGTGCTGCTGTGCGGGGCGTCGAGGACGCCGCCCCCTACGGTGGTGACTGCGGGCTTTCATTTTGCTGCGCTGTAGGGGCCGGGCATGCCCGGCCCGGTGCTTCCCGGAAGGCCGGTGCTAGCGGGCAACGGCAAGAGCCCCTCCAGCCATCGCTGCGCTCGGCCACCTCCCCTGTGAGGGGAGGCTTTTCTCGGGCGGAGCCCGCAAAAGGCTCCTCGCATTGCGAGGCCTGAGGGGCTTTGGCACCTTTCCGCAGACTCCCTTTTCTCTTACTTTCTTCGAGAAGAAAGTAAGCAAAGAAGCTTTCAATATCTCAACCAAAAAGCACCTGCTGGCCGGTCACACGCATACCGGTCAGCAGGTGCTTTTATTTTACTTGTTTAGAATTTCTTTGGTTCTTTCTTTGCAAAGAAAGAACATCTCTCGTTTAATCCTCATCCGCAAAGTTGCCCAATGCCTTTGCCTGCTCGATGACCTTGTTCTCGAGCATCTGCGGCAGGGTCTCATACCGGACGAACTCGAACGTGAAGTAGCCGCGGCCCTGGGTCAGCTGGCGCAGGAAGGTGGTGAAGTCCTGCATCTCGGCCACGGGGACCTCGGCCTCGACGACCTGCAGGCCGTCGTCATCGGGGTTCATGCCCAGCACGCGGCCGCGGCGCTTCGTGACCTCGCCCATAATATCGCCGGTATTGTCGGCGGGGACGTGGGCTTTCAATGCGCCGATGGGCTCAAGCAGGACGGGGCCGGCCTCGGGGATGGCGGCCTTATACGCGAGTTTGGCGGCCATAATGAACGCCATTTCGCTGGAATCAACAGGGTGGTAGCTGCCGTCCAGCAGCGTGGCCTTCATGCCGACCATCGGGTAACCGGCCAGCACGCCGTGCTCAGCGGCCTGACGGACGCCCTTCTCGACTGCCGGGAAGAAGTTCTTCGGCACGCTGCCGCCGAACACGTTCTCGGCAAACTCGATGCCCTCGCCCTCGACGGGCTCGAACTGGATCCAGACGTCGCCGAACTGGCCGTGGCCGCCGGTCTGCTTCTTGTGGCGGCCCTGCGCCTTGCAGCTCTTGCGGATGGACTCACGGTACGGCACGCGCGGATTCTCGAGCGTGATCTCGACGCCGAACTTATTCTTCAGCTTGGCCAGCGCGACCTCCAGATGCTGGGTGCCCAGACCGCTGATGATCTGCTGCTTCGTCTCGGGGTCGACCACGAACCGGATGGCGGGGTCCTCCTCGATCAGGCGGGCCAGCGCGCTGCCGACCTTACCCTCGTCGCCCTTCTTGGCGACCTTGACGGCCATGCGGTAGCTGCTGATGGGGTACACAGGTGCGGGCAGCGCCACGACGCGGGCGGGGTCACACAGGGTATCGCCGGTCTTGGCGGTGGCCAGCTTGGCAACTGCACCGATGTCACCGGCGGCGATTTCGGGCGTGTCGGTCTGCTTTTTGCCGCAGACGGTCAGCGTCTTGCCCAGGCGCTCCGGCTGGCCGGTGCGGGCGTTGACGGCGTTGCTCGTCGCGGTCAGTCTGCCGGACAGCACCTTAATAAAGCTCAGCTTGCCGACAAACGGGTCGGCCACAGTCTTAAAGACGTAGGCGCACAGCGGGGCGGCGGGGTCGGCGGTGATCTCCACCGGCTCGCCGCCAGACTCGCCCACGGCGGACGCGGTGTCCGCGCCGGGCAGCAGCACGTTCATGTTGTAGAGCAGCATATCCAGCGCCTGCGCGTTGACGGCGGAGCCGCAGAACACGGGCGTGATCTGGCCGCTGCGCACGCCGGAGGCCATGCCCTGGACGATTTCCTCTGTGGTGAAAGCCTCACCCTCGAAGAACTTCTCCATCAAAGCCTCGTCGGTCTCGGCGATGGCCTCGCTCATGGCCTGGATCAGGCCCTCAAAGCGGTGGCCGATGTCGGGCAGGTCGATCTGGACCTGCTTGCCGCCTTCGTATTTGAAGGCCTTCTGGCTGAACAGGTTGATGTAGGCGACGGTGCCGTCGTCCAGACGGACGGGCACGACGCAGGGGCAGACACTGGGGCCGAACTTGATCTTCATCTGCTCCAGGATCTTAAAGTAGTCGGCGTTTTCCAAATCAGCTTTGGTGACAAAGATCATCCGCGCCTTGTTGTTTTTCAGCGCCAGCTGGTACGCCTTCTCGGCACCGACGGTCACGCCGGAACGCCCGGATACACAGATCAGCACGCTCTCGGCGGCCATGATGCCCTCGGCAGCGCCGGTCTCAAAATCAAACAGACCCGGTGCGTCGATCAGGTTGTACTTGATGCCCTCGTACTCGACGGGGACAACGCTCGAGTTGAGCGATGCCTTGCGGCGGATCTCCTCGGGGTCAAAGTCGCTGGCGGTGGTGCCGTCCTCGACACGGCCCATACGCTCGGAAGCGCCGCTCATGTACAGCAGTGCTTCGGTCAGCGTCGTTTTGCCGCAGCCGGCGTGGCCGGCCACCAGAATGTTGCGGATGTCTTTGCTTGCGTAGCCCATGGATCGTCAAACCTCTTTTCGCGCCGGGGCTGCTTCCGGCAGCCTTGCGGCGTAGAATTTCATTGCGGCGCAGTGATTTTTGAACACTCCCGCCTGTTTGATACTACTTTACCACATTGTTGTGGAAATTTAAACAGTTTTTTCGGATTTTTTGTAAAAATTTTTAGGCAAAAGATTGTGGAAAGTGTAAAAAATCGTTTCTCGACATACAGCGAGTGTAGGGGCGAGCATTGCTCGCCCGCCAACTTGGCGCAGCATCGTCTTTTCGGGGAAATTTATCACAGGGCAAACGGGCACGGGCGGGCAATGCCCGCCCCTCAGACTGTCGAAAAAGGTGCGTTCACCCCTTGGCCCCCTCTGCGAGGGGGCTCCGCCCGCAGGCGGTGAGGGAGAGAACTGTACGGCTGCCCGAAATATTTCGGGCTATGGCAAGGTTCTCTCCCTCCGCCCCTACGGGGCACCTCCCTCGCAGAGGGAGGTTTTTGACACGCTGGGGCGGGCAATGCCCGCCCCTACCAATCGTTTCTTTGCCGGTCCGTGCAGCAAAAAAGCCGCACAGCTTTCACTGTACGGCTTAACGGCTCACTTATTTTTCCTTCTTCGCCGTCTTTTTGCGGCGGCGGGCGCGCCCGCTGTCGGCCTTGGCCTCGGGAACATAGAGGCTATAGCTCAACAGGTAGCGGCCATGGGCAGGGATGCGGTAGAACGCTGCCTTGATGCGCTCCAGCGGGCCAGTGCCGCTCTCGGCGGTGCTGCCGCTCAGCATAACAACATACTGCATATCGGTGTAGCGGGCGGCCACATCGCACTGGCGCAGATTCGTGCGGATCAGATCGCCCAGCTGCTCCACCATCAGAGCGGTCTCGGCAGCATCGGTGTTCTGGCTGGGAGCCACGGTCAGGATCGCCAGGAATACCTGCAGACCGTAGCGGACCTGCACGCCGCGCTGTACGCGGTAAATTTCCTTGAACGTCTCAAAGTCGCAGATACAGGCCCCCGTGTCCTCGGTATCCGGCAGAGCAGAGATCAGCTTGGAGACCTCGCTCTCCATATTGCGGTCTGCCTGGCGCATCTGGCGGTAGGCAGAGCCTGCACGGCCCGGCTCAATGGCATGATGCAGGCAGCCCATGGCGCTGCCGCGGCGTGCCAGATCCTCCGCCTCCTCGTGGCGGCCCAGCGTCTCCAGCGCGACGATCTTTTCCAGATAAAGGCGCTCCTCGTAGGGGTCCAGCTCCAGCGCGCGGGTACACAGCGTAACGATGCGGGTGCTCTCGCCCCATTTTTTGCAGAGCTCCAGCAGGTTTAAAATGGCTGTGCGGTACTGCCCGTGCAGACGCACGCTGACGCTTTCGACCCACGGCTCGGACGCAGACTGCGGCAGCAGGCGTCCGTCATACAGGTTGACGATCTGTTCATAAATGCGGCTGCGCTTCTCGGCGTCGCCCTCCTTGCGGGCCAGCTCCGACAGGTCGTTGACCTCAAACACATCCACGCTGCAGTCCAGATGGGGGTTCCACTGGTAGTAGCCGCGGCTGGTCACGATGCAGTCCTTCATCTCATCCAGGCCCTCCGCGTCGATCATAAGGCGGAAGCGATGCAAGATGGCGCGCAGGGCCATGTCCGGGTTGGTGGACCGCTCCCCTGCCCACAAGGTATCGGTCAGTACCTTGTGGGAGACGCGCTCCCCGCGCCGCAAAACGAGATACTGCACCAGCGCCGTTGCCTTGCGGGACTGCGCCAGCTGTGCCAGCACGGGCTTGCCGTTCATACGGATCTCAAAGCCGCCCAGCATTTTGATTTCAATTGTTGCCATCCTAGTCATCCTCTCTGCTCTGATGCCCATGACGTTCCTGCATTTTGTCCGGGACACAGGTATTCATGTTTTAAAGTATAACAAGTCCATTTGAATTTGTCCAGTACATCCGCCGGGATTGTAATATACTTTTCAAAAATCGTCCCGGAGGGACACCGCTCACGACTCCGACGATGCCTTGCCGTCCCAGGTGCCGGGCGTCTCAATATACACAGGTTCGCCCGGCAGTGCAATAATTGCTTTTTGCGTACAAAGCGTCACACTCTGACCGTTTGCATCCTTTTTAGCTATCGTTATCACTACCGTAATTGCGGTAACACGCGCATATTTACTTCCATTTTTGAGTTTTTGATAACTGCGAGCATAAAAGTGCAAGTCTTTGATGTATAACCCCATGTAAGCGTCCTTGGGGTACGCCGTCGTATAGGCGTAAGCAACGTATTTCTGCGTCACTTGTTTGGTATTTTCATCTGTTGCAGTGTGTTGCGGGCTGTTATCTGTACCACTCTGCTGATAAAACCGCATGTGCAGGTAGCCGTTCAGCGCATTTGCCTGTTCCTGTTTCAGCAGTTGTGTCCCGTCACTTTTTGTTAATGGCGGTACATAGTCTTTATCAATCAATTCGATGTGATTGGGATAAACACTAAATTCCAGTGCTGTACCGTCACTCACCCCCGTTTTTTCTTTAAATATGCTGTCATACCCGTTATCTTCATCAGTATCATTGGGGATTGTTGCGCCGTCGGTGAAGCGGATATAGCCGTTCGCCTCGAGCACCTCGCCGCGGATCGTCTCAATGAGCGCGTCGGCCAGGTTCTGGGCGCGGGTCTGCTGCTGGATGTCCATGTACGCCTGCGCACTGGGCTGTATCAGCGTGACCGCCGCCAGCGTAAAGATCGCCAGCAGCACCATGCAGACGATCAGCTCCACCAGCGTTGTGCCGTTCTGGTTTTTCAAACGCTGCTTCATGGGTCGGTCGTCCCTTCTGCCGTGCTCTTGCTGTAGCGGTAAAACTTGTGCTGTTCCGTCGTTTCTTGGCCGTTTTCCGTAACTTCCGCGCTTGTCTCCACGCTGTCCAGCTCGACGCCGTTCACCGTAAATTCATTGTAATCGCCAAAGGAGAACTCCAGCCCATCCTGTTCCTTCTCCCATTTGGGGGCCGCGTTATTGGCCGGGTACAGCCCGGCGCAGAAGGCATAGGCTGTCTCCCGCAGTGACTCGGCCTTTTGGGACATGGCGCGGGCGTACCGCAGCGAAACGACGAACATCGACGTAAAAATCATCAGCAGCAGGAACGACACAAGCACTTCCACAATGGTCTCGCCGCGCTGACTTTGTAAAGTATGTTTCATAGCGGGTCACTCCTGTGTTGTGCCGGTGCTCTGTTTGGCACCGCGGGTGTAGGTGATGGAATCGGGCTGCTGGCTGGTGTCGCAATGGAACGTCAGGCGGTTGTTTTTGATATTTTCGTCTTTGATTTCCAATTTATCTTTACCGGCGGCAACAAATGTCAGGTCACTCTCACGGTAATACTTCGTTGTTCCGCCATTTACCGTGTAGTACACCTTGCTTGTTGACTTGTCGCTGCTGCTGTACTTTACCGTGCGGTCATAGGTCCGCGTGAAGGCAAAGCTCTCGCCGTTTTTCGTGACTGTCACCGTAATGTCCAGCTGTAAATCGACGATTGCCATGCCCTTGCGGTCTTCGCCCTCCAGTGTGTCGAGCAGGTTGCGCAGGTCTGTGGCAATGGTGCTGTTCGCCGTTTGGTTCAGCTTGTCGGCACCGTCGCCCGGGCGGCGGCGCAGTGTTACCGTGATGGCCTCGGCCCCGCCATCAGGCTGGTTGGGATCGGGTTTCCAGGCGAACTCCTTGGGCTGGGATTCCAAATCATAGATGTCCTTGCCGTAGCTTTGGGAGAACATGAACTGCTCATTGACGAACTTGGCAAAGCTGCTGTCCTTCTTGTTCAGCTCCCCTTCCAGCACGTCGGAAAAGCTGGTTGCCAGCTGGTAGGCTTCCTGTTCCAGCAGCTGGCGGTTGGCATTGGCCGTCAGCACGGAGGCCGCATAGACCAGCGCTGCCGACAGCGCCACAAACAGCGCGCCGATGCAGAGGACCAGTATCATCGAAAGTCCCTGCTCCCCGCGCAGAATGCTGCGTGCCCTGCGGTGCATAATGCCACCTTCTTTCCTGAAATAAAATTACGATGCGTTGCTTGTTTCCGTCTGTTTCGGGGGCGCGGTTTCCGCCGCGTCCGTCTCATCCGGGGCAGCGGCGGTCTCCGGGGTCGCCATGGGCAGTGCCGCACGGGCCCGCATCAGGACCGGGGGCACGCTTGCGGGGGCGCTTTCCGCCGCTGTGCTTTCTGCAGTCTCGGCGGGCGCGACGCTCTCCGCAGAGTCCATACTCTGGGCATCCTCCGCCGCATCGGCGGTGTTCGTCTCGTTGACGGAGACCTTGACCGCGCCGGATTCGACGGTCTTACCTTTGTTATCCGAGTGCGCCAGCGTCTGCAGCGTCACACTTGCGGTGAACTTTTGCAGAGCGAGCGAGTCGTCCTGCACCTTTTCCTGCAGCTCGGGCAGGGTGATGCGGTAAACAGGCTCGGCGCCGTCCTCCTGCACCAGCTCCAGCATGGGAACCGTCTGTGCCTTGTAGTACAGCGTACCGCCGTCCTTTTCCACCGTGCCGGTGACGTCATAGGGTTGCGATTCCCAGCCGGTCAGATTGTTATCTTTGTCGTACACAGGCTCAACGCTCAGGTCGTACCAGATGCGGGTCTCGCCGGTCTCCTCGTTCACAACGTCGGTCTGCTTGTCAAGCGCCGTCGTTTTGCCGTCATAGGTCTTGGTAACGGTTTTGATTTCCCCGCGCTTATGCGTGGTGCCGTCTGTGTCCGTCTCGTCCCTGTCGTAGGTCGTCACCGTAATGATGTAGGGCTTTTTGTCCTTGTCCAGCGGCGTGACGGTAAAGGTATATCTGTTGGTCAGGTTGCGCACCGTGCCGTCTGCCTGGGTGTACTTGTTCACTGCGGTCCACTCCACCGTAAAGCGGCGCAGCTCCAGCGGGGCCGTACCGCGATTGCTCTTAAACTCGGGGTCGTTGTACAGGTTGACCTCCTGCGCGTAAACGGCATTGCCAAGTGCGCGTTCCGGTTCGTCCACGGGGGCGTCCAGCGTGATGGCCGGCAGCTGTGCCGCTGCGGCATCCTGCAGGAAGTAGAACCAGTTCGACGCTGTCGTGCCGTCGGTGGGCATAACGCGCACCGCGGGCAGCAGGTATTGTTTTGCATGGTCGGGCGTCAGCGTAAAGCCGTTGCCGTCGGGCACAAAAGTATAGCTGGCGTTGGTGTCGTCGGCGCTGGCGCTCCCGCCCACCGTGCGGTTGTCCGTCGGGATGACCAGCTCGGCGTCACCCTTGATCAGCATCTCGTCCAGTGCTTTGGTCAACTCCTGCTGGGCCGTGTACTTGTCCTGTCCGGTGGACTTTTCCTGCCAAGTCCTGGCCAAACCGGCAATTGTATTGTAATTGTCCTTGTTGCTGAAGATATAGCCGGTAAAGTAGACATTGCCCTGTGCGGCTTTCTCCAGCGTCATGTTGAGCTTGAGGTCGTTCAGGAACGTCTCCTGATTCGGGCTGTTGTTGTCAAAAGCGACGTTTTCAACCACAGGTGCTTTGGCGCGGCTGACGATGGTCTCGGACTGGCTCAACGCGCCGTCCGGGCCGTCAAAGCAATTGCTACCAGCCTTGCGGCGGGCAATAACGCGGAAGCTCAATGCCTTGCCCTGATACTGCTCCAAATCCAGCGTCAGGCTGCCGACGTTGTCCGTGGTGGGCAGCGTCAGCACAGTATTGCCGCCGGCATCGACGACGCACAGGTCATAGTGGTCAATGCGCTCGTCGTCGGACGGCGACCAGCTGACCGTGTAGAGCAGGGCATCCGCGTTGTCGGTCTCGCCGTTGACGCGGGTGATGGAGCTCGGCGCGCTGATGCCGGGCAGGCGCTGCTTAACGCTGTAATCCGCCACAGCGGACGCGCCGATTTCCTTGGTGTCGGCTGCCGCCACGCGGGTGACCTCGAGCCGGACCTTGTCATAGCGCCAGCTGTCGCTGCCGTTGGCCAGCATGGTATCCACGTTGACAGGCAGGGTAAAGCTGTTGCCGCTGTTCTGAACCTCCTTGGCTAGATTTACGCCGTCCTTCAGCGCAATTTGCTCCTGACCGGTCACATTGCCGTCCGCGCCCGTCAACAGGCCGTAGAGCTTGATCTGGTAGTCGGGGGCTGCGTCAGTGGCCTGTATGTCGTCCTGAGTCCATTTGAACGTGTAGGTCAGCTGATTGTTGTCCGGGTTCACCTTGCCGCCGTCGGTATCTTCCGCCAGCGTCGGGGCTTTCAGAACATTCAGGTTCAGCTGCTTGAAGATGATCTGCGGGGTCGTCTGCGTGGCCTGTATAGCCCATTCCTTGTCATCGGTGTTAACGGTGCGGCTCACGTCGGAGAAGCAGAGCGGCGTCAGATGGGCATAGGTATAGCTGTGCTCGCCCGTACGGACGATCTCATAGCCGTTCTTCCACCAGATTTCTTTGTTTTTGTCGTTTGTCTCGCTCGCGTGGCTGGCGATGGCTGCGGACACTTCGTCTGGCGTGGCATCCCAGCGATACTTCATATCGCCCTTGCCGCTGGTGACGGGCACCGCGACAACGAGGAAGTCTGTGTAGTTCGTCATAGCATCCGACGGCAGGCTGTTCAGGTTGAAGGTGACGGGAGACGCTGTCACAATGCTTTCCCGCGCGGCCAGCGTGATGTACTGGCCGTTCAAAGATACGCCGTTGACTTCGTCATTGCCCAGATATTTTGCCAGCAGCATGACGCGGTAGGTCGGGCTGCCGTGCTCGCTGCTGTTGCTCTTGACCCCCGGGGTAAAGCTGAACTTCACGGTTGCTTCAAAGCTCTCCGCTGTCTGGCCGGTGTAAGTCACATAGTCCGTGTCGCCGTCCTGTTTCAGCGTGCCCAGCGGCAGACCGTCCTCGTCCTTGGCAGAGCCCGGATTGTCTCGCCACTGGGACGGGAGATAGGTCTCTGACTTGTACTGGGCCGAGCGCAGATACTTTGTACTGCTGCTGTTGTCCGGGGTTGCCAGCGCCGTAAGCGTCAAAGTGCGTTCCAAATTTTGGGTC